>WNFO01007342.1_pt1 | contig 12860 bp, 10 predicted proteins | sample 5400251 | NCBI WGS metagenome assembly WNFO01 (sample SAMN13153354, study PRJNA577476) | soil metagenome | isolation source: 100 cm saprolite under Madrone tree | place: USA:California | collected 2016-06-14
CGGCAGTTCTGTAGTTTCGGCGATCACCCACACCCCGGCTTCGGGACCTTTCGTACTCGTGACCAGTCCTTCGATATAATCGACGCTACCCGCCGCACTGCTGCGACTCTCAGTTGCCGCGATCCACCCGAGAGAGGACATCAGAACCGCAGCAAGCATTCCTATGATACTAACGTTCGTTCTCTTCGACATCACGGACTCCAGCATTGCATGATTTTCATAATAAGCAGGAATTTCCGTCAAATCTCATTGCGACCTTCCCGACGAGGTCCTTCCATCAAAAAGAAACAGCCCCCTTGCCCCGTTGGGACACGCGTGGAAATGATCGTCCCTTCTACCGTAGGCGCAGTTGTTACTTTCCTCAGTCTTTCGCGCTCGCGTGAAACTCGGATCATCTATCGAGCCGCAAGCGAACCGCGGACTCGATCGGTCTGCAACAATCTGCCTTGCCCCCACGCTACCAGATCAGCTTCAGCGCGAATTGGATCTCCCGTGCTGTCGTTGTAGTGGATGTCAACAGGCCAGTGACGCCGGTTGGAGCCCCTTTTGAATCGAAGACATCTGTATTGTCAGGGGTTACCGGCACCGCAAAGTTGGCATGGTTCAAGATGTTAAAAATCTCCGCCCGGAACTGCACGTTGAAGCTCTCCGAAATCCGATGGATGTAATTGTTCTTGAAGAGGAAGAAATCTAAGTTCGACGTCCCCGGCCCCGTGAGGAGGTTGCGACCAGCATTGCCTTGCAGATTCGAACAGTATACCTGACCGCTTGGCGGAGGTGTGACAGCGCCTGAGAATCCATTACATTGTGCCGCAACGGAAGCAGGCGCTGTCGGCAGACCGAAACACTGGGTTTTTATATAGTTGTTGGGATTGGCGGGGTTAGTCAGAGACTGGCACCCTGAGCCGCCGAGGAGATCCGGTAAGTCGAAGGGAGCGCTGTTCTGGAGTCCTAGAGGATCTCCATTCGATCCCATCGTAGCGGTCAACGGCACACCATCGCTCACCCTATAGATTCCCCCTAGCTCCCAACCCTTCGTGAACCAACCCACGGGTTCCGCGAACGATTTCGGGGAGGGGACTTGCCAAAGTCCACTGATCACAAGTTGCCGGCCGATGTTGAAGTCCGAGCGAGCACGCATAGATTTCAAATTGTACAAGGGCAAGCTGATTGAATTCCCAAACTCGTCGCCGAAATTGGTTGCTGAGCCTGTATCAATGCTCTTGCCCCATGTGAAAGAAGTCTGGAGCTGGACACCATGGCTCATCGTTTTTTGCAGTCCGACCAACAGCGCATCGTAACGGGACTCACCGCCATAAACCAAGCCCGTAATCATGCCAAAATTCGGGTTGACTACAACTCCAGGAGATTTGGGGAAAAAGTCGCCCAGAGGAGTCGGCGTTGGTTGGACATCATTCACATCATCGGACCGTACTGGCTGATGGACGCCGTGAGAACCCACGTAGCCCACCGTGGCCGTCAATTTTGGGAGCACTTCGCGTTGCAAATTGAGGTTCCATTGCATAACGTAACTACGACCATGGAGTTGTTCATAATAGGCCATCGAGTTGGATGTAGCACCAAGCAGCGGAGCAGCTCCTGTAAAGAACGTGCCCTTGGGGAGGTTAGATTTGGTGCCGCTCGTCACCAACGGATATTGGCTCGTCAATATGCTAACCACGCCGCTCAAGGGCAATATGTCGTAAATTCCAAAGCCCCCACGCACAGATGTTTTGCCATTGCTAAATGGATCCCACGCAAACCCCACGCGCGGATCGAAGTTGTGAAGTGTGAAATTCGGGAACGGAGGTGAGCCTAGATGAGGCGTTGGGTCGCTGAGGTTAGTCAGATTCGCGAGCTGGTTCTTGACCTCGCTCGGGGGTGTGATCATTTCCCAACGCAAACCTATGTTCAATGTCAGGTTTGAGCGGACGCGCCAATCATCCTGAATGTAAAGGCCAGCGAGCGTTTGTCGCATCCCTGTTACCGTTCCTCCGAGCAAAGAACCCGCTTGGAAACGCTTAGGATTACCGAGAAGGAAATCTGACAACGCGCCGAAGTTGAAGAGGCCGGTGGGATTCGTATAAGCGATTCTGTTCCTCTGCGTTCGCTCCACCACCACTCCGAATTTCAAGGAGTGGGTTCCCCGTGTCAAAACGACATCGTCATATCCCTGGAACGAATTATAGTAGGTCAGATTGTTCGAGTTCCCATTCACGCCACCCGTAAAATTCGTAAGCCCAGTCACTCTTACCTGAGCTGCGAATCGTCCTGGTATCGCAGCCAAAGAGAGATCACTGGCCAGGGGATTGATGGCCGAAACGGGAGCCGCATTAAGGACAGCGTCGCGGCTGAAGCCGATACGGGCCGAGTTGAGCAAGGTAGGGCTAAAGACATGGGTCTCTTCAAGGGTTGCGAACGTTCGAAAGGTTGTGGAAGAGATCAGGACGTCGTTAAGGGTATCAGGTGCGCCATAATGCGTGCTATCGCCTAGGTATGTGGCTGACAGACTATCCTTGTCCGAAAACGTGTTATCGACTCGGGCTGTGCCGAAGTTTTCGCCAACGACTTGTGTGGCCGCAAAGGTGAGAAATCCTATGTTTCCGCTTGTGCCTGGTTTAATCCCGTTGTTAGCTGCGGGCCAGAACGGAAGATACTTCTGGGCCGAGGCGGCCACTGTCAACTGACACTGGTTTGGGACGGAGGTTGCGACGCACCCAGATGGGAATTTCGTTGGATCTGAAAAGTTAAGTATCCCGTTGCGGGCCGCGTCAGACGGCACCGTGTCCACGGTCGTGATACCCTTCGATTGACGTATCCCTTCGTAGTCACCGAAGACGAACAGCTTATTCTTCCGAATAGGCCCACCGGCGGCGCCTCCGAACTGGTTGCGCCTAAACGGTGGAATCTTTGCCCCATCGAAAAAGTTTCGAGCATCCAGCGCGTTGTTACGCAAGAATTCATAAATGGAGCCGTGAAATTGGTTTGTGCCCGAACGCGTAATGGCATTAACCACTCCTCCAGAACTCTTCCCGTACTCCGAAGAAAAGTTGCTGGTCAAGATGGTAAACTCCTGGATCGCATCCACCCCAAGGTTCCCGCCCAAAACGCTTCCTGGACCAGCGTTCGTATAATCGTTGATGGTGATCCCATCTAATCGATAGTTACTCTGGGCGGGGCGTGAGCCAGCCACCGTGACTTGAGAACCAAACCCTCGGTTTCCACGGTGACCCCCATCTGTGAAGGAAGCTTGGGTTTGGATGGGAACGACACCCGGCTGCAAATTTGCCAGATCTGACCAACTTCTTCCATTCAGTGGCAACTCCCGAACTGCCGTCGCGTCTATCTCGGCACTCAGTGTGGATGAGGCGAGTTCTACCGTGGGCGCTTCAGCGGTGATTTGGACCGTTTGAGACACCTGCCCAACCTGCATCGTGTGATCAAGGACCTGGTGAGCCCCTACGGTCAGCGTGATGCCCGACCGCACCTGCGAACCGAAACCCGTCGCCGAAACAGCGACCTGATAGTCCCCGGGCAATAGATTGGACATCGTGTAAAAGCCCGCCGCATCTGTTACGACCTTCCGGTTGACCCCAGTCGCCACATTGGTGACAGATACTTGGGCGTTTGGTATGACTGCGCCGGAAGCATCCTTCACGGTGCCGGTGAGCGTTGCACCCGAGACCTGCGCATATGCATGACCCGCCCCAGCAATACTGACCACGAAAATCACAAATACCGAAAGAGCGACATTCAACTTCAGACGAAGCAGTTTGCCTTGCATGGAAGCCTCCTAAAGGCGAGATGCCTCTTGCGAGCCCACACACGAATTTTTAGGGCTTACTAATTGCAGTAAGAAGGGCTCACGACCGTGCGCATGACAAGAAAGGAATGAATTAGGCCCGAAAGATAGTGCTGCGATACACCTGATTGCACAGCAATGTCAAGTAGAATCGAATAATCAGACAAATCGGGTTGACATCGTGCGCAAAATCAGAGTAGCTTCGCTGTCACTTGGTCGAGGAAATCGGAATCCGCACTCCGGAACGAAACTTTTACTTCTGTGCGGCGTAAGCGTTAAGAGAATGCCCGGTGAGTTCGACAATGGAGGCGTTTACAGCCATGAAGATTGCGAAAATCTCTATCGTTTTATTTGCCTCTGCTGTCTCACTGTTCTTGACGATGCCGGCATGGGCCCAGATGCAAAACTCCGATCACAACTCTGCCTCGAATAGCACGGCGCCACTAAAGCTGGTCGGCACGTTCGAGTTCCCGAGTGACGAGGGTGGATTTGACCACCTCATCGCGGACGTTCCGGGACATCGTCTGTTTACTACGCCGCGTGGACACAAATCGGTAAAGGTTTTTGACTTGCAGACACGCAAGTTGATTCACACCATTGAGGGGATCGAGATTCCTCACGCCTTGCTCTATCGCCAAGATATGAGCCGCCTTTACGTGACTGACGGAGGCCCGGGAGAACTGAAGATCTATGACGGAAAAACGTACGATCTGATCAAGAGCGTGAAACTGCTCGTGGATACAGACCCAATCGCCTTTGATCCTGTGACCAAATATCTCTATGTAGTGAATGGCGGCCGTGACGCCAAAATGACCTATTCCATGCTCAGCATCATCAATACGACAAGCGGCGAAAAACTCGATGAGATGAAAATCGATGGCGCCTCACTCGATGCCATGGTGATTGAGCCATCCAGTCAAAGGTTGTATCTCGATAACGTAGCCAAGAACCAGGTTGAGGTGATCGACCGAAAGAGCCGCACCATCACGGCAAGTTGGCCCATTACGCTGGCCGAAAAGAGTTGCGTCACAATTACGCTCGATGAAACGCATCATCGGTTGTTTGTCGGCTGCCGCACCGGCCAAATCGTCGTGTTTGACACGGAGAACGGAAAAGAGCTTCAAGCACTACCCATCAATGGCGGGATTGACGACCTGGTGTATTATCCCGCGAACAAGCGCCTTTATGCCGCTTGTGCCGGGGGCGGTGGATCTGTGGACGTGTTCGAAGAGGCGGACCCTGATCATTTTAAGCTCCTCGCACAGGTATCCACTGGACCCGGCGCGAGGAACGGACGTTTGGAGCCGGAACTCAAAAGGTATTTTTCGGCTGTACCCCAGCACGAAGGCACCAACTCCAAAGTCCTGGAATTCGAGTTGCAGTGAGAAAACTTTTCCTCGCAGATCGCGATCGATTGCGCTGGGTGAAATAGCACTGACGCGGCAGAGCTGGTCGTTGAGCTACGTCGCTTTGACGCCCGGTGGGCTGTACCAACTGGGTAGCTCGGCGAACATTCCAATGAAATTGTGATCCATGCTTTCTGCACGATGGCTCGTAACACCGCCGGATTTGGGCAAAATCTCGATTGGGGGAGTCATGAAAAAGCGACGGATTCTGTTATTGATTGTGGGTCTTGCAGGATTCCTGCTGGCGCGCAATGTCAAGGCCCAAGGCAATCCACCTCTGAAATTGGTTCAAAAGATCCCCATGCTCGGTGTGCAAGGGCATACGGATCACATCTCCGTGGATGTTGACGGCAAGCGGCTATTCGTTCCCGCCAATGACGAAAAGCAAAACACGGTTGAGGTTATCGATCTCAAAGTGGGCAAATGGGTTTCCCGCATCCTGGGACAGAGCAGGCCTCAAGGCACATTCTATTCCCCTGACTTCAAGACTCTCTTTGTGACTAACGGCACTGACGGCACCTGCAAGATCTTCCGCGGGGACACCTTCAAACTCGTTGACAGCCTGCAACTTGGTACGAACGCGAACCAGGTGGGTTACGATCCGGATACGAAATATCTATACGCCGGACTCGGTGATAGAAATTCCGGGACGCTGGCGATTATCGATACGTCGAGCAACCAACATATTGGAGACATCAAGACCGATGCTCGCCCCGGCGGGATTACGTTTGAAAAGTCAGGACCGCGAATTTTCGTGAACCTGAACGGGGCTACTAAACTCGGAGTGCTTGACCGAAAGAAGCGCGAACAGATTACAACCTGGCCCGTCGCAGGCGCTGAAAACTATGGCCCGCTGGCACTAGATGAAAGCCGCCATCGCCTCTTCCTTGGTACCCGAAAACCGCCGATGCTGATCGTCTTCGATACGAACTCAGGCAAGCAAATTACACAGGTAGAAAGTGTCCCTAGTATCGACGGCGTGTGGTATGACGACACGCGCAAACGTATTTACGTCACGGGCAACGGAGCGATTGCCGTTTATGACCAGAAAGACGCTGACTCCTACACGCCCATGGTGAAGGTGGCGAGCGGAACTGACTCACAGCCGTCCTTGTGGGTGCCGCAATTCAATCGCCTGTATATCTCCGTTCCCCAGGATGGGAGCCGCGACGCGGAAATACTTGTCTACGAGCCGTAACTTGCGATAAGCCCGGGCCACCCGTTAGGAAGGATGCTTGGACCTCCGCGCACGCCCAATTCGAAAAGCGGCTTAATCGGCTCACGTCTTATGACCACGTAGACCTTCAGGTTGAACGGCGCGCTATGCGTGTCACATCTCTGAAATTTCCGAAATTCTGGAATTGGATTCTGGCCGTGACGTTACTCATCCTGACGGCCCCATTCTTCCTGTTTTCAGATGATGTGCTGCAACATCATCTCAACGGAACGCGCAATGGTCTTTACGTTGATCCTCTCATTACGCAGAAATCCGCCACGACAATTCACCGGGACAAGACGTTCAACGCTTCGTTGCCAGGACCGGTTTACGCTCAGCCCCTTTACGCGAGGAATGGCCCTGGTGGTAAACCTGCTTTCATTGTAGCGACCGAGCAGAACGAGATTTTGGCGCTCGATGCGAGTAGTGGTTCCGAGATTTGGAGGAAGCGGGTTGGAAATCCAGTCTCGCGCTCGCGCCTCCCTTGCGGCGATGTAGATCCCCTTGGCATCACCGGCACACCGGTGATCGATCCGAATGCGCGAAACATTTATGTAGCGGCGATGACGACGCCCGACGGCGGCAAGACCAAGCAACATCTCGTTTTTGCGCTATCACTCGATGAGGGTTCCACGCGTCCGGGATGGCCGCTGGATCTAGCCGGAATTAAATTCGGGGGAGTTTCGTTCAACCCTGCTGTCCAGAACCAGCGCGGCGCTCTGCTTCTCAATTCCGGAATCCTTTACGTGCCGTATGGTGGTCATTTCGGCGACTGCGGTGACTATCGTGGCTGGATGATCGCCGTACCCGTGGGCGACCCAAAGAGCGCGACAGCTTGGGCAACTGGGGCGCGCGCTGGCGGCGGAATCTGGGCACCCAGTGGCGCCGCTACTGACGGCCAGTCGATCTTCGCAGCGACCGGCAATACCTTTGGTGCCAGGATATGGATGGGAGGAGAAGCAATCATTCGACTGGGTCCGGGAGCCAAATTCAACGGAAATTCGGCGGACTATTTCACTCCCTCTAACTGGCGAAAACTTGACGACGGAGATGTTGACCTCGGTGGCTCGGGCCCGGTCTTGATCGACGTGCCGGGCGCCACGCCCTCTCAATTGGTGATCGCATTGGGAAAGAATGGAGTCGCTTACCTACTGGATCGAAACAATCTCGGAGGTATCGGTAAAGGCGACGGTTTTCGCGGCGAAGGAGTTCAGAGTAAGCGGGTCGCAACCGATCGGATAATCAACGCCGCCGCAGCGTATAGGATCGCGTCCGGCACTTTCGTGGCCTTTGAAACAAGGGGAACTGGAGCTGGCTGTCCGGGGCATTCGGGAAATCTCGTCGCATTGCGAATTGGCGCGTCGGCCCCCCCCACGATCGATGTCGCTTGGTGTGCGGACAACGGTGGGAGAGGTTCGCCGATTGTGACTACGACTGACGGGAGCTCGGAGCCAGTTGTCTGGGCTGTAGGCGCAGAATCCAATAACCGGCTTCACGCGTTCAACGGTGTGACTGGAGAAGTGTTATTTGCCGGTGGTGGACAGGATGAGCGGATGAGTTTGGTGCGACGTTTTCAAACGCCGATCGTCGTCAATGGGCGTATTTTTGTCGCGGCAGACGACAAATTGTACGCATTTGTAATACGGTGAAATCCATGGGCTGTGCTCAATAATTCCCTTCCAATGACGAGCACGAGAGTAAGATTACAGGGATCTAGGTGGCTGGGAGGACGATACGTGCCGTTCTGTTTGCCCATATTTTCCGGTCAGATCGTCGGCCGCCTGAGAACCCGTGTACCCCGGGGTGCCCAGGATGATCTGCCCTAGCGCACCTCATCTAATGGAGCCTCATCTACGGCGGCTGCACCTTCTCGACGCCTGGTCAAAAACTCGCTTTTCGGTGCGCGGTGACCGCCTGATTCGGCCTGCTTGAATTTCGCAAACCTCCTTGCCCACAATCAGATGTTTTTGGAGGACTCATCCAGGAACACAGCACCCGAAAGTCACTGCAAAAAGTTGGGCTAAGATGTAACCGCGAGAGCCGGGCGCACAATTGAAACAACCATCTGTATTGAAACGTCTGCTGTCCCATCCAAGGGCTGGATCACTTGCTCTGGCGTGACGCCAACGAGGTTGCAGCTCCTGGGGTACACGTCCAATTGCACATCGCTCATGGGGCCGCGGTCGGTTTCCACAACCGTTGCAACACCCGCATGATGCACATGAACGTTGTACTTTTTTGACAGGGGCGAACCTTCGCCTGCCAATTTCCTTTATGAAGACCATTAAGCACGAGTCAGGCAAATCGCAACTAAATGTGTTTAACAAGCCAGTTTATTTCTCAAATAGGAAAGAAATCATAACAATCCAATTTACGTCCGCCGACAAAGTACGTGCCAACCCGTGGGTCCACGGAAGTGACCCGTTATAATGTGCTGATTTCCCTGAACTTAGGAGCTGCCGGGTGCACCCCAACCTGTTTCCGGCAAGGTGCGGATTTTGTGTATCCCATGGCATGCCAAGTGCACCATGTCGCCCCCAAGTATTCGACCTGAGGGGAAGTGGGTTAGGCGGCTCAAGCGGGGGTTGGGAGGCGGGTTTCCGAGTTCGCTTTTCACAAACACCCGTTTGATCGGGGCGACTGCGTTCCCGTCCCTGGAGCAGTCTTCGCTCCCGCACGACCTGTCACTTGGAGGGGACGATGAAAATCCTATCGCTTTATGCTGTAAGCCCATCTCAAGTACAAGAATCTTCAATGAGCACACGAAAGAAAATCGTCGTAGCGATTGGCATCCTAGCAGTCTGCGGCCTCGGACTGTGGGAGGGCATTCAGATGGCCCTGCGTCTGACATCAGGCCGCACCTGAGACAGTGGCCCGCGGAGATGTCGGTAGGTTCTGCGAGCCCCGAGCGATGCCCGAGCAAGGCGAGGAAGTCCATTGTTCTCGCACTGCGCCGGTCACAGCACTACAAGCGCATCACTAGGTCACGGCGCTCGCGACTGACAGCCGCAGACGCAGATTTTTCCAAGCCAAGAGATGATGAGGAAGGCGATCCCGCGCAGGGGCACTCCATGCGGCTCGTCGTTCGTACCGGTGGTGAAACCCTCCAACCGAGGGCTGTTCGATTACCTTGCCAAGTTCCGGTGACAGAATCGGTCGTGGCTCCGGGGAATCCGTAGCGAGCGACAAGTGGGTATGTTGTTCGCTTTCTTTGAACCGGTCGGACCAACGGCGTCGAGTCTTGTGCAAAGGCAGAAAGCATTCATAGCCTTTACCGTTCAATTCAGCTGTGATGATATTCTGTACTCCGTTTCCATCGCGGCCATCAGCCGTGGAGGATACCTCTCTCGACCGGGCCGACATCGCTTGCAAGCAAACTTAAAGAATTACCAGAGGACTTTGAGTTCTTTGTACATGCTGAATTTCTCGTCGCAAGTGACCACCGGGATCTTTTCGCACACAGCCTGGGCGATGATTTGGCGGTCGAACGGGTCCGCGTGGTGTGGAGGGAGATCGAAAAGATAGAACGCATGGTGCGCCGTGTAGGGCAGTATGCGGAGGTCCAGGTCCTCAAGCGCGCGGTGCGTGTCTGCAGCGGAAAGTCTTAGCTTGCCGCGGGCCGCCTTGATGGCGATTTCGGAAAGAGAAATTGCGCTCACTTCTAGGGTATTTTCCGTATTTTGCAAAAGAGTGATCGCGCGCTTCGTGAGTTGTTCCGGTGACTCCACAGCGAAGATCAGGACGACCGTGTCCAGGAGCAAGCGCACTTAGTCTCGTCCTTCGACGAAGGCGTCGACTTCGTCATCCGACATGGGCTTCCACCATTCCGGTTCGAGGACTTGAATCTTGCCTTTGAGGGTTCCGAGCCTTCGCTTTTTGCGGCTGGGCTTTTTCGTTCGGACAATATCCACGACAGGCACACCACGGCGGCAGATGGTCACGGTTTCGCCATTCTCGGCAGCCTTGATCAGTTCGGGAAGCTTGTTCTTGGCAACTGCTACGCTCACTTTCATCCTGTGTATGATAGCTATCTAATATAGCCATGTCAAGAGAGCCGTTTCGACGCTGCCCCATACGTCGCCCAGCGCCACGGACCGAATGATTAGCTCCGAAGCAGGTATGCCCAGGAGGCTCGGCACAAGTCCAGGAAGGCAGCCTGCGCCGATGATATTTGTACCGGGAGCAAGAGGGGCGGCCAAGGTTCGATCCACGGACCAACCACCATCGGAAGGAGGATATCGACCAGCAGTCGGGCAAGACCCGCTGTGGGGATTCAACATGTGAACGTATCGTCGAAATCCAGAAGCAAAGCACATATTTTGCGTGGGCCATGTCGAAGGTGATGATCTATGTGTTCGGGAAGTGGTGTGGGTCCGTGAATGACCTCGGCGGCGGCCTTAAGGAAATGGGCGTAGCTACCGACAGCAGTCATCCATTGTTCCCGGGTAGGTGTGTGGCCATCCGGCACATCACCGTTGAAGCAAATCCAGTCGATCTCCTTGTTCCGCTTCATCCCTCCAACGATAGAACAAATTGGGAGCGATCCCATTGCGCCGAAAAGGAGCGGTTACTAACTAATGGATTAAACAGAGAGCCCGCCCCGGGCTAGATTCGAACCAGCAATCCATCGGTTAACGGCCTTGAAACCAACTTAATCACAACTTGCCGGAGCCAAGGAAAATCGAGGGGGATCAGTGACTCAGATTCATCTTCTTTTTTCAGTCTTTATCGTCATTCAGCGCTATTCATCACGTTTCGCATGGCGCTGTTTTGACACCAACCTGTGTTCGCCTCGCGGCTCGGCGCGGCTGTAATTGAGGCAGGCGGCCGAACTCCCGACTGTTGTGCAGGTGACTGAGATCCCCTGGGTGGATAATGCACGAACGGCGAAATCACTCTCGATGAATTAGAGCTCATTCTTATTCAGTTCATTTGGGTGCCTGATGCAGAGCCAACCGAGGTTGACAGGAAAGGACGACTGCTGTACCGTCTGCGCAAAGGATAAGTTGAAATCGGAATTTCGGCCAATATATTTCAAACACAAAGGAGCCACTATGCGCAAAGGCGCGCTCGTTCTCGCACTGGCTACTGTTACGTCAGTCCTCGCGCAGTCATCCCCGTCTTACCGCGTCACTCACACTTACACTCTAGGTGGAGACGGGAGCTGGGACTACATCGTGCCCGATCCACCCAATCACCGTTTGTTCATCGCGCGGCAGAATCGCGTGATGGTGGTCGATGAAGACAGCGGGGTGCTGCTCGGCGAAGTCAACGGCATCCAGGGCGCGCACGGAACCGCGCTGCCTGATGGCACAGGGCATGGATTCGCGACCTCGAGTAAAGACCAGTCCGTGGTCATGTTCGATCCTAAGACCTTCAAGACGCTCGGCCGGATCCCAGCCGCTGAAGATGTCGACTCGATACTCTACGATAGCGCATCGAACCGCGTCTTCACTTTTAATGGCGACGCGCACTCCTCGACGGTGATCGACCCACGTGCGGGGACCCTGATCACAAACATACCCCTCAGCGGCAAACCGGAATCCGGCGCTGTAGCCGGCGACGGCAAGCTCTACGTGAACCTCGCCGACACGAGCGAGGTGGTTGAGATCGACGCGAGGACAGCGACCGTGGCCCGGCGCTGGTCCACCGCCCCATGCAAGCAGCCGGTCCCGATGGCCATCGACACTGGCCACCATCGGTTGTTTAGCGGATGCCGCAGCGGAGTGATGGCGGTCTCAGATTATCAGGCCGGCAAGGTGGTCGCGACGGCACCGATTGGTAGTGGAGTGGACGGCGCTGGGTATGACGCGGCCTCAGGCAATGCGTTTGCCTCGAATCTGGATGGCACCCTCAACGTGATTCATCAAGACGGACCGGACCAATATCACGCCATCGAGACCGTACAGACGCAAGAGGGATCGCGCAACATGGGCCTCGACCCCACCAACCATCGCGTATACGTCGTCTCCGCGAAGTTTGGGCCGCCGCCTCCGGAGTCGGCTGGCAGGGGCAGAGGACCGGTGTTACCCGGATCATTCACATTAATGGTGATCGAACGAGATCCAGCAAAGCGCTGACGGTTGACTGTTTTAACATGGGACCGCAGTGGTAGCTCGCAGAGAGCTCGAAATGATTACTATGCATTGGTAAGCTGTTCTTTGGCATGAGAATATTCTCGCTCCTGCCGGTTCTCGCCAACGCCTCGCTTTATATTCTATAGAGGAAGAGGTGCGGCGCGCCTACTTCGCGAGAGGATCGGGACGCATCTGGACTTTTACAACTTTGTCCTTGGTACCCTTGCCCCCTTCCATGTGCCAAGGCGTATTCGGATTGTAGCTTGTCCAGAAGCCTCGGCCTTTCCATCCAGCCTTTGGATCGTCGATCCGCCCCTGCATCGATCGGGTGTAGTACCCCATTGGATAAGGAATGCGGA
>WNFO01003861.1_pt1 | contig 12859 bp, 8 predicted proteins | sample 5400251 | NCBI WGS metagenome assembly WNFO01 (sample SAMN13153354, study PRJNA577476) | soil metagenome | isolation source: 100 cm saprolite under Madrone tree | place: USA:California | collected 2016-06-14
TCCGGCGTTGACGAAGCCATTAAAATCGCGCCAATCGATTCGAATCGTCTCGGAATCACCGGTTGGAGTTACGGCGGCTACATGACGATGTGGGCCGTCACGCAAACCAATCGTTTCAAAGCCGCCATGGCCGGAGCAGGCATCGCCAATTACCAGAGCTACTACGGCGAAAATAAAATTGATCAGTGGATGATTCCATTCTTCGGAAAATCCGTTTACGACGATCCCGAGGTCTACGCAAAAAGCTCGCCCATCACCTTCATAAAAAAAGTCAAAACGCCCACGCTGGTTATCGTCGGCGATAGCGACGGAGAGTGCCCCACTCCGCAATCCTACGAATTCTGGCACTCCCTCAAAACCCTCGGCGTAGAAACGCAATTAGTCGTTTACGAACACGAAGGCCACATGTTCATAAAGCCCGAGCATCGCCGCGACCGCATCCGCCGCACCGTAGCCTGGTTCGACGCCCACCTCCAGCAACCATAGACGTTTGGAGTCGGCAGGCCAGCTGCCGCCTTTCACGCCTAGCGCCCAACCGAGTCTTCTGATCTGAGCAGTACTTCCCCCAAGGAACCGTTCGACAGTTTCGTGCGTCTATTCCTACAATCGCGTGTTGGGCCATCCTACAATCAAAAGGCCTATGCGTCCCTACTTCGCCCAGGTCCTCGCCGTTGTTTTCATCGCTCTTGTTGCCTCGACCGCAACGTCTGTCGCGCTTTCCGCGCAAGAGCTCCGCGGCTCGCTCCTCGTCGATGTGGTGGACTCCTCCGGCGCCGCCATTCCCGCGGTGCAAGTTACGCTCGCAGCAGAAAAGCTGGCCACGCATCGCGAACAAATCACCGACGCCCGCGGCGAAGCTCACTTTGCAGCTCTCTCGCCTGCCACTTATTCCGTTGCAGTCGCCGCAAAAGGTTTTGCCCCGCAAACGCAGCGCATCGTTGTCTCCATCAGCGCTCAGCCAGCAGTGCGCTTCGTCCTCGCTCCCGAAGCTCTCCGCCAGTCGGTCGAAGTCCGCGATCACGGCCCATCACTCGCCGGCAATCCGCTCGACACCGCCAGCAGCGCCATACAAACCGTCATCGTCTCTGATGACCTCGACGAAATCCCGCTCTCCGCGCGCAGCTTCGCCAACATCGCCCTCATGGCTCCCTTCACCGCTCCCGTCGAGCCTTCCGATCCCACCAAAGCCCGCACCACCGCCGTATCTTTCGGCGGCAGCTCCGGCCTCAACATCGATTTTTCCGTCGACGGCGGCGACAACAATGACGACTTCATCGGCGGCTTCTTGCAGAATTATTCTCCCGAAGCCATGCAGGAATTCGTCGTACGTTCCGCGCAATTCGGCGCGGAAACTTCGCGCACCAACGGCGGCAGCATCATACTTTCCACGCGCCGCGGTTCGAACGACTGGCACGACAGCGCTTCCTACTACTATCGCGGCCAGGATTTGAACGCCCGCAACCCGCTCGACAATCCCGAGCCCGATCCCAAACAGCCTTTCTCCCGCCAGAACGGCGTCGCCACTTTCGGCGGCCCGCTGTGCCGCGACAAACTCTGGTTCTTTTCTTCCTACGAATACATTGACGAAAACGCCAGCGTCACCTACAGCGCCAACTCCCAATCACAATTCAACGCGCTGGCGCAGCTAGCCTCCGACGGCCTGATCCCCGGTATCGTCTCCATCGCCGTCCCTACAAATGCTCCCGTTCCCTTTCGCGACTCTCTCTTCGACGTCCGCCTCGACTGGGCGCAATCCGCAAATTCACAGTGGTTCCTCCGCGCCTCGCTCGATCGCAATCACACCCAAAACGATCTGGTGCAGCAAGCCGCTCTTCCGTCCACCGGCTCCTCCACCACTTCGAACTACTACAACATCCTGCTCGGCCAGCAATATCGCTTCTCTGCAAACTGGCAAGGCGCGTTGACTCTTGAAGCCAGCAATTTCCATCACACCAAAACGCGTAACTCCGATCTCGGCTTGTCCCTGGCGTTTCCATTCAGCGCGAATTTTCATACCACCTCCGGATTCGAAACTTTCGGCGACAATCAATTCGCCACCGTGGTCTCTGCATTCCCCATCGAACGCGACCAGCAAAAATATCAATTCCGCTATGACGCTTTTCGCAGCTCCGGCCGCCACGCCATTCGCTTCGGCGTCAATCTCATCCACGAACCGGTTCTCCGCGGAGCGCTCGCCGCCATCGCCGAACATCTCGTCCAGTTCACCGAAGATCCGACCTTCTACCTCAACAATCCCGCGCAATTCACCGCCGATTTCAACTGCACTCCCGCTGTTCTTTCCGACAGCACCTGCACCGACACTCCCGCCGGTGACGGCACCTTCGCGCAATCCCTTCGCCGACTCGGCTTCTACGCCGAAGACAGTTGGCGCGTCGCGCCGTCCTTCACCATTAATGCCGGACTTCGCTACGACACCACCTTCGGCCTCTTCACCGCCTCCGGCCGCGACCAATCGCAAAATCCCGCGTTCTCCACACTACAATCCCTCGATGTCGCGCTCGTCAACGGCATTCCCCACGACTACCGCAAAGCCTTTGCGCCGCGCCTAGGCCTCGCCTACGCTCCCGGCACATCGCAACACACAGTTTTTCGCGGCGGCGCCGGCCTCTATTACAACGACCTCGCGCAAAACGGCTGGGTTGACGCCTTCACTGCCGTCAATCAGCCCATCACGCCATGCATCACCTACGATCCGGCAAATCCCGCCTGCCTCCGCAGCGGAGCAAGCGGCGGCCAGGGCGCTCTCATCGATCCCAATTACCATACGCCTTACGCTCTGCAGGCCAGCGCGGCCTTCGAACACGACTTCACCAGCGGTTGGGCAAAAGACTGGCGCCTCACCGCAACTTACGAACACCAGCAAGGTGTCCATCAATACCGCCGCTACGAATTTATTTCGGGATTTTCTCTGCCGGCTGACTCGCCAAATATCTCGCTCTTCCGCGCCGACAATCGTTCCAGCTACAACGGACTCGCACTTCAGCTCCAGCACCGCTTTTCAAATCGCTTCGAACTCACTGCCAACTATGTGCTCTCCAGCGCCACCACCTGGGGCGCCGTAGTTGGCGAACTCTTCGACTACGTCAACGGAGTTTCGAACCCCCTGAACGCTTTCGGCCCCGGCGATCACGGCCCATCTGGCGAAGACGTTCGTCACCGCTTCGTTCTGATCGGCACGCTGCAACTGCCGCGGCGCTTCGAAGTCTCCACCCTCTCGCAATTCGAAAGCGCCCGCCCCTTCACCATCGCCACTCCCGCCGACATTTTGAACGACGGCTTCTCCGGCAACGACCGCGCCGTAGTTAACGGCCTGCAAACCACCCTCGACCAATTCCGCGGCGCGCCCTTCTACCAAGTAGATCTTCGCGTCAGCCGCAATGTCAATCTAGGCGAACGAATCCAGCTTCGCCCCTTCGCCGAGTTTTTCAATCTCTTCAACCGCCAAAATCCCGGCAACAATTACGTCGGTGACATTTCCGCTCTTCCCACTCCCATCAACGATCTCCGCAACGCCACCGCCTTCTGCCTCAACCCCGCCTGCACGCAAACCGCGCCCATCACCAGTGTCAAACAACTCCGCGTACCCGCCGGCGCTCTCGGCGACTTCTTCGGCCCCGGCACCACGGTAGGCATCCCTTTCGCCGCGCAACTCGGCGTAAAACTTACGTTCTAAGTAGTTCCCCAGCTCCCGCCCGTTCTTCTCTTGTGCCGTCTCTTTGCGTAGCGCCGCGCTTTTTAGCCCGGCTGGCTTCGCTCTCGCTCTCTGGCTCCATGGCGCGCATGCAGTCGATGCGATTTCACGTGCTAGGCTCTTCCATGCTCATCAGACCAAAAATCATCCTCCACTTCGAAGGCGCCGCAATCCTCGTGTTAAGCGTTTTTTTCTATCACCAAGTCCACGCCAGTTGGCTGCTCTTCGCAATCCTGTTCCTCGCGCCAGACCTCTTCATGCTCGGCTATCTCGCCAACGTCCGCATCGGCTCAGCTGTCTATAACTTTGCCCACACTTACCTCACGCCCGCGATCCTGCTCGCCGCAGCCTTCTTCGCAGCCAAGCCACAACTCTTTCCCATCGCCCTGATCTGGACCGCTCACATCGGCTTCGACCGCCTCCTCGGCTTCGGCCTAAAATATCCCACGCACTTCAAAGACACGCATCTCCAACACCTATAGCTTTCCCAAAATCCGCGGCAACGTTGGCGATTCTCGCTGCGCTCAGCGCACCGGCTCACAAGAAAGTACCGGCTTGATATCGATTACCGGCGTCCCGTCGATCGCTTCTATCGGACCAATCCGCAACCGTTTCTTGCCAACCTTTCGCACCGTCACCCGATGAAGACCTAGCGGATTTGGCCTGTCCGGCGATCGCGTCGCAAATACTCCGGTCAATGCGCAGTTTGGGTCAGAACGCGGATGGACTTGTAGAACGTCGCGCCGCCCCTGGTGCAACCAGGTCACAACAAAAAGTTCGTCTCCTTTGGAGATTCCCTCAAAGCCTCGTGCCGCGGAAGAATTCACTTCGAGCCACACGTCCGGTGCTCCTTCCGAACCCTGTTTCGGCGCTCCTTTTCGATTCTTGATCGGCGATCGAATCGTCCCGATCGGACGCAGCTTCAGCCGTTCGCCTCGCGCCGCCGATTTTCTCCCGCGGCTCCGTCCTTTGCTCCCGTTCGCCATGCTCACTTACTCCACGCTTCAGCCAAGCCCTCCCATCAGCCTTCCAACAGTTTCAGGTCCGACTGCAGCAGCCGTTCCGGATCGGCTAACAGATCGATCGAAACGATTCTGCCCCGCTCAATCGCGAACACTAAAATAACTCGCGGCTGTCCGCCCGCAACCCACGCCGCGCCCACCGCTCCATTGCCATAAAGCGGGACTTACCGGACCGGTCGGCTTTTGGAATGTCCCGGGCATCAAAACCGCCCTGGAGTCCCTTATTGCCGCTGGCGCTCAACTGCATCAGCAGGTCAAAGATGTCGGCGCAGGCAAGCTAATCGCACTGATAAAGGACCCGGACAGAAATGTGATTGGCCTCATCCTAGCGACCTAGTTCGTGATGGGGCGGGCGTCCCACCCCAATCTCTGACTGTGACGATTTCCTCTCACATTCACGCGGGCGCAGTGGAGGGCCACCCACGGCTCCGGCACAGCCACTTTTTTCCTTCACAACCATGGAACAACGAGGATATTTCCGGCGAGCTTCGACACTCTCGCCGATTTCTCCGCGCGACGGTGCCGCCACATTACCATTTCGCAAGGCCAACAGTTGTCACTTTCCTAGCGTGCTTTCTCGGCGCATCCTATTGTCCTATTGTTCGCCCGTTTGACCACCCATCCTCCGGCGCCTAAAATGAAAGGGTTTCAGGGCTTGCATTCACCGAGAACTTTTTCCCATGTTTGAAAACCTCACAGAAAAACTACAACGCACATTCAAGAATCTCCGCGGCCAGGGCAAGCTCACCGAAGAGCACCTCGACGCCGCGTTAGCTGAAATCCGCGAAGCCATGCTTGAAGGTGACGTCGCTCTCCCTGTCATCGACGAGCTTCTTGCCAGTATTCGCGGCAAGGCGCTCGGCAGCGAAGTCATGCTGCAGCTTTCGCCCGACCAGCAAGTCATCAAGCTCGTTCGTGATGAACTCACCGCTCTTCTCGGCAAACACGCCAAGCCTCTTTTCGCTTCGCGCCCGCCTTCCGTCTGGATGATCGTCGGCCTGCAAGGCTCCGGCAAAACCACCACCACCGGCAAACTTGCAAAATGGCTGGCGCAACACGGCCATCGTCCAATCGTCGTTTCCACTGACATCTATCGCCCCGCCGCGCGCGAGCAACTGGCGCAGGTTGCCAAAGCCATCAGCGTAAGCCTGTGGCCCGGCGCGGGAACCGACAAGCCGCTTGAAATCGTTCGAGGCGCCATCAAGGAAGCAAAACTTTCCGCCAGCGACATCATCATCGTGGATACTGCGGGCCGTCTGCACATTGACGACGACCTAATGAACGAACTCGGCTATTTAAAAAAAGAATTGCAGCCCAGCGAAATTCTCTTCATCGCCGACGCCATGATCGGACAGGACGCGGTTCGCTCCGCCGGAGAATTTCACAAACGTCTCGGCCTCACCGGCGTCATTCTCACCAAACTCGACGGCGACGCACGCGGCGGCGCGGCGCTCTCCATCAGTAAAGTCAGCGGCGCGCCCGTAAAATTTGTCGGCCTGGGCGAAAAATATGACGCACTCGAAGGTTTTTATCCAGAGCGTATCGTCTCCCGCATTCTCGGCATGGGCGACATCCTGTCGCTCATCGAACGCGCCGAGCAGGCCGTGGACAAAAAAGCCGCACTCGATCTCGAACGCAAACTTCGCACCGAAGGATTTACGCTGGAAGATTTCCGCGATCAGTTGCGCCAAATTCGCAAAATGGGACCTCTCGATCAATTGGTGGACATGCTGCCCAAAGTCGGCCCGCTGCAAAACATTCCCAAAGACGCCAGCGTCGACGAAGGCAAACTGAAACAAGTCGAAGCCATCATCAACTCCATGACTAACCAGGAGCGGCAAGACCACAACGTGATCGACGGCAAACGCCGCAAGCGCATCGCAAAAGGCAGCGGCACCACCGTGCAGGACGTCAACCAAGTCCTAAAGCAATACATGCAAATGCGCACCATGATGAAGCAATATGGCTCCATGGCCGCCCGCGCCAAAATGAAAGGCCTGGGCAAACTCGCCGGTTTGTCCTGATCTAGGGTATCGTAGGCTACCCCGACCCGCGCTCCTTTGGACGGCTGTCTGGATTCGCGCAATTAATTGACGGGAAGGCTCAATTGGAAGGAAGAAATAACCGAGCGGCTTTGAGCGCTAGAGCGCCTGGATCGAGGTCGCTGCGGTTGCAAAGGAGAATTACTGTCACGTGGTCGCGGGTATAGCGAAGAATCGCGGATTTAAACCCCATGGTATCGCCGTAGTGCCAGATCAGGGGATGCGGATCCTGTAGATTCAGGAACCATCCGAAACCGTAAGCGCCGGCTTGGCCGCGCAGCGAATCCGGTACGTCCTCGGCGAGTCTTGCTTCGGCTCCGGGCGGCAATTTTGCCGGAGTAATTGCGGACAGAAAATCTTTTTCGCTCAGCAGAGTGTGATTGCGTAGCGCGTCATCCCATTTGGATAAATCTTCCAGGTTGGAATAAATTCCGCCGTCGCCTTGCGTCGCGGAAGTAGAACTTTGGTCGCTCTCGACGAAATGATTTTCTTTTTTGGAATGGCCGTAAGCGCGATTTGTAACCTGGTTTTTCCCTTTTTCGAAAACAACAGAGTGATTCATATTGAGCGGCGAGAAAATGCTTTCATGCACGAATTCTCCGAAGGAGCCTCCCGAAACTTTCGCTACGATCGAGCCAAGCACAACGTAGCCGGAATTGCTGTACTCCCATTTTGTTCCGGGTGCGAATTTTCCCTGGGATTGTTTTTCCAGTAGCTGCAAAACTTCCGCGTCCTGAATTTGTTTTTCCGCCGACCAGATTGGACCCCCAGTCTTTTCGGCCTCATCCATCAAATCTTCATAGTCTGGCAAGCCGGAAGTGTGATTCAGCAAATTACGAACAGTGATTGTTTTTCCGTACGCGGGAAAGTCCGGAAATATTTCCGTGAGCGTTTCGTCGTAGCGCAATTTGCGGTCGCGCACCAGAAGCATGATCGCCATCGCGGTGAATTGTTTTGTGAATGATGCCAGACGAAAATTGGTTTGCGCGTTAATGTTTGTTTTGCTGCGAAGATCGCGCACGCCGTAGCCTTTTTCAAAAACCATCTTTCCATCTTTTTTCACCAGCGCTGCGAAGCCCGGAGTATTGCAGGACGCAATTCCCGAAAATAGATTGTCCATTTGTTTCGACAGTTGCTCAGATGACATTTTCTCTTGAAGCTGCGCGCCGAAGTTCGCACGCTGGGAAGCGAAGAATATAGCAGTGACCAAGAGAGCGCAGGCAAAAATGCCTGCGCCACTGATCGACCCCGGATATTTCTCTATCGCTCCGCTGAGGATTCTCACGCGGAAGTCTTCGCGGTGTTGAGGCTGCGTGGGGCAAGCGGTAGCGCGCGGAGGCGAATGCCGGTAGCGTCGAAGATTGCGTTGCCGATTGCGGGAGCGAGTCCGACGATAGGAGTTTCGCCGGCTCCGGCTGGAGGTAAATCTTTGCGGTCGACGAGAATGGCTTCGATTTGCGGGATGTCGCGGAAGCGCGGCACGCGGTACTGCGCGAAATGGGGATTCGAAATGCGGCCGTTTTCGAATTCGATCGATTCGAATAACGCGCCTCCCAAGCCCATGATGTTTGCGCCGATGACCTGGTTGCGTAGGCCGTCGGGATTGACGATGGCGCCGCATTCGAACGCGGTGACGATTCGAACCACGCGAACGTCTCCGGACGCTTGATCCACGGAAATTTCGGCGAAGGTCGCTACGTAGCCGCCTTTTTCGACTCCTCCGCCTATGCCGAATCCCTGACCCGGTCGCGTCTTTTTCTGTGGCCAGCCAAAGGATTTCGCGGCGCTTTCGAATACCGCGCGCAAACGCGGGTCGGAAAGATTCTTCATGCGGAATTCCAGCGGATCGATTTGCGCTGTATGGGCCAATTCGTCCATGAACGATTCGCGCGCGAAGTGATTGGCGGTGGCTGCGAGGCCGCGATAGGAACCTTGTCGCAGCGGGGAATTCACGGGATGAAACTGGATCAATTGATTTGCGACGTCGTAGGGAGTCTCAATGCCGGAAGCTCCCGAATTGTAATTGTGAAATTCCCAAGCGGTGATTTTTCCGTCGGGTGCGATTGCGCTTTTGATTTCGATTACGCCAGCAGGACGAAAATAGGCCCAGGTGAATTCTTCTTCGCGGGTCCAGACAATTTTCACGGGGCGGCGCGCGGCCTGCGCGAGGCGAGCAGCTTCAAGAGCTGCGTCTCCGGCATGCTTGCCGCCATAGGCTGAGCCGGTATCGGGAACGATGACGCGCACGTGATCTTTGGGAAGGTGCAGCGCGGCTGCCAATTCTTCCTGGACGCCAAACGGGCGTTGCGAGCCGGTCCAGACGGTTAATTTTCCGTCCTTCCAGTCGGCGACTGCTGCGCGCGGCTCAAGCGGCGCGTGCGCGATGTAGGCGACGGTGTAACTCTGTTCATGGCGCTGCGACGCAGCGGCCAGCGCATTCGCGGCGGAACCCTTTTCGTGTGGCTTCTGATTTTCCTCAGTATCGAGATTCTTTTTCAGGTAGGAGTAGAGTTCCTTGCTGGCGCTTTGTGGCTTGTTCTTCCATTCAGCGTGTATCGCAGCGAGCGCTTTTTCTGAGGCTCGCTCCGTCGGAGCGGCTGCGGCCACAAAATCTGCGTCGCGAACGACGACAACTCCCGGCATCGCTCGCGCTGCCGATAAATCCGCCGACACCAGAGTTGCGCCGAATGTGGGCGGCCGCAAAACTTTTCCATGCAGCAAATTTGCCGGGCGCAGATCCGGCGTGTATTGATGCTGGCCGGTGACGAACGCGCGCGCGTCCACTTTGCGCGCTGATTTTCCGGCGACGGTCCATAGCTCGGGCGGAGTTATGGGATCGGCGTCGGGCATATCGCGCGTCAGCGTTTTGCCTTGCGCGAGTTGCGCGTAGGTCAGAGTTGCTCCGGACTCAGGATTGGTAATTTTTCCGTTGCTGGCGGTTAATTTATCTGGCGTGATCTTCCATTCAGCGGCGGCTTGTGCGAGGAGCAGATCGCGGGCGGCGGATGCGGCACGGCGAAGCTGCGGCGACATGTAGGGAGTGGAGCGGCTGCCGAAGGTGCCCATGTCAAATGGGGTAAGCGCAGTGTCTCCCATGACCATGCGAATGCTGGCAAGCGGAACACGCAACTCATCCGCGACCGATTGCGCCAGAGTGGTGCGGGTGTTCTGGCCGACTTCGACTTTGCCGGTGAAGACGGTGACGATGCCGTCGTCATTGACATGCAACCATGAGGAAATGTCTTTGGGCTGGTCTTGATCGCCATCGTGCCGCCGGGCGCCGGATTCCTGCGCGGCTGAAGCGTTTGCGGCGGCGGTGAAAATCGCGATGCCCGCGCCCATTACTTTGAAGAAGTCGCGGCGTTGCAGATTGAACTGATGCAGTGCGCTCGAACGGAGCTCGTAACGCTCGGGTTCGAGAATGAATTTTTGGGGAGCAGCGGTCATGATGTTCTCCCATGCATTGCTTTGGCGGCCTGCTGAACGGCGGCGATGATTCTGGGATGTGCGCCGCAGCGGCAGATATTTCCCTGTAGCGCCTGCACAATCTCCGGCTCGCTGGGATTGGGGTTTTTCTGAAGCAGCGCGACGCTGCTGGCGATCATTCCCGACGTGCAGTACGCACATTGAAACGCACCCTGATCGATGAATGCTTGCTGCACCGGATGCAGCTGACCGTTTTGTTCAAACCCCTCGATGCTGACAATGGATTTTCCGGCTGCGTCGCGGACGGAAAGCTGGCAGGAGCGACGCGGAGTGCCATTTAGCAGGACCGTGCAGGCGCCGCACTGTCCTTCGCCGCAGCCGTATTTGGTTCCGGTCAGGCCAAGCTCTTCACGCAGCGCAAAAAGTAAAGTTGTGTCGGGTTCCGATTCGAAAACGCGACTTTTTCCGTTTATTTGTGTGTGGATTGGCCCTGCCATGTGATCCTCGAATCGCTGCAACACGATTGGTCCGAGCGACGGTTCAAATTCAGTTTGCGCTTCGGCGAAAACGAAGACAAGGGGCGCTAACCGACCGGCCGCAGGCATTCCCGTAGTGCGAGCATTGCGATGCCGATCGCGCTGAGCGCGACGGTAAGGATCGCTAAGCGCCGGGACAGCGCGGGATTCTTGGCACTGCGTTGCATAAACGGCGAATTAATAAGTGCGCTCGCGACGGAAGCCAATACAACGCCTTCGCCGGCGAGTGTCGCTGGCATTTCCGCGTGGCCGACCATGTTCGCCGCCGCCGCAAAGGTGCTTGCGCTGCTTACCCGGCCGCCGATCACGCTGATCGCGAGAAACCCGATTTTCCCGAGCTAGCGTTCGTCAATTCCGCGGCCCTTGAATTCTTTCGCTGCCAGGGAATCAGCGAAAGAGGAGAGGGGCAAAGTCGGTGAGGTTGCGGCGCCAGACCATCCAGGTGTGGGAGCCGGGAGTTTCAATGTCTGCGTGCTTGATGGATTTGGAAGCGAGCCAGGTGCGGAGATTGCGATTGATCTCGATCAAGTGATCGTCGGTGCCGCAGGCGATCCAGAGCAAGTGAAGTTGCTGATTTGTCTTGGCGTCCAGTGCGGGAAATTCTTTGTCGAATTCCGGCGTGATGCCGCCGGAGCTGAAGGCGCCGATCCAGGAAAATTTATCCAGAGTGTTCAGGCCGGTGAGCAAAGATTCTGAGCCTCCCATGGAGAGGCCAGTGATGGCGCGGGAGTTGCGGTCCTTCTTTACGAGATACAACGATTCCACTTTAGGTATGACTTCGGTGAGCAGGGCCTCGCGAAATTTATCGAAGTTGCGTTGCGTGATGTCGGCATCGTGGAAAACGCCTGAGTGGGGCTCGAGAACTCTTGGTTCTCCGTAGCCGAGCGGCATGACCACCAGCATGGGCTTGGCTTTGCCTTGCGCGATGAGATTGTCGAGGATGATGTTAGCGCGGCCGACGGCGGTCCAGGCCTCGGCGTTGTCGCTGTAGCCGTGGAGGAGATAGAGGACGGGATAAGTCAGTTTGGCGCGAGGATCGTAGCCGGGCGGAGTGTAAACGAAAAAGCCGCGATGATCGCCGACTACTGCGGATTCGTAGAAGTGGTGATGAATTTCGCCGTGGGGAACGGCGGCGATTTCCCAGGAAAGCGATGGCGGCCCGGGGACGTGCACCTCGTTGGAGCGATAAAGGAAATTTGGCTTGACGCGGTAGTTGGAGGGATCGAGGAGGCCGACGCCGTCGGCGAGGAAGGAGTAGCCGTAATAATCGGGAGTGAGCGGATCGGTGGTGATGCTCCAGACACCGTGATCATCTTTTTGCATGGGCACGGGTTTGCTGGATCCTTCCAGCTGGACGGCGACTTCTTTGGCGTTGGGATCGCGGAAGCGGAAGGTGACAGTGTGATCGGGATGAACGTCGGGAGAAACCAGCGGAGGCGGGGGAGTTTGCGATAGTGCGATGTGTGAGCTGGCTGCTGCGGCCGCAAAGTGCAATGCCAGAGAAAATAATTTTCGTTTCATGGTTCACCGTTGCAGCGTTGTCGTTTACCGAGGAGTTCGATTTCTTCGAGCGGCTGCGGCGAGGGATGTTACAACACTTTGGGTTGTGTTCGCGCGGCAATCGTTCATCTGGTTGTAACAGGAATTCGTTCAGACTAGGAGTCCCAATTAACGAATGCACGTAGGGGTTTCCTCGTTTTTGTTGCGAGCACAACCATGCACCGAACGATTCTGGACGATCCGCGATACTACTTGAACCGCCATGTGCAGTGGCTGGATTTTAACCGGCGAGTGCTGGAAGAGGCGCGCGATCCCGGGAATCCGCTGCTGGAGTGCGTGAAATTTCTGGCCATCACCGCAAACAATCTGGATGAATTTGTGGAAGTGCGGGTGTCGAGTTTTCTGCAGCGCATCGAACACGGGTCGGCGGAGCGTAGTCCGGATGGGCTTTCGACCGAAGAAGAACTGACGCTGGTGACGGAGGTGATGCACAGCCTGGTGCGCGACCAATACAAATGCTTGAACGAGGAATTGCTTCCGCAACTGACCAAGGCAGGGATTCGCGTGCTGCGATTTTCCGAGCTGGATGCGAAGGCGGAGAAGTTTGCAAAGGATTTTTAC
>WNFO01004358.1_pt1 | contig 12859 bp, 14 predicted proteins | sample 5400251 | NCBI WGS metagenome assembly WNFO01 (sample SAMN13153354, study PRJNA577476) | soil metagenome | isolation source: 100 cm saprolite under Madrone tree | place: USA:California | collected 2016-06-14
AGACTGAACACGATTGCGAATATCGCTCCGGTCACGGCCAGTACAAACAACGAGAGTCCAAAGATCGAGTGGGCAGGCGTGGACGCGGGAGCGAAGATGTTGGTTGGACTAAATAGAGGCGCCGGATCCGCTAACACCTCCCTGGAACAGCACAGAACAAGAAGAATCGGCCCAGATCGTATGTACCAGGCGTTCACAATGCTATTTCGCAATGGTGCACCATTCCTGAAGAGTCACCTGAGGATGTATGAAACCCTGCTCCAACGAAGCTTTACTGAATCGACAAAAGCGAGACCCGCTCCAGAATCCGACGAAGCACGTGAGAGGGGCAAATACCCGCGTTGGTCACTCTCGCGATTTAGGCCGACTTGGAGGGCTTGTAAACGTCCCCCTGTGCCTCCACCAGCTGCACATTCACCAGGTGCTCGCTCAGGAACCACACCTGCAATTCGTTTGTCCGGAGGACCTGACTCACAACCAGATCATTGCTTCCATCGTCTCCAATTTGCGAAGCCCGCCGTGCGAGTTCACGGCAGTCCCGAACAATAATCTGGTGCGTATCGAGCAGTCGTGAAAGCTGCACCGGAACCTCCTCCCGGCCGCGAGGAGGCCGGGCAATGCGCGTGGTTTCCGCGACGTCCGGCGCCATCGCCAGGCTCACCCCGCCCATCCACTAGTTCCGTTTGTTCGGAGAAGTGCTTATCAAACAGAAGATGAAGCTGGTAAAAAGTCGGACCTGCCACCTGCCAATGAGACTTTTTGTAGAGGTCGCGAAGAGTGATCGTGTCGGCAAGCAATTGGTTCAGCCGTTCCGTCATTTCCAGGCGTACGGGTTCTTCCAGTTCCAGCGGAAGCAAATGGCTGACCGTCCCGTACGCCTGGATTTCGGGAGCGCTCTGGTGAAGCCGCGGCTGGGCACTGATTTTGGCATGATTGTCCGATGAATATCGTTTCGCCATGATGGTTTCTCCTCTTGCGCGTCGATGTGCGCAGTTGTTTTAGTTTTCAAAGACCACTCAAAGCGCATCAGCGCGGTGTGTAAATCGCTTGGAGTGCGCTCCCTAAACCGGACCCAACGAACTGGTCGCGACTTACAGACCCTGCCCCAGGCTCTTGTTCACCAGAACTTTGATATCTACCCGACGGTTGAGCTCGCGGCCATGGGGGTCCTTGTTGCTGACAACCGGATGGGTAGTGCCATAGCCGACCGGCACGAGAATGCGTCGCATCGGGATGTCCTTTACTTCACGGAAATATTGGGCCACAGCAGCGGCACGTTCTTCGCTGAGCTTCTGGTCCCTCTCCTTGCTTAAGGTGTTGGAAGCGTAGCCCGCAATCTCGATCATGTAGCCATCAAGCGACTTGGCAATGTCAGCGAGATTGGCGAGGTCTCTCTTGGCGGTTTTGTCCAGGACAGCTGAATCCCTGGCAAAGAAGACGTCAACTTCAAACTCGTTCTTGTAATCGTCTAAGTCCGAGACACGCTGGTTGACCATCGTGAACGCGGCGGCGTCCGCAATTGCCAGATTGCCAGCAGCTTGCGCGTCAACGCTAGCCGCATCTGCCGAGTCCTGGGCCTGCGCGGCTGAAGACTTCGCCAGACTGGCTGCCGCAACACCTTGGTCTGCGGTGGACTGCGCATTTTGTGCGGCCGCCTTGTTGGCCAGAACCTGATGTTCCTGGGCTACTTCGACTGCGAACGTATCCGGAGTGAAGGAGATCTTGTCGGCGTCGAGCTGTCCTTTCGAGTTACCCACACCATCTGCCTCTATCGTCAATCCTGGCACCATGGCGGTGACGTCCATGTCGGTGTGGCGAGGAAACACAACGCGATGCTTCTTGCGTTCGATCCTGGTGTTCTCGGTGATATTCACAACCACGACTTCACCCGATTTCTTGTCGCGGACGCGTACCAGTTCTCCATCACGGGATAGAATCGGCCCCGCGACTTTCGCTTTGTCGCCAGCTGCGAGCTGGCGTGTCTGGTTTGTGGCTGCGTAGGTGAGGCTTGCAAGCAGGATGGCGCTCGCACAAAACAACACATTGAGTTTCCACTCACGAATATTAAATTTCACTCCAATTCCTCCAAAGTTGGTATCTTCTTGACTCTCTCAAGCGCGTCTGCGGAAAACGCCGAGCCTTCCACGGTTCGTTGTTCATTTTCCTTGTGTGGAATCTTGATTGGATCCCTTGCACCACATAGTTCTAGGAAGGAGCATGCAAGACTCGTGCCAGTCAGCCAGCCGCTTGAGATACACGCAAGTGATTAAGATTGAGGCGGTACAGAGTGCAACTCGAGAGCTCAGCGATCAGTCCGCGTCATCATTTGGACATGCGTCAGTCAGCGGTCACTTCGCGGATGTCAGAAAAGACGTGCTTTGGGCCTCGAGGGAATCGGGGCAAGGTACAAGCCAGAGCCGTACTCATTTCTTGCCCGCGACTCAAGAACGGTCGGCCCGGTGCTCCTCAGTTGTAAAGCTGACCTGCCAGGCTTATCATTTTCACTACGCGTCTGCGCGATCCAAGCGAGGCAAAACCATGCCGCAGCGGATCTCTTCATCGCCGACCTCCCTACCTCGTGATTCTGCGCTACGGCGTTGCACTTCTGTGTGTAGGTCGGCCACTGACTGAAATTGAGGTGATATATGGCTACCCAGACTCAATCCGTGCAGTTTGCCGGGGGCAATCTCGGCGGGCAACGTCACATTTGCGCTTTCTTCAACAGCACCGACGAGGAGCACAGAGTGCTTGGCTCGTTCATCAAAGATGGCTTCGCGCGAGGGGATAAAGCGTTCCATCTCGTCAACCCCGAGCTACGGGAAGAACATCTCAAGCGGCTCGCTGATGCAGGTATCAATGTGCAAGAGGCGATGGGCACCGGCCAATTGGAGGTGCGGCCGTGGCAAGACGGTCCGCTCCACGGAGGCCGGTTTGACCAGGACACCTGGCTGCTGTCGTTCGAACAAGTGCTCCAGTCCGGGCCGGCAGCAGGATACGCACAGACAAGATTCCTGGCGCACATGGAATGGGCGCTGGTCGACTTACCAGGCGTCGAAGACCTGATCGAGTTCGAGACGCGGGTCAACTACGTGGTTCCCAAGTACGACGATACAGTGATCTGTGCGTATGATCTGTCGAAATTTGGCGCGAGCGTGGTGATGGACGCCCTGCGGACGCATCCAGTCGTGATTGTCGGTGGGTTACTGCAGGAGAACCCCTTCTTCGTTCCTCCCGACCAGTTCCTCCATGAGATACGGGAGCAACGGTTAGCTCGCAAGAGTGCAGCATAGCGAACTAAATGGCGAGATCCAGATCTGGCATCCCGCAGATGGCCACGCGGAACTTGCGCACGACCGACTGGTGCGTGCACCTGTCCAGGAAGGAGGAAAACGCTCGGGCAGAAAATTACGAGGTGCAGATGGCTTCGACGCAGATTGTGAAGTCTGAGCCCAAATTTAGTGATTCGTACATCTACTATTCACGTGAGGTGAAATATGGCAACCAACGGCCATTCTGTTAAGTTTGCCGGGGGCATTCTCGGCCGGCAACGTCACATTTGCGCTTTCTTCAACAGCATCGACGAGGAGCACAGAGTGCTTCGCTCGTTCATCAAAGATGGCTTTGAGCAAGGGGAAAAAGCTTTCCACATCGTTGATCCCGAGCTCTGGGAACAACATCTCAAGCGACTCGCCGAAGCAGGTATCAATGTGCACGAGGCGATGAACACAGGCCAGCTGGAAGTGCGGCCTTGGCAGGACGCTTACCTGCGCGGGGACCACTTCGACCAGAATGCGATGTTGGCATTGATCGAAGAGGTGCTCCAGTCGGCCGATACGGCCGGGTATCCGCTCACCAGACTGTTGGCGCACATGGAATGGGCGCTGCTCGGCAAACCCGGCGTCGATAACCTAGTGGAATACGAGACACGCCTCAACTACGTGCTTCCCAAGTACGATGATCCGGTGGTGTGTACCTACGATCTGTCAAGATTTGGTTCCAGTGTAGCAATGGACATCATGCGTACCCATCCGGTTGTGATTATCGGTGGAGTGCTGCAGGAGAACCCATTCTTTGTTCCTCCGGACCAGTTCCTCGATGAGATACGGGAGCGACGGTCGGTTCGCAAGAGCGCAGCATAGCGGACTAAATGCCCACAGAATCACATGCTGGGACTGTGGCGCTGCGAACAGCGCTCCGCGAGCTGGTAGCGCTTTCTACAATCCCGGCGGCGTGGGTGGGGAGAGAACCGCCTATCATTGCCGCCGGGCTTGCCGATGTGCTGGTCGGATCGCTGCACCTGGATTTCGCTTTTGTGCGTTTGTGCGATCCCAAAGGGGGCGCCGCAATCGAAGTGACGCGGGGGGACGCGTGGAAAGAATTCCCCGAATGGCTGCAAATTCACGTGGGCGGCGTGCGCCAGTTTTCTAGTAAGGAAATCGTTTCTGACCTTGGCGGCGCGGAGCCATGCCGCGGTATTGTCATTCCCATTGGCGTCAATGCCGAGGGTGGTCTGGTCGCTGCGGCGTGCGCTCGCGCCGACTTTCCCAGCGAGATTGACCAGTTGCTGCTTTCCGTGGCGGCCAACCACGCTGCGGCAGCGTTTCAGAACGCGCGTCTGCGCAACGAGCTCGACGCGAAGGTGGCGGAACTCCGTCAGGCCCGCAACGAACTCGAGATGAAGGTGGCGCAAAGGACTGCCGATTTGCGGCGGAGCGAGGCCTATCTAGCTGAAGGGCAGAGACTGAGCCACTGCGGCAGTTTCGCCTGGAATGTGGACAGAGAGGGAATCTACTGGTCAGACGAAACCTACCGGATCTTTGAATGCGATCAGGCGAACAAACCCACGCTGGACTTCATACTACAACGAACGCATCCCGAAGACAGAGCACTCGTCCAGCAAGTCAGCAATCAGGTGCAACAGGAGAGAAGGGATTTTCATTTTGAACATCGACTGTTGATGCCCAGCGGCTCAGTCAAACATATCGAGATTGTGGCTCATGCGGTAGAAGGACACGAATCGAACAATTTTGGATTTGTTGGTGCGGTGCTGGACGTCACCGGGCGCAAGCAAGCCGAGCAAAAATTCCGTGGGCTTCTGGAATCCGCTCCGGATGCGATGATCGTGATGAATCGGCAAGGGAAGATCGTGTTGGTCAATGCACAGGTGGAGAAGCTGTTTGGGTATCAGCGGGAAGAGCTCTTGGGGCAGGAGATTGAGATTTTGGTGCCGGAACGGTTTCGGGGCCGACACCCCGAACACCGCATGGGGTTCTTCGCCCAGCCTCGGGTCCGGTCGATGGGTGCGGGTCTGGAGCTGTATGGACGGCGGAAAGACGGAGCGGAGTTTCCCGTGGAGATCAGCCTCAGTCCGCTGGAGACGGAGGAGGGTACGCTCGTCTCCGGCGCCGTCCGCGACATCACCGAGCGCAAGCGGGCAGAGGAGGCGCTGCGTAGGAGCGAGGGTTATTTAGCGGAAGCGCAGAAGCTCACCCATACGGGCAGCTGGGCGGGCAATATCCTGAAGAGAGAGATCCTCCACTCGTCCGAGGAACACACCCGCTTGTATGGCTTCGATCCGAATAGGGGGGAACCTTCCTTCGAAGAACTTCATCAGCGTATTCATCCAGACGATCGAGCCCTGGTCGTGGAAGCTTTCGAGAGCGCAACCCACGCGGGCACGGATGTCGACGTGCATTACCGAGTGGTCCTTCCGGGCGGTACAACGAGATACGTGCAGGCAGTGGGTCATCCTGTTTTCAAACCGTCCGGCGATCTCGGCGAATTCGTGGGTTTCTTGATCGACGTGACCGAACGCAGGCGGACGGATGAAGAGCGCGAGAGATTGCGGCAGGTACAGGCTGATCTTGCGCACGTCACACGAGTGACCACGATGGGCGAGTTGGCTGCTTCCCTGGCGCACGAGATCAAGCAGCCGATTTCCGCAGCAGTAACCGACGCTAAAACCTGTTTGCGGTGGCTTGGGCGCGATGACCCCGACATGGCAGAGGCGCGCGAAGCAGCCTCCAGAGCCGTCAAAGACGTAATGCGCGCAGCCGACATCATTAGCAGCATCAGCTTGCTGTTCAAGAAGGGCGCTCTGCAGCGCGAGTTGGTCGATGTAAATGAGCTCATTCGAGAAATGATTGTCCTGCTCCGCAGTGAGGCGAGCCGATATTCAATTTCGATCCGCGGCGAACTTGCCAACGATCTTCCCAAGATCATGGCGGACCGTGTGCAATTGCAACAGGTATTGATGAACCTCATGCTCAATGGCATCGAAGCCATGAAGGACATGGGCACTGGAGGTGAACTTACGATCCAGTCGCAGCAAGATGACCATCGTCAACTCCTGATCTCGGTCCGCGATACGGGCGTGGGACTACAGCCAGAACAGGCGGAGCAAATCTTCAATGCCTTCTTCTCCACCAAGCCTCAGGGCACCGGAATGGGATTGCCCATCAGCCGTTCAATCATCGAATCGCATGGCGGCCGCTTGTGGGCCATAGCACGCTCCGGGCGGGGCGCAACCTTTCAGTTCACCTTGCCCAGCGAAGCCACCGCGCATCGGGCTGCGTAGCCAGACGTACTCCGGAAAACAGCAAGATTTCGTTCTCAGACGAAGAACTATTTGGCTTTACCCAGAGTGCGAACGTACTTCACCAAAGCGTCGACTTGGCCCTTACTCAGCCGAGTCCCGAAAGCAGGCATATTTCCTCGTCCTTCAGCGATGACGTTAGCCAGCTGCGCGTCAGACTGCTGTTGAACTTGTGCCGAGTGAAAATCCGCGGCGTGTAAGCTCTTGCCCACTGCGCTGCCACGGCCGTCCTCGCCGTGGCAGGAGACGCAGTTAGTCTTGTATGTGCTTGCCGCGGAGTTGTTCGCCGGCTGTCCGAACCCAAGCGATGCGGCGGCTCCCAAGAAAATTGCAATTGCCAAGGCCGCCGCGACTCATATCACCTCGTCCCACGAATTGTTGAGGGAACAAGAGATTTGCTCCGAAAATTTCGAGCAACGGATCAACATATTTACCGCTAGCGATGCTGCCGAGCAGCACAATCTGGGAACCAGCCGGTAGCACGCGAGCCAACGCACGCGCATCCCGGCAAAGGGGCTTCCGATATCGAGCATCGCCCGGATCAATTGGAACCGCAGACATTTCCAGAAGGTCGTCCAACGTGATGATGGTCTCGGGCGGCAGAAGCCCACGCGACGTCGTCATGACAAGCGTCGCACGAAAGCCAGTCGGCGAATTCGAAAAAGCTTCCGCATAGGCAAGCTTGCCGCGAAAATACAGGCTGCTGATGAAGCTGAAGAGTTCCCCGAGCGAGGCGCCGTGTCGCCGGATGCGCTGGGCGAGTTCGAATTCGGAATTCCTGTTCAACAGCAGCTGTCCGCGAATGGCCGAAGTATTGGCAGGAGAAAGTAGAAACACGAGTGATAGAGGCGGCCGGCAATCGGACGGATCGGATCCCGGCGCAAGGCCACCGGAGACCAGTTTTTTCGGCGCCATTCTTCTTGGCTCACTCAAAGTGATCTGCTCGTGATTATATCCAGAACGACGCAGCTATCCCGGGCATCTCAGGTGCCGTGAAAGACAAGATTCCATTTCGTGTGCGGCCGATGCTGGCCACGCTTGTGGGTGAGCCATTTCACGAGCCAGGATGGGTCTACGAAGAAAAATACGACGGTATCCGGATTCTTGCTTACAAAGAAGGATCCCAGGTCACGTTGCTCAGCCGGAAAGACAAAGATCGCACCGAAAGCTTCCCGGCGATTGCTCGCACGGTCGGCGCGCTACGGCCGACGACCTTGTTGCTCGACGGAGAAGTCATTGCGCTGGACCGTCACAAGATTTCACGCTTCCAGTTGCTGCAGCGGGGGATTGGTCGTGCGCACTACGCCGTATTCGACTGTCTGTATACCATGGTGGACCAACTCAACGCTTTTGCTGCTGAGGTGACGCGTGTGGCACGCGAAGTCGGTACCGAGGGCAAGCCGCGAAGTCGGCGTCGAAGGCCGTCTCGGCGGCCAGGCTCACGTGCCTGGTGCCGCAGGGACCTGGAAAGACCTCACGGGAAACATCAGCCTGTTGGGAGCGCAGCTGCTCGACCATGGTGTTGAGGGTCTCTTTGAGCTGCAGGATCTCTCCGCGCACATCCAGGACTCGGGGGTGCGCCGTTAGCGAGAACTCCCGTGTTCTCCAAGCCAAAGCGGGAGTCCAAACGAAAGCGGAGCCTCTGGCCGAGTTCTCCGCCTCCGTTGTTGTTGCGCCACTTCGTCTAGGAGACAGAGTAGGAGAGCATCTAACCTGGTTTCAAGGAAATTCCAGAGTAGATGAACGTTTTTTTACCCGGACGGCGATTGATGCCGGCACACGTTCCGTTGATACGGTACAGACCTCCTGCCGCGAATCCGTCAGTAACGCTTAGGCTTGGCCTTGCGCCTTCGCAGGAAATAGCGCCTCTCGGCTCGGTTCATATTGCGGCGAAACACTTGGCGGAACATGCGCTCAATGGGAGTTTCTCTGTGAGGCTTGCGGGGGAACATGCACCACCCTGAAATAAGCAGGCTTTTGGGGACAAATTGTAATCCCGGAAGTTCGGACGCACGAAACGTGACAGAGTAACACGAAACGGAGCGGACTCACGGTTCAGTGTTTACGTGAAATCCAAACGCCTCCAGCAACCCCGTGGGTACATACTTGTGATCCTTGTTACGGCGTACCCACTCCTTCAGCTCCAGCGAATTTTCATATTCTTCTGGTGAGATGTGCAGAGCCTTGACGACTTGCTCAAACGAACTCGGGAAGAAAATGAGAGGCTGGATTGCTTCCGGCTTTGTAAAATTACGATTTATGCGGTGACGCCGCATACGGCACCTCAAAAATTCGAGCCAGCAGGATCTCATTGCTCGGGAGACCGACTTTCTCGTCACCCGCTTCGGACCGGGTACCGCTTCAAATCGACATTATTCTTGATTACAGCCTGCTCCGATTTCAGAGCGGAGTACAGCCGCGATAAGAGGTGCTGCCGTCAGAGCGAGTCTTACGGCCCGGATTTCACTTTCGACTGCATTGGCCTTGTCATGCGTGTCTGTCGTCATCAGGGTATTATTCGGGGCTTGCTGGCGTTCCTCCAGCCATTCAACGTGCTGTCTTACGGTGCGATCCATAAAGTTGCGCCTAGGACACATGCGGCAACTTAAGTTTCAAACCAGTTTTATTCCCGCACCAAGCCTCCTGCAACCCTCGAAGCTGTGTTGAGTCATACCCCGAACTCGGCACCCGTGAGGCGGTTTTCCTTCGCAGGAGAACAGCAAGACTCAGACACAGCCCCGCTCAAAATTGTACTCCGACTCCTGTCCGTTTTCCGTACTAATCGAAGACCCGACCGAGCAACTTGATGACCGCACCCACGACGGCAAAGGAAAACCCGTTAGCTGCGATTGAGAACCCTCGCTTGTTCCCCGCCGATTCGCGTTCTCTACGCGACCCATCTGCCATCTATTGGAACGGGCGTCGTCTTCCTGCTGGCATAGGCAAGCTCGCGCAGTGTGGAGGCCACGCAAATGACGAAGAACATCAAGCTGGCCTCAAACAGATTGCGCTGTGACAATCGGAGCGCCAGGAAGGTTTTTACGGCGACGTTAAAGTGCACCAACGCCCCGCAAACGGCAATGATCCAACCGAGGTAGTAGGTAATCCTTGCGACCAAGTGCAGACCGGGTGCTGTTGTCCATGTTAATACCCTCCATTCAGGTGCCGAGTGAAAGTTCGTGACACACCCGATTCGGGGAAGCCTAGCACGGTTTGGGACGGGTCGGAACGAGAATAAGAAATTCGCAGCCGATACGCGTCTAACAGCCCGTGTCTAAAGTCGCATTAATCACTTTGCGCCGAGGATGATTCACGGTAGTGTCTTGCCATGGCGGTGGGAACGCGCAGGCAGCGTCAGCGGCAAGAGGAGCTTTGGTACCGCCGGGATCTGGCCTACCCGTGGTTAGAGGAAGCTGTCCACGACGACTTCTTTTCGGTACTACGAGGTTGGCTGTCCCAGCACTTACCGTCGGGTTGATGGGACTAAATGCTTGATGCAGGTACCCAGCGGCCGCACAATCATTCCCCAGCCCAAGCAATTTGTTTACCTTCAATCCGGCAAACCAGATTTACATCAGTCATTTTGGGCGTGTGTTTGTTCGTGCCTGCCGTGCCCCAGAGCGCTCGGAAGCCTGTAACGACGCGCACGGTGCTGCACGGTCCTGCACAGTGTGCGGCTTGATTGCAAACCGTAGGTCCGTTGGTATAAGTTGCGCGACCATGCAGCACGTAGAAACGCCAAAGGATGTCAGCGGGATTGTCGCGATCCCGAGCGGGTTTGAGAGTGCGAGGCGTTCTGCATCCGTGGCGCTGCTCGAACACTTCGTCCACTAATGGTCCCCCTTTTCCAGTGTCTCGAGTACGACGATGAAGTTCGGGTCGGACTTGCGCATGTACTCAGCCAAGCGCTTCCGCTCTTCCGGGGTCAGGGTTGGGATGGTAGCGTCAATACGGTGCAGCGTCGCGGCAATATCGTCGACATAGCTCAGTAAACGAATGAGTTCACCGGTGGTTTGCATGAGAGCCCCTGTTCCCCTAGCTCTAGCAGCTCTTGTGCCGTGAGTTCTGCGTCTGGATTATGGTGACGAGGCGCGCTACAGGGCGAATTTACCATTCTCCACGGTGCGGCGGATTTAGTAAAGCGATCCAGATGGGCGGTGCCCACGTCGTCGAGAAATGCCTTGAGTTTATGGCAGCGCGGGGGTTGGCGAAGCGGCGGAAAGTGTGCGAGTTCAGTGCCGCGTCAATTTCTCCGCTGCTGCAAACGTGATCGGGAGTCAACCGAGCGCCACCAGAAATCAAGTGCTGGTTGACAATCGCAGTGCAGAAGGCTACGGTGGTAATTGAGCGTGTATAGTCTTCCCGCTCTTTCAGGTCTCCTGAACTAAGTCAGCCCATCTGAAGTTCTCCCTCTTAGATTACCTAACCAATCGATGGAGGTTGATCATGTTTGCTCGCAATGTCTCTCTACGCCTGAAACCAAACACTCTGAGCGAGTTCACGCGGATTTTCGATAAAGAAGTCCTTCCCATGCTGCAGAAGCAGAGTGGGTTTCGGGATGAAATTCTATTCGCTGTCCCGGGAGGGCTGGATGTGGTCGCAATCAGTCTCTGGGATACCAAGGACTACGCGGAAGCCTACAACACTGCAGGCTACCCCGAAGTGCTCAAGATCCTGGATAAAGTATTAGACGGCACTCCCAAGGTGCAAATCTCGGATGTGATTAGCTCGACTATTCACAAACCCGCAGCCGTGGCCGCCTGAGACGGTGCCTCGTCAATCGCCCGGGGTGGCTACCTGCGCCACCCCTTTTTTGGTCGCAACGAGCCGATGACGCCAAAAGTTCAAGTCGGCACTATTCTGATCGAGAAGCGGCCCCTGATCGCCCAGGTTCTTGGGTTGGAGAGCGAGCCTTACTCAGGAAACTGGAGCGTGATCAAAGGTCTCGATGGCTTTTCTCTCGATCGAAAGATCCATACTGCTGGGTGGAACTTCTTCTTCATTGCCACTGAAGTAAAAGTAATGATCTTCGGTGCTATTGGAGCAACAAACATCCACAGCGCATTGAAGCGGATTTTGGAAAAAGTGAGACAGCAAAACTTCAATTGTTTCGAAGTCACAGGATAGTCGCAAAGCGCTTTCTGGGCGTGCCGTATGCCACCGTTTCCGGACACGCACGCCATGTCCAACAGAGCTGCATGCTGGATGGCGTCCAAGAACGGCAGACGGCGCAAGCGGGGAGGCTAGAGGCTGAGTACGGCCGGCACTGATTCGCAGTAACAACCTACAGTCGGATAAGAAGCCCTAAGTCGGGCTAAAACGTTCTCAATTGGGTGGAAATGGTGACTAGATTGGTGGTTTATCTCTTACTTCGCTAGCCTGTCACGCTCCTGCTGGACGGCGTAAGAAACCAGGCGCTTGTCGCGGTCATCCCATGCGTCGATATGCTTTTGTGCGAGAGCATCGTAGAGGACATGTTCAGCCTTGCTGTCGGTCTCAGACGAATTGAAATCGGCATACGATTGAGTGTGTGCGGAGTTAAGGATTGGATACTCGTGAGCGCGCAAATCAGCGAGCGTTTGTTCATCGAGGAGAATGCACCTCAATTCACCGTCGTCGGTCAACAAGAACTGAGCCGCGAACGACTCCAATTCTCTCACAGTAGCAATCTCTACATCCGTCCTCAAATCCTTTGCTCGCTGCCGTGCGGCTGCCTCGTCTTCCGCAGCAACCACAACGCAATTACCGTCTCGCAGCCGTAGGACGAATAACGTCATATATTCCCCGAACTGAGTGCTACGCCGATGGCACCGAAGCAATGTTTGTTGTGAATACCTCGCCCAACATCGCTGTTAACGTTCAGGAAGGAAGATTGTTATCACGGCGGCAGCGCGGCTGATGAACAATGTGATTGTACTCGATCTTCTTGCGTTCGATGCGGAGCTTCAGTGCCCACTCGATCCGCCGGAGCTCCGACACCTCGGGACATGACACCGAGTTAAAGCGAGACTCCGACTCAGATTCTACAATTAGCACTCATCCATGTAGAGCGCCAACAAGGCTTCCGATCGTAACCCAAGTCTAAACCGACTAAGAATCGATAAAAGGAGTGCAAGTATGGCTACGAAATTCACCCCGCTGCAAGACCGCATCCTGGTTCGTCGCGTAGAAGAAGCGGCAACCACTCGCGGCGGAATCCTCATACCGGACAGTGCTAAGGACAAGCCGCAGGAGGCCGCAGTCATCTCCGTGGGCAAGGGCAGG
>WNFO01031433.1_pt1 | contig 12857 bp, 12 predicted proteins | sample 5400251 | NCBI WGS metagenome assembly WNFO01 (sample SAMN13153354, study PRJNA577476) | soil metagenome | isolation source: 100 cm saprolite under Madrone tree | place: USA:California | collected 2016-06-14
CGCTGACGTCGCCGTCCTCGCCGCGCGAGACGAGGCCGATCGAGCTCGTGCTCCAGGCGCCGACGTAGAAGTGGTTGATCCACTCGGCCTCCCGTCGCTCCACGTCGATCTGCGAGATCGTGTCGCACGGCAGGAAGAGGCACGGGATCCCCGGATCCTGGGGATCCTGAAAGCCGACGGTGTTCTCGTACCGCGAGAGCCGAAGCTCGCTCCCCCACCACGGCACGGGGTGGGTGCGGCCGTCGAGCGACGTCACCAGGGTCTCGCTCTCCTGGCGCGCGTTGACGTCGATGAAGGGCCGGATGGGGAGCGGCGCGAGCGGCTGGCCGCTGTCGTCGACAAAGCGCACCGGCAGCCGCGTCTCTCCGCGGTTGTAGCGCAGGATGAAGGCGAGCGCGCTCTGGCCCGGCAGGGCGAGCCCGATCCGCCCGCTGACGGCGTTGTTGTCAAAGTCGTCGTTGCGGGAGCGGCCGACGCTCTCGAGGTGTGACGCGCCGAACGCGTAGTCGACGCGCCCCTCGCTGCCGCTGAATCCGGTCTGGGTCCGGAAGGTGTCGTAGTTCCCGATCTCCTGGCTCAGGAAGCTCGAGAACGGCCCCTGCCCCTTCTTCGTGAAAATGTTGACGACGCCCCCGATCGCGTCGGCCCCGTAGAGCGTCGACTGCGGCCCCCGGATGATCTCGATGCGGTCGATCAGGTCGGGCGGGATGTCCGAGAGCTCCGCCTCGCCCGTGGTGGGGCTGGCGATCCGGACGCCGTCGATCAGCACCTGGACCTTCGTCGGGTCCACACCCCGGATCGAGATGCTCGTCGTCTTGCCGAGACTCCCCGACTGCCGGACGTCGAGGCCCGGGACCGACCGGAGCGCGTCCTGGACCGTGACGTAGTGGTACGTCCGAAAGTCCTCTTCGCTGATCACGCTGACGGTCGCGCCGAGCTGCTCGGCGGGGGTCTCGACCGTGGTCGCGGTCACTACGACCGGCTCCATCTTTCGCGTCTCCTCGGCCCGTGCCGCCGCGGCGCCCCACGCCAGCAGGACTACGAGCATCCCTACGATCGTTCTCATCGCCGTCCCCTCTTGCCTCGAAAGGGTTCATCGACGCCTGCCCGCGGCCAGGTCTCCTGACTCGTGGATCGTCGCGACCGCTCGGCCTTCCCGGGACTCGCTCCCAGTGGCTCCGTCGAAACGGGTCGGGCGGGGCTCCCCACTCACAGTGGCGGGACCGTGCCGGCTCTCCGGCTTCCCTCAAACCGCGGGCGTCTCCAGTTCGTCCTTACGTGCGTCCCACCTCCCTCCCCGTCACGGGTTGGGCCAGACGACCTGCACGGTGAGCCGACGCGTCGACGGGTGCTTGTCGACGACGACGGGGCAGCCGTAGACGCGTGAGAGCGTCGCCTCGTCGAGCACGGACTCGGGCGGGCCGATCCGCTCGATCCGGCCGTCGTGGAGCAGGAGCACGCGATCGGCCACCTCGGCGGCGAGGTTGAGGTCGTGGGAGACGAGCAGCACCGTGAGCCCGGTGGCCCGGCGGAGCCGCCGCAGCAGCGCGACCGCCTCCGCCTGGTAGCGGAGGTCGAGGTGCGCCGTCGGCTCGTCGAGCGCGAGGAGCCGAGGCTCCTGGCAGAGCGCCCGCGCGAGCGCGACGCGCTGGCGCTCACCGCCGGAGAGCGTGGCCACGGGCAGCGCCGCCAGGTCGAGCACTCCCGCCTGCGCCATCGCCTCCCGGCCGCGCGCGCGGTCGGCCTCGCCCTCGAAGAACCGTTCCGGCGCGTGCGGGTAGCGGCCCATCAGCACCGTCTCGGCGACCGTGAACGGTAACGCGGCCGGCAGCGCCTGGGGGACGACGGCGACGCGACGCGCGACCTCCGTCCGGCTCAGCCGGCTGAGCGCCTCGCCCTCGAGTCGGACCTCCCCGCTCGCCGGCGTCACGACCCCGGTCAGGAGGCGGATCACCGTCGTCTTGCCGACGCTGTTCGGCCCGATCACGGCCAGGATCTCACCGGCCGCGATCCCGAACGTCAGCTCCGTCAGCCGGAACGGCCGGTGGCGGTCAGGGCCCGATGCCGCGTACGCGAAGGACACCCGGCAGAACTCGGCGACGGGGCTCGGCGGACGGGTCGGCATCGAGGCCGTCACCGCGGCCGTCCCGCCGGTCGCCCCCGCCCCGGCGACCGTCTGGTCTCCCTGCTCGGCATCAGAGGAGACTCCCGCCCCGGTGCCGCGTGCGCAGCAGGTAGACGAAGAACGGCGCACCGCAGACGGAGGTAAGCACGCCGACCGAGAGCTCCCCGGGCGCGATCGCGTCGCGCGCCAGCGTGTCGGCCAGGAGCAGGAAGATCGCACCGACGAGCAACGCGGCGGGCACGAGCAGCCGGTTGTCGGGGCCGAGCAGGAGGCGAACCGCGTGGGGCACGATCAGTCCCACGAAGCCGATCGGCCCCGCAAAAGCGACGACGGTCGCGGTGAGGAGACAGGCCCCGACGAACACGCGCCGCTTCAGCCGCTCGGCCTCGACGCCGAGCTGCTGGGCGGCCTCCTCGCCGAGCGCCAGCAGGTTCAGCTGGCGCGCGCGCCCCAGAATCAGCCAGACGCCCAGCGCGAGCAGCCCGCCGAAGACGGCGAGGGCGCCCGGCGAGATCGCGCGGAGGTTGCCGAGCATCCAGTGGACCACGCCGGCGAGCCGGTCGAACTCGACCACCGAGATCAGAACCGTGATCGCCGCCGAGAAGAAGAGGCCGACGATCACGCCGGCGAGCAGGAGGGTCTCGACCGGCAGCCGGCCGTCGCTGGCGGCGATCAGGTAGACGACCGCGGCGGCCGCGAGCGCCCCCGCGAAGGCGAACGCGGTCAGGCCGAGCGCCGCCACGACGGTGGCAGAGCTGGGCGACCACGACGCCAAACGCGGCGCCGCTCGACACGCCGAGGATCGCCGGGTCCGCGAGCGGATTCCGCGTCAGCGCCTGGAACCCGACGCCGGCCACCGCCAGCGCCGCGCCGGCCAGCAGGGCGGCGGCGATCCGCGGCAGCCGGAGGTCCAGCACCACGAGCCGCTCCACGTCGCCGCCGCGGCCCACCAGGGCGCCGACGACAGCCCGCGCCGAGATCGGCGCGCTGCCGACCATGAGCGCCCCCGCCGCGACCAGGAGGGTGAGGGCCACGAGGCCGACCAGCACGGCGGTCAACCTCCGCGCCGGCTCGGTCATCGCGCCGCTCGCGCGGCGACGCGCGGACGCGCCTCGGCCCGCGCCTCGGGATGGATCGCGCGTGCGAGCCGCTCGAGCCCGTCGACCACCCGCGGCCCGTAGCGGTGGAGCAGCGCGCCCTCGACCGCGTCCACCGCGAGCCGCTCCCACGTGGTGCGGAGCGTTGACGTCTCGTCCCCGCCATGGCGCGCGAGGATGATGACGTCGGGCCGGTAGGTCACGACCGCCTCGAGGCCGAGACGCGGATAGGCGCCGGGCAGCGCCGCCGTCACGCTCGCCCCGCCGGCGAGCTCGATCAGCTCGGTGACGAGCCCCTCGCGGCCGGGAACGATCAGCGGCTCGGGCCAGAGCACGTAGAGCACGCGTGGCCGCGGGTACGGCCGCACCGCCTCGACCACGCGGCGAACCCGCCCGCGCAGGCGCTCGACGAGCGGCGGGGCGGCGCGCGCGCGCCCGGTCAGCTCGGCGAGTCGCGCGATGAGCGCCATCACGTCCTCGAGGTGGTGGGCCCGGACGACGAAGACGGGGATCGCGAGCCCCGCGAGCTGATCGAACGTCGCCTGGCTATTGCCCTCGTCCGTCGTGACGACGACGTCGGGGCGGAGGGCGACGATCGCCTCGAGGCTCGGCGCGACCATGCCGCCGACGCGGCGCTTCCGCCGCGCCGCCGGCGGCCAGTCGCAGAAGTCGGTGACGCCGACCAGGCGGTCCTCGCCGCCGAGGGCGAAGATGATCTCCGTCGCGCTCGGCACGAGGGAGACGATCCGCTGCGGGGGCGCGGGCAGCGTCAGCGGGTGACCCAGCATGTCGCGCGCGGCGAACGCAGCCGCCGGCACCGGCGGCAGGACGAGCAGGGCCAGGATCAGACGGCGCATGCTGCCACGAGCGCGTCCGCCACCCCCGGCGCGGAGCCGAAGTGCAGGTGCACGTAGCTCATGAGCGTGCGCCCGACGAGGTAGCCCTCCGCCCGCCCACCCGCCCCGTGGTGCTGCCGGAGCCGATAGACGCGCGGGACCGCCGCCGGCACCGGGTCGAGCGTTGAGCAGTGGAACTCGTGACCGCGGGCGACCGTGCCCGCGCTCCCGAGGGGAGCGTCCGCCGTCAGCTCGACCTCGCTATAGGCAAGCGTGAGGCGGCCGGTCCGCATCCGCACCGCCGCGGGCAGGACGCCGACCATCGGGTGCTCGACGCCCGCGGCGTCCTCGAGAACGGCCGCCAGGTACATGAGGCCCCCGCACTCGGCATAGACCGGCCGGTTGGCGGCGGCAAACCGACCGACCGCCTCTCGCATGCGCGCGTTGCCGGCGAGCTCCCGGGCGTAGAGCTCGGGGTAGCCGCCGCCGATGTAGAGACCGTCTACCTCCGGCAACGTCGCGTCCTCGGTCGGGCTCCAGAAGATCAGGTCGGCGCCCGCGGCGCGGAGGCGATCGAGGTTCTCCGCGTAATAGAACTGAAACGCGCGGTCCCGCGCGACGCCGAGGCGGACTTTCTTCGGCCGGGGCCGAGCGGAGCGTGGGGCCGCCCCCCCGCGGCGACCGCCTGATCGCGTCACGCGCCCTCGCCGCCGGGTGTCGAGTGGAGCGGCAAGGGCCAAGAGGCGGTCGAGGTCGACGTGCTCCTCGATCGCGCGGGCGACCGCGTCACGGAGCGCGGGCGTGACGACGGCCTCGGCGCCGGTGACCAGGCCGAGGTGGCGCTCGGCCAGCCGGAGCTCGTCACGGCGCGGCAGGAAGCCCACCGGCACCGCGCGGCAGGCCCCCTCGAGTGCGTCGGCGAGCCATCGCGCATGCCGCTCACCGCCGACCCGGTTGAAGATCACGGCCGCGAGGCCGAGCGCGGGGTCGAACCGCTCGAAGCCGAGGACGATCGCCCCCGCGCTCCGCGCCAGCGCCCCGGCGTCCACCACGAGCACCACCGGCGCGCCCAGCCATTTCGCGATCTGCGCGGTCGAGCCGTCCTCGCCCTTTCCATCGAAGCCGTCGAAACAGCCCATGACGCCCTCGACCAGCGCCAGGTCGGCGCCGGCCGCATGGCGGGCGACCGTCTCGCGGACGTGGTCAGGCGAGCACATCCAGCCGTCGAGGCTGTACGAGGGCCGGCCGCTCACGACCGCGTGGAGGCCGGGATCGATGAAGTCGGGGCCGACCTTGAACGCCTGCGCCACCAGACGGCGTCGACGGAACGCCTCGAGCAGGCCGAGCGTGATCGTCGTCTTGCCGACCCCGCTCGACACGCCCGCGATCACGAGGAGGCGCGGCCCACCCGACCGTCCGGGGGCATTGCCCTCCCGCCTCATCCGCGACCCCGCCCCGACCGGCGCGCCCTCTCGGGGACGACCGGCTATGCCTCGCACCGCTCGTCCACTCCGGCCGACTTGAATGTCGCCATCTCCGTGTAGATACGGGCGGCCGCGCGCGCGAGGTGCACGAAGAGGGCGGCGCCGGTTCCCTCGCCGAGGCGCATCCCGAGGTCGAGGTACGGCTCGAGGCCGAGATGCCCGAGCGCCGCCGCGTGCCCGGGCTCGACCGAGCGGTGGGAGGCGAAGAGGAAGTGGCGCGCGGCGGGGGCGATCGCGACCGCGATCAGCCCGGCCGCCGTCGCCACGAAGCCGTCGAGCGCGACCGGCACCCGATGGGCCGCCCCCGCCAGCGCGACCCCGGCCAGGCCGCCGATCTCGAAGCCGCCGACGCTCGCGAGCACGTCGAGGCCGTCCGCCCGATCGGGCCGGTTGCGGGCGAGCGCCCGGCCCACGACCTCCACCTTGTGACGCCAGGTGGCGTCGTCGACCCCGGTGCCGCGGCCGGTGACGGCCTCGACGGGCGCCCCGGTGATGGCGGCGGTCACGGCGCTCGCGGCCGTGGTGTTGCCGATGCCCATCTCGCCGAGACCGAGCAGGTCGGCGCCGTCGGCGACGGCCGCCTCCGCCAGCTCCGCCCCCACTTCGATCGCGGCCACCGCCTGCTCGCGCGTCATCGCGGGCCCGCGGGCGATGTTCCGCGTCCCGTCGGCGACGCGTCGCGACACCAGACCCGCCCGCGCCGAGAGCGGCGTCGCCACGCCGAGGTCGGCGACGACCACCTGCGCCCCGGCCTGGCGCGCGAGCACGTTGACGGCGGCGCCGCCGCGCAGGAAGTTCTCGACCATCTGCGCGGTCACCACTTGCGGGTAGGCGCTCACGCCCTCCTCGACCACGCCGTGGTCGCCCGCGAAGGTGAAGATCACCGGCCGCTCGACGGCCGGGGCCGCGCCGCCGCGGATCTCGACGAGGCGCCGCGCCAGCTCCTCCAGCCGGCCGAGGCTGCCCGGCGGCTTGGTGAGGGAATCGAGATGCCGCTGCGCCTGCGTCGCCCGGTCGGCCGCGGGCGGCGCGATCGCGTCACGGAGCCTGGATAGTCGTTGCACGGGTTGTCCTCCTTTCGCGCTGTTCCTTGACGACGAGCGGCAGGCCGGCCACCATCAGGACGACCCGGTCGCAGACGGCGGCGAGACGCTGGTTGGCGTGGCCGAGAAGATCGCGGAACCGAAGACCGGCGGGGGTGTCGGGGTGAACGCCGAGGCCCACCTCGTTCGAAACGAGCGCGAGGTCGAAGGGCGGGGACGCGATCAGCCGCACCAACGCGGCGACCTCGGCGAGGATCTGGTCGTCGCTCTCGCCCCCGAGCTGGAGGTTGGCGAGCCAGAGCGTGATGCAGTCGACGACGACGGTCTGGGCGCCGCCGCCGGCGAGGGCGCCGAGGGCGCTCAGGAGCTTCACCGGCTCTTCGACGGTCCGCCAGCCGCCGGGCCGCTCCCGGCGGTGCCGATCGATCCGCTCGGCCATGTCGGCGTCGCCGGCTTCCGCCGTCGCGACGAAGACGCCGGGACGAGCCACCGACTCGAGCGCGAAGCGGCTCTTCCCACTCCGCGCGCCGCCGAGTACCAGGAGCGACGATCGAATCGCCCGGACCCTCCCTCGAAGACCGGTTGAGACGCGAGCGTCCGGGCAGGTCTCCTGGCTCTCGGATCGTCCTACTCCCCGCGCCTTCCCAGCCGGGCAACGGCCAGTGGCACTCGCGGGTTTCGTCCCCGATTACAGTGACGGGGTCGCGGCGGGCTTGCACCGCCTTCCCTGGGGTCCGCTCTCGCGGGCGCCCGGGCGCGAACAGCGGTCACACACTAGCAAACGCGCCCCGGGTCGACAAGAGGGTCGCTCGGTGGTCGCTCGGCCCGATCCGCTCTCGGTCGGTCAGAAGCCGCGGGCGCGCATGCAGGCGTCGAAGGCGTCCTGGAAGGGCGGGTCGACCGGCGCCGGCTCGCTCGCCGCTGCCTCGGAGGCGGCACTGGCGCCGCCCCCGCCCGAGGGCTCCGGCGGCTCGACCGGCCTCGGCGCGAGCGGCGGCGGGAGCGGCGCCGGCGTGGCGGTGACCGGGCCCGTCCAGGGTCCGACGTGCGAGAGGCGCGCGGGGAACGGGTTGGCGGGCACGGTCTCCGTGTAGGCGGGGATGGCGGGCTGCGCGCGGGCGAATTCGCGGCAGGCCGCGATATCGACCGCCGTCGGCCGCTCTGCCGTCGCCGCCCGCGCGTCGCCGAGCGCGGCGAGGCCAGCCACGAGGGCCAGGATCCAGGCGGGCCGGGTTCGCATGCGCCAAGCATACGCCGGGGCGCCGGGTGCGGGAAAGGGACAGGCGGGCGGATCAGCGCGCGCCGAGCTGCGCCCGCACCCGCGCGAGGTTCTCCCGCGCCTCGGCGTAGTCCGGCGCGAGCCTGAGCGCGGCCTCGAAGCTCTGCCGTGCCTCCTCGAGTCTTCCTGAGTGGGCCTGAAGGACGCCGAGGTTGTTGAGCGGCATCGCGAAGCCGGGCTTGAGCCGCGCCGCGATGGCGAACTCCCGGGCGGCGTCGGCCAGCCGCCCCTCGCGGTAGAACACGACCCCGAGGCTGTTGTGTGGATTCGCGCGTCCCGGCCAGAGCTCGACCGACGCCCGGAACTCTCGCTCCGCCTCGTCGAGGCGGCCCGTGTCGAGAAGGGCGCGGCCGAGGTTGCTCCGGCAGACGGAACAGGCCGCGTCGACCGCGACGGCGGCTCGCCACAACGTCTCCGAGGTCCGCCAGACGCGGACCTGCTGCACCGGCGCCAGCCAGGAGGGCCCACGGCAGGCAGGACAGGTAGCTGTAGCGATCGTGAGCGAGCTCGAGCCCCGTGTGCACCGGCCCAGCGACCGGCAGCACCATCAGGACGTACGCGGCCCAGGCCGCGCCGAACCACGGAGCGCGGCGCCGGAACCGGATGGCGGCCGCGGTGAGCCCGAGCGTCATCGCGGCGCTCAGGACGAACTCCGGAGCGAGAGGGTCGAGCACGGCCGGCATCTCGTACTGGGGCGAGAGCCCGATCGGCACGAGCGTCCGCGACAGGTAGAAGGCCAGCCCGAACAGGCTCACCGCGATGCGGGCCCCGGCGCCGTAGCTCTCCCACGAGGTGACGGGCGTCGTGTGAATCGCGACCAGCGCGGCGCCGGCCCCCAGGGCGCCGACGGCGAAGAACGGAACCTTCTCGCGGAAGGCGCGGCGGCGCAGCGGATGGGCGTCCAGGATGAGGAGAACCACCGGGAACGTCATCGTGATCGCCTTCGACAGAAGCGACGCGGCGAACAGGCCAAGGGAGGCGCCGAGCCACCGCCGCTGGAGGCCGGCCACGCCGTCGACCGCGCGGAGGTACGCCACGAGCGCCAGGAGCACGAAGAGGCCCGACACGACGTCGCGCCGCTCCGTGACCCACGCGACCGATTCGACGCGGAGCGGATGGAGCCCGAAGACGAGCGCGGCGGCCGCCGCGGCCCCGACGGGGGCGTCCCGCAGGAGGCGCCGCGCCACCAGGAAGACGAGCGCCGCGTCGAGCGCGTGCAGGAGGACGCTCGTCAGATGATAGCCGCGCGGGTTCATCCCCCAGAGGGTGTAATCGAGGGCAAGGGTGAGCCACGTCAGCGGGATGTAATGGCCCATCAGTGTCGTCGTGAACATCCAGCGGAGGTGCGCCGCCGAGAAGCCGCGGAAGTGCGGGTTGTCGGTGAGGTTCACGTCGTCGTCCCAGTTGACGAAGCCGTTGCTCAGCGCGGGGGCGAACGCGGCGAAGACGACGAGGGCGACGAGGAGCGCGACGACCCAGGCCGGCCACCGGCCCTGCCCCGGCCTGGAGCGGGTCGGTCCGGTCACCGATCGCGGCGCCGGCGCCGCCGCGGCGATGGTCGCGCCGTCACGGCGCGTCACGCCTGCCGGTCTCGGCTCGCGAAGCCATCGACCGCCTGTGCCGGGACGGCGCGTGCGCGGCGCCTTGCCATCACGGCGAGGCCGGGCGCCGGAGCCGGTCGAGCTGGCGGCGCTCGCGCTTTGTCGGACGGCCGGCGCCGGGCGGGCGGTAGGCGGCAGGCGACGTCCGCGTGCGCGGCGCGGCCGGCGGTGTGAGGTCGTCGTAGAGCGCGCGGGCGGCCGGCGCCGGGCCGCGACGCTGGGCGAGTGCCCGGATCCTGACGACGCGCTTGCCGGCCGGCAGCGTGACGCGGACGAGGTCCCCCGCCCGGAGGAGCCGCGCCGGCTTCGCGCTCTGGTCATTCACCTCGACCTTGCCGCCGGTGCAGGCGGCGGCCGCGAGCGCGCGGCTCTTGAACAGACGAGCGGCCCAGAGCCACCTGTCCGCTCGCACCGAGTCCGCGGGTTCGGCGCACATCTCAGCCGGCTGGCGCCCCGGGCCTCACGGACCGGAGGCCGCCGCTGCGAAGCGTGCGCGGGCACGGAGCCGCCGGGCCGCGGGGAAAAAGGCGGTGGCGCTCGCGGCGGGCCGCGGCGCCCCCGTCCCGGCACGCGGTGATGCGCGCGCCGGCCGACAGGGCTCCGGACCGGGACGGGGCGATGATCGAGCGCTCCTGGCGGGTCATTGCGAGAACCGATCAGTTTCACTCTACCGGATCGACCTCGCGCCGCGGCAGACTTAATGTCGCGAGCCGCAGGCGCAATCAGGCCGGCCACACGCGCCGACCTGGCGCCGCTGGCCCGGGCCCTCGGGTATACTGCCCGTCGATGACGGCCGGCCGGATCAGCACGGGCGCGACGATCCGGATGCGTGGTCGAGACGGGGCGTGAAGTCCTCCCGCCGAACGTCCCTCCGTCGCCGGCCGCAGGCGGTGCTCGACGAGCTGGCTCACGCGGCGAACGCCGGCTGTCCCACCGAGGAGCTACTCGCCCGCGGGCTCAGCCTCGTCCTCGGCGTTACCCGGCTCCCGGTGGGCATCGCGTGCCTCTGCCCCGCCGGCACGCAGACGCCGACGGTCGTCGAGACCCGCGGCCTCAGGCCGGCGACCGCGCGGGTGGTCGAGCGCGCGTTCCCGCTGGAGGTCCCGGACGACATGCTCGTGGCCGAACTCCCGCGCCTGCCGGTGCCGCCGGCGACCCGCGATCTGCTCGGGGCCGATGGCATCAGTCGCGGCGTCGTGGTGCCACTCCTCTCCGCGCGCGGCCCGTCCGGCGCGCTCGTCGGCCTCGGTCGCGGGAGGGCCGCCGTCCGGGCTCCGCGCACCCTCCTGCGGTCGGTCACGCTCGAGCTCGGCAGCGCCGTCGGCAGTACGCTGTTCCGGCAAGGGCTGCAGGCGGCCAACTCGGACCTGCTGCGGCTTCTCACCCTCGTGAAGATCCTCGGGGAACCCCGCTCGCTCGAGGACACCCTGACGACGGTGGCCGCGGCGGCGCGCTCCTTCGCGGCCGCCGTCACGGTGGACGTCTGGCTCGCAAACACGACGACCCGCCAGCTCTACCGGATCGTCCTGCTCGAGCCGCCGGGGCCGTGGCGCGTCGAGCGGGCGCGGTCGTTCGCGTACGGCCAGAGCCTCGCCGGCTGGGTGGCGGAGGCCGCGAAGCCCGCCTTCCTGCACGCCGCGTTCGGTGACCCGCGCTTTCGGGACCAAGACTGGGCACGCGAGCGCGGCATTGCGAGTTTCTACGCCTTCCCGCTCCGGTTCATGGACCGTCTCGTCGGCGTCCTGAGCGTGGGGACCGCGGCGCCGGTCTCGAGCGCCCAGCTGTCGCTCGTCGAGGCGTACTCGGATCACGCCGCGCTCGCGATCGGCCAGGCCGAGCTCCGACGCCGACTCGAGACGTAGCCGGGAACTCGAGCGGCGCGGCGTGCGTTGCACGAAGGAAGGCGAGAGAATGAGGGCCGGCGGGGCGCCCCCCGTCCGACACTAAGGCTGCTCGCGCCACGGCCGACACCTCGCCCCCGCCGGCAGAAGAGCGGCGGCCGCGGAGCCGGCCGTCCGATTCGAAGGGAGCGAACGTGGTGAACGCCCGTGCCATCTGGGTCCCGCTGCTCGCGCTGACGGTCTCGACTGCCGTCTGGGCGGGCGACCGGGTCGTCGTGGAAGACTGGTCGAAGACACGCCTCGGCAGCCGGGGGATCCCCGACGGCTGGAAGGGCCAGAGCTGGGGCCACCCTGCCTACGACTTGGCGGTCGAGGAGGATGACGGCCGGCGGGTGCTCCATCTTCGGAGCCGCGACGAGGGCTCGACGATCACGAAGGAGATCGAAGGCCGGGTCCACCTCGACGAGACTCCCGTCCTCGAATGGAGCTGGAAGGTGATCACGCTTCCCAAGGGGGGCGACTGCCGCCACGCGGACACGGACGACGAGGCCGCGCAGATCTACGTGGCGTGGCCCCGCTTCCCCGAGGCGTTGCGCTCGCGCATCATCGGGTACGTGTGGGACGCGTCCGCGCCGGTCGGGACCGTCGTGCGGAGCGAGAAGACGAGCACGGTCACCTACGTGGTGGTCCGGTCGGGCCCGGCCGAGCTCCGCCGGTGGTTCACCGAACGTCGGAACGTGGTCGAGGACTTCAAGCGGATCTACGGCGAGGCTCCTCCCAGCCCCGGCGCCGTCTCGGTCTCCATCGACTCGAACGACACCCACTCGACGGCCGAGTCCTTCGTCGGCGAGATCGCCTTCACGCGCTGACCCGGATCCGCTGACGGACTCCGACTCTCGAAGCCGAGCGGCGAGCAGGGTGGCGTAGGCCTCGCCGAGCGCCGGAAGGGCACCTCCGGTCGACCGTGGTCATTCCGGGAGCCCGAGGTGCGCCCAGGCCGCGACCGCGAGGAGCATCCCCAGCTCCGCGAGCTCAACGGCCGCGCCGAGGCTGTCGCCGGTGAGCCCGCCCAGGCGCGCCGCGAGGAAGATCGCGACCGCGATGACGACCGCCGCCGCGAAGCCAAAGGCCGCCACCCCCGCGGCACCGAGAACGAAGAGAGCGATTCCGAAGGCGAGCAGCGCGGCGAGCCCTGCCCCCCGCCGGCCGGTGCCGCGCGCGAACGCCGCGCCCTGACCGTCGCCCCGCGCCGACCCGAACACCCACGCCAGGAGGGGCGGTGCGGCCCGGCCGACCGCGGGGACGGCCACGAGTGCCCGCCAGCGCAAGCCCGGGGGGAGCCCCGCCAGCGCCGTCAACTCGAGCAGCAGCGTCAGGATCAGCCCCACCGCCCCGAAGACCCCAATCCGGCTGTCGCGCATGATCTGGAGCCGCTCCGCGCGGTCGCGTCCCATGAGCCCGTCGAGCGAGTCGGCCAACCCGTCGAGGTGCAACCCGCCGGTCACGAGCTTCCACGCGGTCACGGTGAGCAGCGCCGCGAGGATCGGCGGA
>WNFO01014371.1_pt1 | contig 12856 bp, 13 predicted proteins | sample 5400251 | NCBI WGS metagenome assembly WNFO01 (sample SAMN13153354, study PRJNA577476) | soil metagenome | isolation source: 100 cm saprolite under Madrone tree | place: USA:California | collected 2016-06-14
TCCGTTACGCCCGCGCCGACCTCATCAATCACCCCCGCCACTTCATGCCCAGGCACGCGCGGATATGTAATGAACGGAAACGCCCCAAATTTCGTTGCCGCATCGCTGTGGCAAACCCCGCAAGCCTGCACCTTGATCCGCACCTCTCCCGCCCCGGGCACCGGCATCTCCCGCTCCACCAGCTCAAAATCCCCACCCGCCTTGCCCACTTGTGCCACAAGATTCTTCGCCATCTTCCATTCTCCATTCGCTGAGTTGGCTCTTATTGGAGCCTGCCTGCAAAAATCGGGCCCGCTTACTTCTCATTTCACTTTTTCACCACAGCTACAGCGTCCACCTCGATGAGCCATTCCGGCCTCACCAGACGTTGCACGAAAACGAAGGTGCTGGTGGGCGGATTGGCGGCGTTCACGTACTTGTCGCGCACTTCTCGCACCACGGGCATCTGCGAAGGATCCACGCTTGCCGCGCAATAGTAATTCATTTTGACGACGCTGTTGAAATCGCCGCCTGAGGCCTCCACTGCGGCTTTTAGGTTCTCAAAAACTTGCTGCACCTGCGCGCGAAAATCGTCTTTCCCGACCAGGTTTCCGGACTTGTCCAGAGCGACCTGCCCGGCAATATACACGATCTTCCCTTCACCGACTTCCGCTACTTGCGAATAACCCGCCGTGGGTTTGGCCATCGTCTCCGGATTAAAAATATGAAACGGCTTCCCCTCGTGCGCTCTCGCGCTCTGCGTTCCTATTGTTTGCTCCTTTCGTACTCCAAACTCGTTACCACCCAGAACGGTGACAATTGCAGCCAATGTCCCAAGAACCATCATCGGAATTCTCATGGTTTCCTCGCTTGTGTTGGAATCTCATCCCCATCCATACTCCCTGCCCCCGAACCGCTCCCCACCCAGGGCGTGCCCCAGCAGCAACGGGCTAAGCATAGGGTTCCTTCCCACACCCACTCCGATGCCGCGGCAAATATCCCGTTATGCCCCGTCTCCCAACTTCAGTCTCGCCGAGCCCGGCCGTTTCAGGAGCACAATTTAATCAAACTTTTTCCCCATCCCATTCGTCTCTCTCTATGTAACTAGCGTAGTGGTCCCAGAGTTCACGACTCCATCGCCGAGGCGGCCACAGCCCGTCCCTGCACGTGGGACGCGTTGCTCTCCCACCTCCCGTTTGGCCTCCGTGGAGCTCGGCCAGGTGTGTGCCGACAAACCTCACCGGTCCCAACGGTTCGACATGGGGGCCACATGCATATCTCGCTCCGTCGCGTTCGCTCGTTTTTTGCTCCTTATTTCGTCCTGGTCCTTTTAGCCGCCATCCCCAACGCCTCTCACGCTCAATCTCCCGGCGCCCCGGATTCGTATCGCCTTGGCCTCAACTACCTCTATGGTCGTTCCGTCCCCCTTGACTACCAGAAGGCAGCCGCTCTGTTCCGCGAATCCGCTAGCGCCGGCGATCCTCGCTCGCAATTTATGCTCGGGTACCTCTACTCGTTTGGATTGGGTCTTCCAAGGGATTTCGTCCGCGCCGCCGAGCTCTTCCGCGCCTCAGCCCTTCAGGGCTATGCCCTCGCAGAGAATAACCTGGCCTCCCTCTACCAGCGCGGTCAGGGCGTTCCGAAGGACCTCCGTGAAGCGGTGCGCTGGTACCTCGCCGCCGCCGTCCAAGGCGACGCCATGGCTCAAGCCAATCTCGCCTCTCTCTATTACACTGGCACCGGCTTGGCTCAGGATTTCAACCAGGCGGCCCATTGGTTTCGCGCAGCTGCGGAGAGCGGTCAGCCCGACGCCCAAAGCGATCTCGCCGTGCTGTACTGCTACGGCCAGGGTGTCCCAGTCGACCGTCGCGAAGCCGCTCGTTGGGCTCGTCTCGCCGCCGACCAGGGTCTGGTCACCGCCCAGTCCAACCTAGCCTTCCTTTACGAACACGGCTGGGGCGTCCCTCTCGACTACGTTTCTGCATTTGCCTGGTACTCTCGTGCCTCTCGCGCTGGAGACCACGCTGCCGCTGAGCGCCTCGCCTCTCTTCGCCAGATCATGACCAGTAACCAGCTGGACCGAGCCACCGTTCTCCTGGCCAGTGAAACTCCCGTTCGGGATTTGTCTTCTTCCGTCCCTGCACTGGCATTCGGCTTCGCCGACCCGATCAAATAATCTCCTGTTTCTCTCCGAAGGAGCCAATCCTTGGATTGGGGCAGGTGGGCCACAGATCGTGCGCTACGGTGTTTTGGTTGGGCGCCGCACTCACCCTTTGGGTGTGGTTTATAAACGGCGCGGGTTTAGAGTCAACTTCATGCTGGACGCAGCCCGGTGCGCCCGGTACCCCTCTGGGTAAAGCTTCTCTCTTCTTCTCTCTGGGTTCTCTCAACACTACTTCCTCACTTCGGCGGCTCCAACGCTGCTTGCCCAAAATCAAAACAATCTTCCATCCCATCCGACGCCGCATCCCTCGCATTGATCGCCTTCAACCCGAACGTCACCTCGCAAAACTTCGCCAGACTCACATGCGAATGAAACTTGCTCGATATTCCCCGCTTCGCATACGGGCTTATCACCAGGCAGCCCACCCGCGGTCCGTAACTAAACTGCGTCCCCGTATAGCTTGGTCCTGTCTTCGGACTACCTCCAGTCCATTTGTCCTTCAGCGGAGGCTCCACATGGTCGTACCATCCGCCCCAATCGTCCCAGGTAATAAAAATCGCCATCTTCGGCCACAACCCGCTCTTCCCCAGCGCGCTAATCCGCGCAGCCGTCCACTGGGTGCCCAACTTCACCGTCGCCTGCCCCGCACTTCCTCCAGATGGCGGATGCTCCGAAAGCTCCTGCGGCGAACCGGGCGCATACACCCACGAAACATTCGGCAAAGTGCCCGCCGCGGCATCCGTATCCAGCCTCGTCCACGGCAAGATATTCTTGCTCCCCTTCAACGCCACAATCTTTTCGAAATAGCTGAATCCCGGATCGCCGTACGTCGCCCAGCTGAGTCTCGCCTTCTGCAAATTTTCCGGCAGCGATGGGATCGCAAACGGTTCCTGTGGCTGATACGTTCTCGTTTTACTCGCGTTATCAATGAGCGGTGAATCCGCCGCGATCAGCATCAAGTGGTTCGGCTCCGACTGGCTCGCCACCTCCGTAAAATAGTTGTCGCACAGCGTAAATTGCCTCGCGTACGAAAAGTACGCCGGTATATCCGTCTCCTTGTACTGCAGCTTCACCGCCTTCGTCGCCCGCTCCAGCCAAGCCGTATGATCGTGCCGCGGGTCGCCTCCTGCTGGCGGATCCTGCGCCGACGGCAAAACGCTTCCGTTCACTCCGGGGAACGACCCGAAGTAATTGTCAAAGCTGTGATTCTCCTTGACGATGATCACCACGTGCTCGATTGGATTCCCAGGTTTCATGCTCTCCTCCTCTGCGATCCTCGTGCGTCCTCGAGGGTCTCACCTTTCTTTTACGATCTCGTGAACATGCCTCTCCCCTTCGCACTCCGCTGGTGTACACTCGCTCTCACTGCAACTCTATTACCCGGCACGCCGCGCCAGGCGCGCCCTTTGAGGTTAGCTTGCTACCCCAAGGCAAGTTCCCCAAGCTCCTCATCGCCCTCGCCCTCCTCGTAGCGGCGCTCCTCATCCTTGACCTCGTCGCCGTTCGCAACTCCGCAACGCGTCACCTATATTCCAACGCCCTCGATTTCGTCATGGTTTTCCTTGCGGCGCTTGCCTCCTCCTACGCCGCTCGCCGTTCGCAAGGCTACGCCCGCCAGCTCTGGACACTCCTTGGCATCGCTCTTTTCCTCGAAGCTCTCGCCCAGGCCATCATCACCTACTACCAACGCTTCGTCTTCTTCGTCTGGGCCGCCCCGGTTTTTATGATGTTCCTCCCCGCCGCCGACGAAAAATCACGCGGCTGGGATTGGCTCCGCATTCTCGACTTTGGCCAAATCGCCATCGTCGCCATCACCGCCTATCTCTACTTCTTTTATTCCCCCTCCCGGTGGCTCGCCGGCTCTTCGGACTTACCTCGCCAGATTCTGATCCTCTATATCGTGCGTGACGCGCTTCTCTCAGCGGGCTTCTTGTTTCGCTCCCGCAACTCCTCCTCCCCCGGCCTTCGCTCGTTTTCCCTCGGACTCTTCTTCGTGTTTTTGCTCGCCGTTCTCTCCGACGCCGATTTTCTCGTCACCCTGAAGACTCCCCTCAACGCCGTCAGTTGGGGTGATTTTTTCTTCCTCCTTCCCTGGCTCGCCGCCATTTTCCTTGCGGCGCTTGCCTCCTCCTACGCCGCTCGCCGTTCGCAAGGCTACGCCCGCCAGCTCTGGACACTCCTTGGCATCGCTCTTTTCCTCGAAGCTCTCGCCCAGGCCATCATCACCTACTACCAACGCTTCGTACTTCTCGAAACCGAGCGCGCACTCGTCCACTCCGAGCATCTGCTCTCTTCCGCTTTCCGCTCCAGCCCCGACGGCTTCGCCATCAACGTTTTCCCCGACGGCCCCTACCTCGACGTCAACGAAGGACGTCAACGAAGGGTTCACTCGCCTTACGGGCTATCCCCGCGAGGAAGTCCTCGGCAAAACTCCTCTCCAACTTAATCTCTGGACAAAACCCAGCCTGCGCGCCCACATTCTCTCTCAGCTCGGCGAATGCGCCGAAGTCCGCAACGTCGAGTTCTCTTTCCAGACCAAATCCGGCCAGCTTCGCACCGGCCAACTCTCCGGCTCCCTCCTCGAACTCGATGGCCGCCGCTGCGCCCTGGTCGTCGTCCGCGATATCACCGAGCAGCGCACCGCCGTTGACGCCCTCCGAGAGAGCGAAGAACGTTTCCGCTCCTTCGTCGAAAATCTTCACGTCGGCATCGTCTCCAGCAGCCTGATCGGCGAAATTCTATACGCCAATCCCGCCGCTCTTAACTTATTCAACCTGCGCATTGAACAGGTGACCGGCAAAATGCTCATCGACCTCCACCTCGAGCCTCTTCGCGAGGACGGCTCCGTTCTCCCTGATTCCGAAGGGTTGATCCCCACCGTGGTCGCCTCCCGCCGCCCTATCCACAATCGTGTTGTCGGCTGGCGACACTTACAGTCCTACGAAACGCTCTGGACCCTCCTCGACGCCGTTCCGCAATTCAATTCCTCCGGCAAAGTCACCAACATCCTGATCTCCCTCACTGATCTCTCCGAGCAGCGCCTCGCCACCGAAGCCCTCCGCGAAAGCGAAGAGCGCTTCCGCACACTCGTCCGCGATCTTCACGTCGGGGTTGTCCTTACTGGTCCCGATGCCACCTTTGAATTTGCGAATCAGGCGGCGCTCAACATGTTCAATGTCGCCGAAGACCGGGTTATCGGCCGCACCGCTCAAAAGCTCGGATTTACTCCTATCGACGAGCACGGTCGCGAGATTCCCGACTCCAATCGCCCTGTCCCCACCGTCCTCCGCACCCGGCGCCCCGTCCGCCAAACCACCATGGGCTGGCGCATCCCTGGCGTCCCCGAAATCCTCTGGATTTTCGGCAACGCCATTCCGCAATTCAATCCCGACGGCTCCATCCTCCGCGTCATCTCCTCTTTCACCGACATCACCGACCTCAAAAACGCCGAGCGCGCCATCCACCAGCTCTCCACCGAACTCCTAAAGCTCCAGGACGAAGAGCGCCGCCGCATCGGCCGCGAGCTACATGACGGCATGGCCCAAACCGTTCTCGCCGTCAACCTCAGCCTCGCGCAACTCCGCCAGTCCGCACAGCCGCTCAACGAAGCCTCTCACCGCGCGCTCGAAAAGGCTCGCGAACTCCTCCAGCAGATGTCCCGCGAAATCCGCACCCTCTCGTATCTCCTCCATCCTCCTCTCCTAGACGACCTCGGCCTCGTCTCCGCCCTCAAGGAATACGTCAACGGTTTCAGTGAACGCAGCGGTATCGAAACCTCTCTCGAACTCCTCACCAGTTTTCGCCGCCTTCCCCAGATTGCCGAAACCGCTTTCTTCCGCATCACTCAGGAGAGTCTCGCCAACATCCAGCGCCACTCCGGCAGCAAGCGCGCGCAAGTCGTCCTTCGCGAAGATCCGGAGTGCGTCTCCCTCGAAATCACCGATTTCGGCAGCGGCATGATCGTCCCTGCAAACGGCACTCCCCATCGTGGCCAGCCCCGCCTCGGCGTCGGCATCCCCGGCATGCGCGAACGCATGGCGCAGCTCGGCGGCTCTCTCGAAATCGATTCCAGCGCCGCTGGCACCACCGTCCGTGCCAGAATTCTCTTCTCCGCTCCGGTCCTCAAGGATTCAATCTATGACGCCTCTCTCCATCCTGATCGCGGATGATCACGCCGTCGTCCGCGCCGGTCTCCGCATTCTTCTCGAGTCGCGCTCCCGCTGGCAGGTCTGCGCTGAGGCAGCCGACGGCCGCGACGCCGTTGAAAAAGCCACCAAGCACAAGCCCCAAATCGCCATCCTCGATATCGGCATGCCTCTCCTCAACGGCGTCGAAGCCACTCGCCAGATTCGCAAAGCCTCCCCGGCCACTGAAATTCTCATCCTCGCCATGCACGAGTCCGACGACCTCGTTCAGCAAGTCGTCGAAGCCGGCGCTCGCGGCTATATCCTCAAAGACGAAGCCGACCGCGTCCTCCTCGATGCCGTCCAGGCCCTCAGCCAGCACAAACCCTTCTTCTCCGTCCGTGTCTCCGAAGCCGCCGTCACCGCCATCATTGCCGATGCTTCCGACTCCGCCAAGTCTTCCCGCTCCCGCCTCACCCCGCGCGAACGCGAAATTCTTCAACTCCTCGCCGAAGGCAAAAGCAACAAGGAAGTCGCCAACCTCCTAAACATCAGCGTCAACACCGCCGAAGCCCACCGCGCCAACATCATGCTCAAACTCGACTTCCACTCCCTCGCCGAACTAGTCATGTACGCCATCCGCAATAACATCATCCAAACCTGATTTGGCTGAAACGAAAACGACACTTGTCATCCTTCGCGTCCCGATTCCGATCGGGACGCGAAGGACCTCAACGTAAACCGCGCCTCCCACCTGGCTACCGAGCCACTTCTTCTCCTCGCCTCCTGTTATCTGATCGCTGTTACCTGATCGCTGTTATCCGTTCGCCCCTCCTCCTAGTAACTTTTCACTACGTAATCTCCCCCATTCCTTTCCCTCTTCCTCCCCCTCAATATGAATAGGCAGTAACAGTGTCAACCCTGGAGCAGCAATGCCGCACATCAATCCGATCCGCGTCCTGGTAGCCGATGATTCGCCGACAGCTCTCCGTTCCGTCTGCGACTACCTTGATTTTGCAGGTGGCATGGAGGTCGTCTGCACCGCCAGCGACGGCGTCAACGCCGTGCAACTCACCGCCAAGCATCAGCCCGATCTCGCGCTCCTCGATTTCCGTATGCCGCGTCTCAACGGTCTGCAAGCCGCCCAGGAACTTCGCCGCTCGTACCCGACGTTGCGCGTCATCATCTATTCCGAAATCCAAGGCTCCACGCTCGAGGAAGAATGTCGCAGCCACGGTGCGGACGGCTACGTTTCGAAAGGCCGCCTTCCCGACGGCCTGCTCCAGGAAATCCGTCGCCTGTTCCCGGGTTCCGTTTTGTAGCTAGTAGCACAGGCACTCCTGCCTGTGCTCTTGGGGTGTCTTCCGATAGTTGGGCTGTCGCTCAACCAAGCAGTGCCTGCAAAATTCCCAAAGCCATGCCACGGCTTTAGACAAAAGATGAGGAGTGTTCAGAAAGACCGATGTCAACCACTGGTTCTCAAGTGCTCTTCCTGGGTGAACTGCCCTTCTGGCTCAAAATCTCCCAATCCATTGTGGAAGCGCCCTCTTCCTCTTTTAAGATTTGCCGTGCCCCTTCTCTCGCCGAAGCGCTTCGCCGCCTCAATTCCGAACAGTGGCATGCACTTCTCCTTGATCTCAGCCACCCGTCTGCTCAGGAGCTTCTCGCCGCCCGGAAGCTCCACGACGGTCTGGATTCCGTCCCCGTCGTAGCCCTTCTTCCCATCTCCGATCCCCAATTCCAGGAAGCCGCCGCATCGCTTGTGCTCGCCGACGTCAACGTCGCCTCTTTGCAACACGCCCTCGTCACCGCCATCAACACCGAAACTCTTCGCAATTCACCCAGAAAGGCAAGCTCCATGTCAATTCCATTCGAACAGGCAGCCGTCGACGGACGCCCCGTTTCCAAAGTCGACGCCATCTCTCATGCCGTCAACAATCTTCTCTGCGTCATCAACGCCAACGCCGACATCCTCTCCGATCAACTCGACCCCTCCCACAACGCCCCCCGCAGCGTCACCCAAATCAAAAAAGCCACCAAATCCGCCGCCGACCTCATGCGCCTCCTAAAAACTCCCTGACTTTTTTTGAGTGCGGAAGCTCAGCTTCCGCTTTTACGACTTGATCCATATCTCCAAACTTCCATTCGCCCGATCAACGTGGGTGTTTGTCATCCTGCTCGCCCGCCGAAGGAGGGAAGCCATCCGATAAGGTCCGGTGTTGGGACTCCGGTGGTGTTTACCGGAGATGGCTGAATGACCTCAGCGCAAGCCCTACCACAAATTCAACCGCGCACCTCCCTCTTCTCAGCGTGCTCTTTTCTTCCTCCTCTTTGACTTCCTTCCCACTCCTCCTCTACTCTTCCTCCATGCCAACCACCAATCGTCAATGGCTCCTCGCCAATCGCCCCACCGGCCTCATCACTCCCGAAGTCCTCAAACTCACCGAATCCCCCATCCCCTCCATCTCCGAAGGCCAAGCCCTCGCCCGCGTAAAATATCTCTCCATCGACCCCACCATGCGCATCTGGATGACCGACTTCCCCCAATACATGCCTCCCGTCCAGATCGGCGAAGTCATGCGCGCCTTCGGCCTCGCCGAAATTATCGAATCCCGCAATCCCAATTTCAAAAAAGGCGACAAAGTCTCCGGCCTCACCGGCCTCCAGGAATATTGTCTCCTCGCCGGAGATGGAAAGGGCGCCTTTCAGAAGCTCCCCAGCATTCCTTTCCTCTCCGACACCAATTTCCTGAACCTGCTAGGCATCAACGGCCTCACCGCCTACTTCGGCCTCCTCGAAGTCGGCAAGCCGCAGTCCGGCGAAACGCTCGTCGTCTCCGCCGCTGCTGGCGCCACCGGCAGCATCGTCGGCCAGCTCGGCAAAATCCACGGCTGCCGCGTCGTCGGCATCGCCGGCACTGATGAAAAATGTAAATGGATTAAAGACGATCTCGGCTTCGACGCCGCCATCAACTACAAGCATCCCGATTGGAAAGCCCAACTGGCCGCCGCCACTCCCAAAGGCGTGGACATCAATTTCGAAAACGTCGGCGGCGAAATCATGCAAGCCGTCCTCGACCGTATGAATCTGCACGGCCGAGTCGTCCTCTGCGGCCTGATCTCCGGCTACACCAAGCACGATCCCGGCCTCGTCGGCTTCGGCCAGCTCATCATCAAGCGCCTCCGTGTCGAAGGCTTCCTCATCATGGATTACATCCCGCGCTTCATGGACGCCGCCCAGAAACTCGGCATGTGGAAAATGACCGGCAAGCTCAAAGGCCGCGAAACCATCGTCAAAGGCCTCGAAAAAGCCCCCGAAGCCATCAACATGCTCTTCCGCGGCGACAACATCGGCAAACTAATCGTCGAACTCTAACCGCCCTCCTCTAACAACATTTCCCAGTCTCGACTCGCCTCACCTCCCCCAATCCCACACGTCAGGTAATCCGGCTGGCCAGAAGTTGTCGGGTTGGATGGGACCTGTAAGCTCCGCTCTGGGCAGGGCCATTAGGGGATTTACCTGAAGGGGAATTACATACTTCAAATGATTGTCTCCAAGCCACACCAACAGTATGAAAGCAGCCGAAGTTTAACCGGTAGGGACCAGCCCCAACGGCGAGCCTGTGTGACCAAATCCGAGGCGTGGCGAGGCTGGTTTCGCTTGGAGAAGTCATGGCAAACCGAATCACGCAGTGCGACCTCGGGAAAAGCGCTCCCCGGAAACTGACGGCGGGACATTTCGGTAAGGCGCGACCGAACAATGATTTTGCGCCGCTCGGACAACTTGCGGTGCGCCCCACGGCTGACGACGCTCTCAAGCGCAAACGAAACAACGGCGCGGCAGGACGAGGTCCATTCGCGCTCCTTGACATCAACAAAAGTCAGCGCTACAAACTTGGCTTAATGATGCAATGGGCGAAAGTCGCGCTGGCCCTGGTTGTTATCTTCACCATTGCGTACATTCTGATCACCGCGGATCCTACTGACGATGTTGACGGGGTCCTGGGACCGAATCATCCAGCATCGGCGCATCGAATGCTTGCGGTATCACTCTGGGAATTTCAAACTCCCGTGAGCGTACTGCTGCACTTGTTTACCTTCACTGATCGTAGTCAACATTTGGCCACGCTCGAACTGCTTGACGTTATCTCCGTCTGCCGCTGCTAGCTCTCATTTCCTCCTTTAAGAAGCGAAGGCCGTCTCAAAGAAGTTGCTGGCCCACTCTCAGGTGGGCGTAAGTACGGGCTAAGACCCGCATGAGGCTCAAATCTTCGTTAGGAGAAATGGATATGCCGGATGGAATGGAGAATCGCAGTGGCGAGCAGACTTTCGAGTGGCTGGTAGATTGTACGAGCAACCTTCAAGCATCCCAGCTTCAGCCGCCGGTCGTAAGCGCAGCAGTTCCACAGCGATTGTCGGCCCGTTCAAAGCCCCTGACTGCAAGCATTGTTTCGACCGCCGCCAAAATCGAGGACCTCACTGCGTTTGTGCGCAGTCTGGCGCCGGAACCGGGCATGCTTGCTCCACGCTTTTTCCTCGCATCGCTTTTGCCGCGGTTTTGCAGACCCTGCGTGGTCGTGGTCTCTCAAGGGAGCAGGGTTGCAGGATTGCTCTATGCCAGGGAGCGCCTGGTGGCGGGAGTCCCGACCGGCGTCGTGCTCGGGGACGATACTCTCGGCGCGATGGTCGTGGCCCGCCCAGAGGAAATAGAATCCGTCTTTCAATGCGCCGTGGAGACTTTGCTTAAGCGCAAAGCTGCACTTCGGTTCCGGGTCGCCTCGGACCACCTTGCGATCCTCCAGGCAGAGACTGCAAAAGCCAACGCGGAGATCCATTCTTACAGGGAAGAATTCCACGCGCATCTCGAACTGCCACAAACTTACGACGAGTTTCTCGCCAAGTTCCGGAGCCATACTCGTCACAACTTTTGCCGTTACCGTCGAAGGAGCGAGTTAGCAGGCAATGAATTCTGCCCTAACCTGCCATTTACAGACTTCCGCACTGCCGCGAAGACTCTGTTCCCGAAGGAGACATACGCGAGGCACGAATCGAGCTTTCGGCAATGTGTCGCAATGATTGAGGCAATGCCCTCTCAAATCCTGGTTGGCTTGCGTCGAAGTAGCGGCGAATGGATGAGTCTCGCCGGTGGTTGGTGCACCGGTGATCGCGCTGTCCTTAACATGCAGTTGAATGATCGTACTTACGGGCGAGAGTCCGTCTCGCTCGTATTGCGGTCCTATTTGATCGAAGGGCTGATCAATCGAGGGATCCGGGAACTCGTTTTTTGGGCAGGGACCTCGCCGCCGCTTAGTTCCTACATTGTCCCCCGCGAGGAATTCATGACGTATGTAGACTCCCGGTCGCATCCATGGCGTCTCGTCCGGCTGACCTGCGTTGCACTCGCCAAGCTCTCCTCCAGCCACATTTGGCAAGTGGCTGAAATGGGAGTCGCCCGACGTCAACGCAAACCTCAACACATGAGTGTGCCAGACGCGATCTGCCCTCCGAAATCGAGCTGAGAGTTGGAAAGCGGAGGCAACCGTATTTGCCTATAGCTCCGAATTAATCGCGATCCTTCGCCGTATGGAATGGGGCTTCGATTCACCACATTCGGTCACGGCGGAATCAGCGCATTGCTTCGCGCTCCCACTGATTGTCCTCTCTTGGGCGTCCAGTCCGATATAATATATAGGTTTGGACACAAGCCGCGTGCCTCAATCAGGCTCGTCACCGATCCAATCTGGAGCGCTAAATGGGTAAGAAGGTTTTTCGCCTGCTCCTCTTTTCAGCTGTAGCGGTTCCGCTTGCTCTTCCATTCGCTTTCGCCAACTCCGCTTTTCCAAAGACCGCCAGTTGCCCCATCGACGGCGGCACCGCCCACGCAACCGGCAAGAAGAGGACGGCAATGCAAGCAGCCTGCACCGACGTCGAGTACAAACACAAAGGCACCGATTACTCTGACCCGCGCCATCCACAAAAATTCAATCACGTTTTCTGGATCACCCACTGCACCGAATAATTCCCATCCCTTCGTTCCTCCGAACCGGGGAACGCCATTCTCCCGAATGGCGCTCTGGTAGCGCGGGCTTCCAGTTCACCCTGCGCCTCACAGGGCCGGCCCGCCCTGTGGCACTTGTCTCAGCCCGTGCACCCAATCGCCCAACGTGATATAAATTCTATGATTGAAACTTAAACAAGAACGCGTGCTAGTGACAAGAAAATCGAGCTGTCCAATTAATTGCCTCCCAAAGTGGCAGCTTCACCTTTTCCGCGGCAAACTAAGTCTCCCTTCTCCCAGGCAATCGTTGCTGCTTTGCGCCATGCTACTCGCCGCCGGCGCTCCCCCGGCTCTATTCTCTTCCCCAACGCGCGCGCAGCAGTCAGCACCCGCAACGCCCGTTGTCGTGCAACCCGGTGCCCCGGGCAAGCCCACCAAGACGCTGCCACCTTCCACGAAAGGCACGTTGCCTCCTCGTTCGTCAGCCGACGTGGAATTCATGCAGGGCATGATCATGCATCATCAGCAAGCCGTTGAAATGACCGCCCTGATCCCCTCGCACACCGAAAACAAGAATCTCCGCTCCCTGGGA
>WNFO01008266.1_pt1 | contig 12852 bp, 8 predicted proteins | sample 5400251 | NCBI WGS metagenome assembly WNFO01 (sample SAMN13153354, study PRJNA577476) | soil metagenome | isolation source: 100 cm saprolite under Madrone tree | place: USA:California | collected 2016-06-14
CTAATTACAGTGCCGCGTCGGTGTTGGCGCAGGCCGTGCCGCCGCCATTGAAACGGATCACACCAGACTGGTCGGAGCAGAACGCGCGCTGGCCGCTCTGGCCATTCACGCTGGGTGTCGCAAGCGATGTATAGGTAACCGCTGGCGTTCCCGTTCCCGCTGTAGCAGAGAAGTTATAACCGCTCTTCACTGCCGCGGTTGCCAGAACGTCGTCGATCAGGCAAGCCTTGGTGGAGCTGGCATACGTCGCACCCGAGCAGTTCGCAGCCGTGCCGCCGAGAGTGGCAAGAGCGCCAAACCCAACGGTCGGATACGTGGTCGAATAGGTTACTTCCGCGGTGTTGATGGTGCGGAGAGAACCGACTGCCGAAGCTTCGTTTGCCGCCATACGAGACCGGAGCAAGTTCGGAATTGCGATAGCCGCGATGATCAGAATGATCGCCACGACGATCAGCAACTCGATAAGAGAGAATCCCTTTTGTTTCTTCATGCTTTCTCCTTGAGGATTTTATGGTGCCAGAGCACGCATAGCATATGGCAAGTGAAAGCCCAAACTCGATCTTCCCAGTATGAACTGTGTTTTTTAATCTAACCTACTGATACTAAATAAATTAGGAGACAATTGGGGGCAAGTCTCCTTGGGCCATCTTGCCCATATACGGTCAAGCCGCACATAAGGTCGACCTTTTTTGTCCATAGCGAAAGGCACTAATCGTCACTTGGAAATTGGGTTCTAAGCGGTCAACCCGGCGCCCAAAGGCAGAGCGCCGCAAAACTACAGGCCGTGTTTCTTAGCGTAGTGACGGAAGGATCGGTAACTGATTTTCAGAAGCTCTGACGCCCGCGTCCGAACGCCCCCAGCCTTGGCCAAAGCGGCTTGCAAATACCGTCGCTCGGCCTCCGCGATTTCCTTCTCAAAATCCAATCCCTCGGCAGGAAATCCAGCCGCCTGGCCCCCGCTTGCTCCAGAAGAGGATGACCCTGAATATCCGGCAATGCGATCCGGTAGCACCCGCAAGGAAATCTCTCTGCCGCTTTCCAGGGCCACAGCGCGTTCCATGGTGTTTTCGAGCTCGCGAACATTACCCGGCCAATCGTAGGATTCCAGGTGCGTCATCGCTTCCGGCGAGATGGCCTCAATGGGCTTATCCATCTTCATGCGGAAACGCTCTAGAAAATATCGCGCGAGGAGCGGAATATCGTCGCGACGTTCGCGCAAGGGTGGCACGTGGATAGGGATAACGCTAAGGCGATAATAGAGGTCCTCGCGGAAATGGCCTTCCGCGATCTCCTTTTCGAACTCCTTATTGGTAGCGGTAATGATGCGGACATCCACATCGGCTTCGTCGGTACTTCCAATGGGACGAACCTTTCCTTCCTGGAGAACGCGGTAGAGCTTGACTTGCATGGTCAGGCTCATGTTTCCGATCTCGTCCATGAAAAGTGTGCCGCCATGGGCAGCTTGGAAGAGGCCCTGGCGGTTTTCGTTGGCGCCCGTGAAAGCTCCCTTCATGTAGCCGAACAGCTCGGACTCCAGGAGAGTTTCCGGGAAGGCGCCGCAGTTAATGGTGATGAAAGGGGCTTGAGCGCGAGCGCTGTTTTCGTGAATTGCGCGAGCAACCAGTTCCTTTCCGGTCCCACTCTCCCCGGTAATGAGAACACGGCTGGTTTGGGGAGCAACGGTTTGGATCATATCGAAGATTGCTTTCATGTTCGGGCTTTGACCGATTATATTGTCGAGACCGGTGAGCCGCCGGAGCTCCCTGCGCAGATATCCTGCTTCTTTCTTCCATTTCAGGCTTTCCGACACCTCATGCACAGCGAGGCGCAATTGATCGACCAGCGAGTGGCCCTTGATAACGTAACGGTCGGCACCTGAATTAAGCGCCGCAATGGCGGTATCCAGCGCGGGCAGTGCTGTCATGAGAAGGAAAAATGATCCCGGCGAGAGCTCCTTGGCGAATTTGAGGAGTTCTACTCCACTCTCCCCGGGCATGCGGATGTCCGAAATAATGATGTCGAAGATCTGCGAGTCGAGCTTGCGCTTGGCGGCTTCCACGCTGTGGGCCACTTCGACACGGTGACCTTCCTTGCGAAAGGTAATCTCCAGCAGCTCGCAGATGGATTTTTCGTCGTCGACAACGAGAATATGTGGCATCTCGCGCGCGGTTTCCTTGATGGCGGCCTTTGTTCCTTGCATATAGCCTCACGCAACTCGCGGCAGCTCGACGATAAACTCGGCGCCGCGGTCCCTCTCTGAAATCACGCTGATCTTTCCACTATGAGCCTGAACGATCTGGTAGATCGCGAAAGGCGATGCGCAACCAGAAGGGATGCCGTTCGAGCTTCACGGTCAAAGTGCCGCCATCAGGCATGGCGCGCAGGGCGTTGTCGCAGAGATTCCAGAAGACCTGCTTGATTTTGTTGGCATCCACGCGCGCGCGCAATTCCTGTCCGTTGAATGCACGGACGATCCGGTACTTGGAGCCGATATCCGGCTTCTTCTCCATCAGCATCAGCGTTTCATCGAGCAGCTCGCGGACGTCGGCTTCTAGAAACTCGTAGGTCTTCTCGCGTGAATAGTTGAGAAAGTCCGTGATGATATTGTTGAGGCGCTCGGATTCCCTGCTGACGATATTAACCAGGTGTTTCTCGTCTTCCTCGAGAGGCACGAGCCGCGCCAGTTCCTTGACCGCACCGGCCATGGCCGTCAAAGGCTGCCGGATTTCATGGGCGATGGCAGCGGAAAGGCGTCCCAGAGCAGCCATGCGCTCCTTGGTGGCTACTTCCTGCTCCAATCGGCGGAGGTCCGTGAGGTCCTGAAAATTGAAAACATAACCGTTGCGTTCAGCGTCCCTGGAACGCAGCGGCGAAATACTGATGCCCAGATACCGGACATCGCCAGAAGGCGTATGGAAGTTGATTTCTTTTCTCAGCGACAGCCGCTCGGAATTCTCGTAGCGGCCGGGGAGCCAGAAATCCTCGTTCAGCTCCTGGAGTTTCTTTCCGCGCACTTCGGAGAAATGATGGCCGAGAATTTCTTCGCCGGTACGATTCAGGAGAATAATGCGTCCGCTCATATCCGTGGTGATCAGCCCACCGCGCATCGAATGAATGATGTCCTCGGTGAAATCCTGGAGATTAAGAAGTTCCTCGCGCTTCTCCTCAAGTTCCACACCCTTGCTGCGAAGAGACTGCGCCAAGAGGCTGGCCAGATAGGCCACCGCGAGAAACCCCAGAAGATTCATCACCAGCCAGGTGCGCAGGCTCGCAGGAGTGGGGGAGCTTACAGAGGTTCGAGGGATCTTCTCCACATATGCCAATACCGCCATGGCCGCCAAAAGAAGAAAACAAACCGCCGCGGTGAGGAAAGCAATCCCGCGTGAAAACAAAATACTCCCGACGATAATCACGAGAAGATAGAGCGGAATGAAATAGCTCTCCTGCAGGCCGGTCAAATACACCAGCAAGGAAACCATCACGACGTCGCCGGCAACTTGCAGACCGCCATGCCACCGCCCTTGTGGCAACCAGCGCAGAAGGATGAGGTGGAGAATTCCGACGGTGATCCAGAAGATGATCAGGGGCAGAAAAAAGCGATTGCTGCTAAAACCCGGGACATACTGTGGCCAAACAACACCAACGGTCAGGATGAGGGTGATCGTCAGGAGACGAACGCGCGTCAACCACTCCAGCCATTCCCTTGTTGCGATGTTGTGATCCATGCTCGCCAGCGCCTTCGCCCCGGCATCCAGGCATCCCCAAACCCAGGAAGGAAACAGGAGGGCAAAAAGTTTCTGCTCTGCCCTCCGCAAAGAGACAGCAGCCGAGCCGGCGGAAGCCCGATTAGTGCATCGAGCTCAGCTTGCCGATGAGCGAGAACAGCGGCAGGTACATGGAAATGACCACGCCGCCGACGATCACGCCTAGAAAGACGATCATAATGGGCTCAAGGGCGGTCAGCAAATCCTTCACCGCGGCGTCAACTTCTTCTTCGTAGAAATCGGCGATTTTCTGGAGCATGGCATCCATTGCGCCGGTCTGTTCGCCGACAGCGATCATCTGGGTGACCATGCCAGGGAACACTTCGCATTCCTTCAGAGGCTCGGTGAGCGATTTGCCTTCCTCGAGGGATTTTCTCACCTTTTGCAAGGCGCGCTCGACGACTGCGTTGCCGGCGGTCTTGGCGGTGATGTCCAGGCCTTCCAGGATGGGTACGCCACTGGAGATCAATGTACCAAGTGTCCGCGTAAACCGTGCCACGGCAATCTTTCTCATCAAGATGCCCAGCACCGGAAGTTTCAAGATGATGGTATCGAGCACAAAGCGGCCCTGCGGAGTGCCATACCAGACCTTCAAACCGAAGATGCCGCCAATGAGAGCAACCAGAATGAGCAAGCCAAAGATGCTGCCAATGAAATTACTCAAGGCAATGACGATCTTGGTGGGCAGGGGGAGATCAACACCAAGGCCTGCAAACAACGTGGCAAAAATCGGCACGACCTTCCAAAGCAATAGGACGATGACGCCGCCGGCTACCGTCAACACGCCGACTGGGTAGACAAGGGCGGACTTCACGGCGCGCTGCAACTTAACGTTCTTTTCGATATAGGTCGAGAGTCGCTGCAGAATGGTGTCGAGAATACCGCCGGTCTCGCCCGCTTCGACCATGTTCACGTACAAAGGATCGAAGACCTTCGGCGAGGTCCTCATGGCGGCGGAGAGCGTCGCGCCGCCCTCGACCTGGGCGCGTGTCCCGGTCAGCACCTTTTGGAAGACCTTGTTCTCCTGCTGGCTTGCCAAAATTTCGAGACACTGCACGAGAGGCAAACCGGCATCGATCATGACCGAGAACTGGCGCGTGAAAATGGCCAGCTCCTTGGCGCTCACGCCGGCACCGAAGGTAGGAATGTTGAATTCCTTCCCCTTCTCGGTCATTTTCGTGGCGGTGATTTGCTGGCGCTTCAGCAGACCCTGCAGTTCCGTCTTGTTCGAGGCGGTCATCACGCCGCTGACGCTCCCGCCCGACCGGCTGGTTCCCTGATATTTATAGTCTGGCATTTGCTTGTCTCCTTAATTCGATACGTTGTTGGGCATATGGCCCTTCAGCCAAAGTCGTTTCTCCTACCGTTTGCTGGCCACCGGAGTCCTGGTTCCACTCCCGGGCGTCGAAACTCCGCGGTTAATCATGTCCTGCAATTCATCGGCATTCGATGAGCGCGAGAGCGCCATATCTAGGGTGATCGTTTTTTGAAAGTAAGCGTTCGCCAAGCCCTGGTTAAAGGTTTGCATGCCGGTTTGACCGGTGCCAGTTTGCATCGCGGAATAGATCTGGTGAATCTTGTCCTCGCGGACAAGGTTGCGGATCGCAGGAGTGGGTATCAGGACTTCCATGATCATGGCGCGGCCACGTCCATCAGCGCGCGGGAGAAGCGCCTGACACAGAATCCCTTCGAGCACCATGGAAAGCTGAGCGCGAATCTGGGGCTGCTGGTGCGCCGGAAAAACGTCGATAATACGGTTAATCGTGGATGCCGCAGAATTAGTGTGCAGCGTCGCGAAGGTCAAGTGGCCGGTTTCCGCGATACGCAAAGCGGACTCAATCGTTTCCAGGTCACGCATTTCGCCGATGAGCACCACGTCGGGGTCTTCGCGCAGCGCGGCGCGAAGCGAATTCGCGAAGGAATGCGTGTCGGCATGGACTTCGCGCTGATTCACCAGGCACTTCTTGTGATTGTGAAGAAACTCGATGGGGTCCTCGATGGTGATCATGTGCTCTTCACGTTCGGCGTTGATTTTGTCGAGCATGGCAGCGAGCGTGGTGGACTTGCCGGAGCCCGTTGGGCCGGTGACGAGGACGAGTCCGCGCGGCTTGTCGCACAATCCCTTCACCACCAGTGGCAATCCCAGAGCATCGAAGCCTTTGATTTCCCAGGGAATTGTGCGGAAGACCGAACCGACGGCTCCCCGCTGATTGAAACAGTTGCCGCGGAAACGAGCCAGGTTCTTCAAACCGAAGGAGAAATCCAGCTCAAGGTTTTCTTCGAAGCGGTGCTTTTGCGCGTCCGTCAAAACGCTGTAGGCCAGAGACTTGGTGTCCGCAGCCGTCAGCGGCGGCATGTCGAGAGGCCGGAGACGCCCGTGGACGCGCACGCGCGGCGCGCTGTTGGTGGTGATGTGGAGGTCGCTGCCTCCCATCTCGATCATCTTCTTCAGCAGTTCACTTAGCGTTATTCCAGCCATCGGTCACCTCAACTCTATAAAACCGTTTCGCGCAAAACCTCTTCCATGGTCGTCTGACCCAGCGCCACTTTCAGCAAGCCACTGCGCCGCAGAGTGATCATTCCCTGCTCGATAGCCTTTTTTTTCAGTTCCAGTGCCGAAGCGCCGACAAGAATCAGCTCGCGGAGCTCGTCGTTAATCTCCATGACTTCGTAAAGACCCGTGCGGCCTTTGTAGCCGCGCTTGTTGCAAGTCGTACATCCTTTTCCGTGATAAATCTTAGTCGTCTTGACTTCTTCGGGTGAGTATCCGGCATCAATCAACGCCTGTTGAGGCACTTCCAGCTCTTCCTTGCAATTCGAGCAGATACGGCGCACCAGACGCTGGGCACAAATCAAGTTAACCGAGGTGGCCACGAGGAAGGGCTCAATACCCATGTTCATTAAGCGGCTGATGGTGGAAGGGGCGTCGTTGGTATGCAAGGTGGATAAAACCAAGTGGCCGGTAAGCGCAGCCTTCACGCCAATCTCCGCCGTTTCAAAGTCGCGGATTTCGCCGACCAAAATGATGTTGGGATCCTGGCGCAGGAAAGCTCGCAGCGCGGCCGCGAAATTCAGGCCGATCTGCTCTTTCATCTGCACCTGATTGATGCCCGCCAATTGGAACTCGACCGGGTCCTCGGCGGTCATGATATTGGTGTCAACCGTGTTTAAGGTTGCGACGGAGGAATATAGCGTGTTGGTCTTGCCGGAACCGGTTGGACCGGTCACCAACACCATGCCGTAGGGCTTCAAGATATTGCGTTCGAATTTCTTAAGAGACTCGGATTCAAACCCCAGCTTGGTCATGTCCAACCGCAGGTTTTCCTTGTCCAAGAGCCGCATGACGACTTTTTCGCCGTAGAGCGTGGGCACGGTCGAGACGCGGAAGTCCAGTTCCTTTTTCTTTCCGTCGGCCTTGTACTTGATCATGATGCGGCCGTCTTGCGGCAAACGCTTTTCCGCAATGTCCAGTTTGGCCATGATCTTCAGGCGGCTGGTGATGGCGTCCTTCAATCGCAAGGGCGGGGTCATGACCGTGGATAGCTGTCCGTCAATACGGAACCTCACGCGCATCTCCAGCTCGTAAGGTTCGATATGAATGTCGCTCGCACCGCGCTTCACGGAGTCCGTCAAAATCAAGTTGACGAGCTTGATGATGGGAGCTTCTTCCGCGGCCTTCTCCAGCGTCGCGATGTCCAGTTCCGATTCTTCAGCAGCAAGCTCAAGTTCGTTTTCTTCGTCAACCAGGTCCTTCATCAAGTTGCTGATTTCTTCCTGGTTGGTTGACGAGCCACCATAAAATCGCGAGATGGCGTCGCCGATGGCGGACTCCGAGGCCACGACAGGCTCGACGTTGAATCCGGTCATGAACTTGATATCGTCCATGGCGAAGACGTTGGTGGGATCCGTCATGGCGATGGTGAGAACGGAACCGACGCGCGAGAGCGGAATGACTTGGTAGCGTGAGGCTGTGTCTTGCGGGATAAGCTTGATGACGTTGGGATCGATCTCGTAATACTTCAGGTTGATGGAGGGTACGCCGTACTGGCGGGAGAGCACCCCAGTGATGTCATCATCGGTGATGAAGCCCATCTTGGTCAGGCAGCTCCCCAGTTTGCCTCCATTGGCGCGCTGAAACTCCAGCGCTTTTTGGAGCTGGTCCTGCGTGATCAGACTTTCCTTAACCAAAATTTCGCCCAAACGGACGGACATCCGTGGCACTCCCGACGGGTTTGCACCCAACGCTCACCTTAACAAATGATGCAGTGGAAGGAAGTCAGAATTTCTCAGACCGTTCTGAAATGGCTAATACCTGCCCACACGGGCAGGTGGGATGAAGACGAGGACAGGTAGAAATCTTGACTTGCCTCCGCACGCTGGCTATCGTGCCATAGAGATGTCTTCCCGAACAATATGGACACATTCTGCTCAGGAGTTGAGGGCGTTGACGGAAAGTGTCCGGCGCGGTGCGGATCTCCCCCTCAGAGGTACGCCGCAATTCATGATTTGTTGATGGCCAAGTCATGAGCCGACTAGACGCCAAACAGCGCTGGGCTCTCGCGGTCGGCGGAATACTGCTGACCCTGCTCCTTGCCGCGGTGTTCACGTTCGGGTCGCTCGACGTACCCTTCAAGCCGAAGAGCTGGCGCGACGTGATGGCGCTCTACGCGGTCTCGAGTTTTATTACTGCCGCCTTTCTAGTCTTCGGCCTCATCCTCGCGCGCACCACGCTGAGACTCTGGGCGGAAAGCAGCCGCGAGCAACTCGGCGCGCGGTTTAAAACGAAAATGGTTGTCGGCGCCATGGCCATTTCCCTGTTGCCGATCGTCTTCATGTTCATCGTCAGCTACTCGCTGATCAATCGCAGCTTGCTGCTTTGGTTCCCCAAGCCTCTGGAGAACGCCTCTGAAGAGACGCAAGAGCTGCTGAACGATCTGGGGCGGGCGCAATTGCCGCGTCTACGGTGGATGGCGTTGCAGGCGCGTGAAGATGCAGCGCGCTCAAGCGCAGATTTTCTGCAGCTGGCCTTCGCGAAAGGCGCCGATGCCCTGTGGATTCTGGACCGGGACGGCAAGACACTTCGAGGTGGCATTGTTTGTGACAACCAGCCGGAGAATCGTACAGGCAAGATTTGTGTGGAGCCCGATGTTCCTAGCAAGTATTTGCGGACGCTGCCCAGCGGGGTGGAAGTATGGTCGGCGGGCGGGAGGAATTATTTTGCAGCCAGGGTCCCGGCTTTGCAAAAAGACAAGGCGGGAGGCGCAATCGTGGCCGCATTCCGCACGAGTCCGGACATTCTCCCGCGGCTGACGGCCATTGAATCTCAGACGCGCGAGTATTACCAGGAGAAGCAGGACTTGCGCGCGCTGAAGCGGCTCATGCTCTTCATTCTCCTTCTTTTTACGTTGCTCCTCCTTTCCGCGGTCATGTGGGTCGCTCTGTTTCTCGCCAAGCAGGTCACGGTCCCCATTCAGGCGCTTGCGGAAGGGACGCGCGAAGTTTCCTCAGGCAATTTCGATTACCAGGTTCCCGAGCAGGCTCAGGATGAGCTGGGCGTCCTGGTGCGTTCCTTCAACACCATGACCACACAATTGCGCGACAGCCGGTCGCAGATTGACCAGTTCACGCGCAACCTCCAGCAGGCAGTGCAGGAACTCGAGAGGCGTCGGCAACTGATGGAGACCGTTCTCGAGAACATTCCCACGGGGGTTATCTCGCTCGATGCCGCGGGAATAATTCTTCGCATGAATACTTCCGTCTCGAGGATGTTCAGCGTTAACGGGTCCGACTCCGTATCGCTCGAAGGACTGCTGGGAGCGGATGCCGCTCGCATCGTGCACTACCTGATGCGCAGATCCCTGCGCATGGGGGTGGTCTCACGGGAGATTGAGACCGTCGCCGCTGGGCGTGTGCTCCACGTCGCGGTCACGGTGAGTTCACTTGGCCCGCGCCGGGCGAACACGGGCTACGTGCTCGTGCTCGACGAACTGACAGAAGTGCTTCGCGCACAGAAATCGGCCGCCTGGCAGGAAGTGGCGCGACGAATCGCTCACGAAATCAAGAATCCCCTCACGCCCATCCAACTCTCCGCGCAACGCCTCCTACGATTCCTCGAACGTAGCGACCCCACTCAATCGGTGACTGCGCGTCACGCGGAATTGGCGAAGCTGGTTCAAGAATGTTCGCGCCTGATCGAGCGGGAAGTCTCCACGCTCGCCGCGCTGGTCAACGAATTCTCACAGTTCGTGCGCTTCCCTACGGCCAAGCTGGTGCCCATCAACGCCAACACCGTCATCGATCAAGCCGTGGAAGTATTCTCTGGACGGCTCGATGGCATCACGCTCAAGACGGCCCTTGCCGAGAATCTGCCCGCGGTGCGCGCGGACGGCGGGCTGCTCCGCAGCGTCGTCGTGAATCTCATCGACAACGCAGCGGAGGCGCTAGAGAACTCGCCGTGTCGCGAAATTCTCGTTTCCACTAAGGCCTATTCCGACGCGGAAACCGTCGAGATCTGTGTCTCGGACACCGGCGCCGGTATTTCTCCGCAAGACAAAGACAAACTCTTCCTGCCGCATTTCTCCACCAAGGACCGCGGAACCGGACTCGGCTTGGCCATCGCCGCACGCATCGTCGCCGAACATGGCGGCAGCATCCACGTTGAGGACAATCATCCTGTTGGCTCGCGCTTCCTGGTCGAACTTCCCGTCGCGGAACTGACGCCCGCCTCGCTGGCTGACCACAATGGATCGGACGCGACTCGATGACGGCCAGACCGTATCTCCTCGTCGTGGATGACGAAGCGGGCATTCGCGAATCTCTCTCTTCCATCCTCGCGGACGAGGGCTATCACGTGGAAGCCGTGGGATCCGCCGAAGAAGCCCTGGAGCGCGCGGCGGCCGGCGACTTTGAAGTCGTGCTGCTGGACGTCTGGCTTCCAGGAATGGACGGCCTCGAAGCTCTAAGCCGCATGCAAGCATCTCCGCGGCCACCCGCCGTCATCATGATTTCCGGTCACGGCACCATTGAGACAGCCGTGCGAGCTACAAAACTTGGCGCCTTCGATTTCATCGAGAAACCTCTCTCGCTGGAGAAGATCGTCGTTCTGGTTCGCAACGCCATCCAGCAGCGGCGTCTCGAAGATGAAAACCAGCTCCTGCGTAGCGAACTGGGGTATCGCTACCAGGTGATCGGCAACAGCGTTCCCATGAAAGCTCTGCGCCAGCAAATTGGCGTAACGGCGCCGACCAATGGCCGCGTCCTTATCTACGGCGAGAGCGGCACCGGCAAGGAGCTTGTGGCGCGCTCGCTGCACGCTGCCAGCCTGCGCAACAAAGGCCCTTTCGTCGAAGTCAATTGCGCGGCCATTCCGGAAGAACTGATTGAGTCCGAGCTTTTCGGCCACATCAAGGGGAGCTTCACCGGGGCGACGGAAGACAAAATCGGCAAATTTCAAAAAGCCGACGGAGGGACGCTCTTCCTCGACGAAATCGGAGATATGAGCCTCCGCACGCAATCGAAAGTTTTGCGCGTTCTCGAGGAACAGCGCTTCGAACGCGTGGGATCTAACGAAACCCTCAACGTCGATGTGCGCGTCATCGCGGCGAATCTCGAACAGGAAATCGCGCGCGGCGCCTTCCGTCAGGATCTTTTCTATCGTTTAAACGTTATTCCCTTTTACGTGCCACTTTTGCGCGATCGGAAAGAAGACATTCCTACGCTGGCAAAATACTTTCTACGGGAATTCAGCTCTAGTTACGGGAAAAAGACTCGCGAGCTCAGCGACTCGGCCCTGGAGATTCTCGCCCGCTATCCCTGGCCGGGAAACGTCCGGGAACTGCGTAACCTCGTCGAGCGGCTGGTCATCGTGTGCCCCCAGGCGCGAATCGAACCGCATCACCTCCCGCCCGAACTTTTTCGCGGCGCCGCGGAAAGCCCGCACCATCCTTACTCGACGCTGCACGAAGCACGTAGCGCCTATGAACGGGAATTCATCCTGCGGAAATTGCAGGAGCACCGCTGGAATATGACGCAAACGGCTACCGCTCTGGGCCTCGAACGCAGCCACCTCTACCGCAAGTTGAAATCTCTGGGCATCGCCGCGCCGGATTAAAACACTACGAGCTTCTGCGAATTTGCTGGTGCCTAGCAGCCAAGCTCTCTTTTTCCCGCGAAACCCGCAATTCGTGTAGAATCCGCCGAACCCGGGTCATCTATTTCGCAACGCTGACTGGATCTGCGGTTTTCGCGCGGACGCTCTCTGTCCACCGCCGCTTCTTTCACGGAAATTCTGACTGTAATAAACAGGCCAACCGGTTGCTTCGATAAATTTCGCCGGAAATGCGAGGGACTCCGTTGAAGAAAATTGCTTTCCTCTTTAGTGCGCTCCTGACCGTCTTCGCTCTTACCTCACAGTCACAAACTAGCCCTGTTCATACGAGCCACGCAGCTCAACGCCCGGAACAAGCGCGGACATTCTTTCCGCACAACTGGGTTCGCGGTTATACGGATTTCTCCGTGGCGCCGTCTCACAACGAACCCGACCTTGGCCGTTGCGCCTTCCCGCAGCCTGCCAGTGCCGGCGGCGCAGCTTCCTTGTGTACCGCGTACGCGCGTTATCTGTTCAGCGGATACGTCGAACTGCAACCGTTCGGCCGCACTCCGGCGCGCCATTTCTTTCTCTTCTTCGAGCCTAAATTCAGTTTTGGAAGAAATATTCCACAGCTCACCTACACGGCATCCATGTTGCCGATGGCCTTCGATCGCTCAGTTGGAATCGGTTTCCAATTGCCGAAAAACTTCGAACTGCGCGCCACGCAACATCAGGTGGATTGGCTGGGTCGATATAGCAAACCGTTGGGGGCAGCAGACCTGCACACCAATGGCCCTTACGGTCTTTACGCTACGTTTGGCGTGCGCTGGTCTTTCGGAGGATACGGCCACCAGGGAGCATCATCGGCGTATTGACCATCAAAACTGAGCATTGTCTCTTGTTCCCTTTTTGCGGTGCATCAACAGGGGAATTCTCAGTAGGACGCGTGTCGCCTAATCTATATCATCTGGCTTGCTGGCCAGTCCTTCTATTTGGAAA
>WNFO01003868.1_pt1 | contig 12848 bp, 15 predicted proteins | sample 5400251 | NCBI WGS metagenome assembly WNFO01 (sample SAMN13153354, study PRJNA577476) | soil metagenome | isolation source: 100 cm saprolite under Madrone tree | place: USA:California | collected 2016-06-14
CATGCCGATGAAACCGATGAGCGTCGAGCAGTGCGTTTCTGAGGGCCTCAGCGGTCTGCTCAAAAACCGCTCCAAAATCGTTCCAGGCCGGCTGAACCGCATCTTGAACGCCCTCGTGCCTGCTTCTCTTGCGCGGAAACTCGAGGCGGACTTGATTGTCAAAGGCCTTGCCAGCAAGTCCGCTCCTGCAAACGCCCGGTAGACACAAGCAGCAAGACAGCTTGCCAGGCAGGATTTGGGCGTCGCCGCTTTCGGCGAGGTATTTCCGGACTAGCCCTGTTTACATCGCTACCTTACGCTGCAGGTAGAGTCGTCCACGATATCCGAGAGGGGGCGGCAGAGGCGGAAGCAAGCCAGCTACTCGACGATGCCGCCAAAAAGTGGCCGGGATGCCAATAGTCATGTACACGCTGTTATATGACTCGCCGGTAGCTTGGTACGCGCGCAGGTCAGTGGTGGGCTCAGTCTGGACCGGGGGCGAAGTCACGCCGTCACCGTCGCCTCACCGGGAGCGGTAGGCGAGCGCTGCAGCAGCCAATCCAGCGAGATCGACCCCGCGCCCGCAATCGCGAGCCACAGAAACAGCGCCAGGTACTCCGTCTCGTCGAAACCCAACAGGGTTTCGAGCGAGTCGACCTGGTCCAACTTTGCCGACACGATGGCGACGATCATGGTGATCCCTAAAGCGCCCGCCCACACGCGAGTCATCAGACCGAGCAGCAGCAGGATTCCGCCGAAAAACTCTACCCCGGAAACAAACGGAGCGAGGATCTGTGGAAACGGAATATGCCAGCCCACGAAGTTCTCGGTGATCGCCGGAAGGTTATTGAGCTTACCCCAGCCACTCCACAGAAAGACCCAACCCACCACGACTCGTGCGAACAGCGGGGCGAGCCAGCCGAGATGTCGAGCCACGCGCTCAGGCCAGCCGATTAGCCAATCCTTCAGTATGTCCATCGTACTTCCTCGAATGTCGGAGTTATTTCTACCAAAGCCGCCGCTGGTCATTCTCGGGCTGCTGGGTCACTCATCGTGGATCGATAAGCGCCCCAACATTGAGACCGGTGAGCGCGGACATTTATTTCGTGCAAGGAGCATGCGGTGGAAGATGACCCTTACGCTCGGTGCTTGCGCTTGCCGCTCTGACAGTGATCGAGGGTCCAACATTTCAGGACTGCGCACGGCTACGCACTGCCTGCGAGTGGAACGAGCGATTCGACTGGAGAAAGTGCCCCCCTAGGAAGTGATCACTGCGTGCGGCAAGACCCCGCCCGAGGCCGTTGAGACGATGGGACAGTTGATCACGATGTGGGATCGCTCCACGCTGATCTCGCCGGTGTCGACGAGCCGCTAAGATCGGCTCTTCGCTCGTAAAAAGGCGCTATGCTCCGGCTTCTTGCAACGCACGAAATAGGCCAGCCAAAGGGGGCTGTATGCTCATCGACGCTCGCGGGTCCCGGCGGCCGCGGCGCGGATGCGAACACGGCCTCTTGGCCGTCATCCGGGAACCTGTATACCCGTTCCAGCACGGTGCGTGTTGCCGGCGGCTTCGGGTACTCCGGGATCGCGTCCGTCAGACGTGGGGCGTAGGTAATGCCGCCGTTGAGGGCCATGGAGGGATTTGTGATTTCCGTGGTGATGTAGTAGACACGCTCACCGCCGTACCAGCCCGCCGCCGCCGGAAGGGAGACGCGAGGCGTCGAATAGTGCTGGCGATCCGGGGATGCGCACCCGCACAACGTGGCGGATAACACCAAAGATATTGCGGCTGACCTCATCACTCGATCTCCCTGAGTAGTTTTCGCCGGACCCCATGGGCCTGCGCTATTGGCCTTTGGCGGTCGCGTAGGGCTCCGCGGCCGCGAGTAACGCTTCGCTAACTAAGCGAATCTTGTAGTCGGGATTTGAGTAGACGTATCGAATGGTTCCCGACGTATCGATGATGAACACGGAGGGGACAGGCAGTTCGTGCAAATCGGCGCCCGTGATTTTATCGAGGTCGACCCCGTATTTCTTTTGCATCGCGAGGGTCGCGGCATCCAAGCGGTAAGCGATATGGAAGGCTTTGGCCGCCTCTAAACGGCTGTCTGACAACAGGGTGTAGTGAATATCGGTAGCCTTCAAACTCGAATAGAGAATGTCGGGGCGATCGGTGCTCAGAAAAACGATTTCAAAGCCGCGCTCCCGGAGCTTAGGCTCGGCGAGGCGCAGATCACTCAGCTGCATATTGCAGTACGGGCACCACCCGCCGCGGTAGAAAATCACGATGGTCGGGCGCCGGTAGCCGTCCGGACTGAAGGTGCGCACGGTGCCATCAGTGCTCGTGCCCGAAAAGGCGGGGGCGCGTGAGCCCACCGTCAGGGGACGCACCTGAGCGGGATCGGTCGGAATGTCGGCCTGGGCGCTCATGGCAAGGGCGATGCCGAGCAGCGCGCTGAGGGGCGGGTAAATTCGCATGTGAGGCTCCGGGTGACTTCCAGTGGGAACATCTTGTTCGAGTGCTAAACCGGTCACGAGATCGGCACACACCAGGTGCAGCGGAATGGCGGTTTAGTTGAAGGACCGATACCCGAGTTCGGTCTCCAGCAGGCGCCGTAAGCCCTGCGTACTTCCGACGCGATCTCGAAAGCCCACGAGTCCCAGGAGCGACCGCCACGAAAGCCCCAACACTTGGCGAGTGGTAATGCGCTCCCACAGACGACCGATCCGGGCGACGGTTTGCAGGCTCGGCGCCAACGCGAGAAAGGCGCCATTCAGAGCGCCCGCCGAGACGCCGACTATCACATTTGGCTGCACTCCGGCATTCATGAGTTCAGCGAGCATTTCCACTTGGATTGAGCCCAAGCTGCCGCCGCCCGCCAGGACGAAAGCTGCTTTGTGATCGGTGATAGCCATAGCAAATGCGCCGGCCGCCGCAGTCCACGCCAGCCGGCGCCAGAAACGCGCATTTCCTATTCAACGCCTCCCGGGAAGGCGAGCCCCCCGGGGAAAACGACAATGACAGGACAGTTGGAGATTGAACCGCTCGAATTGATACCTCCGAGACCTGAATCGGCCGTGCCGGGGAGGGCGCTCACGATATTTCCTGCCTGTGTCTGTGTACGCACGGCGTCTTGGGAATGGAGTTGCACTCGCAGGCCCGCGGCGATCGCCTCGTCCGTCCACTTCACGGGGCTCACATCCCAGATCGGGGTGTAGTGGACCGGATCACTCGGCTGCTCCTGCGCGACGTTGAAGGGGTCTCCCTCACCCAGGAGCGAGGAGTCAAGGCCCTGGCGCATTGGATTGTCGTCACCGCGTATGCCATTCACCACGGGTATGATCGCGGCCCGCGAGGAGGGCGGTTCGTCGTTCGCGATTCCTGGCGCGGCGTTGAGATTAGGCGCGTAGGTGCTGCTTTCCAGAGCGGCGACCAACTCTGAGGATGCGTCGGTGTGGAGATAGAGCATGAATTGGCCGTCCACCCAGCCGGCGAGCATATTGAGTGTCACCGTTTTGCGGTTGTAGTCGATGTCCACCACGCTGCCGCTCTGGCCGGTCTCGTTCGCGACCTGCGGAGCGTTGAGAACCAACACGGTGCCGGGAGCGCTCTTCTCCTGTTTCCCGTCCTGTTCGGGCACGATCTGCACCAGCGGGCTGTATTTCGCATCTCCCTCGGCGCCGGGCGCGAACTGTGTCGGCGGAAAGCCGTTAGGACCCCGGACCAGCACGTGGGTCAGGCCGAAATTCACCGTCCCTTCGAACACCAGTTCGCCGTCACCGCCACCGCGCAGCCGGCCCTTCTGCACCGCGGCCGTGCCGACGGCATTCAGCAGCTTGTTCGAGTAGTTCACCCCGCGCCGCGTGGCGTCTGCCTGGTCCGACGACTCCGAGACTACGTACCACGTAACCCTACCGTCGGTCGTGCGCCCCTCGTGGAGTGGCAGTGTCACCGTTTCGTGCTCAAGATCGATCTTCAGGGCCGACGGGAAACTGTACGAGAAGATCCCAAGGGACGGGGCACGGGCCCGAACGGGTTCGGCCTCTGCTCTGCCGGATGCTCCCCAAGCAAGCACGACGGCTGCAGCGATCGCTGCCACCGCTGCGCCTGGCGCCGTGGCTACGGCCATGGATGGTTTTCTGCTGGACATGAATGTACTCCTTGAACGTTGCGGTCTGTCAGACCCTTTTTTTTCGGCCTTTGTCGAGACCGATCGAAGTCGGTCTTCTGCTACTTCGCTGCTGAGAGGCCATCGGTTACGGTCGCGCGATGTTTTTTTCGCGACTTCACACTCACCCGGCGCGGTCTAACTCACTCGCATCCTCGACCCCAACGATCAACCCGTCCCGAAGCCACCCCGCGAGCATCGCCCCGACACTCTCATGAGCGTTCCACACCCCCCTTCTGGCCGCGATAGCGGCACAGATCGTCGCGAAGCTCGCCCCCTCGCCCGCCATGAGCAGAGCCCGCATCTCGATCGAATCGATGCTCCGAAATTGAGGGGATAACCCTCGGCGCCAGACTCGCAAAGCCGCCGACACGGGCAGTCGCGCCGCCGCCGGCGGGCTCCGTCCCTCGGCGATCGCCGTCCAGAGGGCCGCGCAGTTGGTCGCTATCGAGCTCACGCGCAAGGTGGGAGCCACCCGCAGGATCACGGTGTTCCAATCGACTTTCGCGAAGGCGTCCGCGCCAATCGGAGTCGCATCAGGACCGTCGAACGCGCGGCGCAACGACCAGTCGAGCCATGCGAGTTCGGCCACCTCGCGGTCGTCGGGATAGAGCCCGCGCAGCGTACGATCGAAGTCGTTCCCATAGTCGCTCAGGGTCCAGCTGTGCGGCGGCGTCGATTCGATGTGGCTCGAGGCGGCGGCCTCGAAGCTTGAATCGCCGAGCCAAGCCCAGACCCGCTCGTACGTGTCGCGAAGACACGCGAGAAGTTGCGCGCGGTAGGCATGGTGATACACCGCGAGTCTCGGCAACGAATCACCCCGGATCTGTCCTCGGATGTCGTCGGACCCGCGAATGAGATGCTCGCGCATGCTGCGCTGAACGGCGAGCAGGTTCATGCCGCGCGCTGCCGGGTGGCTGCATGGGACCGTGCGAGGTCGAGCTCCGCCAAGAGCTCGCCCAGCGGCGGAATATCATCGTCGCGCTCGATCATCGTAGCGACCCCGCGCAAGCGAGCGCTCGCCGCTTCATAGAGCGACCAGACCGGATCGGGAACGGCATGATCGTGCGTATCGATGAGCAGGCCTCGACCGTTGTCGCTGTGTCCGGCGAGATGAATCTGGCGCACGCGTTCGCGGGGTACCCCGGACAGGTAGACCAGCGGATCGAAGCCGTGATTGCGGGCGCTGACATAAATATTGTTGACATCCAGCAGAAGGTAACACCCTGTTCGACGGCACATCTCGGTGAGAAATGCCCATTCCGACATTTCATCGTCGGCGAAACTCATATAGGTCGACGGATTTTCGAGCAGCAGCGGACGCTCGAGCACATCCTGCGCCAGCAGGATGTTCGCGCACACTAACCGCATCGCATCCTCGGTATACGGTAGTGGCAGAAGGTCGTGCGAATTGAATCCTTCAATGCCGGTCCAGCAAAGATGGTCCGACACCCACAGCGGCTGCATGCGATCGGCGAGCGCTTTGAGCCGCAGGAGATAATCCAGTTTGACCCCGTCCGCGGAGCCTATCGACATTGAGACCCCATGCATGGCCACGGGGTATCGGTCGCGGATCGCGGCAAGGACGTTTAATGGACGGCCGCCCTCGACCATGAAGTTCTCGGAGATGACTTCGACGAAGTCGACGGGTACGCCGCCATCGATGAAATCCTGGTAATGAGGCGGACGCAGTCCCAGCCCGAAACCGGCAAACGGGGAGAGCGTAGCGGCAGGCATTGACTGATCTCGGCGAGGCAGATGATGAGATTCAGCCGGCTTGAGCGCCGGCTGAAATCCCGGATCGCGTTACTTCTCGGTGGTAGAGCCGTGCTGAGCGCTGCACTCTTTGGCGGAGAGGTCCTTGAAGCCCTGGCCCTTGCAAGAATTCTGACCCTTGCAGGCGTGGCTCCCGGACTTGCAATCCGATTGGCCTTTGCAGGAGTTGACCCCGTAGCAGGGAGCCGCCTGGGTGCTTTGATCCGCGGCGTGAGCGGAAGCCATCATGGCGCCATTCGTGAATGCAAACAAAGCGGCGGCAGCGGCGAGAGTCAAGTGGGACTTTTGGATAAACATCGAAACATTCTCCTGAATTGGGGGTAGGGACAATATCGGTACATGTGATAGTTCGATGCGTCAGCGAGATCGGTTACGGCAGCGCTAAGTCTTTTTTTCTGTGGCTGCTGTGTACGAGACTCGCGGCGACCGAGCGGCGGTGCCCAAACTGTCCTTGCGCGACCGGTTGCTCGCGCGGCTCGGTAATACGCCGGCGAATCGCTGCCAGCGGTGCAGCGTCGTCGAAGACGATCCGACCGTCACGCTCGCCGACATCCAAATCGCGGAACAGGGCCGCCATGTCGGCAGGCGCGGGCGCCGTTTTCATCTTGGCGTAGAGCCTCGACATCACATGCGTTCCGGTGGCCTCGTCGCCGGCGGCCAGCATCTGATCCACCGACCAGATGACGCCATTCCCGCCGCTCTTCCTGTTGATCGCCCGTAAGGCCTCTTGTGCGCCCAGAAGACCGTGGGTCTCCTCGAGAATTTCTATGTCCGCCAACAACCAAAACGTCGCCCCACCCCAGTACATCCGCCCCCAGGTATGGGTGTTATCCAGACCAAGGTCGCCCGGCAACGGCTGTCCTTTCGGCATGCCTTCGAGGGACCATCGCCAAACCACGGACGGATCGAGCTGTCCCGCCTGCGCACGGGCGATCGGCTCGACATAGGTGCCATTGCCTTCCGGCGGCCATTCGCTTCGCTGCGGCACGTTGGGCAGCGCCAGATGCGTCATCTCATGGACCAAGATCCAATCGTCCCGAAAGGCAGTTTCGCGAGCCATGCGACCGACGCGGACACGGATCGCCGAGCCCGAGAAGCGGTAGGTGGACCCGGAGCTGATCCGATCGCCGTCATCGGCGATCACCGGGAGTCCGACGTGCCGTACCGGGAATCGTTCGAAGTAAGTGGCTACCGCGCGTGCGCTGGACAAGTGCGAGGACGACCACCGCGGGAAATCCCGCGACCTTCCCGGTCACGGCGGCGATCCGGTCACTCCCGGTGCACTGTTCCGTGCGCCCTCTGCGACGGCAGACCCAGGTTCACTCCCGACCGGATACTTTGGAATCAACGGCCAGTTCGAATCGCCCGCCTCGATGTTGCCCGGGCGACTCTGATCCCAAAATTTCTTGGCGAGGGCATTATTGTTGACGTAGAGCTTGCCGTGAACGATTGCCCACTGACCGGGATCGGCGTCGGCAGTCCTGCCGCGTGACAGGGCGAAAGCGCAGTATCCCCCATATTGGGGCGCGTAGCGCGCCGGGTTCGCCACGAATACCTCACGGTGTGCGGTGGTCGCGAAGTACCAGGTCGCTCCCTGCCATCGATAACTGATCGCCGGATCGCCCGCCGCCGGTGCGCCCTCGGCGAAGTATGCCACCGGATCGTACCCTTTCAGCGCAACGCCCTGTCGCAGGTTGAGCGACTCTACCGGCTTGGTTTGCCATATCTTGCCGGGAGTCGCCGCGCACGCGACCAGCATTGCGACGGCGACGGTCGCCGACATCAGTCGAACGGTGTGTTTCACGAATCCTCCAAAGCGATGACTCAATTCAACCTTCGTCTATAGGACGCGACGGCAAGGCACGCCGCCAAACACGCGAAAACCACCACCGGCCACGTGTCTGCGGCAACCTCCGAAGCGCCGTACCCCTTCAGCAGCACGCCCCGGGCGCTGCGCACGAAGTGAGTCAGCGGCAGAGCGTTTCCGAGCATCCTTGCCCAGCGCGGCATTCCCTCGAACGGAAACATAAATCCCGACAGCAGCATCGACGGCAGATAGAAAAATACCGCCGCCTGAATCGCCTGTATCTGGGTACGAGCCAAGGCGGACAACGCAAAACCCAGCGTCAAATGGGCGAGCGCAAACATACCGCTCGCCAGTAGCAGCAGGGGCACGTTACCGCGCGCCGGCAGGTCGAACAGGACCTCCGCGAGCGCGATCACGACCGCTGCCTGCGCAACGCCCACCATGACGTACGGCGCGAGTTTGCCGACCATCGCGTCCAGCGCCGTCACCGGGGTCGCGAGCAAACCCTCCCAGCTTCCCTCTTCACGATCCCTGACCAGCGTCAGCGCGCCGAGCATCAGCATCGTGATCATGACGACGACACCGACCAGACCGGGCCCGAGCGACCACGCTGTGCGTGCGTCCGGATTGTAAAGCCACTGTACCGTAAGGCTCGGTGGCTCGAAGGGCATTCCCCGCAGCGTTTCTCTCAGTAGAGCCGCTTCGAGGAGAGCCACCGCGGGGCGCACGGCGGAAGGATCGCTCGCATCGGCCAGCAAGCGGGGCGCCTCTCCCGAGCGACACTCGATCGCCACTCGCGCGCGGCCGCTCGAGAGGTACTCATCGGCAGCATAGGCGCCCTCATCCGTGGCGACGAGCCGAAAGCTCTCGGTATCGGCCACCGCCCGGGTTATCCATCGCCCTCGCGCAGCACAAGACTTCGCGATCGCGATTGGAATGTTTTTCGGTGCCAGATTGACGGCATATCCGAAAAGTACGAGCTGCAGCGCCGGAACCAGCAGGATCAGCCCGAGGCTCGGTCGGTCGCCCAACAGGCGCAAGGCCTCGACGCGCGCCACCGCCATGATTCGGATCAAGTGGCTACGCATCACGCGCCCCTCGAGCGTCTTGGGCGATGACGAGCGCTGCATCCTCGAGTGTCAAGGCGACCTTCCGGGTTCGGCAGCCATGAGCGGCAACCAGTGCTTCGACCTTGCGGCAAGCGTCGGCCGCTACGATCAGCCGGAGGCCCTCGTCCGACGGCTGGGCCGCAAGCACGCCCGACCTGTCGAGACGATCCGCAACGTTCATCGCCTCGCGCCCGCCCACGATCAATGCCGAGGCCGGGATTTGCCTCGCCACCGCCCGCGGAGAACCGCGTGCGCGTACCCGACCGTGGCTCAACAGGAATATGTAAGCGCAGCGTTGTGCCTCGCCGAGATCATGAGTCGCCAGGACCATCGCAGTACCCTCAGCGCTCAGCGTGATGAGCCGGCGCCAGATCGCCTGTCTCGCGGCCGGATCGAGTCCCGCCGTGGGCTCGTCCAACAGCAGCACTCGCGGGCGATGGATGAGCGACGCGGCGAGATCGACCTGTCTGCGCCAGCCTCCTGACAACGCTTCGGCGCAAGCAGCAGCGAATTTGCTGAGGCCGAATGCATCGATCTGCCGCTCCGCGGCATCCGCCGGAGCGCGCACACCAAATATCGCGGCACGGAACCTCAGGTTTTCCCGCACGGAGAGCGTGGGGTAGAGCGTACTTCGCTGCGCGAGATAACCCACCTGGTGCCGCACCTGGCGTGCCCCACGCAACAGATCGCGACCTAGCACCTGGCCTGTGCCGCGATCGGGTACCAGCAGTCCGGCGAGAAGCCGGAGCGCGGTGGATTTGCCTCCCCCATTGGCCCCGGCGAGTCCGAATATCTCTCCGGGCGCCACCGCGAGCGAAAGGTCCTCGATCGCCACCCGTCGACCGAAACACTTGCGCAAATGGCGCACGTCGATCGGGTATTTCACTGCATTCGAAGCCCTGTCAGGCATGGACATAGAGGAAGCCTCCGAACAAGTACTTGGTGGCTTCCGCTCCCAACACGCCAACGGACTCTCCCGCACGCAGACGGGTGCGCAACTCCGCCAGCGCCAGCCACACCGCCGCCGAGCCCGTATTGCCGATGCGATCCGCATTGACGAATAGGCGAGCCTCGCCAAGATCGATCTGACCGGCCAGAAGCCTCGCCATATGTCCGTTGGCCTGATGCGGGATGAAGTAATTCACGTTGCTTGGGTCGATGTCGAGCTGCCGAAGCGCCGCCAGGCCGTCGGCGAACAGCCCCATGCCGTGCCGCGCGACCTGTGCATAGTCATGCACGAATTCGGGCGCCGAGCCCGGTACCGGTGGAACGTCCGACCCGGTCAACGAGAAGCCAGGCGCCAAATCGAAGCCCGAGTAGCCATGGAAGACGCTCGACACGCGCGCGGCGCAAGCCGCCTGCGGCCGACCAAGTACGCAGGCCGCCGCACCGTCCCCCATTTGCAAGAGGTTGATCAATTGCCCCGCGTCCTCTGAAGCGCGGCGCGGATCGAAGAACACCGAGCCGGTCTCCGATCCCACGATCGCGACCGGTCCGCAGTCCGGACTATGCAGGAGCCCAAAGGCGAATATGAGCGCATTCGCGAAGCCGGTGCACGCCTGGCGCAGCTCCGCAAAGGGTCCGCGATAACCGATCCGGTCGGCCACTTGCGCGACGTTGGCGGGCAACAGGCTGCCCGGTGTGGTCGTATGCGCGATGAGGTAGCTAAGATCGTTCGGCCCGACGCCGGACTCGCTCAAGGCGGCTTGCAGCGCGCGCGCCGCAAGCTCAGCGTTGGAGTCACCTCCCCGCGGTGCCTCGTGTCGGTGTGCAAGGTCCCTCGCGAGGTGGCGAGCGCGGATGCCGAGTCGCGCCGCGAGCGCCGTTCCCTGCCGTCTCACGTCGACCGCGAAACGCGATTGCAGGCGCTCGAGCAGTTCGGGGGTGGAGACAGGCGGACCCGGCAATGCGCTTCCCATTCCCAGCAAGCTCACCGAGCGAGCGTCTCGCCAGGACCGCCGCGGCTCTTCAGCGCGCATCGGCTCGCCGGGCTAACCGGGGCATCGCGCGGAGCCGCATAAAAAGCTGATCCGGGTCGACGCAAAGCGAGTCCAGGGCGCCCGCCCGCAACTGAAGCACCCGGATCAGCCGTTCGCGGGCATCCATCGCGATGTCTCTGCCCCGCACCGATTTGAGGAGCGGTGTGGCACAGCGACTCGCGATGGCGACGTGGCGTGCCTCGTCTCGGTGGATACGGGCAAAAGTGGCGCTCACCCTCAGCTCCTGGGCCAATGGCCTTCTCCGGCCCCGCAGCGCGCCGAGGATGTGACAAGTTGCCGAATCGATCGCCATGATACGCACGAAATGCACCAGCACGTCACGATCCGCCAGCCGCAGGAAGAATCCGCGCACCGAGGCTTCGAGCGAATGGTCCACCGCTGGCGATGGCAGGGATGCCTTGAGTCCTGCGAGCAATAACTGATGTTCCCGCTCGTCGGCGGCGATCCCGGCCAAACTCGAGCACAACGAGCGTTCGTGGCAGGCGCCGGCCAAGTGATCGAAGGTGAGCGCCGCCGACTCCTCCCCGCAGGTCAGTACTTGCAGCAGCTCCGCGAGTGCGGCGGCGTTTGGGGCGCTAAGCTCGACGGCTCCCGAGCGAAGCTCGGGGACCCGCACACTGGATGACCGAAAGCACGTGGTATGCAAAAGTGGGCTGCCTGACTGCCGACATCGCCGGTTTAGCGCAAGGCCACCATCGTGCTTCCCGCAATCGGTCCTTGTTGAGCTTGCTGGAGCAAGACCGCGACGCGGCTGGCCTCAGGCGGAAACGAATCCAACGGCGCCCGAAACACGGTTTCTTGTCCGTTCCACACGCCGAGCGATCGGAATTGCCTGACGATATTGAATTCTTTGAGCGTCCTTCCCGAGTTCTCTCCGCGCCCGACCGCGGTGACCGCCTCGGGCAGATAAGCGACGAGGTTCACCTCGTACCCCGCGCGATCCCGGGATTGAGGCACCGTCACGGTGAGCTCGCCGCCCGCCGCCTCGACGCTGATGGGAATGGTATTGAGGGGCTCGCGGATGGCCGCGAGGATGCGGCGCTTGTCGGATCCCACGAAGCTGCCGCGCCCATCGACTACCACCTGCGGAGTAAACGCGGAGGACAACCCGAGAGTCTCGACGTAGCGGCGCTGACGCTCGGTCGCCGTCGGGATGGCAAACTGATCGCGCCATCCAATGCTGTCCCAGTAGTCGACGTGGAAGGCGAGGGCGACTACATTCCGGGTCTGCGACAGCTCTCCCAACAAGGCGTCGGCTGTTGGGCACGAGCTGCAGCCCTGCGAGGTAAAGAGTTCCACCACCGCAGGCCCGCGCGCGCCGCTCGATTGCGCCTGGAGCTTCGTGCCCAAGCCGGCGCAAATGCCGACACCTATCAAGGCCACGATGGCCACACGTTTCGTCAAGCTTGTCATGGTGTGATACCTCACGGTAGCGGGTTCTTTGAGTGTTTTCCCGATCACCACCGCAAAAGCCGCGGCCCGAGCGATGCGCCGATGGCCGTAGGGATCAGCATTCCCAGCAGGTACCACACGCCGATAAACGGTGCGGCGAGCTCCGGACAATGCAGGGAATAAACCAGTGCACCGATCGTTCCCGCAGCGAATCCCGCTCCCGCTCCCGCCCAACGCAGTCGGGTCGGAGCGAGACCCTTCAGCACCCAAACGAAGGCAAGGAACAGCGGTGCGGCGACGAATGCAATCAGGAACGGGCAGACGGCGAACGTGCGCCCGAGAAGCAGAGGGATACGGCTCTCCGGGGGAACCGAAAGCAGCGCAGCCGCGGCGAGAATCCACAGGGCTGCCACGACGGCGACGGTCGCGGCGGGCAGAACCCCGAGCCTCGAACCGGGGCGCGCCAGTCGTCCAATTGTGAGAACCGCAAGCATACTCAAGCTCGCGCAGAACCCCTCACGCACCCAAAATGCGGTTTCCGTTGCCTCGCGAGGGAGCGCGGGGTTTAAGTGCAGGACGCCGGCGACCAGGCAGAGCGCTCCCATGAGCCCTGCGG
>WNFO01011237.1_pt1 | contig 12845 bp, 10 predicted proteins | sample 5400251 | NCBI WGS metagenome assembly WNFO01 (sample SAMN13153354, study PRJNA577476) | soil metagenome | isolation source: 100 cm saprolite under Madrone tree | place: USA:California | collected 2016-06-14
GTTCTCTTACCACTCACTGTCATGTACGATGGCAACGGTGGCGGCCTTGGCGCGTCCCACGTACGCGGAGGGAAAGAAAAAAGATTATTCGATTTGATCATGGCCTGCATCTATGCCAAAAATTCCCCTTCCGCTCTTGTTTCTTTCTCCTTCTCTTTTTTGGAAAGCTCAAGTTTTCTGTACCTGACTGTCCTGACACCCTTTTTTCTGTTCTTGGCCCTATGCTCGCAGTATCCTGTATGCCGCCCTGCCTGGGTCGACTTTGTGCCGAACCATACGCTCGGGCGCGGCGCGTTGCCCCCTGCATACGCCGAATATCCATCGTTCTCGCCACTCCCGCTCACAGCCCCTGCCGTTCTTTCCTTCCTGAGCCTCGCACCCCACCGGTTGACAGGCGCCGACGCCCTCCGGCCCATGTCGCCCCTTGTGCCATCTTCGGTCTCCCCACAGATCCGCGTGAGCTCCGAATGGGATTGCGAGTGGGAACGATGCAAGCGCCTCGCTGGCAACGATGCGCCGACGCCCGAGAACCCTTCCGCCACGTTCAAGCCAGGCACCATGGAGGGCGTTTGGGAAGGACTGTTCACAGTAAGCTTCGTCCACTTCCATGCAACGCCTCCATTTCGTCTCCCTTCTCTTCTCCCGCGTTTCGAGCGTTTACTAACGCTGGAGCGAACCTTACTTCAAATTTGTTTTCTTATTTGTAGTACACTGACTTTACGGCATATCGGGAAATGCTGTCCGGTGCGCCTCCGCCGACGCTCACCAACAGTGTTGTCGCGTGGCATCCGCAGACATGGCGCCTGCGTGAATATCATCTGCTGTTGCCCGAGGATCTGAGCGATGGGGCCAAATTCACTGCAGCGATCGAGCACCCGCGATACAAGCCTCTCTCACCTGGTGATCCATTGCGCGCGTACCTCCCTCAAGGGCTGACCGTCGACTGCGCGTCCAACGGCATGAACGTGTACGAACCGGGCCGCGTGGCAGACACGTTCTATCAGCGGTGCCCTGCGCCGGAGCATATTACGGCAGAATATGCCAAGCGAATCCGTGAGATCCTGATCGCAGGCGAGGTAGGGGCACATCATTTTCTTTGCCTGTATTGGGTTTTCTCAAAAGATGTTGACGAACCTTTCCTTTTTGGTTGGACGATGGCAACATCTTTTGTCTGCGATGTGACTTGTGGTTTTTTGTTCACTAGGGACATTCTGCATGGGGCGAATTTGAACTCATTGGCCGTGTTCGCGCGGGAGACGGAATGGTGACGCTGTCAAAGGAATACGTGAGTTCGTCGCCCCGAGATTCCAACTCGTTTCATCACCACCCCCTTTTTTGTGTGCGCGCATTGACAAAACTGATCTAAACGGGCAACGTAATTTTTGGTCCAGATCGACGGCGACCGTGGAAGGTGGCTGTACCGGGGATACTATGTTGGTGATGCACACGGAAACTTCACTGGGCGTTGGCGGGACACCCTTAGCCCCGCGGAGGAAGCCGGATACGAGGGATGCTTCTTCATGGGTCGCCGGCGGCAGTGGACTCCATATCGATCAAATGGATCATAGGACCAAGAGAACAAAAGACCGGGACTTCGGATCCTGCACGGCGGTGTCTTGGATATGTGGCGTTTTCTCTCACCCAGTAATGATCTAGTGCATTACTGTGGAGGCTCAAGCGGAAGGTGCTGCACAAGTCCATAAGGGGATGATGGGAGTGATGTATTATGGGATGGATGATCTATTTGGGGTTTTCCTCTTGGCTGTAATGTGGCTCTCATTCCTTCTTTCCTTTCGGGAGTTTTTAGTTTTTTTTGGTGCTTCCATCTGGTTCAGGTTTTGGTTATACATACACGGAATACAACACAGTACAGGGTTAATTTACAGTTGGTCGCGCTCTAGACCTCGCAGTTTTTCGACCTTTTACTCAGGCTTGTGCTCGCCATCCATCGTGACTGAGCCCTAAGAGCCCGTCGCTTCTGATGACGACTGTACGCTCGGAGGAACTATAACGGTATCAGACGGGAACTTTGTTTGTTTGATGGTACCATTGCTCCGTGGCTAGGATACTACTTTTGGCTTGGGGTTTTGTCTTGCACCGTGACTTGTACTTGTGCATGTATGGGCACGGAGATGGAGATGGAATGGACCGCAGCCGTAGTGGGTCAAATGCCGCCGTCATGTAAGGTTCAGAGTGGGGTACTGGGTAAAAGGAAGGGAAGAGGGAAGAGTTGCTTCCGAAACGAAACGAAACGCACGACGACTTTGGATGATGATGTAAGGATAAACTTTCGCATGCATGGAAAGGTACAGTACTACGCTGGCACTCGGACGTTTTAGTTTGGCGGACTTGTAAGTAAAGTACAAAGTACAAACTGTAGTGCAGCATATTGAGTTGTGCCTTGCTGGCAAGGGATTTCCTGGGAGTCGGCGACTGGCTTTACAGTTAGTTATATACCCCTCGGAGGCGGAGGCCTAGGCCTGTCAATGAGAAACTGGACGCGGGTGTGTCACGGCGGTCGGGTCGCTCGTGGCCATTGTTCTTTCGAACCAATGCCGATATCAATAAACGACGTGATGAATTCGGCGTTTTGAAACGTTCTCATCCTTGGCTGCAATCAAGACGGACTTTGAGACAGAAAGGGTGGTAACTTACTAGTTAGCCAGGCGGACTATTCCACACCGACTCGTTTGCTCTTATAATATTATCCCTGCACCATGCACCATACACGCGCCCCCAGGACACAGAAGCAGTCATTAACGATTTATTGTAAGCGAGATGATGATAAGTGCAAGCGATTGACTACAAGCTGGGTGTAACTAGTAACCAATAAATAATAATGCTTTGGAAGCGGACCCGGAAGGGTTAAGTGGCATGTAATCAAGTGTAGCAAATAACCCCGGGCCGGCTTCAACCGAGCCTCGAAATTGGGTGGAGTTGCAGGGACCAGGGGCCAGACATCCCAGAAAACAAAGGGAGAGAGTAGAAAAACGGAGAAAGGATGTGATGATGGCTCGCCCGTGTTCTCAGGTCATCCCACAAATTTTCGCGCGGATGCGAACTTAGATTGTCTCTGTATTTGATGATCAAGAAGCTTTTGCTTGCAGCAAGTGTCATGGGACCTGTGGGTTACGGTGGTGTTGGGGGGAGCAAGGAGGAGCACATGCTCTTTGACTTTGGGGCCCACGCAAGCAGGCACGGGCAATTTCCTCTTCCGTCGCAGAAAGAAGGTTTGGGTCGGGGCCGCCTTGAGCTTCACAACCTGAAGCATAGTACGTTGCACGCCTGCAGCAAGTGTCATGGGTCCTGTGGTTTACGGTGGAGTGTGGTGTTAAAGGGGGGAGCAAGGAGGAGCACATGCTCCTTGACTTCGGGGCCACGCAAGCAGGCACAGGCGATTTCCTCTTCCGTCGCAGAAAAGGGGGTTTGGGTCGCCTTGAGCTTCACAACCTGAAGCATAGTACGTTGCACGCCTGCAGCAAAGTATCATGGGTCCTGTGGTTCATGGTGGAGCGTGGTGTTGATCATGGGTAAAGAGGGGAGCAAGGAGGAGCACATGCTCTTTGACTTCGGGACCACGCAAGCAGGCACAGGCAATTTCCTCTTCCGAGTCCGTCGCAGAAAGAAGGCCGTGTCGCCTTGAGCTTCACAACCTGAAGCATAATACGTTGCACGAGGTTATGAAATGAAAGAAGCCCCACGGCGGAGGCGGTCTGTGGAGTTGTGTTGCACTCTGAAACAAAAGTTTATCCTTGAGGACAGCCGACGGCCAGTGCTGCCATTGGGTACTTTGGCCACGCCAGCGTCGATGCCGATGTTAACCAGAGTCAGCCTCTACCCGAAGACTCCATGAAGGCAGTACGCAGCATCAATAAACACCCAATAAAAATTTGTAGTATGGCGCCCTAACTCGAGGGATGGGCTGATTGAGCCCTCTTCTCAATCGTCCGTCCACACTTTAAGTTGGTCAAAGGGCAATGCCGCGCTCCCCAACCAGAACCACCCGTACCATGATGATGTTAGGAGAGGGCTTCAACGAGTGGCCCGTCGGAGATCACCAGTTCAATGAAAGCGCGCAATGGTGTTCTGACCCCCATCCTTCGCGCGGGGGCGGGTGTGGATATCGCATCCTTGGATCAGGGACACTATTCCCTGCTAGGTCACAGGAGGACTTGTTATCACTTGCAAGTTAGTCCGCAGAGGCGCAAGGCGCCAGATAAGCGTATATCCATGGGGAAAACAGCTTGGTAGGGTATATGGAACGTTTTCCACCTTTTGGTGGTGGATAACGTACTCTGAGACGTCCAAGTCCCGAAAGTCCCGACATCTCCTTCTGAGTCGCGTTGAAGCGACTTGAACTGCCGTCGCAGGGTTCGGCCGGTTCCGGCGCCTATGTTCTCCATCGTTTCGTGCCTTTTTCCTCTTCGAACACAAACGCAAACCTTCGCACGCACGCATCAAATGCGACTTTTCTCGAAGCGCAGATCCACTCCTAATACCACCAGAAACGACGATACAGTCGGGATGAGCACTGCTAGAGCTTACTCGGAAAACTCGACGTTGTCAATCCCGGATAGCTGTTTCTGGGCACACGATTTTCTCCTCGGGGCGAGCATGGTCATCATCCAGCCGTCCTCGGGTAAAGTCGTTGTCGTGAATAACACCGCGCGCGGCACCTGGTTCCTCCCGCGTGGGCGCAAAGATATCGGTGAGACGCTCGAGCAGTGTGCCCTCCGTGAGGCTTACGAAGAGGTGCGTCTTCTTGTAATCGTATCGTACTTCTTGTTCAAAAGGGGGTGGCGTGCCATTCCCCCTTCTTCTCCCTTTCCCCGTAAAGAGAAAACTCAGATTTACGTTATTGGGGGGTACCTGTCTGTCTAGTCGGGATATCGGGTCGAATTCCTGCCACTGTATCTCCCCTCACGCGCCCCTGCACCGCCAGGTCATCCCAACGCGAGGCACGAGCCGACGGTCGCCGAGCCCGTCTTTATCACCATGAATGATTTTGGCCCGTATCGTCGCAGAAACCACATCGACCACGGTGGGCAGTACATCACTTTTTGCTATGTCGGTCAAATACCACCTGATGCGGTGCGTTGTTCTACCCGCTCGATCCCAGCATCTCTTCCTAAAAATCCATTTTGTGTATGCAAAACACGCGCCTTTCAACTCGTTGATTAGGTCCGCGAAGAATCGACGGGCATGCCTGACGAGAAACATTATGTCGGTACGCTGCTCTCGCTCGAGGAGGCGCTACCGCGACTTCCGAGTATTGAGGCGCACATCATGGAGATCGCCTATTTACATTGGCGGCGCACCGTCGAATTTGAGCAAGAATCTCTGAACAGTGAAGCCGACCATCGTCATCGCTCGCGGCATCATTCGAGTCGTCGCAATACAGCGCCAGAAGGGTCGAGTTCTGAACTTCGCGCGAGCACTGGCGATTAGAGATTCGGATACTGCGTCAACCCTTGACTACCCTTTGATAGAGCTATGCATTAACGAATGGAATATCACATGTACGGTATACGGGTCGTTTTGTTGTATAACCTGACAGATTGTAACTTTACCTCGCAACTGTAAATCACCACGCCAGACAACAGCCTGCCCATCCTACTCATCATCTACATGCGGCGTCCGTGCGGACCAGCCTGAGACCGCGCAGTTCAACGCAACAAATCTGAGATACACAGAGAGATCGGTGAGCGGAATATAATCAGAAACAAAATGCCAGGATCATTTCGGGTACCACGGCGGCGCTCTGTCAAATGGGACTACAGTACTTACAGCAGCCTTAAAGTGACACGCACGATCGGTGCGCGTTTTTGGGACGTGTTTTCGACCTGGGGGAAACTTTTGTAACACACGCCCCGAAGTGGGGTGGAAAAAAATTTGGGGTTTAATCGACTGATCACCTGCACTTACGCCCGCATCAAAGAAGTTGGCTACCGTACTGTGCAGGCGCGTAGCACTGTGACTGAACTGCCTGTACATGGACTAGGGGTAGTAGCATGTCCTCCTGCGCTTCTTGGCAGGTCGCATGGCAGCTGAGCGCACGCTGATGGCTGGTTTTGCACAGGTTGAGCTATTTACGGTGCATGGGCCTGATGGAGTTGCCTTAGAGTATCATATGCCGTTAGTACTGCAGCGGACCCGACGAGGCCCAGGGGGTAAAGAGAACGGGCGATTGCGATTATGTGGGTCGATCACTGAACGCACGTGGGCAGATAACATATCAGATAATCAGATAAGATGATTTAATCGTTGCAACCAACATCCACTCGTCGTCCTCGAGTTGTCCACTGCACTTGATGTTTTTTTTTTTCATAGTTCTGCCGTTCAGAAAGAAAGAAAGAAAAGAAAGAGAGATGTGCGACTGGCCACCTTTTACAATTTCTCTGCGAATGGCGAGCGTGGCGTGATAGGCGTTTATGATCCGTGATCCGACACGAGGACTGACTAGCCCGGTTGCATCTTCTCACTGGCTGATAAACTCAATCAGACACATCACACGCGTGACTTGACTGTATATATAGTACAAGTGCTACCACATATAGCGCATGTATAGTACGTACATGCTCTCCGGTAACTTCGCAAATTCCCCCTTGCTGCGGAACCTCTGGCTTTAGACCCCCGACAGGCGCTACAGGCCTCGGCTAGAAGCGCGATAAATCCAATCCAATTCAATTCTATGATCGAGTTCGGGTTCTGGTCCCGCACTAGCACCACCGAAAAACGCAGTTGCAGCACACAGCGCAAACTCTACTGTAGACTCCCTTTCTTGTGTATGCATGTGCAGGTGTGTTATGCGTAAGCGGGAGGCAGTGGGAGGCGGTGGGAGGAGTCGTGTGATCCAATCCGACAACAGACTCCTGAAATTCTCAAACTTGCCGTTTGGGAATTGCTTCTCGTCCCAATTTTTTTTTCATAATACGATAGAATAAAGAAAAATCCCGGTTACGTGTGTGTGTTTGGTAGAATGTGTGTATGTATATACGTGTGTGCACTTTAGAGGCAACAGACGACCGACTGTGCCAATATGTGTACGTGTGTCAGACCAGAATAGAAACCTAGACGTATGGAAATAAAGGAAGTGGAAAGAAGGCATAAGGTATCGTCTCTATTCATCTCGCGTCCGGGTCCTTCGCGTAGCACGAAGTGAAATCGAGGGTGCCCACACACCCGCCATCCGAGTCTGTGTCCGGGCACTTAACGTAACAATTACACTCTCTTGCTGTAACAGGCTGGTTTGCTTTCTTCTGGAAGACAGCTACCGCATCAGAAAATGAACTCAAACAAAATCATGTGGGAAGGGTGTGCAGTTCGCCACCAAAATCAACGCCAAAAAAAAAGGTGTTTACTTTTTTGTTGTTTTAGTGATGCGCGGAGGGCATAAGAAGCTAGAACATCGGATGCACGAGTTCTGGGGACACATGAGCCAAGGGCGGCTGGTGCCAATTTTCGCCTTCCGAACCTAACAACGGAGAAGTGAAGAATAAAAGGGGGAAGAGTCACTGAGACAAATGGAGCATGCGTTCCTGAAAGTAATTTGTAGTCGGATGTGAAAGGTATTTGTAGTCGGATGGACAGACAGGAGAGACGTGTGGAGACGCTAATGCCCTGAAGGCTGTGCGCGTGGTCTATCATGATAGGTTCGGACAGGTCTTGGACGTTTGATTCTGCAAAATGGAAGACGGAGTTCTGGTGTCATTCCATTCCAAATACAAATACTTGATTAGTGACAATACATCGGCGGCAGGAAGGACACTCACCGTAACGTACAAGCGTCTAGTCCGTTCTGCCGTGTAGTGAAATTTCGGGGTCAATGCACACCTAATGGCAAGGTGTTCTATGACATCAAGAAGACGGCCCACAGAGTAGTTCTTGGGGAAAACCGCTTCACAGGTAAAGGGAAGACAGCGTGTATGCGCGAAGATACTCCCACATCACTGACGGGTGGTTTGTCGAAACGCGAGCATTGCCGTGTCGGGCATATCACGATCGGGTAATTGCACGCCTTGCGATCATTCTTGTATCCGGATTGTCGGATCCTGACAGCAGATTAAATAGGGGCTAAACGAGGAGGTCTTCGGATGGGCTTTGTGTATTCATCGGAATTGGAATCAACACAGTACAGTAGCTGCAGTTGAGAATCTCCGAGATTTACGGATACGATCGGTCGGTGATCAGAGTCTATCCTCTAAATACTTGGCGCCAAGGTAGTTACGTCCCAAGAAGGAAGGAATGAATGGGACATGATGCATGATGACTCGCAGTGGTGTGAGTTTCCAACTCACACCGCACACAGAGATAAACGCCGGAGAGTGGTGACAGAAGAAAACCAAGTTGGTTTGGGCGGACGCCAACAATATCGCAAACGTTAGCCAAAGGAAGAACAATGACCAAGCCGAAAGCAGACTAGCGTAAAGTAATGGTGTTGGCAGCATGCATCAGCCTCGAGACCTCGGCGGCGGCTTTGGTAGGGGAACATAGATTTCCGATATTCCTCGCGTAACTGTTGGCTCCTGAGCAGCGGTCGGAGTCGCATCTAAAAATAGCCGGGGTGGAGGTTGACGAAGAAGCAACGTCAAAGATATTGTTGGCAGGTACGGAGCATAACCGTGGTTGATGTCCGTGAACCTTGAACCATACAACAGTCGGTGGATCTCCGGAGATCTATCCTGTGAACACGACATGAGTTTTATGATTCGTCCGTGCTAGCGAGCTGAATCCAGGTGAGCAAGATAAACAAGTTGTATGCCCATTGTGCCCGCAACAACAAAGAAAATGACACCACAACGGGGCCGCTAGGCGGAGTGTTTGAGGCCAACTCGCGCAAAAGTACCTGACCGGAAAAAAGGAAGGTACACCCCATCTCCCTGCCCCGAGATGTAACGAACTTACAAACGTCCATGTCGCTAATTGACAAAGCCGGGCTTCGATGTCAATTGCAATGTATCCGTCTGCATAAACCAACTGTCATTTTTTTAATATTCCATGAAAAAGTACATACCTTCAAGGCTTAATCACAGGTTACTCGAGCAAAGTCCTTCCTGCATGTTGGCCAGTGCACACTGCGGGAACAGATGTCACGGTGAAACGGGTGGACGAGACAAGGACGCAAGCTGAGGGAATGATGATGCGGCCAAATGAAAGTGACGCGTAAACAACGCGTAAACAACTTGAACGCGATTCAGTAGATAGGTCCCCCCTCAAACACGGATAAGGCTGCACACAAGGGCCTATGTTACTATGTGTTATCACACACCATTGCTGTAACTCTGGAGACACGGTGAAACATCGCTGGTGGTAGCGCCGCCGTCACCCTGATGCTCATGAATGTCAGCTCTCAGCCATTCTCGATTCCGAATTGTCAAAGCTCGGGTCTGACGGGGTCTACAGCATGACCCTTTGATGGAACTCATTCGAACGGTTTTGGTGATGGTGATCAATACCACGGGGTTGTAGATGGTGTGTGGATTGGCCAATCGGACGTCGATCAACAGATGCAGATACGATACGTGCCAATATCCCAATCCTGGAAGTTAATGTCGGACAGAAAAAACGGTGTCCTGCATACGTATCACTACAGCAACAGCGTGGACGTGTGGTGATTGTTTGCTGTTATCGATGTACATGTACGATAACACGAAGGCACGTTCGCCGCGTATCTCACCCTTCACAATTTCCGAGTCACAACCGTAATCCTGCACGCACCCATAGTATCCTTCCACACCATGCACTGTCGGTACCTAGGTCGATCATCACGCAGACAAGCTCGGAGCTTGTAAAATGCGTAAAGTGCAAGGTCCGGCGTGTTCGGTGCGAAGACCCATACAGTCAGATCGAATTAGCAGTTTCTTCCATTGGAAACCGAAGTCAATGGAGAAGCAGGTGGTTTGATTAACGGTACTGGTAATGGTAGGTACTGCGGAGAGCCACCATCAAAGTTTAATCGTGTGTCGGAAATTGCACCTAGGTGGAATAACCGCTATAAGGGTTGCGGAGTTCGTAAGGACGTCAGACCCGAACCGAGTGTTGAGTTGAGCCAATCTACGATTGTGGATCGTGGTCGTGGGCCCTTGATGCCTCATGGTTAATGTGGACCCCGATGCTGATGACAGAGTGACATTCGTATTATTGGGCGCTTTGAAAGGTTGTCAGGATTTCGGTGCCGGGCCAACTGATCTAGGTGTCACCAATGTGTCCAAGTAGACCGGCACTTTTTGGTACATGCGGGTCGTTATCCGAAGGAGCTTATCGCGGAAACAAAGCCGGATTAAAGCCGTATGCACATCAGTTATAAGCCCTTCTCAAATGATAAGACACAGTAGTCGGCTGTCTTCGGCCGAGTGAGGGGACGAGCGGTAAAGCCTGCAAGTGGTTAAGAGCGTGTGAATAATCCGGGTTTGCGGTACTAGCTTAGTACGGTAAAAAAACCCGTTGCCTCTGATGGAGATATGCTTATGGAAGTCAGCTAGACTGCGCCTTATATAATTAGAATGTGACCAGGATTACCGTGAGCCTGATCGGGGCGGGGGAGATGTGGCTGGAGGAAGAAAGGCAAACCTATGACATCATTTTTTCTAGCGATATTTTCCTTGCTCTCGGTGGCCCAAATAGAAAGCCTGGAGAGACTGATAGGCTGTCTGGATTTAGGGTCATGGCATGAGTGCGTAAATGCACCATTAGGGTTGTGGGATGATCAACAAAGAAATATTTTTCAGTCTTTCACCCGACAGAGCCGGCCTGGGATTCTAAATTTTTGGCCACTGTCTATACAGTACGCATCTGCAGCCGACGAGGAACTTTTTTGTTAGTGGCTTGTGATGATATAAGGACAACAGACAACCTACTACTGGGTGATAACTGCGAGTCTGATCAGAATTCGAAAGAAAGTAACAAGGTAGCTTATTGTGGCTCTTTGTGCGTAGCGCGGGCGTTTCCCAAAGAACCGGAGAGAGGTTATGTGACCGTCCCCAGGAACGTGGATATAATATAGCTCGTTCGGACGGAAGCGACGAGAACTGCGTCGGGTTTCACATCTCGCACCGGTGCCACAGGGCGGAACTTCAATATTAATGCAGTCAGTGACTTGTATATACAATCCAGTGACTTGTATATCTGTCATTGTCGACCGAGCTATCACCTGTGTGGTGTTTGCGCCATACTTTTTCCGTGCAAACAGTATTACTGCCGGAAACAAAAAAGAGGGTCATGGTTGTGTTTGGTTTGGCGCGAACCTCCTTATCGACTCGGGAACAGACCATGTGGCAGGTAGAGTTTGATGGCGGGCATTAGTTCTAAAACTGCATGCTGGTCTAGACGGGCGTGGATCTTACTGGTAACTGCGCCGCAAGGGTAAGGGTTCCATTTTGTGCCGGAGTTCATTCATTTTGCCCTGGCGAGGTCGCGGGCGTCCTGCCTTGCCGTTATAATATTATGTTTGCGTTCCCCAGGTAAGGAAGGAGGATGTCAGATGGAAAATCTAGAGCCAAGAAGCCATGGCATGGACTGACACCTGCTATCATGATCCGTTGGATCAATTCGTATTTGATAAATCAAAGATCCCCTGGGTCCTGTGATATGTGATTATTTCACATTTATCTCTATACTCCAACGAGTTGGCTTTTCGCGAGGATAGCACCATGAATTTTGGTGGTAGGAAAGCAATCCGTGCAATGAATATGTTTGGTCAGAGGGTACAGTTGTAAAGGCTACGGAAGGACAAGCGTTGTGTCTGGGTGGCTACAAAAAAGAGATCTCAACCACGTATATGTCAGTCACGGTACTCACGACTCTCCCTCGTCCGTCTTTGGCTTCTTCGATGATGACGAAATCATGACGGTAGGCACAGCTTGGCCCCGCACTCCTGCGCCGTGCCCGCCATCCGGTTCCACTGACCTCTTGCGTTTTTTCCCAACTTGCTCGTCCCCGCCATTATTCTGCGTGCGACTGCCACCGTTTCGACTTGTTCCGGACTGAGTGCGCCGATCTGCCCGCCCGCCACGACCACCGCGGCCCCCGCGCCCACGGCGATTTGCCCCACCACGCCCCCCACGAGAGCCTCCATCCGCGCCCCCTAAAGCGCGCTTTGCGGCCGCGTTGGCCCGCTCAATCCCAAACGCGTGTTCTTCCTCCTCTGAGAGTGATGTAGGCTCGTCTTCCAACGCATGAAACGAGAAAAAAAAGAAGAAAACGACGTACCTTCTGGTAGCTCCCACATGACTGGGTTCCCGTTCAACGTCGGTATTTTTTCCTTGACGAAGGCGACGTCCTCTTCATCTAATGCTTTGTCAAAGCCGACTAGCCCCGCATCATCGCCTTTGGTGAACTTGATGAATGGCGCACGGCTAAAGCGCTCCTTCAACGGACGTTTGATGTTGTCGAATGATACCTCGCCGCCGCAACCCGTGAAGCGCAGCGCGGACCCGCGCACACGGGGCACATCATCGGGTGCGACGCTGCCACCGTCTTCATCCAACACGCGCAGATTCTTCCCGAGAAATGAGATGGAGAGCTCAGGCGGTGCCTTCTCGGGTTCCTTTTTGCCTCCCTTTCCCCCAGTGGCAAGCCGCATTTCGCGAAAAGCGTCGAAGCCCTTGCGAGTAATGTTATCACGCTTGACAACGGCCGCCTTTCCCCTCAACCCTTTTTCCTTGATCTTCATCTCAACATAGGCCACTTTGGACATGATCAAGAGTTCCCTGCCGTCCCATGACGGCTTTGGGTCTGCATTGAGGAATGCCTCAACGCTTTTGAAGTCGAAGAATTCAGTGAAGACGGAGCCCTGGGTGAGGTCAGAGATTCGCAGAGATGGTGGTTGTACGGGGAGGACATACCTT
>WNFO01003870.1_pt1 | contig 12843 bp, 19 predicted proteins | sample 5400251 | NCBI WGS metagenome assembly WNFO01 (sample SAMN13153354, study PRJNA577476) | soil metagenome | isolation source: 100 cm saprolite under Madrone tree | place: USA:California | collected 2016-06-14
GATTTCAAATTTGGCCCAACGCGGCTATCACATGTTTCCCCTTCGTCTATACCCTCGCACGCCCGGGGTTTCCATATACTTACTATTCTTGTGTCTCATGACCTCGTTTACTTTTATTATCGGTATCCAAGGGTTGTTGTTACAGTAAGGCAGTCATATACTTAAGTAGCACGATGTGTGCTCTACTGAATATCGATTCATCCATATCTCGTGCCCTCGAAAGTCTCCCTTCCCGCGCGCCCCCCCTCTCTCGCCCCTGCCCTGGTCATCTGTGGCTGCCGCGCGTCGGCGTTCTTGTCCATCTCCTCGTGTGCTATCGTGCCCCGCTCGTATCCCGGTCTCTGCAAGGGGAGCGTCTGAAGAGAATCGGTTTCAAGTTGTCAAATCTTACGGTAACCTTGAGCTCGAGTAATCGGCGCGGTTCTAATACGATGCACGCCACTTGAAGCATAATACATTCAAGTTCTGAGAGGGTATAGTCGACCCACAAGCAGCACCGTACTGTACCGTGAAGAGTATAGATACGAGATGATGTAAAGAAGATTGCCTTTTGCACGTACCTGATCGACGGGTGCTCGCCAGCTCGAGGCCGTAAGCGAATTCGCAAACCCCGAAAGGGGCACACGTGTTAACCTGCCAGCACAGATTGGTTTTTCATCCAAAAGCTGGGGAAAAGGGCGACTCTGACTTGCATATTAATTTCCTTGTAATCAATGTCAATAGGAAAATAAAACACGTTTCACTGGTCGTTAAGCAGAGGTCAGCGCCGGCGAAGGACCTCTCCAATAATCGTGAGAAGCCGTCGGAGAAGGTAAGCGAGACCGCTGGCCGGAACAGCCCTTCGCTTATCATCCGAAATTCTAAATGGCCATCGCTTTTTTCGATTCCAGCGCCGTGTGGGAAATGGGAGCTCTACTAAACCGGATGTCGGCGGCGTGATGTTGTTGATGTACCAGATGGCGCCCACGAAGGTTGCTTCATATTATGTGCCAAGTATGGATGGCGTAAACGTAAACCCCTCATAAATCCTGAACCCTCTCCCTCTCCTATTGTCCCTCCATTCATCTCTCCCTCATCTCTCCCTCATCCTTCCCCTTCCTTCCCCCCCTAATACCCCCACAACATGCCTGACGTCATTCTCGTAACCGGTGGTCATGGGCTCGTCGGCAAGGCTATCCAGCATGTTCTGGCCACCGAGCCCCCAAACTCACGCTTCGGACGCCGCGGTGGCGAAACCTGGATTTTTGCCCGCTCGAGTGACGCCGATCTTCGGTAAGAGTGCTCCCGCTCCACCACCGTGAATCTTTTTTCCCAGCAACTTCACCATATTGATTTGCACACGACCATTTCAGCGATACGGAGGCAACAAAGGCTCTCTTTGCAAAATACAAGCCAACCCACGTCATTCATTTGGCCGCTCTCGGTGTGTTTTAAACCGTCCCTACCTACTAAGTTAAAGTGTACTGATTTGTCGTGTCTCCTTTTTTTCTCCAGTCGGCGGCTTGTTCATGCATTTGAAGTACAAAGTGTCGATGCTGCGCGACAACATCCTTATCAACGATAACGTGCTACATACGTCATACCTTACTGGCGTGCAGAAGGTTATTTCTTGCCTCTCGACATGTGTGTTCCCCGACGGTATCGAGCCGCCATTGCGCGAGGACAAGATCCATCTTGGCCCACCGCATCATAGCAACTTTGGGTACGCGCACGCAAAGCGGCTCGTCGATGTTGCGAACCGCGCATATAAGGAGCAATATGGCCTCAATTACACCGCGGCGATCCCAACGAATATTTACGGCCCACATGATAATTAGTGTGTTTGTTTGTCCCTATTATATTCTGTACTATGTTCAGCTTCTTTCATAGCACCCCCGAAGACTCGCACGTCATCCCTGGCCTCATTCACAAATGCTATCTCGCCAAGAGTGCGTCCGCCCTTTCATTTCTAGACCCCTTTAATGCTTTCAATATAGAGAATAACACGCCTTTCGTGGTGGCGGGTTCGGGCAACCCGTTGCGCCAGTTCGTATACTCGTACGACCTCGCCAAAATGTTTATTTGGCAGTTGCGCGAGTACGACGATGTGGAGCCGATCATTTTTTCAGTTGCCGAAGACGATGACGTGAGCATACGCTACGTCGCAGAGCAGATTGTAAAGGCGTTCGACTTCAAGGGCGAAGTCAAGGTGGGTCCATCTCCCATGGTGCTTCTATATACCGATGGCATCAGTGCTGACCAACGGCTCCACACAGTTCGACACGAGTAAATCTGATGGCCAGTACCGCAAGCCGGCGTCGAACGAGAAACTAATTGGACTCATGCGCGAGACAAGCAAGGACAACGAAGAGTTTAAGTTTACGCCATTTGAGCAGGGACTTAAAGAGTCGGTCGACTGGTTCATCGAAAACTATCACCAGGCACGCACTGGTTCTGCCCCGGCCACGACCAATGGGACGACGGCGACGGCAAGCAAGGACCTTGGTGCGGCCAAGGTAGTGACACGGGACATTAATATTGCTAATGGCACCGCTTCTCTGTGACGACGGATTCTGTTTTTTGTTCTTTGGAAATGAACTGCACCCTTGTATCGTTTCGCATCAGTTTTCGATTCGTAGTGGTGGCTCGTATGGACCCATAGAGTCGGTTTGATTTCCTGGACACTTACGTATAGGGATACGAGAAGTCTGATGTGAAAAGAATAAGGTGTGCCGTAAATATCGTTCGAAGTTCCTTCCTCATGTTCAGGACGTGCGAAGGCTGGCACACAGGCGCCTATCATACGCACCTCATGTATGGTTGGCACTCGTGCACATGGAATAAATTTCGTTTCGTTCGACATTTCCCATATTATTCGCATTTGTCCCCATATTACGATTCAATATTCAATGGTTGTTGTGCTTCCTTTCGCACACACATGTACCACATGGTGTGTTGTCGTCAATCGAGTGGAGCGCATGGATCCAACTTGAACTCCAACAAGAATTTCTTTCCTGGTTGTTGGAAAGCGCTTCATCTAATGTTGTGGTTCTAGTCACCAGTCACCGGCAGATAACTTAGGCGTGAACAAAAATTACAACTGTTGAGCAGCACGGCGTTACAATGCATGGAGTGGTCGGGCCGGATCCGGAGTGAGGAAGGCACTCAGGCCTCAGGTCAGGTCAGGGTCATGGCCGCTCAGACTGCGCTCTCCTGTATCGCACTACGCACTAAACCCGATCGCGTTGAACGTTGATCGATGATCGATGATCATTCGTTCCGTTGAGATGCGTGGGAATCCTATTCTCGGATCAGTGTTAGCTGGATCAACGGATCACATTTCGCAGATAGCCGGACAGACAGCAGTTACATCATGATCACAGACAATCCCAACATATGTAAATTGATATTATCTTACAGATTCACGCTCCTTACGAGTATTTAAGTAGCTTAGATTCAGACTTGCACTTCCGTCTGTTACACGACGACTGAATGCTCTTCTGTTAGATGATCATGCCACTAATACAAGTCTGTTTAACAATGGTCTAGTAGCATTATCTTATCTTAGGCCGCTGCTATTTCAACACGTTCAAGTCGATCTGGCCCATGCTCGGTGCCACGGTGCCACTTCAATCGCCGTACTACAATCCATCTTTGGTCTGGTCCATGTGTGCCTGCGGTCTCTGAACGAATGAATGATCCATTTCGGATGTGCATCGATTAACGAACACGTTTCCTGGTCTGATGATGCCCGACTTACTGTATCTAGCCTATATATCGTCATTTTGTCAATTAGTCGTCTGATCGAGTTTCGCTCATTACCGCAAAAGGTCTCGAGCAGTTCTATCGTCTGTTTCTAGACTCTCTTTGGTCTGACGTTTTTAGGGTCGTCGGTTCCTAGGGCGTTAGCCGTTAGCCTCAAGATGAGGGTAGTTAGACTCCAATTTGGTAAGGCGTGGCCGTTACCGTTATTTGGGTTGCGAGGACGTCATGTGCCAGTGCTTGGCAGGGCATGAATATGGTTCGTAATTTTGTTTTTGAGCAAATTGATATTGACTTTCGCACGAATGTCTGCGCCGGCTTGTGGAGGTGAACAGTTGTTACTCGTTTTGGTATGTGGTAGGTTCCAGTAGGAGTGCAACCAGCGGCGGAAACGTGGTGCCATGGTTATATGGGAAAGCACCAGGCGTTTCGACGACTTTAGGGCAAACGAACACGCAGAATCAGAATCAGAATCTTACGACACGCAGATCTACAGCGGCAGGACACGCACTGGAGATCAAGCTCGATCAAGGGGCACGACCTAACAACAGACGTCACGAGAAGACGTCGTGAGAAATGAAAATAAGAGCAAAAGCAAAGGAGCTGGACTCAGCTCCCCTCCCCAGCTCCCCTTCCCCCATCCGACCAAGGCCAGAGCACCAATACAAGTCAAATTGGTTTTGGGGGAAAAAATCTGAGCTTTGGGCAGGATGATGACCGTTCGTCGTTGTAATCATGTCGGAGCTTCCTCACCATCCTCACCGCTGAAGACATCGCGGCAGAAGGCAAGATGGTGGATCACGAGTTTTCTCTGCCTGGGTATAATGACGCCGAGGATATACAGTAGTCGACTTGACTGAGCACTGGCCCAGAGCAAGTTGAGATCTGGAGATCAGTTACAGCTATTAGTAGGATACGTATAAATGATGCCGCTAGCTTCCGGGTCCGTGCGCTGGCGCTCAAGCTCATGACCTGCCAGTGAGAACAGGTCAGTTCAACGCCTTCCAGATTGCGTCGTTCCCAACTTGAAAAGCACGGATTACACTGGCATAGTCATGGGGCCAGCCAACTAACGTCTGTTTTTAACCACGTCCTCGTTCACACATTGCCCACACTCAATACTCCCTCTGTTGCCATGTCGTATCTCGCATCTTCTACGTCTTCCCTTCAATCCACAGAAATAATTGGCCAAGGTGGAATAAGGGACGAATCTCAACGGTACAAGTACGCCTCCTTAGCTGGTTTGCTTATCAGGTTGCGAGTAAACATGCCCCGTGCAACAGTCCAGATACTACCGTAACATTGATTCACATCCTTGACAATGATTCACTCCTCAACATCTTTTGTCTCTATCGACCAGCCATGTTAGATGGAGACGAGAGTAATGATACCCGTCTCACAGGAGGGAAGCCATGGGACCGCGAACGCTGGTGGTATACACTAGCACACGTTTGCCAAAGATGGCGGAATCTCATTCTTGGGGCTGCACCCTTCCTCGGTGTTTGCCTTGTCTGTACAATTGGCACGCCCGTTGCGGACATGCTGGTACAATCACCAACTCTTCCACTCATCATTGATTATGTCAGTAAAGATGACATCGCCACAGAAGATGAGGAAGCGATAGTTCTTGCTCTCGAGCAGCATGATCGCGTCCGCCGCATTCGCCTTATGGTGCCTTATCTGTATTTGCAGAAGCTCGCTGTGGCTATCGATGAGGAATACCCGAACCTAGAATACTTGATTTTGATGCCTCCGAAAAAGAATACGAGTATGGTCTTGGAACTTCCCAAGACACTTCAAGCACCACATCTACGTCACCTCACGCTATCTTGCTTTGCCCTTCCAATCGGGTCTCGATTGCTTACGAATGCTGTAGGCCTCGTCACACTTGGTCTTATCACAAGCCACCCATCCGTCTATTTCCAGCCAAATACTCTGCTCCAATGGCTTTCATTCATGCCCCAGCTGGAGACGCTCGCGATCGTCTTTTCATTCCCTCTCCCCAACCGTGATGTGGAGAGCCAACCCATACATACGCCAAACATGGCGCATATCACACTTCCTAACCTTCGCTGGTTCGCATTCGGTGGTATTAGCGCTTACTTGGAGGCAGTTGTTCGTCGGATCACTACCCCTCGCCTCGAAAAGTTCCAATTTAACTTCTTCAAGCAACTCACATTTTCCATTCCGGGTCTCCTGCAGTTTCTGGACACAACGGAGAACCTCAGGTTCGACAGTGCCAGGTTCCATTTTGAGGGGGAACTGGTTTATGTGGAGGTGTATTTACGTGAACTTGAAGAGGCCGAGACGTATGCCCTTATGCTAAGTGTTATCTCCGAGCACCTCGACTGGCAGATATCATCCGTGGCACAAATTTTCGATGCACTTAGCCAAATATTCTCCACGGTCGAGCATCTCACTCTCAAACACAAAGTACATGATCGGTCATCTGAAGAGCACAATGAGGTCGACCGCACCGAGTGGCGCAAACTTCTCAGATCGTTTAGCAACGTGAAGACTCTCCGCGTCGAAGATGGACTCGCCAAGGAACTCGCCCGTTGTCTACGATTGGATGATGGAGTGCTCCCCCTGGATCTGCTACCCGAGCTACAGGAGCTCATATGTTCTGGAAGCGGCAATATCAGTGATGCATTCACCTCATTCATCGATGCCCGCCAGCAAGCAGGCCGCCCTGTAACCCTGGTCCGTCCTAGTCCAAGCGAGTGACCCCGCTCTCTCGTAAGTCAAGTCCAAGTTTTTTGGAGCCGTCATTCTCATGTGCCCGTCATCGCGTCAGGGAGAATCGAGGCAGGGAGCGACCTCGATACTTGAACCCGACTCTCAAACCACCGAGCCGTTCATCCAGCCTCCGCACTTCTGCATACTCCCCTCTGCTTCTACCAGTTTTCATCCCTACTGCTGCCATGATCTCGTTGGGGATTTGCGACGCGGAGCGCCCCTCAGATATATGACTGGGCCTGGACTTGTATACCAGTTCACGTGATCGGATAGTTCTTCCCCACCTCGATTTCTATAAGCCATATCCTACGTATGTTACTCTCTGTTCCTCCGAGGCATGATATCTTCTACTTTGTATCTAAAAGTGCAGTTCTATCGCTAGATGATACTAAACACTCTACGGTGTGCGTTGACCGCCTCTAGTTGGTAGAGTAGGGAAAGGAAGATCGAACTGAAATTGAATTCGGCACCAAAGTCAACCCATTCCAAGGGTCGGGCTAATTCGGTTACAAAATCGTCCACCATCAGGAAGCGCGTCTTGGAATAACGCGAACATGTGATTTTATTTTCTCTATAGTATTGGACCGAACGACCTAGCCCCCGGGTATGTTTTACATGAGCGAGAGGTCGCCAAACTTCTCTTTGTATCCCGGTACCGTCCACTTGCCCTTCTTGACCATGTTCTCGACCGTCTCGAGGATGCGTGGGTGCGCTTGACCGACTTCTTCGACCTGTGCATAGACAGTGAGTGGACCGCGAACCCAACCCGAAAGGCGCGGGGATTGGTCGGTCAGCCAGGTCTGCTCCAGTGAGATTTGTGGGGTAGGAAAACGCACCGTGAGGTCCTCGAAGGGACGCGCGTCTTGGATGTTGGAAAGCGTCGCCTGGAGGTCTTTCAACTCCACGTCGATCTGCGCTTCTGTCTCCTTCGCCTTGGAAATCTATGAGGGTGCGAGAGGGGCAGACACATCGGTGGGCGAAGTGGGTCGAGAAAGTCAGCATGTGATAAACACGAAAAAAGAGGAGTAGGAGTCGGGAGGAGGTCATGGAGAAAACGTACTGCTTTGGTTTCAAACGTCTCGATGGCCTTCACGTGCGTGCTGACGTCGTATGTGACGGGTTTAAACTCGCGCAGGACCTTCTCCGCTTCATCCACAATGCCTTTATTCTTCAGGATGGAGCGGTAGTGCGCCACGTCTACTGTCGTCGGCTGGGCATTTAGTTGGCCAGCAATACGCTGGGCGTCCGAGTGGCGTTTACGGAATGCCTGTAAAGCGGCGATGGTCTCTGGCGAGTAGTGATAGGGCGCGTTAGTTTGCAGCCAATTTTATAACGAGGAAAGGAGAATGGTACCCTTTCCGAGACCGAGAGTTGAATAGATGCGGGTGAAGTCCTGTGTCGTGGTGGATGGGTGAGGATACGACTCGGAGTTTGACAGCACAGCGAGACGGACGCACCACCGCGGCGGTTGCAGCTTTTGAGGCCATTATGGTGCTAGCGAGACATAATCAACTGTCACATACAAGAAGGGGTGTGTACGACAGACGTACAAAGGAAAGTAAGGAGGGGGTCAAACGGGATTGTCGTCGTTATGTTTGCTCGGCGATTTGCTGTCGCTGTCTCAGTCGTCCGGCCGGCCGGTGCGGTCCTGTTTCCATTTTTGGACATCTGGCCTACATCATCTGTCGGAGCTACAGCTGTACAAATTAATACAGCAGGGCCTACAATGCCGACACGCAGCTCTCCTCAAATGGTGTTTTTTTTTTCGTGATACAAACCTGTGCCTCCTCTCCACCTGTAGTGCCGCCTATGCCGGGCAGCAGATAAGAAGAACACCAGAGCTTCTCGTATTCTGCGCGACCCCAGCCTTCTCTAACCCCAAAGACTACAACATATGCTCACGCCCATGAACTTTGTTGCAGTTCTCGCAGCTCTCATAACCCTGGTTATCGTGATTGTACGGCGGCGCGGCAAATCGAACCGAGGCAGCATTCAAGTTCCTACGAGAGCACCATCACCTGCGAGCTTTAAGTCTGGATCTGAGAGCGATGTCAACAAAGATAGGCGTCCTGGAGGCAAGTAGCATCCGTGACCAAAAGCGTAACTTATTCACCATATATCGCTATGCGCACAGATTGGACACCCATAAGATTTGCGTACCCACCAGTGACGCCTGTTGTTGAAACGCTTGATCAAATCGCTCCACGTCCTTATCGTCCATACAAGCCAGGCCGTTACCAGTCAGCATCTCTCTCCCCGCATTCACGCGCGCGCGTGCCAGCATTTATCTGAGAGCTGATGCGTCGATGATCTCCAACGTTCTACAGCGTCACAATGGGCATCCGCCCAATGGATTGGGAAACTTGGATTGAAGTGCGTACTACACCAAATTCCCCCGGAATATTCTCAAAAATTGTCATTTCCCACACTTATGACTCACACACCTGCGTTGGGGCCTCTGGAACCCCGATCACGACAGCTCGACCGCGACTTTCCGGCGTACTACCACATGCGCGCCGCACGTCTCGCCTCGCCCCGCGGCCCGAAACTGTTTGCTACTCTTCCAGATCGCCCTCAGCTCGTGCAGGGTGGCGCCGATGCGGCGCGCGAGCTTGTGCACGAGCTTGCTGAGTTCCTCGTTGCGCGCTATCCAGGGGTGTACCGTGCGACGCGCCGTGCAGGCGAGATCGTCGCAGTTGAGGTACTCCCTGTGGGCATTACGCACGACCTCGAGGCTGAAGATCCGATAGTAGTCGCTGCGATGTTGTAAGTGTGCTGTCATATTACCGTCGTATATGCGCCGTGCGTGTGACGTTGATGTGCCTTATCGTTTAAAGGTCACAGGATGATATCGCAATCGTGATCGAAGGTACAGACGGACAGTATTATCTCCAAGCTGGAGCCATCCTTCTCCCTGGTCCGTGTCTCTCTTCGGCCTCTCTTCATCAATACCTCGTTTCTGATACGCAAAGCAAATGCAGGCTTTTGGCGTCTCGAAGACAAAGCAGGCCTTCCGCTTGACGCGATTCATACGTCCGGCCACGTACCGCAATGTATGCGCCTTTTCCTCGCTTATTCCCACACGCGTCACCTTATCACGCACCTCACGCGTGGCAGATGAGGAAAAACTTCAGCCGTCGCTCACGCGCTTCTTCCGGCGTCTTTCCCCAAGCTCACCCATACAACGTAACAACTGGTTTATCCATGTCCTCCCGCCAACGCCAGCTCCATCATCATCTCCGACACCCTCGCAGCTCGAAGAGCTCGATTGGTCCGAAGCCACGCTTGGTCCTGAGGATATGCTTGGCTCTGGACCCCGCCCGGAACCGCCAAAACCTCTACCGGAGAGAATGCGTCTACGGGTCGAACGCCAGACATTGCGGCGGTTACCGCGCACCGGCGCGATTGTCTTTACGATTCGCGTATACATGACGCCGTTCGCGGAGCTAGGGCCTGGTGAAGCAGGGCGGCTGGCCGCGGCGATCCGCGGGGTGAAGGAGCAGGAAGTCGTTTACAGGTGTGTTTGGGCGTTCCTATCCTCTTCCCTTTTTGGTGTAAGTAGCCAAGAGTTGAGTCTGACGAATTTTTTGTGCGCGCGCGTGTGTGCGTGTGCACCAGTCATCGAAGGCAGTCAGATTTTGAAGATGCTGCGCTTGAGTGGTTGGATGCACAGCATCGGGATGAGATGCAGCGAGGGTTAACCCACCAGGAGTGACCCACTCACAGCAGAGGTATACAACACGGCATGGATTACACGCGCTCGACAAAAGAGGAAAGGGCGGAAACTGTACGGGAGGATGGTACATAGGATCGAAAAGAATACAGTTGTAATAAGGGAGGGAAGGGGGAAATAATGCGCCTTTTTTTTCTCAATCAACCACTTACCCATCGGCGCCGTAAGGCATGTCGGCCCCGGCCAGAGGTTGTTATCATCGTTAGTTCCGTTGCAATGATGCGTTCCTCCTGAACACGTCGTGACCCCGTGGCCGTAAGTAGAGACGGGGACTTCGAAAATCGTTCGGATCTTGCCTTTGATACGAAGATTGACGGTGGCTTCGGTTCTTCGGCAGCTGAGTCAGCCCACGATACTGGCTCACTTTGAGAAGAGTAGGAAATATTTTCTTCGTCCTGGCACATCCCTGATGTTATTAGTTACGTCCAAAGGGCTAGATACTACAGCAGGTGTTGAAAAACAGTTCCAAAGTGGAGGTCTCCAGTCGAGCATGGGGAGTGATGCGGGCAGCGGACAGAGGGGAACTGCCTTGAGGATCGCCCGTTCCTCAAACTGGCACTCCACCCCATATGGGTTGCCATTGGCGGCTCGCCGATACGGTAGCAATCTGTCAACTTTACCACACAGCAGCGCGTCTTGCAGATTTCTCGCCTACTTCCACAGCCACCTCTGGCCAACTCGGAGTATGTTGATCGAGGGCAATGTCGTCTTTTTCAGGAAGCAGGGAACCTTCATCAGCCACTATAGCCATGAGCACGAGAGCACTGAGCCGAGATTCGAATGAGTTCATGTGAAAAGCCAACAATGTCATTGGCTGCCAAAGGGTGGAATCGTTATCCATGCCACCGTCGGCACTACCATCCTGCTGGGCCGGGACTTTTATGTGGCCTTGTCACTTGCCTTGTTAGATGGTTGGGGTCCAAGATCCGCCCCTCTGAAGAAGTGATCAACGCCACTATGTGTTTGCACAGGTGGATGGGGGCTGTAAAGCTGTAAAGATGCATCGAGACGCATCCCCCGGGCCCTGCACGTGTACATGTGCTCACCCACATTCTGCACATTGCACATTGTGGATGACATTTTGATGGGGTAGTACTAGTATCATCATTATTTATTTATTTCCTGTTTTTAATTATTTTTCTACAAACTTGTAATGCCATAATGCCACTTTTCAGTGTTCACTGAACGAGCACGTGATGCGCCAACTTGCTGGACTTCTCGGACTTTGAATGAGCTTGGTATTTACGTGGTTGGTTGCTAGTGTTGCCGCAGGTCTGGTGTCACACCGGTCCAACTCTCACACTGCTCAGTATTTTCGCAAACTCGGACTACACCGGAAATTGAGTTACACACCGGTCCAACTTGTGAGTTGATTATTAATACTTTCACATCACTCATTGTATTGTAAAGCGATGCATACTAGCCACTAACTGCCCCCAGCGCCATAAACAAGTTGGCATGTTGCTTCTTGTACTTTCACAGTAAGTCAGTGTGCTGCTCATTATATTTTTGCATCACTCATAACAAACCAGCATGTTTCTTGGAGTCATTCTGACTGCTGAATGTTATTTATTGTCTTTGCTGAGTCATGGCCTTCAATTGTCCCTCTATGCATCAATATGACTCTTATAGTTTGGAGACTACATAAACCCTCGATTTCATCGGTTTTTCTTCATACCCTGTGGGTTGTGGTCTCGTGGATGGATGCAGGGCCAAGTGGCCAAATCCATATGTCTTCACAGGAGCAATGGCTGCAGCAAAGACAGCCTCCTCCAACTTCTGCTGCACCTGCCATGATCATGCCCCCATACATTCATTTCCCTCCTGGCCAACCAGCTGTTAATGCCTTCAATCCATCTAATGACTATTATGACCCTTCACGACCCTACGATTTTCATGGAGCCAACTCTGGTGGTACTGTATATTCATGGCCATGTGATCTTCCCTCAAACTCCCAACAATGCCTCCCATTTCACCAGTTTTCTGTGCCTTCTATGCCAAGTGGCAAAGATGGTGCTGCTGTTTCTAACTCTGGCAGAAAGCGTACATCATCGTCAGCAAAAAGTAAGCAAGCACAAAGACCTCAAAAACATCCTCGTGTACCAGCAGTGCCTACTACCGAGCCACCATCCTCGATATGTGGTGTTGGCCCTCCCATGTCTATGGACAAGAGCTCACCACCTTCTACCCCTGTATGATCATCAGTGACTGGTTCTCATTCAGCTTCAGCCTCCTTTCGTCTGCCATCATATAAACAATGCTCCATGGGCAAATCTGCTGCCACAACTGATGTCTGGTATTTCTGCCACCCTGAGAATTCCCCAAACAAACCAAGCAACTGGCAATCTTGTGATACAAATGAGTTGTTGACCCGACGACCCAGGACTCCATACATTAGTTGTACACTTTGCTTGTGAGTGATAACATATCCTTTACTTTTTTCTCCGAGTCTCACACTGCCATACAGTGAGTGGCATCCATACAAGAATGTGGATGGTATTACGACCACTATTCACCACCATCTCAAGGCCTGCCACAGTGCCAAATATGATGAAGTAGTTCATGAAAATAGGCTGAAACATTCAAGCAAAGCTTCTGGCCTCACTTTGGCAACACCATTGAAATCACAC
>WNFO01008033.1_pt1 | contig 12838 bp, 16 predicted proteins | sample 5400251 | NCBI WGS metagenome assembly WNFO01 (sample SAMN13153354, study PRJNA577476) | soil metagenome | isolation source: 100 cm saprolite under Madrone tree | place: USA:California | collected 2016-06-14
AGCCCAAACCCTCGCACGGCGCCTTCGAGTTTAAGGCCACCGCGGCTGACGTAAGGATGCGGCGCTTCCTTCAGGCGAATATTGGCGTCTTCGGCTACCGGCATCCCGGCCTTCATGGCAGGCGCGTCATCGACCAGAACATTGCCCGCCATGATCAGCGCCTGCGCTTTCTCGCGGCTGTCGGCCAGCCCGCGTTCCACGAGCAACCTGTCGATGCGTTTCTTCATATGAACTGTAGCGGCGGTCTGTGACCGCCGACGGCGTCGCAATTGTGGCATCGCCGGCGGTCACAGACCGCCGCTACAGTAGAGCTTCGATTCAATGGGTGCGAGTCTCCAGGTAATCGCAAAACTCCACCAGAAGTCCGGCGCTTTTGCCGATCGGAGCGATGGCGCGCCTGGCGTCTTCCGTCAGGTCATGGGCGATAGCTTGCGATTGTTCCAGGCCATGAAGCCCCGGATAAGTCGCTTTTTTCTGGTCGCGGTCCTTGCCGTCGCGTGTATCCAGAATGTCGTCGATGACCTGAAACGCCAGTCCGATTCGATCGCTGTACTTTTCGATCCGCTCGACGTCGCCTTCGGGAGCGCCGCCCAGATACGCGCCGATCCACACCGATGCCCCGATCAGAGCGCCCGTCTTGGACCGATGAATCTTTTCCAGTTGCTCTGCCGTGATTTGCGCTCCCTCGGCCTCGAGGTCGAGAACCTGCCCCGCGATCATGCCGCTGCGGGTTCCGGCAGCGCGTCCCAGCATGGAGATCACTTCGAGCATCCGGTCCGCCGGGAAATCGCTCGAGCGGGCCAGCACTTCGAAAGCGAGGGTCAGCAGCGCGTCGCCGGCGAGTATGGCAATGGCTTCGTTGAATTGCTTGTGGCAGGATGGCTTTCCGCGGCGGAAATCGTCGTCGTCCATCGCGGGAAGATCATCGTGGATCAATGAATACGCATGAATCAACTCCACCGCCGCGGCCACCGGAAGGATGGGCTTCCAGTTCTCTTTATACGCTGCGAACGCCGCCACGCAGAGGGACGACCGAATGCGCTTGCCGCCGCCGAGCGTGCTGTACCGCATGGCCTTGTGGATTTGAACAGGAGAGGACGACTCCGCAGGGAGCAGGCCGTCAAGCGTGGCTTCGATGGCCGGACGCACTCGGTCGAAAAACGCGCTGAGTTCAGTTTTCATTTTCGGATTCGAAAGGCACGGCGCGCTCCTGTCCCGAACTGTTCTTCAAGAGGATCTCCACACGCCGCTCGGCCTGCTCCAATTTCGTGTGGCAAAAACGTGATAGTTTGATACCTTCTTCAAACAACTCCAAAGCCGAATCCAACGAGAGATCTCCGCTTTCCAGCTTTTTGACGATGTCTTCCAGTTTTTTCAAAGCGGTCTCGAAGTCCGGAGTGTCAGACATGACGTGGATTGTAGTTGACCTCGTAATATAATTTAAAGACCGTAATATCACATATGATCAATGTTGTTGTTCTCCTCGCCCTGCTTCTCGTAACAAGTTGCTCTCCGAAACCCGAGCCCATTCTGGACCAGGCGACTGTGGTCGCGAAGAATGCCTCTCTGCGTCAAAGAAGCAGCTCGACGTCGCGAACACTGCGCACCCTGGACCCCGGCGACAGGGTCGAAGTGCTCGAGCGCCAGAACAACTGGTATCGCGTCCGTTATGGCCCCGATGTCCAGGGTTGGATGGAGGAAAGCACCGTCGTTACAAACGCGACCAGGGAGCGGATCCGCACCCTGGTCTCCGCATCCCAGGACCAGCTGGCGCAGAACACGGGCGTGCTTCGCGAAGAAGCCAATTTTAGAATAGAGCCCGGGCGTACCTCGTCAATCATTCGCAGACTCGATTCGGGCAGCAAGGTCGAAGTGCTGGACAGAGTCACGACGCCGCGGCCCGGCTCCGACTCCTCATCCGACGTGTGGCTCAAAGTGCGCCCTTCACCGAAAGAAGTCGGATGGGTGATCGGAAACCTTGTGGAGTTCGACATACCTGCCGATGTGGCTCCCTACAGTGAAAGCTACACCTATTCAGCAGTCAAAACCCTCAACCAGGTTCAGGATCCACTTGCCGGGCCGGTGAATTGGTATGTGGTGGGAGAACGCAGGCCCGGACTCGATCCCCACCTCGATTTCCAAGGTATCCGCGTCTTCACCTGGAATCAGAAGAAGCACCGCTACGAGACGGCATTCCGCCTCAAGGGGCTGCGCGGCATATACCCGCTCGAAGCCGGTCAGGAAGCCGGCAAACCAACCTTCCGCGTCTACCAGTTACTCCCCGACGGGTCGGGTAAGAGCGCGCGCGAATTCGTCATGAATGGTGTGATCGTTAGAGAGAAGAAAGACTCGTAGTCACTCTGCTGTAGCGGCGGTCTATGACCGCCGATGATCGCTCGGGCGGGACACTGTCGGCGGTCACAGACCGCCGCTACAGAAGACGCTAAGCGCCCAGTGCTTTTTGTGCTTTTTGTGGTTCCTGCTTCTGTCTGTAGGCTTTGATCTTGTACTGGATCTTCCTGACGCTCATGTTGAGAATCTTCGCCGCCATCGTGGTCGATCCTCCAACATGCTCCAGCGTCCGCAGAATGGCTTCCTTCTCGATTTCCTGAATCGTCGCGCCCGGAATCTTGAACTGAAGCGGACGCTCCTCGTCTTCGATCGCCAGGAACGAGAAGTCTGCCAGATCGAGCACGTCGCTCGATGCGAGCATGACCGCCCGCTCGACGGCGTTCTTCAATTCCCGTATATTGCCCGGCCACTGATACGCTATGAGCTTTCTCAAGGCCGCCGGATGAATTGCCCGGACCGGCTTGACGAACTCCGAGGCAAAAAATTCGATAAAGTGATCGACAAGGATTGGTACATCGAGCTTTCGCTCGCGAAGCGGAGGAAGCGTTATTCGAATGCCGAACTGCCGTGCGTGCTCTTCAGCTTCGCGCGCGCCGTCGCAAGCCGCAATGATGCGAGCGGTGGCGTCCATTGCCTTCGCGAGAATTCGCGGCGGAATTTCGTTGACGTCGTCCAGAAACAGGATGCCCTGGCGCACACGCTCGAGCTTCTTGTCCAGCTCGCGCTCCAGCAATTCTTCGCTCCATCCCAGGCAACTCATCTTCTCGAACGGTTCGTCCCGGCGCGGGCTGCTCTGGTGAAGAATTTCCGCGACGAACTCGCGCCCGCTGCCGCGCTCACCGCAAATGAGAACCGGCGATTCGATAATGGCGGCCTGCTGGACGATCTTCTGCAGCGATTGAATCTGAGGACTAGAGCCCAGAATCCGCTTGGGTCGTGAAAGCAGCTCGATCACACAATCCTCCCTGACAATGATGGTTGGCAGACGGATTTGGTTGTATCGGATTGACGTACCCGGTGGTTGCGAGAAAAACTGCGGGTTGCAATGCTGGCCTCCGAAACAGGCCGCTAAGAGTATTACCTCGGCGAGGGAGAAGCAAGCAGAAGATCAGCGCAAATCAGTGCTGCAATCACAAGGCCCATTGCAGTCAGCAAAACAAGGAAATTGACGTAGGCCAGGCCCTCGATAACCCCAAAAGCCAGCGCCAATTTGATTAATAGTTTTCCCATTGAATTCTATTGCCTCGATGCTCCAATCTCTTCGAGGGCGTCACAGAGCCGCGGAGCGGCGGCAGAGTGTAGCCCACGGCGTGAGCCGTGGGTTTTCCGCCCTGAGAACGGACAGCCCCGGAGGGGCGGAAGATTCCGAGGACTCTTTCGCCCCTCTGGGGCTTGAACTCCAAAACGACTCTTACCCCCGGGCTTCGCCCGGGGCTACACTCTACCGCCGCTCCGCGGCTCCGGCCCTAACAAAACCCATGAACCTGATTGATTCCATTCGGCAGGAACTGCAACGTCTTGAAGACACGAAGACGTTTAAGAAGGAAACGCTTATCGAGTCCGAACAGGGGGCCGTGGTACGCGTGGCCGGCAAACCTGTGGTCATGCTCGCCTCGAACAACTATCTTGGGCTGGCATCCGATCCTCGCATCAAGGAAGCGGCAATCCGGGGCGTTCGCGAATACGGCTTTGGGGTGTCCTCGGTGCGTTTCCTCTGCGGAACTCTTACCCTTCACCGTGCGCTTGAAGAGAAGATCGCTCAGTTTCTCGGGACCGAAGACTCGATCCTCTATTCCTCGTGTTTCGCGGCAAACGAAGGTTTCTTCGCTGCGATTGTGAACGAGAAGCTCGGCTCGGAGCTTTACCACGACGTCATCTACAGCGACCGGCTGAATCACGCAAGCATCATCGACGGAACGCGTCTCTGCCGCTTCGAGGTCGTGCACCGCAAGGTCTACGAACACGCGGATGTCAACGACCTTCAACGGATGCTCGAGGCCGACAGCGCCTCCGGCTATCGCTTCGGCATCATCGCGACCGACGGCGTCTTCAGCATGGAAGGAGATCTCGCGCCGCTGCCCGCGCTGATCGACACAGCCAGGAAATACGAGCGCCTGCTGTTTGTGGATGATTCCCACGCGATTGGTGTAATCGGCGACAGCGGGCGCGGAACGCCCGAAGCACTGGGCGTTCACGGAAAAGTCGATGTCCTCAGCGGTACGCTTGGAAAAGCCATGGGCGGGGCGGCCGGCGGATACATCACGGGCAGGAAGGACCTGATTTCATTCCTGCGGCAGAAGTCGCGGCCTTACACATTTTCGAACTCGCTGCCTCCGTCCATCGTGATGGCTGCAATCGAAGCGTTCACCATTCTCGAGCAGGACCGGAGTCTCATCGAACGCCTCCACACGAACACCGCATACTTCCGGAAGCACATCCAGCAGTTGGGATTCAGGATTCTGGAGGGCACTCATCCGATCGTGCCCATCATGCTGGGTGAAGCGGCGGTAGCGATGGATATGAGCAACTCGCTGCTGGAAGAGGGTGTTTACATCAAGGGCTTGTGGTATCCGGTCGTCCCGAAGGGCGAGGCCCGGCTCCGCGCGCAGATTTCGGCAGCGCTGGACCAACAAACGCTCGATCGTGCGTTATCGGCTTTTGAGAAGGTGGGAAAGCGGATGGGCGTTATTTAAAATTACTAATCACCCCTTGCCTATCTCTTTCTCAAGCGCCTCGACTTTATTCGACAGCAGCCGATCCGACCCCGGAATACCCTTGATCCGCTGCACCGTGGCCATCGCGTCGCTCTTTCGGTTATGCGCGAGCTGCAGCTTCGCTCGTTCCAAAAGCGCGTATTTCGCCATCAGCGGCGATCGCTTGATCTGTCTTCCATACACGCGCTCGAAATAATCCGCGCCTTCCAGATTCTTTTTCTGTTCCCGGAACAGCTCGGTGGCCCACACATAAAGGACCTGATTATCCTGGTAATCCGCTATCAGTTTGTCCAGGGTCGAAAGGGCCACGCCGTACTGCTTATCCTCGAGCATTGCCGTGTAATACACGATGCGCGCTTCAGTGCGCGAATATCGCGCTTTCTCCATCGCCGTGTGGAGCTGCTGTAAACCCAGTTCCCTGTCGCCGCGGGCTCCAATAATGAAGGCGAACGGTTTGATCACTGCGGGCAGCGAGCCGGTAAAGAAATTGAAGGCACCCAGACCGACATAAATGTCGTAATAGTTCTTGTCCAGTTCGTAGACCTGTTCAGCGTATTTGTGCGCGCGCAGTCCCGCCCTCAGGGCACTGAAGTAGGCATCTTTCTGCGTGACCTGAAAGCGGGCGTAACTTCCGTGGGCCGATGCCAGATAAGCGAGAACTTCGAACTTCGTATATTTACCGGTCTTCAGCGCAGCTTCGGCTTTTTGTACGGCAATCTCCTGAGCCCGATAGTACGCATCCTCGATCGTTTTATTGTGCGGATCACTTTGAGCTTCCCACCAATAAGTTTCAGCGATGATCGTGTAGCCGGCAGGATGGTCCGGGAATTTCGTTTGAAGATCGCGAGCGGCAGCGCGGGCCTGGTCCAGGTGCATGTTGTAGCTGGATTCGGTTGCCTGCCGAATCAGGCCATCTGCAGTACGATCGTCATACAACGGGCCGTCTGCAGACAACAGCAGAGTCAGGATAGTCAAAATTACGCCACTCATGTTTTTACAATAATATCTGCTTCGAGCAAAAAAAATCCCCGCGGCTTACGCCGCGGGGGAAGGTGGGATGGTGGAGGAAATCTACATACACTACTATAGACACTTGGAACGCTGAAAAAGTTACATCAATTTGAAAAAAAATTCCAATAAATTGTAGCGGCGAGTTTTTGAGGCCCGCCGCTACCTGAAAATGCTTGATTCTTACGGTTTGAATTTATAGGTCTTGGAACCGGGGGAGACTTCTTCCCGATGGACGTCGTGGCAGCCTTTGCAGGTTTTCTGGATTGCTCCGGCCTTCGCCGTGGCGGCATCCCAATCACCGGCCTTTATTGCGGCCAACGTTTCCTGGGCTTCGGCAGCGTTACCCTTAGCTACTTTGGCAGCATCTCCAACCTTTGCAGCTTTGAAGATTCCCTGAGCCTGGGTGAAGAGTTCCCCGAGCTTTTGGGCGTCATTTGCAGCGGCACTGGCGTCTTTCGCCGTCAAATTCATTCTGAGGCTAGCCGCTGTTGGGGCGACTTGCTTCATGACCGGGGACAATTGCTCCTCGACGGCCTGCGCCCATAGGGTCAGGGCCACGCCGGCGAGCAGGCAAATCCCGATCAAGATTGAAACCTTGCGCATTTCATCCTCCTTAAGAGAACTGGTAAAGCGTGGTCAGAACTCCGCCCGGATGTTATCTGGAAACGTAGGCACAGTCAATGCTTATGCGCCCTAATTCCTAATTCGGGGACAGACGTATAAATCACCTAAATTCAAGTCAAGGGTCCTTGCACGAATTTAGGTGATTTATACGTCTGTCCCCGAATTAGGACGCCTATGCTTGCTTCAGGTCCTTGAAAATTTTCGTTAACGCCGGGACCACTTTGAACAGGTCGTCGACTATGCCGTAATGTGCGACTTTGAAGATCGGAGCCTCGGGGTCCTTGTTGATCGCAACGATGCACCGCGACGTCTGCATTCCGACCAGATGCTGAATCGCGCCGGAGATACCTACAGCTATGTACAACCGCGGGGACACGGTCTGTCCGGAGCTGCCGACCTGATACTCGCGCGGCAGCCATTCCGCGTCAACGACGGGACGGGACGCGCCCACCGATCCGCCAATAGCCTCGGCCAGCTCAAAAACCAGGCTGAAGTTTTCTTTTTGTTTCAGCCCGCGGCCGCCTGACACGATGATAGGCGCCGAAGTGAGGTCCGCTTTCCCCTTGGGCGCTTCCACTCGCTCGAGAAGCTTGCGTCTGGATCCGCCGGAAAGCTGGACGGGAAATGCCACCACCGCGGCGCTCCCGCCGGTCTCCACTTCATCGCCCGGAAAAGCCCCCGGTGACGCCGTTGCGAAATAAGGCGGCTCACCGCGCGGCGACGTTTTCATGTTCATCTTGGCGTTGAACACCTGGCGGGTCAGGATCAGTCGGTCGGCCTGCTTCTCATATTCAACGCAGCCGGCGATGAGCGGCCGCCGCAAACGGACGGAAAGACGCGGCGCGAAGTCCATCCCCTGAGTCGTGTGGCCGATCAAAACCAGAAACGGCTTTTCTTTTTCGAGAATCGACTTCAGGACTTCCACGTACGAGTCCGGGTTGTATTCACCGAGATCGGCATGTTCGGCAGTGATCACGCGATCGATTTTTCGAGTCTTGAGCTCGTCAGCAAGACTTGCTGTAGACGACCCGAGAACGACCGCCGTTACGGGCTGGCCAAAATCGCGGCCCACGCGCTGCGCAAAGACGAGCAGTTCGGAGGTAATCGGCTTGAGCTTGTTGTCTTTGTGTTCGGTTATGACGAAGATCATTACAGTACCTTTGCTTCTTTTCTCAGCTTTTCCACCAGGCTTGCAGCTTCTTCTTCCGGAGTGCCGCTGATCATTTCCACGCGGCTCTTCCTTGCCGGAATGAGAATCTCTCGAACTTCGTACATGGCGCCGGCCTTTCCTACCGCGTCGTCTGCCAATCCGAGATCGGCGGCCGTTACGGCTTTGAATTCTTTTTTCTTGGCGGCCATGATGCCCTTGAGCGAGGCGTATCGCGGTTGATTGATTCCGAACTGAACCGTGAGAACGGCAGGCATCGGAAGTTCGACGGATTCGTTGATTCCGCCTTCCAATTCGCGCCGCACCTTGAGCGATTTTGCGTCAGGATTCGCTTCAACGCCGACGACGACTGTAGCGTGGGCCCAGCCCAGAAACTCGGCCAGCATCGTTCCCGTCATGCCGGTCCCGAGATCGTCGGATTGAACGCCGGTGAGAACGAGATCGGCGCCGCCGTCTTTCTCGATGACTTTGGCCAGGGTGGCTGCCGCAGCGAATTCGTCGGCGCCTTTGAATTTTGGATCGAGCAGATGGATCGCCCTGTCCGCGCCCATGGCAAGGCCGGAGCGCAGCACTCTGGCCGCCTCTTCGCCACCCATCGAAAGGACCACGACATCTCCTGAATGCTTCTCTTTCAACCGAAGGGCTTCCTCGAGCGCATAGTTATCGGCTTCGCTTGCGACGAATGTGAGGTCCTGATCTTTGATCCACGTCTTCGCCTCATTAATGATGAGGCGCGAAGCGGAATCCGGAACGGGCTTAATGCAACTGATGATTTTCACGCCTGACTCCCAAATGTTCGATTCTATAGCATCTTGCAGGCATGCACCATCCACGGCGCGAAGCCCGCGCGGTGCCAGAGCTCCGATGACGGCTCGCTCCATGCATCGTATATCGTCTCGACCGCCATAGCTTCGCGCTCCCGCATGACTTCGAGCGAGCGCTCAACAAGACGGCGGCCGACTCCCTGGCGGCGAAACCGCTCATTTACATAGACGGCATCGATAATTCCCATCTTTCGGGGCTCCACCACGGGCGGAACGGATTCCCAGTGACCGACCCGCCCGATAAGAAAACCGGCCTGCGCTTCGGTAGTTTCTGCTATAAAGCCCAGCGTTCCATGGTCTTTGAAGCGAGCCGCCAGCCAGGCCCTCATGGCCGGTCCGGAGTCGGCTTTGAGGCGCATGTCCGAACGAGCGGCATTGCGGCAGAAGTCCAGCCAGGACACCTGGATAGCGGGGAGATCCTCACGCCGCCATTCTCGGATACTTATTTCCATTGCGATTCTCGGACGAACTGGGATAGAAGTTCCGACTAAATTCGAACTTAAAATTATCTAACGATATTGCTGGATTTATCCGATATAAAGTAAGAGTCAGATTACCCGCATGAAGCACCAATAAGGCAGGAAGTATGATTAGAGCAGGAAGCATCAGTAGTAAGGCAGGAAGCATGAGTGATGAGTCTAAAGCCAAGAGCATCTTCACGACCCATGAAGTCAGCAGGCTCTTGCATGTAAATCCCCGGTCTGTTATCAACTGGATCGAACAGGACTTACTGTCTTCGTATCGGACGCCCGGCGGGCACCGGCGCATCCGGCGCGAGGACCTTTTGGCCTTTCTTCGAAAACACCAGATCCCGACGCCGCCCGCGCTGGTCGAGGGAAAGTTCAACATGCTCATTGTCGAAGACGAAGAGGAAATCGCTCAGATTATGCGCACCTTCTTCGAGCGGCAGGGGGCGTACCAGATCGCCACGGCCTCCGACGGCATTACAGCTCTCATCGAGGTCGGCCGCGTGAAACCGGATCTCCTGATCCTGGACATCATGATTCCCGGCGTTGACGGCATCGAAGTCTGCCGTCGAATCAAAGCCAACCACAGCAACAGCACCGCAATCATCGCAATCAGCGGCCAGGCCGCGGCTGAAAAGGAAATTCTCGAGGCAGGCGCCGACGTCTTCATGCCCAAGCCGATCGACCTCGACAAACTCCTCGAGGAAGCCAGACGCCTCCTCCGTGTCTTGTAACCACATTTTTCACATGACATACTAACAAGCTGCTGCCAGCCTGACCGTGATCGCCTGTGGCGATCCGCGGTAAAGCTGGCTCCAGCTTGTGCGCCCGTAGCTCAGATGGATAGAGCGACGGACTACGAATCCGTAGGTCGGGGGTTCGACTCCCTCCGGGCGTATTGAAAGCAAACAAGATAGGCCGCCTTCCTGAGCGGCCTTTTGCTTTTCCGAGTGCCGGGTGCCACTGGGTGCCAAACAAAGATAGTATGAAGTTCAACGAACGATTCAACATCGAAGTTGGTGCGGAGGAAGCGCAGCAACGTTTCGTGAACCGAGCATATAACGAGCTCTATCTGTCCTTTTTTTGGGACCTCCCTGACAATCAGCGGTCCAAAATCCATAAAGGCGTCGCTTCCGCGCTCGGCGATCGATTCCAACATAACTAGACGCTCGACAAACTTGTCGGGCAAGATTTTCTACGGAACCTTCATGCAATCGAAGCCTTCTATGGCGAGTTAAACCAATATTCAAGCTATCAACAAGACCGGGCTATTCAGATCATTCGTGGACTACTTTCGAAATCCGAAATTGACCTTGGAATTGACTGGCAGGATGGAAAATTCTACCGAAAGGGTGCCAAGCTTCTTGATGAGGCGTTGGTCAATGATTCACTACATTGGCTTCGGGATAAATCCTATGAAAGTGTGCAAAAACCATTCGAGAAAGGGCTGAAGCATCTCCTGGAAGCGCACGTGAAGCAGGATCAACTTCTTGATGTAATCACAGATATGTACGAAGCAGTTGAAGCGCTTGCGAAGATCGTTACCGAAAGGCCCAACAAAGATCTCTCTGGCAACCGCGAGATGTTTATTTCAAAAGTCGGCGCCTCCGATGCCTACAAAGTACTCCTCAAGGAATAGATCGATTACGCAAATGAATTTCGCCACGCTGAACAGGAAGGAGAACCGAAACCAGTTGTGACGGAACGGGAAGCTGAATCCTTCGTCTACCTCACCGGAATATTCATCCGACTCGCAATGACAAATACAAAGTGAGAATCAGTCCGCAGCGACCGCTCTGGCTTTTTCGTTACTTCCTAAAACTGGAAGTTTGTTGACGGCCTGGCGATTCGCGCCGGGAATGAAGTGGCCGTAGACATCCACCGTGATCTTGATGGAGCTGTGTCCGAGCTGCTCTTTCACGTACACCGGTGATTCACCGCTCATGAGAAGAATTGATGCGAACGTGTGCCGTGTATCGTGCAGGCGCCGGCGGCGGATCTTGGCCTTATCGCATGCCTTCCAGAAAACGCGATTACGCCAGTTGTCCATGTCGAGCGGTTGACCTTCGGCGCGCTTCCCTTCCTTCAATCGGAGGCCTGGACTCAAGAATACCCATTCCGGGATCTCGTTCTTACCGCGCGCGAGATATTCCTCCTGGCGCTTTTTCTTCAAGGTCTGGAGTTCATGAAGTAGCGCATCGGAGATATCGACCTTTCGCATCCTCTTCGTTTTGGTTTTCCCCTTCGCCCCATCTTTCTGTTGCCGGCGGACGATCGCAAAGCGGCCTCGGAGATCGATATCGGGCCACTCGAGGCCTGCTAGTTCTGCGGATCGTAAACCTGTGTGCAGCGCAGTCAACATCAGAACGTAGTTCTCATAGCTGAAATGAGTGAGGGTGGCTTCCAGCAGCAACGGAATTTCTTCGGCTGTGAACGGGTCCACTTACGGACCTGGCCCGCTTCCCGGTAAAGCTTGCCGAGCCGAGTTGCCGGATTCGCCGGCAGCAGATTTTTTTCCACGGCCTCGGTAAGGGCGGCGCGGAGCGCGGCAATAATCAGCCTGATTGAATCCTTTGAGAGTTTCCGTTCAGCTTCTTCGGCTTGCCCTTCCTCGCTGCAGGCGCGTTTTCTCGCACTCTTCTGGAGCAGCGACACTACGAAGTCCTTGATACGATCGCGCGTCAGTTCATCAATGGGAATCTCGCCGATCGCCGGCAGGATGTGGATCCTGGAGGAACAGCCGAAACCGTCATCAAAGCGATGTATGATTTGCTTCCGCGCTACGCCCGTGTTGCGAATCCACAGAAGGGCGGTACGCGATGACGGTATCGAAACGAGTCATTGCTGAACAGGAACTCGCCGCCGAAGTTGCGGAGCACATCGTTGCAGCACGGGATCACATCAAATTACTCTGGAATGTCTTCTATGCCGTCGACAGTGCCCAGAAGCTCCTGGACCGATCCGAGCGCTTGAAAGAATGTGAATGTGAGGCCGAATGCTTTCGGGACATCGAAGGTCCGAAGATCATCCTGAAGGACACACTGGAAAAATTCGAGCACTTGCTTGCCGCTATCGAGGAGGCCCGTATACCTCCATATCTACTGGATAACATCATCGTCAAGTCGCAGGAAGGCGGCGCCGAATGAGCCAGGAGGGGCGGCTGCGGTCGCCCCGATTTCACGGAAAGGGAAAATCATCATGGACTATGAAAACACTATTCAACGACTGACGCCTGAAATCCTTGACGCCATCATCAGTGCAATGGGTCTATGGGACTCGCGCGCCGAGGGATCACCGGCCGAGCACGCCCTACTGCAGGATCGCTCCAGGCTGAGTGAGATCATGCGCGAAAGTGGCCGACTGTCTGGGCTTCTGCAAGCGCAGGTTGAAATACTCACGACAATTGACGCATCCATGCCAAGTATTGAGGGATGCTTTGAAGACTGGTTTCTCTTAGGCTGGCATGCGCGCGGCGCCATCGAAGATGCAGAGAAGATGAAAGGTTTGTGAATGAGTTTCTGGTTTAGAAAAAGCTTCAAATTTGGCCCGGGCCGAATCAGCTTGTCCAAGTCCGGGCCTTCTCTCTCGGGTGGCACGAAAGGCGCGAGGTTGACCCTGGGCGCGCGTGGCTTGAACCTGATGGCCGGCGCCAAGGGGATCTTCTACCGGAAGCACCTG
>WNFO01007571.1_pt1 | contig 12836 bp, 15 predicted proteins | sample 5400251 | NCBI WGS metagenome assembly WNFO01 (sample SAMN13153354, study PRJNA577476) | soil metagenome | isolation source: 100 cm saprolite under Madrone tree | place: USA:California | collected 2016-06-14
ATGGCTGTGTGCATGCGGGTGATAACCCAACTGCGGTTCGTCGTAGGCCTGCTGGTGTTGTTGTGGATAGAGGCCCTGGCCTTGGCCTTGGCCGTACGACTGGGGCTGCTTGCCTTGTGGGCCTGCGGGGCTCGGTGCGGAGCCAGGACCAGGCGGGAAGACGGGGTATTTGACGAATGGTTGTGGAACATTGTACGGGTAGTTGTACGGCGAGCCGTAGAACTGGTTTTGTGTATATGGGTTGTAATATGCCATGGGAGGCGGATAGCCCTGCCCGCCTTGCTGAGCGCCGCCAGGGGGAGGTGCAGGTCCCCCCTGCTGTTGTTGTGGCTGCTGTGGCTGCTGCTGCTGCTGTTGTTGCTGCTGCTGCTGCTGCTGTTGCTGGAGCCCAGGCAAACTTTTTACATCGTCATGTAGCCCACTGCGTGCACCAAACCCGCCAGTCTGCTGTTGGCTATATGAGTCATAAAAGTTCTAAAAGCAGGGCTACAGATTCTCCGCATGCACCGTGCAGGACAGAATGACTTACCCGTTGTTGGGTGTCACCGTAGCCATAGTCGGCTCCTCCGGCGAATGCGCCGAGTTGCGAAATGGGGCCACCTTGCTGGTTCGATTGACCGAACGCCGCATATGGGCTGTCTTGGGCTTGGGAAGTAGGTGGTGTCCCGGCACCAGCGTGGAAATAGGGTCCCTGTGCGTCTGGTTGGCGATAGAAAGATGTGGGTACTTGCTGCTGGGGAAGCGGTGACTGGTGTTGCGTTTGCGCGGGGTCGAGATGTGTTGGAAGCCCATGTTGGGAGTACTGGTGCTGTAACGATTGGTGAGGTTGCTGGTGATTGCTGTGGGAAGGCGGCGAGACCTGCTGCTGTTGTGGTGGTTGGGGTTGGGGTTGTTGTGGCTGCGATTGTTGTGACTGGTGCGGGTAGCCAGATATCTGAGAAGAGACCTGAGGCGCAGCCGAGGGTGTGGTGAGTGCTGGCTGCGATACAGACGTAGGAAGATGGGACGGTGTGGGTTGTGGGGGAACCGAGGCTTGCACCTGCGCTTGTTGCGGGATTGCTTGTGGTTGACTTGGTTGAGTAAAGCTTGCTGAGCTAAGTGAGGATGTGACAGAAGTAACAGGGACTTCTGGTTGTGAGGGTGGAGGGACTAAAGGGATTGACTGTATTGGTTGGGGCTCAGGTGCTACTGGGGATTCGCTTGGCGGTTTCGCCACTGGTTCAAGAGGTAGTGCTACTGGTTCACTAGATAGAAGGGTATGGGCCGCTACGTGGTCTCTAGAAAAAGGTTACTCACGGTTTAGGATCAACGATCTCGTCGCCGCCAATACTGAGGCTACCGAACTGCATGCCGACCTTCTCAAGACCGGAACCAAAGTTATTCGGCAGCGTGACCGCTTGGTCTGTTTTAAACCGTGCACTATGCCTATGTCCTGCACTGCTTGGCCTCACTTGTACAGGCGCTACATGCTTCGGAATTGCCTCATTAAAGCCGCCAACCGGTTCCTTGGGCTGGGGAGCAGGCAGCGATACGATAGGTTCAGAAACTGGTTCGTTGGCTGGTGATGGTTCAGATGGAACAGGCTTCACTTCATCATGAACTTTGACTTCTTCAGCGGGCGTCGATAGCCAAGGTTCCAGGACGGGGGCAGAAGGTTTGCGTTGTGGATTGTCCTCCCAAGGGGGGTTTTGGCCGGTGGTAGGTTCCTCCCATCCCGCCTGGGCCTCAACCGTAGATTCACTTTCCTGGGTAGGTGCAGGAGGAGGGGTAGGTTCACGAGGAGGTTCGGACGGTGGAGTGGGCAGTGGGAGGGGAGCAGCAGGTTGGGAAACGTTTGAAGCGGGGGCAGTAGGGGGCTTTTCAGGAGGACTGTGAAGTAAAATATGAAATTCAAATGAGTGGTGGAGACGACGAATACACACCGGGCGACTTGCGCCCATGAAAGCTTGGAGGTAGCAGGAGTCTTGACACTGGGTCGAGCAGGAGGAATAGGCTGGGGCTTGACAGAAGGAGAAGCGGTTGCGGAGCCATTTGTGGTTGAGGTTGCACCTGCGCCCCAAGTTGATTCAGTGTTGCCGCCCCATGTTCCAGCTTGGGTCTCCGAGGTGCTGCCCCAGCCAGTATAGCTATCAGAGCCGGCGACTGTAGGTGATTCCCCCCAGGTATCAGAGGAGAGGGCAGTATCACCATTTGCGGCAGGCGATGCAGGAGCGCCAGTATGAGTGTGAGAATGATTGCGGTGAGAATCGCGGTGACCACGGCTACTCGGAGAGCGACCGCCAGCAGCGCCACCACGCCCAGGGCCGCCACGCCCACCACGTCCGCCTCTGCCTCCTCGGGACTCGCCTCTCTCTCGAGTAGGTGTAGAGTCCTTAGTTTGTCCCTGATGAGTGGAGGATTTTCGCTCAGAGTTGAAAGCAGGTCTTAAGAAGGGACGTGTTAACAGGGACGCGTTAGGTCAAGGGTCAACAGGGACGGACCGTCGATGGACCAAGTTGGGAACAAGTCTTGCAGCTGCTGTACCTGAGTGCGATAGAGCTCTGGTATTTTGGATTGGTGGGGGAGATGGGACCGCTTTGAGTCTGAGGATGACTTTTGAGTGGACGACATTGCAAGGTGAGACGGGGAGTGTGGCGGGTACGAGTGAGGGCGACAAATTGGGTGCGGAGTCTTATTATAAGGCTTATCGGACGAAAATAAAGTGCGACGCGAGGGCTGAGAATAGCGAGTGAGTCGCGGGCGACAAATTAGGTGCGGAGTCTTATTATAAGGCTTATGTGACGAAAATAAAGTGCGACGCGAGGGCTGAGAACGGCGAGTGAGTGGCGGGCGACAAATTAGGTGCGGAGTCTTATTATAAGGCTTATCGGACGAAAATAAAGTGCGACGCGAGGGCTGAGAATAGCGAGTGACCGACGACCGACATGAACAGCCCCGCCGCTCGTTCCTCCTTCGCCGTCCAAGCAAAACGTGCTCGCCCGACAAATCTCGCTCTCTCGCCCCCGGCAAAGAGATCAGCCACGGCTCCCTCAGTACTTGAGCTCGAAACTCCCATCGACGACATTGATCATCATTCCCTCCATCATAAATTCACCCCCCCTGCATCTCCCATATGTGCGACCCCGCTCTCCACCGCCTTCTCTGCCTACGGTCGCTCAGAAAGTGATCCTGATCATGTAAAGTCTCCAGATGACATATCCAATCAAGTCGCTGTCCTCGAACAGCTCAGACGCAGCGTACAGAAAAATCTCCGTCTTCGCCCCATTGATGTAACACCATCTCCTCCTCGCTCCCCTACTCGCTCCCTCTCATCCGCCTCAATTTGGACCGACTTTGCACCAGCCCGCTCATCCAGCCCTGCTTCTTCCATCGCGTCCCCGAGTATCTACTATACTCCCTTATCTGACCCAAAATCTCCCCCGCTTAGCGCCCATTACATTGGGCCCCCCTTCTTCGACCGTCCTGGACCAGAATTACCACGAAGCCCAGCGCGATCAATCGATGCCGCCTCTCTTGCCTCTCGACTTGACAATCCCACCCGTCGCCCACTCCTGATTGATACCCGACCAGCCGCGGCTTTTCTCGGCTGTCACATAAAATCGAGCGTCAATTTTGCCATCCCTTCTCTGATCCTTAAGCGTTCTCGGAAACCTGGCGCTGGCTTTGGTTCCATCGATGCTCTCCGTCAATTCATCACTACGGACCCCTGCAGAGCCGTTTGGGACTCTATCATGGCTCCGGGTGGCTCCTGGGATGGTGACGTGATCGTCTATGATGAGGAAATGAATCCACAAGTCAGGCTGAACGCCCAAGTCATTGCTTGGGCTCTTCTACCTGTCATCTCACCGCTCCTCGTCCGTGGTAGAGCTGATTATCTCGAGGGTGGCATCCTTGCCGCTCGCGCCCACCCAGACTTACAGAGATTTATTGCCTCATCATCAAATGATCCCTCCTCCGAGATGGAAGATGAGGTACAAGAAGGGCAAATTTCTATCATCGCTTCACCGCCACCACCACCTAAGCTTTCCCTTCCACCCAAGCCAAAGAAAGGTGGAGGTCTTTTTCAACTCGACACCGCCACAGCTGCGCGCTCCAGGGTTCTTCCAGAAATTGAACGTAGCACAGGTGCTTCACCGGTTCCGATGTCTGTCGACAGTTTGCCAGGCGTTACTGAGGGCAGAGCTGAGGGCGCTCCCTGGAATATCATCGATGCTTCACCTTCTCCGCCTCCCTCCCAGTCCGTCTTACCACGTTCCTCGCCACCACAGAGACCATGCCTCTCGACACTTCGCAAACTCGATACAAAGTCGGCCGAACGCCTCGGCCCGCCAAAACTTCACGTGCGCACCGTGCGCTCAGCCACTCTCGCTGCTCCTCCTTCTGCTGGGCTATGGCCGAATGGGAGCGGACGCAGCTCACCCCGCGCGCACTCACCGTCTCACCTCACCCTCACCCACTCCAATCATACTTCGCCCAGTTCTGCAAGACTTGGGGAGTTTCTTATCCCACCACCCTCGCCCAATATACCTTCCTCCCCTCGGACCCCCATTCCTCCAAGCCCATGTACTGCTCGTCCAGACCTCTCCGCATCCCCGTCAACGGAAGACGCAATACCAACGTTTACCGTTTCAACCATCCTACCTAATTTTCTCTACCTCGGACCCGAGATCACGGCCGAAGAGCATGTCCGGGAACTTCAGAGCCTTGGCGTGCGCCGGATTCTGAACCTTGCTGCAGAGTGTGACGATGATAACGGGCTTGGATTGCGCCAGCGGTTTGAGCGGTATGTGAAGATCCCGATGCGAGATACTGTCGAGGAGGAAAATGTTCTTCTTGGGGTACGAGAAGCTTGCGAGGTCCTTGGTACGTCCCTCCCTCCTTCCATCTTCCAGCCCTTCATCACCATGTGCTTAATTCCTCTGACAGACGATGCGAGTTTACATTCCGCGCCGACCTACGTGCACTGTAAAGCCGGTAAATCACGCTCAGTGACAGCTGTGATGGCTTACCTCATTCATGCAAACCACTGGACGCTATCGCGAGCCTACACTTTTGTCCTCGAGCGGCGGAAAGGCATCTCTCCGAACATCGGTTTCGTGTCGGAGTTAATGAACTTCGAAGAAGCTGAGCTCGGCAGTAAATCCGTCGGTGTTGTCAAGCAACCACAATCTTCAGGCGGCGTTGGGGGGTCCGATAGTGATCACCTCGACAGTGATGGTAGTAGTCATAGAGGTGCCGCCATTGGGGCTGGGATTGGCGGGCGACGGCCGTCGCATATGCGTGAAAGCCTCCCACCGGCTTGGAGTACCAGTGGCGGCGCTAGTGCGGGCCTATCTAGCGTTCCGCGCAGCGTTGCTGGAGATGTCGGTCAAGAAATGGAGGTGAAGGACGCCACTGGGCGATATCGACATGCGCGCCGCGCTCCTGTCGACGAAAATACACTTCAGCCGATGCGCCGAGTTAGCAAGGCGGGTCTTGAGAGCACATCTTCTGTCGAGCCATAAACTGGTTTCCGAAGGACGAACGTTTATTTTGGCCCCACCCACCTTACTGCCTGGCATCGGCATAGACTTCCGCGCGTGTGTTCATGTATCAAAAAATCCCCTACCGTGTATCTGGTTTTTCTGTATTTATGACATACAGCAGATGATACAGTTCCATCGGGAGGGTTTTCCTGTACATGCATACGACATTATTTTTCTTTCTCTTCTCTTAAGGACCCACATTCACGTAGGGGACCATCATCACCGCACCGCGTACAACGGACCCCTTCTGCCTATGCTGTCGTCGTTTGGTTTTGGTCTATACTCTCCACACTTTTGATTCATTTTTTCTTTCGCTTCCATTAGACCTTTTCCGTTCGCCTTTTCTCTTCATTCTGGCACATGTTTTACAGTCTGTGAAATGCCCTCCCTCTGCCGCTGCCATTGATATTGTTCATATATCTTTGATTCCCTCCCGCATTTGTATGTTACAGACACTGCATTTTTTAATATTTATTGCTCATTGTAGGCTGGTAGCATTGTTGTCTTTTTTCATGGGGCAAACACCATAGATCGCCTCGCTTCGACTCGGAGCTCACGAGAAGCACGATGTCATCTCCGCGGGACATTCGACAGTGGAGTTCCGAGTTCCGCGTGAAGTCCGAGTGTTGCCTCTGTTGATTGCAATGCTGATAACATTGCCCGCAAAAAAAGGGGGGCTATTCAGTTGGAGCTAAGCGGCATCACTGTCAGACCCCGGGCTCAATCCAATCCAAAAGGCAACGCCGTTCGTCAAATGTGAATCTGCTGATACCGGCGGCAGTAGCCGCGTTGACACCGAGCGAGAGGCCAGAGCTGAGCCAGCACAACTGAGTTGGTTCTGCTGGGTAAGATGGACTTTTATACTTGGCAGTAGTCTAGCATCCGATGAATGTAAAGTGAAGGATGTACAGTCGCGACGACGACTGGCGCACTGGGCTTTCGCTAGGCGTCATTGCGCGCAGCACCCAACCCCCTTCGGCGAGTCCAAACCAAAAACCAGGAACAAGGTTTATATGGTTGTTGGCAGCTCCCGTTTTTCGAACGGTCCTGGGTTTACAGCTTTTGGTCTTTCTTGACAGCCCTTGGGTGACCCGGAGAAGAAGCGCCTGGACCAATAGTACCGATGTGGGGCCTTTTTACTAGATCATGCGGAGATGCTGCTGGGGTTTTTCATTTCTATTTTGTGTGAGCGAGAGAGGGCGAGTCACGGAATTCGCAAGTGGGGCATACTGCTACAACAGCAGGCAGAGCATCACACCATACGAGAGTACTACTGTACTGGTGGGATGCCCGTAATGAGCCCGCTGGCTGTTTGGGCCACCGACACAGTCGTTACTAGTGTTCTCACACAGGCTCTAATACACTCTAAATGGCACATAATATGTTCTTCCGGTGACGATCTTCGAGGCGCGCGCAGGGGACATTCAAGTTGACCAGGGCAGGCAGGGCAAAGGCGCGATGAGAAACTACTGCCAGTGTACCCGAGAAGGACGCTGGACATGGAAAACGCGCCACATTGGAACCGAACTTGAACCCGGGTAGCCGCGGTGTAGATCAACCAGATCGACCTGCAAGACGGCGACACCCAACCCAATCGCAGTGTCAAAAAGTGAAAAGTGGCCACATGGTTCAAGTTCGAAGATGAGACGTCCAGAGGAGGTAACAAGAGGCGAGTCTGATTGTATTCTAGTAGTAAGAGGCTCCGAGTCCGGCCGGCCGGGTGACAATCCTGTGTTCAAATCAGGTGGTGCAAGATTGTGGGAAAATGATGATAAAACAACCATTTCTAAAGGTTCCCAGGCTTATTACAAAGTTACCCCCGAGTTTTCGGAGACTTGAAACTTTGCATTTCATGTACTGTAGTGATACATGTAATTAGATTTACAGTCGAATAATGCACAAAGGTGTGCCATTACAAGGAGTACATCCACTTGGGATTCTACAACCAGACTAGGTAGTCTACAAGAATATGTAACAATTTTCTGGAGCGGACTTCTGGACCAGCCATGAAGTGGCTATAAGTGCTCCAAAAAGGATATGCGTTGTTAGAGCTTCGACTGTAGTGATACGTGTAATTGGATTTACTCGGCCATTGCCATCACACAACACACTTTCCTTTGCCGCTTCCCATATCGTGATCGTTAACAATGTCCGCGATTGGTTCGTGTGGCTTTCCATGAGGCTGCCCACTGATATTCGAGCCGAAACGATTTGTTTTTGGCGTAGAGTGCTGTTCGTGGGTTGTGTGCATGGCCACCTGAACGCCAGTGAGGAAAACGGGCGCAGTAGAGATACGATTGGCCCCCAACGTGGTTCGACCTCCCGTCGGGAGAATTTTCTGTGAACTGCCATGACTACATTGAGCAAGTACAATGAGCACCAAACAGAGGCAGAAGTGAATACGAGTTTCTTACACATCAGAGGAAAAGAAGTCGGTCAGAGAGCGATACATGCGTGTGGCAGCAATTGACATTGTAATAAGCCAAGGAATCTGGAACATCTATTTTATGTTGCGGAAATGGGTAAGGGACCATCATTCCTTCCCCACTATTGACAAATAAAAAAACGTACGATGTTCATTGGCCCTGCAATTTTGAGAATAGTAGAGCTCAGTCAACACCATTTATTAATCGACAAGAATGAGAACTATACCATTAAGGTTCAAAAGAATGAAGACCTATACGGGCAATGGTGATGAACAAAGGGGAAGAAACACATGAAGATCCAGTAAACCGACTCACCATTGGCGTGAGCTCAGCCACGACGGCAACCAGAAGCCAGACGACACCCTTACGAGGGCAGCAAAACACCGGTGAATCGAGAGTATGGTAGTAGGAAAGAAGTGCCACCGGCCTACCTGGTTCCACAAGAGGCATCCCAAACCCATCAGACCACCATGACGGCGCAGACGACGCAGACCAAAGAACATGATGGAAAGCAGCGCGACGTCGGTGACAAATGCGATAATGGTACTAAGTCTGACGCTGTCCAGCTGGAATGCACAGAGGCTCATCTCCTCGTTCCAGGAAGAGCGGAACTGTAGATCGATTAAAGTTCTGCAGGTTCAAATAGGTAATATGGATGACTATTCACCCGCAAAGCACCTAAAACCAGACTACATTTGAATACAGCTCTTGATCACCCGCAGGAGGTAGAGAAATGGACTTACCTTGAATGAGGAATGCAACGTTGGTCCCCCATATACTGGTCGCGAAAGCAACAATAATCCTATTCCTGTCCCAAATAGCGATTCTGACAGCGTCCGTAAGCATCGTAAAGGGTGTCCCTGAAGAAGACGAACATGCGAAGCACGATCAAGAGCGAGGCGGCAGCGAGGGCCAGGTAACCTAAGATCTGAGAAGGTTATAAAACGGGGATAAGAGCTCTTTCGTCCAAGATTGGGTGTGATGGGATGCGTACAAACTGTAAATTGGCTACGACCTTGGGAAAACAGGTTATTAGAGAACAGGCATAAGGACGTTAGACGAATGACATCATGGCACATACCTGACAGTTTATTACGGTCGTACGACTATTACTATATAAATTTAGAGCCACAACTGCCAGGGTGGCCACACGGGTAAGGGAGTAGATCTACCAGATGAGTAAGTCAGATTGTTGCTCATTGAAATGTCGCAGAGCAAAAAATGGAGAATGATTACCTACCCATATTGTCCAGCGGTATGGGCGACCCCCCCGAATAACACTCCACTCGTAGTTGAGAGTGGTGACAAACTCCCAACTGGGAGTGAGAAATTGAGTTATATGGCACATCAGAACGGCAAAAATGCCAATGAGAGAGGCAGGCCCACATGAAAATACCATCCACAATATTCCAGAACCTCTGAGTTTCCTCTGGAAGGTGAGTCCAGTTACCTTCTGATTTCGAGAGAAAAGATTGAGTACACGCACCATGTTCCTTAGCAATTATGACGGGGTCGTGGAAGTTGATCATCCTCAGGCTGTTAGCGGAGCAATGGGGATAATAGCTCTCCCCACATAACAGTGGTGACACCGAGTCTATAAATAGTACCAACTTTGGTGCATCGGTACCTGATGACCCTCTTCGATTTACTGATAGGGGCGCTGTCGAAGCTGTCGCGCGCTAATCATCAGTTTTAGTGCTATCGACATGAAGCAACATGTAGATTCGTACAATGCAAGGTGTCGGACACTCTGGTCGTGCTGCGGAATCCTCAACCACGAAGAATAACCACTACAAAGCAGTACAGAGGTACTGTGTCAAGTAGTAACTGCAGATGGCTGAATCGGTATATGGTCATGGTGTCGTTCAAGGTGCGAACCCTCGGAACTTGGAACTGCCGAATGCTGGTTGTCTACCGTGACAGCTTGCCGTAATCGTTCTTTCCCATGTTTACTCGACTGATATATCTGTACACCTTGTCTCAAATTTCCCGTGCCACCGTGTTATGAAACAAAGAAAGATCTTTGCTTACAAGGCTGTTGGTGGCAGGTAGTGCAGTCCGAGGAGTTACGCTACTATCACAGTTTGGGAGTTTCAAAATGTTGATTAAATTGTGAATAGATAAACAACGGTGACACCTTTTGCTAATCTGACTTTTGAAGTCGGTGCCATAACTTCTGAAAGACGTCCTGGATGTGTTATTGTGTCGAAATGAAAGCCGACCAAAAAGTTGGGAGTTTCAAAATATTTCTGTCACGAGTAACGCTGACTCATACGGCCGATTACATCTCCACTCGGAAACAAATCGCGATGACCTCCACCTCCACGCTTGTCACGCTGAAACCTCCATTTGCTCTGGGTGCTCCACAATTCTTCACAAGGCTTCTTATACATGCTCTGATGATGTGTGCAAGTTTTGGTAACATTGCATAGAGTGATACTCAAATACGGAGCTGTTTAAATACATTTTCATTTAATCCAATAATATTGCCTATATCGCAACACATCCATGGCTTGATCCCCCTCATTTCTCCTATACAGTTAATTATAGCAGTTTATAGCTAAACTATCTCACGAAAGATCAGAGCTTATATGCACACGACCTCTTAATAGCATGCATTTTGAAACCCATACATGTGATAGTAGATCTGGCGCCTATTCGCCTTGGCGATTGTATTTACCGAGAGCTCCGAGTACGTACCGAGACTTCTTTTACCACGGCTGGGTTTCAAGTTGAAATGGAACGCTCAAGTTGTCCACTCAACCAATCAATCAAGCTATTGATACGATATCATGACCGTTGCTTATACACCTGGGCCCCATCCTAGTCGAGGGCTGGTAGTCTGGTACGTATCTGGTGTTGATTCGAAATTATGTCTTTCTTCGCTGTGCCGCTCGGAAGCATGTACTATATGCGATTGCTGTACGAGTTATGTTGACTAACCATCATGTTTTCCCTGGGGGCATCTGTAAACCAGTCGCTGCTAGTGAAACAAGGGTTCTAACCCACACCGACTCTCACGATGACCATGTGCAAGCCAATAACTTCCACAGTACTGAGTGACGTACAACCCAACCCACATCTCCGACTCGGACTCTGGCTGACAACAGTGCACACAGAGACCGCGTGCAACATTAATGTGCCTCAACTTCTCCATCACCCCTGGAAGATTTTCGGAATAGACAAACTGGCATGTAAGTAAAGCTTCCGTCTTCCGGCCCATTACCATGACCGGGGCTTTTTGAGGAGAGTGTTTCATGCTCAGATTAACTTTCATGATCGCATTATATTCATTATCGCCGAAACGATTGTCGTGAGAGCGGCTTGAATGCGATTGGCGGACAGATTCGTGCGGATGAGAGTTCTGATACCCTTTGGGGGTTGGTGCACGGTGAGGTCATCGAGGACTTTTGAAGAAACTTGAATCAGAGCCGTCGACTTTTGAGAATTTTCGAATCTCCAACTCGTATAATTGGCATGTAACATTAAAATTGAGAGACCTCGACGCTGACCGTAACGCATAACGCATACCTGATGCTTTACTCAAAAGTATCATGTTGGACGTCGCCAGTCCGATGGTTCACCTTGAGTTATATTTCCCTCTGACTGACCGGAGGACGGTGACAGTGCACCTCGTGATTTTGATCCCATTCGTATTTGTTGGAGATGCAGCCGCCTCGCAGCATCAGAGGGCGATCGGTTGAGGAAGCCGGGGAAGCATGATGCACGCATCGTGAATCAGCCTATGTTTTTCGTTGGGGCTTTTTTTGTTGCGCGACTTTTTTTTTGTTTACCTTTTCGGAAAGTAGATTATCAAAAAAATCGCACAGAAGCATAGACTACAGAAAACACATGAAAAGCCATAGTAATACGAGTAGTAGACCTCAGCTCCCTCATTTCAGAAGCTGATGAGGTCAGTAGCAGCGTAGCAGCTTAATGCTCCAAAATCTTGGCTGACCGGCTATAACATGATACATAATCTAATGAAGTATATCGCGACGATGGCATGGTTATTCGAGGCATCCACGTCCACCCCATACTCGAGTAAAACCTGAACCATTTTTCGAGATCCCCATAATAGGCTGCAGAATGTAACAGAGTGCTGTCGTAACTGCCCCGCAGTTCCACGGATGATTTATTGCGACCGAATACTACTACTGTAGCTGGGCCAGTCGGAAGTGTCCTTCCTGCTAATGCTACCACTGCTGGTGTGTGGTCCTCTCTTCTAACCGCCAATAATAGCATTCACATGCAGTGGATACTCGACAATCAACTGTTCCACAAGATCCGGGTCCGCAAATTCCGCACAACGCCGCATAATATATACCGTAACGGTGTTGCAATCAGATTTCTGAGAATGGCCTACGAATTAAAAAAAAAAAAAAGTTTGAGGGGTGGAGAAAACCTGGTAACTATGTCGTTCAACTATTGTCAAAGCCGCAAAATATGGTTTGTCCAGGTCAAGCGATATTCCATCCGCAGCGAGTTGATCGTCCATTCCGTTTGTCGAGGAGCAGTGGAGCAGTCTATGGACTCAGAGCTCACCCCGGCACAAGCCCAACGATACCGGGGCCACCACTAATATCATACTCATTCACATAGCTCCGCCATTGATCGTATTTGCACAGTACAGCACTCAAATCGATCATTCTCACACTCATATGCCTCGGTTCTGTGGCTTGTTTACAATTAGTGCGCGCAGGGACTAAGAGTCATCTACCCGATCTACTCTCGCAGGGTAAGCGGTTGCGTACACAAGCAATGCTTTCAAACTTGACTTGGATCGTCAAACAAAGAGAACTTTGAAAGTGGGGATTAAATTTGGGCGGAAGTGCCGATGGCCATTCCCGCGCGATGGGCAAAGGAGCACTGTATGCACGACGGG
>WNFO01005844.1_pt1 | contig 12833 bp, 15 predicted proteins | sample 5400251 | NCBI WGS metagenome assembly WNFO01 (sample SAMN13153354, study PRJNA577476) | soil metagenome | isolation source: 100 cm saprolite under Madrone tree | place: USA:California | collected 2016-06-14
TTCCACTTCCAACTTACACAGCACACACACGTAGCAAAGAACAGTTTACTTTTTATTCAGGCATAGAATTGTAGAGGGTAGAGGTTAATGATGATGCGTAGATGAAAGCATTTGTTTATACATTCTTGCTTGGAGTAATGGGACGAAAAGCGTATCGTGTTCTTACTCAAACCGACACAGATGAGCCTGAACACTTAAATAACATACTTGTCAAGAATATCTCACTGTGAGCGCAAACAACCTGGTATCTTCAGATCGTCGTACATCGAATAATGGTGACAACGCGATGGTAAGCCGGAAACTATTGAGGGTGCTTACAGTGGATGTCGCGAAGGCGACACGGGCTGTACGTCAAGCTGTACATTATGAGACCAAAGAGCCCCGTTCTCTCTCACGACGTCTACGCTGTGCAAGCATTCGTCTGGAAACTGGTGATAGAGGCGGTGGTCGCACCAATGTCGGCGGTGACGGAGGTGGGGCTACGTACATCGGTGATGATGAAACGTCCCATCCGGGCGCGATCGTTCTGGAGAGTGAAGAGAACACGTGAGAACACGATGGTAAGCCGGAAATTGTTGATGATGCTTACGGTGGGCGTCGCGACGGCGGCACGGGCTGAACGTCATGTTGTACATGATGGGACCGAAGAGCCTGTTCTCTCTCGCGACGTCTACGCTGTGCGAGCGCTCTTCTGGAAACAGCTGATGAAGGCGGTGGAGGTGAAGGAGGACCTGGCGGTGGTCGCATCAACGTCGACGGTGACGGAGGTGGTGCTACGTTCATTGGTGATGGTGAAACGCCCTGTTTGGGCGCGATCATCCTGAGTGAGAAGAAGATGGGAGAACGCAATGGTAAGCCGGAAACTGTTGAGAATGCTTTCGGTGGACGTCGCGACGGCGGCACGGGCTGAACGTCACGCTGTACATGATGGGACCGAAGGGACTTTTCTCTCTCGCGACGTCTACGCTGTGCGAGCGCTCTTCTGGAAACAGGTGATGGAGGCGGTGGTGTAGGAAGACCTGGCGGTGGTCGCGCTAACGTCGACGGTGACGGAGGTGGGACTACGTTCGTTGGTGATGATGAAATGTCCCGTCTGGGTGCGATCATTCTGGAGAGTGATAAGAAGTGAGAACGCGATGGTGAGCCGGAAACTGTTGAGTGCTTACGGTGGATGGTATGACGTGCAGTGGCAGATGAGAGTGGAAAATGAGGGTGAACGGGACGCCCATTACAAGAGAGTTTTGCGCGTCGAAGGGGGAGAGAAAGACAGAGCGGCCGTAGTATCGATCGTTGGAGATCGTTTTCGAGACGCGAGAGCCAGCGTAAGAGGGAGAGAAGGACGACCAGGGCCAGCGTAAGAAGTTTCGCACGTTGTGGAGCAGGGACGTGGAGATCTGTCGTCATCTGTCGTCATCGACACGATGGAGCCGCAGTCCGTGACAACCAGTTGAGAGATATATGTCAACGTATGTGAAAAACTGATCTTTGCAAGATCCGTAGCTACAAGTTATCGCATTGACGCCACAACAACAAAATGTCCTCATTACCGTCTGGGAGCGATCGGTACAAGAAACCCCGGAGTCAGCTCGCGGACAGACCACATGCTGGTTCATGTTACACCAGTACGCACGTCTCATCGACTGGTCGGGAAGAACGCGTATGACCCTGGTACGTGTGCCATCAACTTTGCGAGCGGGTTTCGTCATCATAGCTGACGGTTGTGCATCAAGTGTCCTTAAGAGCACCCGTCTCTAAGAACAAGATGATCCCATGGCAAGGAGGGGATTAGATGCACTGATGTTGTGGTTTTGACGAACTTGAAGGCGTCTAAAGATCTTGCGCATCCTCGTTGTAATGTCTTGACAGAAAGACTCATGAAAACCCGTATGATACACGATGTAAGAAATCTATTTGGCCACAGTCCAATGAAAATGCCAGAAATTAGGTAAAAGTATATTCGATCCCTAGAAACGCCTCATGTCGGACTGGGTGCTGTATGTAGCCTTCACACTGCAAGAGTAGGGACATTATCCTAAGAGAAAAGGCGGGGAAGAAAGGGAAGGGAATGCCTGCGGAGAAAACTGAGAAGTGCGGTGACGGGGAATGGCTCCCTGCGGTCCGTTCAATAACTACTGACATTTATGAATACTGACATTTGTGAATATGTCCCCGTAGTGATGAGAGTGACGACAACGGTGACGGTGACAAGGACGAGGCACGGGGGCAACTTGAAGGGACGACAATACAGTAAAGAGGGAGAATGAGGTGCGTACCGATGCCGTAGAGGAGAGGCGCGGGTCTCACCTGCACTTTGTTGCTACTTTACCAGGGCGTTGCCGGAGCTGGAAAAAAAATCATCTATCCCCGTCGTTCACCGCACAAACGTTTCCATACTCAACTGTATGCGAATGTCAGGTTTATATACAGTACATAGCTGGCAAGTGTCGAAAATTGAACGATGTCACGTCTATTAGACTACTAATAGCTCTACTAGCTGACCGCGACCACTCCAATACAAGGTTCTGCGGCCCTGGTACCATCGTCGTACAGCCTTTCAAAGGAGGCGTACCCCGCCAACGACAGTACACTGACACCGTATGTTGTATAAATACCACCGCACCCGAGCCGTAGTGCCAAAGTAAACTTAACTTCCTTCCGTCCGACCGCCTCGCACTCGTGTCAAAAATGGTATTGGTTGGGCGTTGCTAAGATGGCAAGCCATCCTTTCTGGAATTCTTTCCGTGCTGGTGAAACTATGGGGCGACATGGGGCGTTATGACGCATTTTTACTGTGCTGTGCAGTGCTTTCAAGTTGGTCCCCCGCTGTATGCTGTCATACTGTACTGTATGACATGCCGTCATTGCTGCCATGGTTGATAGTTGATACGCTGATGTTCTGTTCCTGGATCAGATCGACGCCAAGGACTTGACAGAGAAAAACCTGTCCTGTGAGAGTCACCGCCGCACCCGCGGCGGCAGCCACCGTGGCACCTGTCTACTGTACTAGTGCGTGGCAGATGTCAAAAATGGCGGGCGGCAGTTTCCCTTCTGCTTCGGATATGGCGGTGTATTGACCTGTGCACAAAAATACGCCCTTTTCTGTCGCCGGTGCAGAAGCGTTCATCGTGGTGAGTGAGGGTCACGACCAATGTCGGCCATGACTCCGATGGTACTCCCTTTCTGATGACTCAATCTACGTAGATAGGTGGAAATCGGTGTTCATCTTTTTGTCACGGTTGCCAGTGTGTGCCAGGGGCGGACTTGGACTCGGTTGCTTCCCTCCAGAGACTTCTATCGTACATCCTATCAATGGTCAACGTAAAAAGTTCGGGGCGGCCACCGGCAAAAGGCGGCGGGGTACTCTGGCACTAGCAACCCATCCTTCGATCAGGCCCGTCATTCAAGTTCGACGGCGAACACTTCACTCGTTTCCTCCTCAGTCTCCACAAAAATGACGGTCAATTGCCCGTATAAAAATACAAGTACCCTCAAGTACTTTTTCCGACGGAGAGAAAAGCGAAACTCTAGTCGTTCATGGTTCGGGCTACTATCAATCTGGATGCTGAGCCGGGGCTTTTTTTATTTTAATGGCCTCAAAAGGGGCAAGTCATTGAATCGTCATCGGCGATTCGTCGATGCGTCATGGTCAAATAAATACTGTATTTCATCGCTTTGCGTCGAGCGCGTCTGAAAACGCCGCCAATGCAGAATGACGCAAGAATTGAGCTGGGCGGAGTTTTGAATTAGCCTAGTAGACTTTTGGACGGTGCGTTTCTCATGCAGTACGGTATTAGAAGGACAAGACATGTGGGTTGTCACCCAGATGGCCCAGGAGCGCCATGTTCGACGCCGCTGTTCCCCACCTTCCCCCTCATCCCCCCGATACTATAACTCAAACTTGACAGGACACCCGGAACGGTATTCTCCACTGGAACGATATGGCTGGTGTACTTCCCCTTTTTGCTCTTTGGAGAGCCGTCTTGTACGGGCGTGGTGCTTCAGACATTCAGGTTCGACGGATTGCTTCAAGCGTTTGATGTGTTTGACAGTGTAATCGACCAAAGGTATGAATCTGTCTATCCCCCCCTTCCTTCTCAACAATTACGCAGGGACTCAATTACGGCGACACCCGACCATTTGTGGTTCATCAGGCTGTGCTACAGCATGGTATGTTTCATTTGTTTTTGAACCGGCGGTGATGCGAGCCACCGGCATTTGCGCATTGCTTGTGGCAATCACGCCCGGTCTCTTCAGCTTTATGACAATCACGATTTTCTAGAACAAATTAGATGCCGAATGCAGAGCGCGTGCGCAAGCTATGAGCCAGCATACGGTCTGTCCTCAAGGTGACTGCATGAGAGAATCATCAACAAGGCCACGTAAAGTTGCCGCGAGCATACCGCAAGTTACAGTATCTTCCGCCTTGTCTGCACTTACGTCTTCTGTGGCGTGAGAGCTTCTAGGAAGGAACTTTTTGCATTTCTTCAGTCGGAGTGGCTCATCTGTAGGCAACGATTTCCTTGCGGACAAGGCGCTTGCTAGATTGATGACCTGTTACGGTCCAGACCCGCTTCTCTGCGCGCCGCCATTACCAGCACGACGGGGGAAGTTTCCGCTGGTACTTGCCTTGTTGAGCGGGGGTGACCATATTCCCTCCGCACTTGCTCGGCGGCCTTTGTCGTCTTTATGGAATGCCGTATGACGTACGGACCGGAGGAACCACATTTTGTCTGCTCGTCCTGCTCTGCGATGCAGTGGGCCTTTTCTACAAGTTGTGCTGTGCGCTGTGTGTCTGCGCATTGCTAGCACTCTCAAGGCAGTCAAAAAAGCCTCAAAATATCTTGTTGGAACGTAACATGAGTGGCCTCGGGACCAGACAATTTGTACACACGGGATCGTTCGAATCATCCGGATATTACGTCTGATGCTCTTTCCCGTCTTCCGACTCTGGGGTTGCTCTCGACTTGCACTGTGGCTCTTTCGATGTACCCCCGTGGTTCTGTCAACAAGGTCTTCTTCCCATCGGGGGCGGGGTGTTCGGCACCCTCCATTCCGATCATTCCCATTCGTTAGACAGCAATCTTCGCCTCGTGTCACAAACTTGCCTTCATAGGTCTCGACCCAAGACCTAATCGTCGTGTGCTATTGTATTGATGCAAGGCGAGTCGAAAAAAGGTATCCGCGACGGAGGTCTCCTAAGAGCCTTCTTCTATACTTATGCAAATACTCTCAGCGTTGCCGAAATACCCCGACTTGAGGGGGCAAGAGGGGGCGTGGTGTTGTAGTTGTCCTTACAACTTCGAAAACGCTGGTTCATGAGACGCTGTATCTTACGATACGTACCGTAAATGGCAACTTGTAATCTGCTGTATGGCTTACACTTTAATGAAGTTTACGGACTTCTTGTTGATACTCGATACACGCACATTGAAACAGGGGGGGAAACTGCGCGCTCCGATTTGAGCGCAGTGCGGAGCAGAGAGCACCCCAAGACACAGACACAGACACAAGGAACGGTAGTATAAAACAGGCGAGGCGAGATTCCGAGTCGAGATCTCGGAAAGTAATACTGTAATCTCATTTTGCAAATATCACATCGGATTCGGTCCCTGATCTCGCACAGCTCGAGGCCGTTGAATGCCGATCACACGGGGAGTAAAGCTGGATGTGTCTCGTTGCTTGATGGGGTCCCCGGGGACGAAAGAAGAAAGAGGTACGGGGCTGGGCTTACATACAACATTCATATATTAACTCTCTTTCCTTAACTCTCGTCCTCGCCGCCCGGCGGTCTGCTTCCTCTCCTCTCCTCTTCCGTCATCTCTGCAACTCCAACTTGTCTGCCATGGACTCAGACTATCTTATGCAGCTCGACTACCACGCACGTCGCAATGGCCATTCGGATAATCGCCATCCGTACCCCTCTTTCTCTCCCGACGACCCGCAATACTGGACGTATCCCTACCCTGCCGAATCCTCCCACTACGCGCGATACATCCCTCCTCAACAACCAGACCCCGCCCCCCCTTTCGTCTGCGAGCCGAGCTCACTACCATCAGACGATTTCGCCGCATCCACTCGTCTAGGCCTCTTCGACATTAGTGCCATGCATCCGCAGGTTAGTACCGTCGAGTCTTGGGGCCCGCGTGATGAAGGTGAGAATCTGGCTCGGTTCGGTTTTCATTCCTTCCCTCAGTTCCCTGCTAACATTTCCGACGTTTCTTTCTTAAAAGCGGTGCATTTTGATGATCAAGCCACGTTAGCACAAAGCAATCTTGTTCAGGCCAATTCTTATTATCCCGTTCTCGCACCCTCCCCTCCTTGGGTCCACCCGTCCCCGCCCTCAGACACCACCCCTCCGTCAAGTAACTCCCCGAGTTCTACTCTCGCCAACTATGCTGGCGTTCTCCTCTCTCCCTCTCCCACCGCCGAGTCCCTGGGAATCAATCCCGTCATAGACGCCCGCACTCAGGACGTCTCTGAGGAGACATCTGAGCCCGCCGCTCAAAGCCCCCTCGTAACGTCTCGAAATACACAGGGTACGGGTCGCCGGCCCGGTGCTTGTTCTCGTTGCAAGAAGCTCAAGGTATGAAACACTTTATATTTACGCAGGCGGCGCTGAGGCGCTGAAATCACGTTGACGTCGAATTCGACAGATGCGTTGTTCCTTTGGACCAGACCCGCGCACTTGCATCAGGTGTGCTGCCGGTTCACACCCCTGTGTTGTCGAGGGCCGGAAGGCGAGGACTCCGGGGTGAGTTGTTGACTTACCATTTAGTGTCCGGTTTGACTTGATTCGCCTTGCCGCCGACACGCAGCCAACGCGAGAATTTGTTGAGGCAGATCCGTGAGAAGAATGACACCATATCGCTCTTACTCAACCAATTACGGAACACCTCTCTTACAACTCCCATATCGATCAATGCTGCGCGCATCCCGTTGAACCCTGCAGAGCGCGAAAGACATGGAGAGGTGCTATCTTGGATGGAACGGCGTCATGCTGTCAGCACTCAGGCGTCGGAAAAAGCGTGCGTTGCGTACGACACCTCCCAGCTCGAAGATGAGGGCATGTACTCGTCTTCTGAGGACGAAGATGAGAATGACGAAGAAGCCCAAGAGAGGGCCCTCGCGCGCACGTACGCTGTACTAACGTCCTCCAGTCCAGTGGTTTCTGCATTGCCAGAACAGGCAGCACCGCTGGGGTTCCTTGCCGCATTCTCGTCGCATTGGAATCGGTCCCCTAGTCCTCTTGGAGCGGACGTGTTTGGGATTGCCAATAAGCGGTACTTCCAGCCTAGTGGGTCACACACTTCCGCGTCATTCTGTGGCAACGCGTCTGATTTGAATGGAAGGCCCATATACCGACCTAAACCTTCGACGAATCGTCATTGAGCGCGAAGCTGTCCCTGAGATTCTCATCTCTGGTCTCATCACCCCTCAGGAGGCGCGGGATCTTTTTGACTTGTAAGCGTTTTCCAACGTCCTGTATAGTTTGTCATCCTGATAACGTAACGCTTTAGATTCTTTGAACGTATCAACGTGGGTCTTCTCATATCTTGCCCTTCTTGTATGCATTAATCCTTTCGGCCGGTCGATAGCCATATTTAAGTTTGCTCGATGAGGCAATACATAGCGCAGCGTCGGTAATGAGACGATGTCCATTCCTTTTCACTGTCGGTGCGTCTGCACATTTTCATTCTGGACGTCGTATCTTGACAGACCCTGGGGTAGTGTGCGCCTTGTCCTCTCGGTATTACACACGGCGGCCGGGGCTATATACCCTTGCAATTCATTTCGCAAAGGCATCGGCAGCCTATGCTTTTATAGATGGCTGGAAGTGTGTGGAAATGTGTCAAGCCTACTTGATGCTCACTGCCTATACCCCACCCACGCAACGCTTCGAGGACAACCGAAGCGGCTTCTACTCTGGTGTTGCGACCAGGTAAAGAAATAATTCTCCGCATTTCGGATTACAAACCCATGATGAATTTGTATCAGACTTGCCATAGAGCTTGGGCTGAACCGTGACTCGAACGTGAAGACTATCGATGAGCGACATGAACGTGAATTACTAAATCGGCGGCGGACTTGGATGATCTGCTCTATTATAGACGGGAGTACATCCCTAGAAACAGGGAAGGCGCCAGAAGTTGGAAGAGATGAAGAGGTCTTGCTAGGTCATTGTCGTCAGCCGCTAGTCAAACTGACCCATTGTTGGACAGCTCACATCGAACGCATCCCGCTGGTGCTCAGCCTCCAAGTACCAACACCCATTCGATGCGGACCTCCCCGCGATCATCGAGCTTCTAAGCATCATGCACCGATTCACGGAGGCAATCCGGCGCGTTGGCTTCGAGGTAAGATTACTCGCCACTGCATGAACTTGCTATTGGTTCATCTGATATATGCGGGGTTAGAAAAAGAGCCGCGCGTTAGACCGACTTATCACCACTTTCGACCGCGACTTGCAAACCTCAATTGCCAACACGACTGTCCAGGCAAACAAGCGGCTTGCCGGCCGAGGTGAGTCACAACCTCTTTATCCCGGATATATTTGCCTTAGTAAATTGCAGATTTGGCTGGGAAGCACCGGCTTGGGATGGTTCTCTTGTGCGTGATTTGTGATTGATTTATGCTCGTAGAAAGGGAGGGCTGATTGATAAATTGAACAGTCTATTTCAGTATTGTCGCCTCATCATCCATTCATTCGGCCATAAAGCAGAATTGAATGACTTGGCCCCCCTGTCGAAACCTAGCTCTTATGTTGCCATAGTGCGTGTTGCCTCTTGTCGTGCGAGCATCTTGTCCCCATTCTGAGCTTCGGTATTCAGTGCATGGAAGCCGCTTTTGCCTTGCTCGATCTGTGGTTGAACTATATGCATTCTACGGGCCACGTACCATACGCGCCAGACTTTTTCTTCGTCGGGACAGGCTTCGCTGGTGCATTCCTCCTTGAGGTTTGTTTGCTTTTTTGACCCGAGCTTTCCTGCTCCTGAGCGATCATTACTATTAGCTCCTCAGCCCGCAAACTTCCCCGACATTGACTGCCGAACAACGTACTCATATTATCGACGTGTGCATGGTCGTCGTGGCAAAGTTGCGGGTGGCCGCAGCCGACGAGGCGCATTCACCGTATTCGTATGCTGTCTTCCTCGAGAGCGCACTAAAGAAAGCTGTCTCAGAGCCTCCAATACCCGCCCCTACAGCCAGGCCGCCGGGAATTTGAGCCTTGTTTCGTCCCATTCAGCATAGGTTGCTTTCCCGTCTTTCTTGTCTAGCACTGATTCTTTACGTTACGCACTACGCATTTCCTCTAAGGGTAATTGTAACTTTATGTCCGCCATGCTGCTGTATGTATTTCTCTCGTCCTCGTCATTGTCATCGTTCCAACCTGTTTTCGTTCGTTGGTCCCCCTGTCACTCCAAGCACTCTCATATCGTCCCTCCTCGCTCTATTGATGTGCCGCTGCTATGTTCTTATTTAAATGTTAACTTGGAACTTTCTCTTTTTTTCCCCAACGCTTACGCAACACAACTTTACGGTCTTCCAGCGGAATGTGCTGATGCTGGCTGGAATGACAAATTCTTTACTGGTGTCTTACTCTACTTTTGATCGCGCTAACCATTCAAGTGACCCCCCACCCTTGCGTCTGTTATCACCACGTCACCATTATCTATTAACATGCGTCATGCGAGTCGTGCGCATGACCTGTTGACCAACTTCTGATTGCGCCGACCCGAGACCCTGATGTCATTGAGACACCGCCCTCGCCGCTCAGGCCGACTGTACGTCTCACGTATCCTTCATCGAAGATTGCGAATTCTCACCAACTCTTTCCTCCCCGCAAGTGCCTCCTTTCACGAACCCTTCTATAACGTTCCCGCCTCACCCAACTCCTCACCCCTACCTCACCCCGGTCCGGCGAATTCTCTCTTTGATATCTGGTATCTCGTTCTTGTTGGCCCGCAAAGGATAGCAGCCGATATGGTATTATAGCCCATGATTCCCATGACTACTTTCCCATCCGTTATTGGCCCTGCCCTCATTCATGACAGAACCCAAACTTTTGTGCCTGGCCTGGCACATTCCCTCCCTCTCGTTTGTGTTCGTTCGTTCGTTTGTTCGTTGGCAAAAAAGGAAAGGCAGCCCCCGGCCGCTTCATCCTTTCTTTTTCATTTGACCTCGACGTCGGGAGGAGTCCGGCAGCTTTGATCCATTAACTATTAGCGATACGATACGATATCGTATCCATTTTGTGTCAATACCAAAAACGCCAAAACGCCAAGACACCCAAAAAAAAAAAGAATAGATTTTCAAAATCGATCAACGCCACACAACTGATAACGAATCAATCATTGAAATACCATATGATGCCGGTTACTTTTCTTACAACCGCGCTACGTATACTGTAAGTTGGCAATATTAATCAGAATATACTGTTTAGAATGTGATTAAGTTATGTGAGGGGGAGAAGCTTTGGGGAATGAAAATCGATGAAGGTGAGGTAGTTCCTCTGCAGCGACTCGGAAAGACTCGGACCACATGGCGTTCCCAACTCGGAGTCAAAGTGCTGCAGAAAGGGTATGGCTACAGTCATTGTAACTCTAATGTTACATAAAGGGTTCCACTCCGGGGATTGCCCGAGTGGTATTGTTATTGTTAGTACTGTACTGTGACGGTACTGAATAGTACGGTACTGTATTCAGTTATTAGTTTATTGGCAAGCCGCGGTTCCGAGACGTGTCATGTGTGTGTGGCGGTCAATTCCTCCATGTCATTACTAAAACTATATATATGAAAACGCAAAAAAAAAAAAAAGAAAAAAAAATAACCAAGTGCAGAGGCTCTCGGCAGCAGTACTGTATCTGCGGACCATAATGGGACACTTGGGAGAGCTTCAGCTCACGCGGCTCCAGCTCCAGCTCCAGCGCCGCAGCTTTCCGATCTCCAGTCATCTGCGTATCATATTCATATTCATATATACTGTAGACCCGATCAGACACAAGTACCTTTTATACATACCCTCAGTTTTCACTTTCGATGGCTTTTCGGAAATTGAAAATGACCTCGAGAAAGAAAAAATAATAATTTTGGGACAAGCGATTGAGTTTTTCGAGTCGAAAAAACTGTACTTATACAGTGCAAGTGGCCCGCGTCATAGCGTGATAGTGAGAGAGGTAACTTACAGTGGTTGTGCTGTATTGCCTCGTTCATGGTACATGTACACATACTACGCCTGCGCGCGCAAGAAAATGGTACGTGGTGGGGAAGAAAGCCGCCACTTCGGACCGATGTCATGCCTTTTTTTTTACGTATGAGCTTTACCACGGCCCCACCTATTGCCGTTTCTTTTGACAGTACAGTACAGTACTTGAGCACATTGTATCCACACCATTTTACACTACTCGGCAATCAATCAATCAATCAGTCAATGATATTAATCTAAACCTTAACCCTTGTATCAGTTGATGAGTCGTCAATTACGTGTCAGTGGTGAGTTATCGATTCAGAGGTGGAATCACACAGCTAGCCGATCTGTTCTGACGGTGCCGGGAATGTGGTGAGAGAAACGAGGCGGGCCCGGAACAGTACTGTATTAGGTATTCCTCGCACGGGAGGTAGTAGTGATACGAAAAAACTACTGACAGTACAAGCTAGACAACCAAAAGAAAAGCAATACAGGCAAACGGTAAGATGATGTTGCTGGATGGAAGAGGGTGTTGTGGTATATGAGAAGACGCGACGCGTGTTAAAAACTGTCCGGTATCGTATTATTGCCAACATGTGATTCATTTCCGTTTCCCGAAAGCCTCCTATGTGAATAAATTTGATTGTCAGTCAATTGTCGTCGATCCGGGGTGTACGTTGCGTGTGCGTGCGTGCGTACAGACGACGACGACATGATACCACACGGCAACAATGAAAGGGAACAAGAGTAAATAAAAACGCACCGAAATCTCTGTATCGTACCTCTGCGCGACCTTCCTCCGCTGGAGCTTCTGTGCCGCGGTGACCAGCCCGTTCTCAGGCGTCCACTCATCCGCCGTGAGCACGACAGTTTGGAGCATCTCGATGCTCTTGAACCCGCTCTTCTTTCCGGCCGCGTTACACTCCTTTAGCACCAACGCCTTGACCTTCGGATTCGCACACAAATCCCCGAGTGAAGTCCGTGGATCCTCATCAGGCAACGACGCGCGCAGGTGCACCTCATGAGGGAAGATGATCGCGATGGGCTGCGTCGCGTCTGGTATGGCGTGTACGCAGATGTTCGACACGAGGTGGCACGATCTGTACGTTGACTCGAGGTGTTCAAGAGCAATGTACTCCCCAGACTGGAGCTTAACAAGATTCTTGATACTGCAAAAGAGATGACATCTCAGTTCAGGAAAAAAATCGTCAGTCTCTACTGGGCTTACCGATCGATCACGGACAAGGTTCCGTCTTTATTCCACTGACCTATATCGCCAGTGCGCAACCAACCATCTTCGGTGAAGATGGTCTCATCACTGTTGAGGTCATCGCGCTTGTAGTAGCCACTCGTCACGGATGCGCCTCGGACAAGGATCTCGCCCTGAGGTGGGTCGTTGGTCGAGAAGTACCCAGCCTCAGGCACGTCGAGGAATTTGATTTCCACGGACGGGGAAGGGAGGCCCACACAGCCATACTGCATGATATCTGGTGGGAGGACGGCAGTCACGCCGCAGGTCTCTGTCATACCATATCCTGTGTCCCATTATCAGCTCAAGCTCAAGTTGTGACAGCGATGTCGCACCTTGAACGATTGTGACCAGCGCGAGCGTCAGAAATTCCTGCGTCTCGCGGGACAGAGCGGCGCC
>WNFO01003875.1_pt1 | contig 12829 bp, 15 predicted proteins | sample 5400251 | NCBI WGS metagenome assembly WNFO01 (sample SAMN13153354, study PRJNA577476) | soil metagenome | isolation source: 100 cm saprolite under Madrone tree | place: USA:California | collected 2016-06-14
GTTTCTCAACTCTGAACCACAACCTGGCGTACTGCTACAACGACGCGCGTGTGATCAAGTGGCTCTGGTCCAACGCGATCAAAAATAAATTCCAGGGCGGCGTGCGCAGTTTCGAGGATTGAAACAGGGCAGTAGAACTTGGAGGAGACGTGGCAATGCCGATTATGAAAATCAGATCTTTTCTTGTGGCCCTCATTCTCATGGGGATGATGACGAACATAACTAGCGCCAGAGCGCAGTCGGATCGGGAGGAGAACAACGCCGATGTCACGGCGCCGGTCGAACCGCTCTCCCCAGACATCGATGAAAGCAAGCTCTTCACCGAACTGCTCGCACATAACGAGCTCCGAAACGCCGCGCTGCTCGGCTACACAGAGCAGAGGACCTACGAAGTGACGGACACGACCGGGAAGGTGCGCGCCCAGGAAAGCGGGCAAATGGAATATCGCGCGCCTGACAAGAAAACTTTTGTCACGACTTCTGAATCAGGTTCGGGGCTCGTGCGCCGTTTGGCGCTCAACCCGCTGATCGCCAGTGAGATTGAAGCAGCCTCCGGAAAGCAGCATCACGATAGCTCCATCACCCCTGCGAATTACACGTTTGAACTTCTTGGCGAACAACAAGTGGGGCCCTATCACTGCTTCGTGGTCCGGGCGACGCCAAAACGGCGAGACAAGTACCTGTTTGAAGGAAAGCTGTGGATTGATACGCAGGACTTCGCTGTCGTCCGGATCGCCGGGCATCCCGCAAAGAAACTCTCCTTCTGGATAGAACGCGCCGACTTCGTGCGCGAGTATCAAAGAATAGATGGATTCTGGCTTTCAAAAAAAGATGAAACATTTGTAAAGGTCAGAATGTACGGGCATAAGGTTCTCACCATCGACCACCAGAACTACACCGTAACCGGAGCAAGAAACACCGAGGAGTCCGCTCAAAATGCTGACAACTAAGGATAATCACGAATTCGTCCGTTTCGGTCCCGTTGTATCACTCATCGCGCTCGATGATGCTGTGCCGTTCAGTTTCGGTTGTGCTACGAAAGGATTTCATTGATGCAGTATTTGGTGACAGGAGGGGCCGGGTTCATCGGCTCGAACATGAGGGAAGTCGCCTTTGTGTGTGCCCGACATAACCCACTCGATGGCTGCCCATTTCCCCCCTGGCAAACCAGCTTCTCAATTCATATTTGAAGTCCGGGACTGCCGCAAAAGCTCTTTTTGCGAAACCGCGAAGTTCCTGTTTACCTCGAGTGACCACGCCAAACGTGACGTCCTCGAAAATAAAGTCGTTGGTAAAGAGTGCAAGGAGCCTTTCACAATCATTCGAAGACGACCAGGCTCTCGTCCATTCCTCGGGAACTTTTCCAAATCAGATGTCACCATGACAGGCTCCATTGTAGTGAATCAGTCTGCATCGGGCCATGTAGTTGCAATCCAGACCAACTTGGTCCGCGAACTCAATCTCTTTAGGTAGATTCTGCATGCGCTGGACAGAGCTCGCGGTAAGGCCCGTTGCCAGGTCGGAGAGACGATCCACAGGCGACTCCATCCGCTTCCTCTTACTCATCAGCGCGCCAGGGTAGGCTCGGCCCGCACCGGGACATTCAGGACGCGATCAACAGAAAAAGCCCCTGCCCCTCGGATCATGAGAAAAGCCACAACCGCGAGGACCAGCAGGTGAAACTCAATTCCTTCGCCCTTTTGAGTGCCGGTCCAGTTCATGAAAAAGCCGAAGCCGCGATGCACAGTCATAATTGCAACCAGCATGTTCACACCAATGCCGAACGCTGCGATTCGAGTCAGGAATCCCAGGATGAGTCCCATTCCCCCGAAGAACTCGGCTGCGATCGCCAAGAAAGCAAGTGGAGCTGGAATATGCATCATGCCCGTGAAAAAACCCATCGTACCTGCGAACCCGAAGCCTCCGAACCAGCCCAACAGCTTCTGCGCACCGTGCGCGAAAAAGACAACTCCCAGCACCAGTCTCAGAATCGACGTCGCGGTGCTGTCATCCGTGGCGTATAGTCTCCGAAACATTTTGCACCTCCTTGAGTTAAGCGAATTCTCTCGGGCCCTCAATCGGCCACTTATCTTGACATCAAGATAGATGCTACACGAACGCATAATGATTCATAAATTGTACTGGTCGATGATCTAGTTCTCATACCTCGACATAGAGTTATTATTAGAGATTATGTTTTGCTGCGGTCAAACTGACTAGTGGGCGATTTTACGAGTAAGAGCCCACGGACTCTCCGGATGTTATTTTTCAGGGAGTTCCTCTTAGCGCTTTCAGTGCACCGCCCCATGCGATCACTTCGTCCGCCATTAAATGCACAGCCTTGTCGTGCTTTTCATGCGGCTTAAAGGTCGTGAAGTTCTCGAAGTCGGTAAACAGCGAAAGCGCCACCTGCGCTCGAACGTCCGCAATCTTGATTTCGCCCATGACTAGCCTCAAGTTCTCCACTGCTCGCACACCGCCAGCGCCGCCATATCCGACAAATCCCGCCGCTTTGTTGTTCCATTCGCGGAAGAGAAAATCGATTGCGTTCTTTAACGCTGCCGAGGTGGCGTGGTTGTATTCGGGGGTGACGAAAATGTAGGCGTCGAGCGAGGCAATTTTCTCGCTCCAAGCCTTCGTGTGCGGCCTGCTGTACTGATGCATCGAAGGTGGTACTGGCTCATCGAGGAGCGGCAGCTTGTAATCCTCGATGTCGACAATCTCAAACACTGCGTCCTTGCGACTTTTCAGGATATCGTGCACCCACGTTGCGACCGCCGCGGCTTTCCGTCCCGGTCGCGTACTGCCAACAATGATTCCAATTTTCAGCATTTCGCTCTGTCTCCTTTCGTGTGCGGTCCCTAAGCGGGAACGCTGATAATCTCGACATCAAGGTAGATGCGGAGACTTGTTGCGAGGATACATTCATTTTCCTGGAGTATACTCTAGCCGACATAACTTGATGTCGAGTATTATGTAACTGAATCTCAGGGCCAACGGGAGGTGCCTGCGTTGACGATCCCCACTCGAAATCCGAGCCGTGAAGCGGCAACCCGTGTGTGGCTGGTATTGTGGAAGGCCGCCCACGCGATCGAGCAGAACGCTATTCGAAGCGTGTCTGCGTTGGGCCTCGGCCGTTCCGACTTCGCGGTATTGGAAGTGCTCCTGCACAAAGGACCGCAACCCGTGAATATCATCGGGAGGAAGGTTCTGCTCACGAGCGGTTCGATCACTGCCGCGGTCGATCGCCTGGAATCGAGAAAACTACTCCGGAGGACAGCAGACCCGAAGGACGGGCGCAGCCGGATCGTCCAGCTCACCGAGACGGGCCGGCATTTAATCGAGCGAGCCTTCCAAAAACACGCAATGGACATGGAGGAAACCATGGCTGTATTGAGATCCGGGGAACGAGTAGAATTGGTCCGCTTGCTCAAGAAAGCAGGGATGTGGGCAGCCGCACGGCTTGAAGACAAACAATGACACAGGAAGAATGCTGATGCGTGGATGAGTAGTCGTCATATTGTCTATCGCATGGCCCCTTCTTGTCCCGCAGGCGGCCCGCTCTGATGCTCGATGCAAGCATGCAACTAGGGCTGGGACTTCTCATGTCAAAATCACCGCAATCGCAACTGATTGCAGGTTTTGCACCACTCCTGCTCGTTTCGTTGCTCAATGCTTGTATTTGTGTACGTCAGGTTTGGAGCGTCGCTTTACCCCACGATTTTTTCTTATTGTTCCATAGAGCGCCACAATGCAGCCGCTGCCCAAAACCTTGCTCCCATAAATCATTGGGTTGTAGGGGTTTGGTCGGGGCGCGCGGACTTGAACCGCGGGCCTCCTGCGCCCGAGCCAGGCGCGCTACCAGGCTGTGCTACGCCCGGACATAACCAAGTCGTCATTCTGCCGTACTTTCCGAGATTGCTTTCAGTGCGAGTCAGCTCAACTGTGCCATCACTGTCCCCCAATTCGTGTGATTTGACTGGTTTCCATCGGCGGCATATTGGCGCGAGCAATTATGATGTCATTTAGAATTCGGTGCATCGCAGGACTTGCGTGTATCAGAGTTATTTCTGATTCGCTTACTCTTTCCGAAGTGGCTGCTGTTGATGATACCAACCTTGAAGAAGAATTGCCTGCGCACCTTCTGGCATTTTTCTTGGCCCGGCATCGGCGACGACCATTTAGGGTCTAACTAGGAATACGGGTGCTGCCCAAATGAATAGACTTCAAAATCGCGTCTGCGCTGGCATCCCACTCTCGTTAACGTATATGCCTCATTCGACAACAGCTTAGCTCGCTTTCGCCTTTCCCTTGGCAAGAAAGTGCTAGATTCTAGATCGAGGATGGGTGGGTAGTCCATTTCTCGTCTCCCCTGAAACGAAATTTGCCCTGCCCGAACATATTGACCAAAGGCGGGAATCCTGTGTGAGTAAGATTCGTTTGCGAACGAAGTTCCTCCTATCGCTCCTGGCAATTTCGGCTGGGCTGACGGCCGCCACGCTTCTCATCGTCAGCTACAGCGTTCAGAAGCGGGTGCGGGAAAGTATTCGCGAAGAACTGCGCAATTCAGTAAACACCTACAAGAGTTTCGAAAAACAACGGGAAGAATCGCTTACCAGGTCCGCGGAACTCATCGCAAACCTGCCCAATGTCCGCGCCCTAATGACCACGGATGATGCGGTAACCATCCAGGACGCTTCCGCCGACATATATCAGTTGAGCGGGAGTGACTTATTGATTTTGGCGAACCGCGCCGGGACCGTGGCCGGACTGCGGACCAGCGCCTCGGGTCTCGATCGAAGCACCGCACAGGACCTCCTTCGCCGCTCATTGGACCGGGGAGAATCACGGGACTGGTGGTTTGGTGGCGGGCATCTTTATGAAGTTTGGATACAACCGATTTATTTCGGCGCGCCATCGCAGAATACGACGATCGGACTCCTGGCAGTAGGTGACGAAGTCGACGAGGGGGCGGCGAGAGATTTCAGCAATATTGCCTCGAGCGAAGTCGTGTTTCACTTCGGAGATATCCCAGTTGCCAGCACTCTAGCGGCGGCGCAGCAATCCGATCTCGCGCACCAACTCTCCGGGAGCGCCATGAATCTTTCCGGGACGCCGCGAGAGATTCAGCTGGGCGCCGAGCGATTCGTGGTAGCGACTGTCAGTTTGTCTCCGGAAGGAGGCCCTGCAGTATCTCTGAGCGTCCTGAAGTCGCTCGACAAGGCCACATCGTTCCTCGGCGGGCTGAATCACAGCCTGATGGGGCTGGGATTGTTGAGCGTGTTGGCCGGCAGCGTCCTCGTCTTCCTGATCTCGCATACATTTACGCGCCCCCTCGGGAGCTTGGTCGCGGGCGTTCGCGCTTTGGAAAAGGGCGATTTCAGCTACCCGCTCGAAAGCAGCGGTGGGGATGAAGTCACGGAAGTTACGGGCGCATTCGTTCGGATGCGCGCCCACATGGAAAAGTCTCAGAACGAGCAAAGGCAGCTTGAGGAGCGGCTCCGCCAGGCCCACAAGATGGAAGCCGTGGGCAGACTCGCGGGCGGCGTGGCGCACGATTTCAACAATTTGCTCACGATCATCCGGGGCAACAGCGATCTTCTAATCGACCGCGAAGGCTCGGACAATTTTCACCGGCGTTGTGTGGAGCAGATTCAGAAAGCGGCAGGCCGCGCTGTTTCCATGACGCGCCAGTTGTTGGCGTTCAGCCGCATGCAGGTGTTGCAGCCGCGCGTGATCGAGTTGAACACGATCGTCGCCGAGATGGGCAAGATGCTCCCCCGCCTCATTGGGGAGGACATCGAATACGCGTTTATCCCCGACCCCTTGCTGGCGTCCGTGAAGGCAGACCCGGGACAAATTGAGCAGGTGTTTTTGAACCTTGCCGTCAACGCGCGGGATGCGATGCCCAACGGGGGCAATCTTACAATCCAGACTGGGAACATTTCGATAGACGAGGGCGAAGCCGACAAGCGTCCGCCAATGACGCCAGGCCTATACGTGTTACTCTCCGTCACGGATACCGGACATGGCATGGATGACGCGACCAAGACTCACATTTTTGAGCCTTTTTTCACCACCAAGGAAGTGGGCAAAGGCACGGGGCTCGGCCTGGCGACTGTTTACGGCGTTGTGAAGCAGAGTGGCGGCTTTATTTGGGTGATCAGCTCCCCGGGAAAGGGCACGACATTCGAGATTTATCTGCCGCAGGTCTCCGGGCCTGTACCAAAATTCGATTTGGAAACAAAACCCTCCGCAATCCCCCACGGAAGCGAGACAATTCTCGTGGCCGAGGATGAAGCGGGCGTGCGTGAGCTGGCCTGCCAGTTCTTGCGGGTCAAAGGCTACACGGTGCTGGAAGCCAAAGATGGTCGTGAAGCTCTGGAAATCGCCACCAAGCATTCTGGGCCGATACATCTGCTCTTGAGTGATATGGTCATGCCTAAGATGAACGGTGGTGAACTGGCAGGGAAATTGAAGGCGATTCGTCCGAAGATAAGGGTTGCATTCATGTCCGGCTATTCCGAGTTTTCCAGAGGCGAGATGGGGAGCGAGTTTCCTCGCGCGCCTGTTCTCCAAAAACCATTTTCACCGGCTAGTCTTGTTGGAATCGTGCGCGAGGCCTTGGCGGAAAGTACGACGGACCAGGCGACCAAAACAATCGAGTCTCGGGTCACATAGAAAACCCGGAATACCGCTGCCCACCTGTGCAGGAGGATGATTCGATTCAATCTAGGAGGGGACCATGCGAGGCGATGGCTGCCAGAGAACGTTACTGAGGATCTGTGTGGCCGCGAGCGCGCTGTTTTTGTGCTCGGTTGTGGTTCGCGGACAAGACGGAAGAAGGGACGCGCCTTCCGGCCCGCCGCCGTCTGAGGCAACACCGGAAATCCGCGTTCTGGCCGATCTGATTCGAGACTTGCAAGCGCAGGTCTCGGCACTGAATTCGCAATTAAGCGAACTACGAACCGCGGAACAACGCACGGGAGAGGAGGCTCGTGAGCTTCGCCGCGACCTGGATTTCGCAAAAGCACGGATGATTTCGCCGGCGAATGCAGCGCCGAATTCCAGTCCGGCGCCTGTGTCGCAAGGGTATTCTTCTCCTTCGAAACCGGCTTCACCGGCGATATCAGTGCCTACGCAGGATCAAGGTCTACCGGATCGTGCCGCCAGGTCCGAAGAAGACCAGCAGTTGATCGATGGCAAGCTGAGTGACTTGTATCAGACGAAAGTGGAAAGCGGTTCGAAGTACAGGCTGCGTCTTTCCGGCATCGTTCTCTTGAATATGTATGATAATCGCGGAACAGTCGAATATCAGGATATTCCGTCGGTCGCAGAACCGCCGCAAACGGAACCATTGTTCGTTTCTCCTAGCTCGTTCGGTGGAACACTTCGCCAATCCCAAATTAGACTCCAGGCATTCGGTCCGGACATTGCGGGCGCTCGAACCAGCGCGGACCTGCATTTTGATTTTGCTGGTGGGTTCCCGAATACATCGAATGGCGTCGCCATGGGCCTCGTGCGTCTGCGCACGGGGACGATTCGACTGGATTGGGCCAATACTTCAATCGTCGCCGGGCAGGACGGTTTGTTCTTTGCACCGCTGGCTCCCACATCGCTCGCCACACTCGCTGTTCCCGCGCTCTCCTATGCCGGGAACCTGTGGTCGTGGGCACCGCAAGTCCGCATCGAGCATCGCATCGTCTTGTCCGAGGCTTCGAGTTTTTCGTTCCAGGCCGGAATCCTCGATTCCCTTTCGGGCGACTTTCCAGACGATCCTTATATCCGCTATCCGTCGTGGGGCGAAGAATCGGGCCAGCCCGCTTATGCGGCCCGGGTTTCCTGGAGGCATCGCGCGTTCGGGCAGAACCTCACTGTGGGGATGGGTGGGTACTATGGCCGCCAGAACTGGGGATTCAGCCGAAACGTGGACGGCTGGGCTGGGACCACGGATGTTACGTTGCCGCTCGGGAAATTATTTGAGTTTGCCGGCGAATTTTACCGAGGCCGCGGGGTGGCAGGATTGGGCGGCGGCATTGGCCAGGGCATATTGTTCTCAGGCTCGTTTGTTGACCCGGCCACAACATTTAAGGGACTCGATTCGATGGGAGGCTGGGCGCAACTCAAATTCAAGCCCAGGTCAAATTTTGAAATCAATGGGGCCCTCGGATTGGACAACCCGTTTGCGGGCGAACTGCGCAGTTACAGTTCGAATCCGTACTTGCGGGGTTCGTATACGCGAAACCTGAGCCCGCTTGTGAATTTCATCTACCAGGTGCGGTCTGATGTTCTGTTCTCGACGGAATACCGCCGCCTGCATACAGCGGTGCTCGACAGTGGTTCGAACAATGCGAATCACATCAATTTGAGCCTAGGATACATATTCTAGTGCGCCCATTCGGCAAAATGCGGCGGATTCGAGGCCTCGGCTGTCTCACCCTTTTGTGCGCATGCGCTTGCGCATTGCTCGCGCGGTCTCAATCCGCGTCTGTCACCGTGCAGGTTGAGATCGTGAATCTGAAGACGCCCAAGAAAGCTGCATCCACCAGCAACCGCGCTGATTCTTCGAACGTCGTTATCTGGCTAACTCCGATCGGCGCCAGCACCGGCTCAGCCGCCGCGACGCCGCCTGCCCCTTCCGCGCCGAAAATTACGCAACTTGACAAAAGCTTCGATCCTCATGTCCTGGTGATTCAGTCGGGCACGGCCGTGCAATTTCCGAACAGAGATCCCTTTCTCCACAACGTTTTTTCGCTCTTCGACGGCAAGAGGTTTGATCTCGGATTTTACGAAGCGGGGTCCAGCAAGACGGTGCACTTTGACCGGGTGGGGGTGAGCTATCTGTTCTGCAATATTCACCCGGAAATGAGCGCTGCCGTAATCGCTGTCGACACCCCTTACTTTGGGTTGTCCAACCGCTCCGGGCGCGTGACCATCGCCGATGTGCCCGATGGACGCTATCAATTGAACGTCTGGTACGAACGGAGTCTGCCGGAGAACTTGAAGAGTGTCAGCCGCGCGGTTACGATTTCCGAATCGGCTCGGACCTTGGAACCAATCAAAGTCATCGAAAACACCAACTTCAGCCTCGAACACAAAAACAAATATGGACAGGAGTACGTTCCTCCCGCGAATACCAGCCCTGTCTACGGCCGGCCCTGAGTATTGGCCGGAACGCCATGAAACCAGGCCTTTCGCTTCGTACATGCCACATCACTTGCGGAAAATCCAGGTTAACGTCACGAAAGAGAAACATTTAGATCGTCTTGTCTCTCGCGTAGCAGAGGCGCTCGAGATTGCATTCGGCGCACCGCGGTTTGCGCGCCTGGCAGACCTTGCGCCCGTGCCAGATCAACTGGTGGGAAAACAGAATCCATTTTTCGCGCGGGATCACCTTCATCAAGTCCTGTTCGATTTTCTTGGGATCGGTATTGCGTGAAAGATCGAGACGCTCCGAGAGCCGCGTCACGTGCGTATCGACAACGATCCCGGAGGCGATGCCAAACGCCGTGCCCAGCACGACATTCGCCGTTTTTCGCGCCACACCGGGAAGCGTCAGAAGCTGTTCCATCGTGCGCGGCACTTCTCCACCGAATTCTTCCACGATCTTCTTGCTCGCGCCTATGATGGACTTTGTCTTGTTCCGAAAGAAGCCCGTCGGCCGGATATCCTGCTCGAGATCTTTCGGATCCGCATAGGCGAAATCCTTCGGCGTGGGATATTTCACGTATAACGTCTTCGTGACCTGGTTGACGCGCACGTCCGTGCACTGAGCCGAAAGAATCGTCGAAATCAGCAATTGAAACGGATTCTCGTGCTCCAGGGCGCAGACTACGTCGGGATAGGCCTCGTCGAGCTTTTGGAGAATCGCGCGCACGCGTTGAGGATTCGTTCCCGCTCCTTTCGCGGGGACAGCGCGCGCGGCGGGAGGCTGCGCGCCGCGCTTGGCAGCGCCGGATTTCATTGCCCGCGGAGGCTTGGACGCTTTTCTTTTGGCCTTTTGTTTTTTCATCACGGCTCGGCGCACGAATATAACACAAGCAAGGGAGGTTAGAGGCTGCTTGAGAACTCTCTTTAGGGACGGTTTTGTAGCGCTGGCCTTTAGGCCAACACCGTAGATCGGAGCAAATGCCCGCCTGAAGGCGGGCGCTACAGATGCCAATGCCCGGTTCTCACACAGCCTCGTTAGACTTTCTGGTCCTAATCAGGCAGACACTAAGAAATCGAGCGCCTTGCGAAAGGCTTTTCCGCGGTGGCTGTGCTGATTCTTTTCTTCGCGCGTGATTTCCGCAAATGTTTTTCCGAGATCAGGGAAGAAAAAAATCGGATCGTATCCAAACCCGCTCTCTCCGCGCGGGGCATCCAGCAGTTCTCCCTCGGCCGATGCCGAAAATACGCCGCGTGGTTCGCCCCGCTCGGCCAGCGCGACGACGCACACGAAGCGCGCGCGGTGTTCTTCGCCCTTCTTGCCGCGCATCGCGTCAAGCAATTTGCGTATGCGATCCGCGTCGGAGGCCCCCGGCCCTGCGTAACGCGCGGAACGCACGCCGGGGGCGCCGCCGAGCGCCGGGACGACCAGCCCCGAATCATCGGCCATCACGGGCCCCTCGGAAAAACGGCTATAGTGCAGGGCCTTGCCCATGGCATTCTCCGCAAAAGTGTTGGCCGCCTCCTCGAATTTCGGCAACGCGCCGAAATTCGGGATCAACGCAAGCTCGATGGATGCGCCGGCGGAAACGGCCAGCGCGCGGTATTCGCGCAGCTTGCCTGGATTGGAAGAAGCAACGGTCAAGTGGAGAGGCTTACTTTGCGCGGACACGGAAATTCGTCTGCACCAGAGTGGATTGATATTCGGTAAGACGGCGAATTCCGGCCGCCGCCAGCGCCAGCAAATCCTGCAATTCGGCGCCGGCAAACGGCTGCCCTTCGGCCGTGGCCTGGACTTCGACGAACCGGCCGCTTCCAGTCATCACGATATTCATGTCCACTTCAGCGCGGGAATCTTCATCGTAGGCGAGGTCCAGCAGCGCCGTGCCGTCCACCAGGCCGACGCTCGTGGCCGCCACGGAATCGGTCAGAGGAAGAGCCTTCAAAATGCCTGCCGCGACCATGCGCTCCATCGCAAGCACCAGCGCGACGTACGCGCCGGTGATCGAGGCCGTCCGCGTGCCGCCATCGGCCTGGATCACATCACAATCGAGCCACACGGTTCTTTCGCCCAACTTCTGCTGGTCCACGATGGCGCGCAAGGAACGCCCGATCAGCCGCTGAATTTCGAGCGTGCGTCCGGAAGGCCGCCCGCGCGTGGCCTCGCGCGCCGTGCGCTGCTCGGTGGCTCGTGGGAGCATGCCGTATTCACCGGTCACCCAGCCCTTGCCCTGGCCCTTTATAAACGATGGCACGCCATCGTCCACGGTCGCCGTGCAGATCACGCGCGTGTTGCCGATCTCGATCAGCACGCTCCCTTCGGCGCTCGTAATAAAGTCCGGCGTCATTTTCACGGGGCGCATCTGGTCATGGGCGCGTCCATCGCTTCGCAAGGTTCCTCCTCGAGACATGGATGGGAGTTTGACCGCCGCTAGCAGTACTGTCAACCACTCACAAAAGCGGGTAGCGACTCAGTTTGGTTCTGGAACGAACGCACAACTGCCCGCCCCAGGTGCGGGCGACCTCTACAAGACCAACTGCAACCAACGAGGACGGTTTTGTCGAGGCCTCTCCGTCCCGTATACGGTGAACCGCGTTTTCCGGGGCGGAGAGGGCACCTTTCATTTCCATCTGATTCACATCCAAACGCGTATGAATCATTTCGGGGCTTGTTTTGTACGTGCTGGAAGTGCAGGGCTCGGTGTGGCTGGCTTGGTTTGTCGAGTGTCAGGAATCTGAGAGACAGGCAGAGCCACCGCGGATGCCGATGAAACAGGGAATACGCCGGATAGATCGAGATGCCCGGCGAGAGTTTCCGCTTCTTGCCCATGAATGAGGATCTTCAACTGTCGAATCAGATTCACGTTTGCACCGAGCGTCTGCGCGATGGAATCCACGACCAGTTGCTCATTCTGAATTCCGGACGGAATCTCCGCCGACAGGGCATCCGAAAAATCCGCGACGGCTGTGCCATCTGGCTGGAGGTAGAACGCCAGCAATAGGGCATCCGGCGGCATCGTGCGCTGATTCGGCGTGGGAGCGTCCGCAATCAACGCGATCAGAAGTTGTTTCGAGCGCTCCACAGGATCCGCCGAAAGCGGAAGCTCGATCGTGGTGGCCTCCAGCGACCCCGGCGACGTCGCGGACAGCCAGTACATCTGCGCCTTCACCTTCACGTCGGTGGGCGTCGAGATCGGAATTTGCATCACCTCCCGGCGGGACTGTTCTTCGGTGCGTGGGTTGCCGGAAATTCGCTGGATTGCCTGGCGCAGGCTCGGCAGAGTAATCAAGCCGAACACGACCAGCACAAACAGTATTGCAATCGTGGTTTTGAGCCCTCGCGACACGACGCTATTTCGCTCCTGCTTCGTAGACCAGACGAAACGCTGCCACGGCCCGCGCCACGCCGTCGGCCAGCACCGGCGCCATTTTGTCGAGCGGGGCGCGGTCGGGCAGGCTCACGCTGGATACTTCGATCGCTACGGCCGGAGCCGCAATTGTTCGCAACTGCCGGACCGCGGCTGCCGTGGGTATCTCCGGCGAACCGCGAAAGCGCTGCGCCATCTGAATCTGAATCAGTTCAGCCAGCTTCCGGCTCAGATCGAGATAGCCTTGCTGCGCGCGGTCCCAGCGAACCAGTGTCGGACGCGCCGAAATCGCCGCTGCTGTTACCACCGGGGCG
>WNFO01003876.1_pt1 | contig 12827 bp, 11 predicted proteins | sample 5400251 | NCBI WGS metagenome assembly WNFO01 (sample SAMN13153354, study PRJNA577476) | soil metagenome | isolation source: 100 cm saprolite under Madrone tree | place: USA:California | collected 2016-06-14
CGCGAGCGAGCGAGAGAGGAGCGAGGGTCGCAATTGATCGTACCACGCCACCCCCCGCCGGCGCTCCCCGGCGGAGCCGGCGCCAGGGATTCCGCATCCTCACCGAGAAGGCACGGAAATCATCGATTTCCGGGCGCCCGAGCTTCGAGCGGAGGATCGGGGAGCGCAGAGCCGAGGGGTGGGCCGGCAGGGCGGTGCGGGGGCGCATGGCTCCTCCTGAGGCTCCATCATAGGCCCTGAGAGTCTGATATACATAGACGGTATCAGATTGTCCAGAAAAAAACGAGGGCCGCGGAATGCGAATGTCCTCGGCCCCCTGCGGTGGGGCGAAATCGTCTACCGAAAAGCGGGGTTCCCCGAGCCCTCACACCTCAAATGCGGAACCCCTGGCCTTGGTCGTGGAGGCGGGGCCGGGCGACGGGTCAGTGGAAGAAGTAGGAGACGCCGAGGGTGCCGGTGTCCGATTCGAAGCCGACGTTCGGTTCCGACGTGCCGCCGTTAGAGACGTGCTGGAAGCGGTAGCCCGCGGTCAGCGCCAGATCGTCGGTCAAGAAGTAGGAGAGCCCGACACCCGCCTCGAGCACGAAGTTCAGGGTCGAGCGGATTTCCATCACCCTGAGGTTCGAGCCCCCGACCCCCGCCGTCACCTCAAGGTAGGGCACGAGCGCGCCCGAGCTCAGGAAGTGATAGCGGAACGCCGCCTTCAGCCCCTCCGCCGTTTCGTCGCGGGGCTTGAGGTAGTACTGTAACCACCCCTCGAGGCCGGTCTCGAGCGTCCCGTGGAGGTAGCCGCGCCCGACCGGGTCGAAGGGCAGGATCGACAGGCGCGGGGTGAAGGTGACGAACGACAGGTTGGAGATCCGAGGTTGGCCCTCAACGTTGTTCTGCTCGCCGCCGCCGGCCTGGAGCGAGAAGATCACGGTGCCCTTGGCGAACGTCCGGTCGCCGTCGAACGCGCGGGCGGGAGTCGCACAGACCGCCGCCGTCACCAGCCCGGCCAGCGCGATGAGCGTGCGAATGTCTGCGGGCCTCTCAGTCGGGCGCCCTCTCGACCCGCAGCCGAGAATACGTCACCTGGAACGATGTCCCGCTCGCGGCCGGCGGGTAGCATACCACGGGCGGCGGGCGCCGGACGGCCTCGCTACGACGAACGCTTGACCTGGTCGGCGAGCTTACAAAATGCGCAGATCGTGCCGGTCGTCACCTGGCCGCAGCGCTCGCACTCCCTGAGCGTCACGGTATCGGCCCGCTCGAACGCCGGCCGGCCCTTCTCGAGGAAGCCGAACAGGAAGTTGTGCTTGGCGCCCGGCGAATTGTCCTCCATCCGGCTCAAGATCTCCTTGTGGGCGATCGACGTGGCGCCCTTCGCGAACGGGCACTCGTCGACGATGTAGTCGATCCGGCGGAGGAAGGCGTACGCCGCGGTCTCCTGCTCCGACAGCCGGTAGAGGGGCTTCACGCGGCGGACAAGCTTCGGATGCGTGGACGGCAGCGCCGGCGACTGCCGAGAGAGCGCGTCGGTCTGCCACTGCAGCACCGAGCCCAGCAGGGTCGCCGCCTCGTCGTCCAGGTTGTGGCCGGTCGCCACCACCGGAAACCCGTGCTCGAGCGCGGCCCGGTTCATCAGGTAGCGCTTGGAGAGGCCGCACCCGGAGCACGGCGGCCGCCGCGTGACCTTCTGAATGATCGGGACCGGCCCGCCCACCTCGTCGGCGACCACGGAGACGATGAGCGGCACCCCCCGCGCGGCCGCGAAGGCCTGGCACTTGGCCTGCGATTCGACCGAGTACTCGAAGATGCCGAGGTCGAGGTAGAGTCCCGAGGTCTCGTAGCCCTCCTCGATGAGGACGTCCCAGAGCGCCAGCGAGTCCTTGCCGCCGGAGACCGCCACGAGCACGTGCTCCTCTCGACCGAACATGCGGTACTTGCCGATGGCCGTGCTCACCTGCCGCCGGAAGAAGGCGAGGAAATCCGCCACGCAGAAGGCGGCGTTGTGCCGCCTGAGCTCCACCGTCGCCCGGTCGCCGCACCGGGTGCACTTCACAGCATCCTCCCGGCCGACGCCCCGCCGCCCGGACCCCCGCCCGACATCACGGGACGCAGCTCGATCGTGTCGGCGTCGTCCAGCATCGCGTCGGTCGTGAGCAACTCGTCTTGCCGGATGATGAGGACGGTTCCAGGAACGATCCGGAGCTCTCGCAGCACGTCCTTCACCCGCCGCGGCCCGGAAAGCTCCACCTCGCGGCGCGGATTCCGCAGCACCACTTTCATCAGGCCGCGGGAAAGTGTGGCGACGCCTTCACCGCGCGCATCTGCGTGAGGTGCGCGGCGTCATGGCTGATCTGGAGCATCCACCACTGGGCGATGTCCAGCTCGCCGAAGGCAAAGTGCTTGAACGTCAGCCGGCGGGGGTCGAGGGCGGCGATCTTCTCAAGGGACTGTCGGCTCCGGGCGCGGACGGCCGCGAGGTCGTCGAGCAGCCGCGCCACCGGGAGGCCGCGCTCGGGCCCGACGGCGGGCGGCGCCTGCATCCCCTCTATCGGCACGCGCTGGAGCGCGGCGAACTCCGCGAGCCCCGTCGGGTACGGCGTGAGGGAGCCGGCGGCCTCAGCCTCGCGCGTGAGCTTGGTGGTGAGCTTGCCGGTGTGCGTCTCCGCCACCGTGAGATGGTGGAGGACCTCTCCGATCGACCACTCCGCATCGCTCGGGCGCCAGTCCGCCTGCCGCTGACTGAGCCCGCCCGCTTCCCGGAGCACCGTCGCGCGCACGGCTTCCATGTCATTCCAGACGGCCTCCAGCGCGGGAGGGAGCGGCATGAGGGTCCTCCTGGCCGGATTATACAGGGACGACGGGGCGCCCGTCGGAGTCCGGGACACGACGCGCCGAGGGCGGATCGCCGAGCCGGGCGCCACTCGGAGGCGTGATCGCAGGCCCTCGAACCCGCTGCGTCTTCGACGGTGGCGGGTGGCCGGGCGCGGCACGGCTCGGCCCCGGACGCCAGCGGGCGCCCCGCCGGGACGAGGCGGTGGGCCTGGCCTCCGAGACCCGTGGCGGTCGCCCGATTTCAGCGCCGGTTACGATGCGGCCTGATCGCCCTTGGGACGGGGCGGGGTGGACCGGTCCCGAGCGGCCGGTGAACGCCACCGACCCGAATCCGTCTGAAAGTACAGGCCATCGGAGCGCCGGACCAAGATTCCCCAGGTGACGAGCGTGCGAACGATCGCCTTCGTGTGAGAGTAGGCGAGATGGGTCTGCTTCGCGACCGCCAACGCGGTGAGCGGTATCGGGGACAGGAGGACCGCCGCCGCGACCCGCTGCTCGCGGCGAGTCAGCGGCACGCGGAGAAGGAGGGACAAGAAATTGTCCCCCGCGCCCCGGGATCCGAAATCGGGTCCGACTGTACTCACCGCGCAGCCTCGGCCTGCTGGATCAGCGTTGAGAGCCCCGACAGCCGAGCTGGTCGCGCTGAACCCTTCGGCGCCTCCGTTTTCTTAAAGACTCCGCAAGAAGTTGATGAGATCCTGCTGCTGCGACGTCGTGAGCCCGCTAAATCGAAGAATCACGGCGTTGGCCTCAGACGGCGGGACGGGGAGTTGTCCAGGGGCTGCGACGTCGCTGTAATGCGCGAAGATCGCCTGCAGCAGATTCGTCGCCCGTCCGTCGTGAAGAAAGAAGAGCCGCTGGCCGAGCCCCCAGAGGAGCGCCGTCCGAAACTCATCTCCCTGGGCCTGGCCTTGGGCGATCCCGTCGGCGAGCTTCGGGCCCATATGGTGCAGCAGGAGATCGGAGAAGAGATTCACCTGCTGGTTCTGGAGCGCCGCGACCGTCGTCGCCCCCGTGGCGAGCGTCGACGTGTGGCAGAGAGCGCAGCCGACGGTCGCAAAGAGCGCCTGACCACGAGCGATGGAATCCGCACCGCCCGGTGTATCCGGTGACGGGTGCGGCGGAGCCAGGAACCGCATGAAGAAGGCGAATTTCTCAATGTCGCTGACGAAATCAAGCCCGGTCCCGTCCGGATTCGCCACGTTGTTCGGAACCGTGACCAACTGGCAGCTGGGCGTCTCGTCGCGTTCGGTCTGGAACAATTCGTTCGTGATCCCGACCTCGACGTTGTACGCTTCGCCCGCGAACAGCAGGAGTGACTTGTTCTGGGCTTTCCACCCGAACCGGGCGATCGTCCCGTCGTTTCCGTTGGTGTTGATCAGATGGGCCCGGCCACCGATCCCGAGCGCAGTTTTCTGGAAGGCGTTTGCTCGCTGATTCGCCACGATGGCGCCGTCGGGAATCTGCTCGATCAACCCCGCGCCGAAGACCGGGGTCGGAATGCGAAAGAACAGATTGGGGTTGAAGAAGTTAAAGAGCGCGGCGAAGTCTTCCTGCCGGATGGCGCAACCGGTGGCGTCGACGCCGCTCCCGTCAGAGCGACCGCTGATGACAAAGAGATTGTGGACGCCGCCGTCAGGCCCGCTCCCGTCGAGCTTATTGCGGAAGCGGACCTCTCTGACTGGGCCATCTGGTCGAAGAAAGAACGGGACCGTGTTCCGAGCGCCCCCGGCCGTGGCGACAGCCACTTGCGGGTTCGTCGCGGGCGAAGTGCCGCCCGTCGCCGGTTGGGCATGGCAGCCAACGCAGCTATCGAGGTTGAACCGTGGCCCGAGTCCGTCCGCGAGTTGTTCGAGTTGCTCGAACTGGGCTTTGCCAGCGAGGAAGAAGTTTTGTTCTCCCGCCGTGAGCCCCGGGAGCATCCCTCCCGCTCCCGACGGCCCGGAACGCACGCCGGGGTCGCGCGCAGCGAGCTGAGCCCGGGCCGCGGCGGCCCCGGCGAGCGCGACGAGCATGATCGTCACGAGCACTTTGACCCTCGTCATGTTGCGCTCCAAACCGGGCGAGCCCACGCCGCGACGAGCGCAGCGCGTACCTTACGGGACTCAACTGAAGCAACGCGTATGCCACATCAAGAACACACCAACAGCGCAGCAAATCCGTCGGCCTGCGTGCGGGCCTCGACGGGAGGCACGAACCTCGGCCCGTCACTCCATTGACGTAAGTCATGACAATCGGGGACCGAAATCGGTCCCGCTCGCGCGTGTCCCGCTTCCCGACTCAAGGGCGCGGCGGGGGACCAAATTCGGTCCCGGCGCGAGGCGCGCACCGTCTGGGCGTCGGCCTCGCGATGGCTCGGCATCGCATTGGGCGTGAGAAGCGGGGTGGAGGCGACGAGTCCGGGCGAGGACAAGGGAGCACCGGTCATTCCATCGCGCGGCCTCCCCGGTGGTCCACGGACTCGCCGAGTCGTGCCGCGGGCGAGCGACGAAGGCCGACCGCGGATCGGTCGGCGGTGGCTATTTGGAGGCGAGGTACGTCTGGCCGGTCGGCGCGGGGACTCCTTGCTCCGGCTCCAGCGTGACCGCGAACCGATTCACCCGCCGCGCGCCCGCGAGCGGAGCCACGCGGAGGCTGCCCTTGCCCTCGGCGTCCACGCCGAAGACCCCGATCGGGAGCGGCCGCGTCCCGACCATCGCCCACAACTCGTAGGCCTTCCCGGGCGGCGCGGGCGGGAGATCGGCGGCGACGAGGAAGCCGCCCGCGTGCTCGTTCCAGATCAGCCGGCCTCGTGCCTGGGGGCTCGGCGTGACACCCGCGAGGAGGACGACCTGGGTCGCCGGATCGCGGAGGAGGGCCAGTGCCAACCGCTGCTGGCCGACCTGCCCGCGCAGCGCCGCGACCTCGCGCGCCATCCGGCCGAGCTGCCTCTCGTAGCGCCCGCTCACGTAGGTCGCGGCGACCGAGGTCAGGAGCCCGGCGGCGACGGCGACGCTGGCGGCCCAGCGGAGCCCGGACCAGAACCGCTCGCCCGCGCCCCGGGCGCGGCGCCGGCCGACCCGGGCCATCACGTCGCGCTTGGCGCGCCGCGGCGGTGGCTGGCGGACGTCCGCGGCCAGGCCGACCAGCGCCTCCCGGTACTCGCCGAGCAGCCGCTCGCACTCGGCACAGCCGGCCAGGTGGGCCTGGAAGCGCGCGAGCTCGTCGCCGCCGAGCGACCTCAGCGCGTGGGCCGCCGCCAGCTCGCCGAACGGCTCGTGATTCGGGCTCACCGTCTGGGCCCTCGTCTGGCTCCGCAGCCTCTCCAGCCCGAGACGCATCCCGGTTTTGACCGCCCCGAGCGGACGCTTGAGACGCTCGCAGATCTCCGCCTGGGTGAGGTCGTGAAGGTACGCCAACTCGATGATGTCCCGCTGGGTCGGCGAGAGCTGCGCGAAGACCCCGCGGACGGCCCCCGGCCGCTCGGCGCCGACCCTCGGACCCTGTCCCGGCTCCAGGGGCTCGGCGGCGAGCGGCTCGGGCAGGAGGCCGGTGCGCGCCTCGCCGCGCCCACCCTGGGACCGGGCGCGGTCGATACCCCGGTTCCGCGCGCGGTCTACGACCCAGGCCTCGGGGCTCCCGCGTCGAGGGTCCCAGTCGCCGGCCGACTGCCAGACCTCCCAGAACACATCCCGAAGAACCTCCTCGGCCTCCGCATCGCTTCGAAGAATTCGGCGAAGCACGCCGAAGGCGAGCGGGGCCCAGGCGTCGTAGAATGCGGAGAACGCGTCGCGGTCGCCACCGGCAATGCGTCGGATGAGCTCGAGACCGTCGGACGGCATGCGCCGTCACCTCTATCAGAGGGGCCCGGCGAAGGCAAACCCGGCTGGCCGGTCGGCGTCGCAGAATCGGGCCGGAGAGGCGTCGAACCGAATCAGATGAGGCAGAGGAGGGTGGGATGACGCTCTACAGACTTATCGGCCTCGCGGCCGCCGGCGTGCTCGGCTGGGGCTGCGCCAGGATGCCGGGCGCCCAGACCGCGGCCGCCGGCGACGGGACGCCCAGGCTGACCCTCTACACGCGGCTCGGCGGCGAGCCCGCCATTACCGCGGTCGTGGACGACTTCGCCGCCAACGTCGCGGCCGACTCCCGCATCAACGGACGATTCGCCAACGCAAACGTCCCGCGCCTGAAGGTCCTGCTCGTCGAGCAGGTGTGCCAGGCCACCGGCGGCCCCTGCGCCTATACCGGGCGTGACATGCGATCCGCCCACGCCGGCATGGGCATCACGGACGCGGAGTTCAACGCGCTCGTCGAGGACCTCGTCAAGTCGCTCGACAAGTTCCACGTGGCCGAGCCAGACAAGAACGAGCTGCTCGGTGTGCTCGGCGGGCTCAAGTCTGAGGTCGTCGGCCGGTAGCGATCCCGGGGCCGCTTCCCGCGCCGTCGACGGGCGGGCGGCGACGACTCTTCCGGCCGAGCTGGGCGTTGACACGCGCGATCGGCCCGCCGACAATGAGCGCCCATGCGGCTCCCGCTCGCCCTCGCCGCCGTTCTACTGATCGCGGCCGGCCCCGCCGGCGCGCAGGCGAACCGCGGCGACGAGGGCGACTTCGCGATCCAGGACTTCCAATTCGCCAGCGGCGAGCGCCTGCCGGAGCTGGGGCTACACTACATCACGCTCGGCACGCCGCGGCGCGACGCCGCCGGCGTGGTCGTGAACGCGGTCCTCATCCTCCACGGGACCACGGGCACGGGACGCAACTTCCTGTCGCCCAACTTCGCCGACGAGCTCTTCGGGTCAGGCCAGCCGCTCGATACGGCGAAGTACTTCGTCGTCCTGCCCGACAGCCTCGGTCACGGACGATCGAGCAAGCCGAGCGACGGGCTGCGGACCAAGTTTCCGCGCTACACCTACGACGACATGGTCCTGGCCCAGTACCGGCTGCTCACCGAGGGCCTCGGCGTCGGTCACCTGCGGCTCATCATGGGCACCTCGATGGGCTGCATGCACGCGTGGCTCTGGGGCATCAGGTACGCCACCGCCATGGACGGGCTCGTGCCGCTCGCCTGCGCGCCGACGGCCATCGCGGGGCGGAACCGCATGATGCGGAGGATGATCATCGACGAGATCCGCCTGGATCCTGGGTGGCAGAACGGAGCCTACGCCGCGCCGCCCGCCGGCCTCCGCGCCGCCCTCCACTTGATCTTCGTCATGACCCAGAACTCGCTGCAGCTGCAGACGCTGGCGCCCTCGAGGGAGGAAGCCGACCGGTACGTGACGGAGTGGGTGCAGGCGCGCCTGGCCCGGACGGACGCCAATGACCTGCTCTACGCGTTCGAGGCGTCCCGCGACTACGATCCCGCGCCGGACCTCGGGCGCGTCCTCGCGCCGGTCCTCGCGATCAACTCCGCCGACGACCTGGTGAATCCTCCCGAGCTCGGGCTGATGGACCGCCTCATGCCCCGCGTCCGGCGCGGCCGCTACGTGCTCATTCCGCAGAGCGACGCCACCCGCGGTCACCTCACCCACTCCTATCCGGCCCTGTGGAAGCAGCATCTGGAGGCCTTCCTCGCGAGCCTGCCCCCCGTGGAGTAACGTGTGGCCGACCTGAGTCGCCGGCGATTCCTCGCGGCAACCGCGACTGCGGCCGCGGCCGTCGCCGTCCGCGCGCCCGCGGTGCACGCGCAGAAGCGGGGCGGAACCCTCCGCTTCGTCCCCCACGCGGACCTGAAGATCCTCGACCCGATCTGGACCACGGCCTACATCACGCGCAACCACGGCTACATGGTCTACGACACGCTCTTCGCACTCGACGCGGGCCTCCGGCTCCGGCCGCAGATGGTCGGGAGCTATCGCGTGAGCGCGGACCGCCGGTCCTATTCCTTCACGCTGCGCGACGGCCTCCGGTTCCACGACGTCCAGCCCGTCACCGCGGAAGACTGCGTGGCCTCGCTCCGGCGCTGGGGCGCGCGGGATCCGCTCGGCCGGCTCCTGATCGCGGCGCTCGCCAAGCTGGCGCCGGTCGATCGGAAGACCTTCGTCCTCGCCCTGGCGCAGCCCTTCGGCCTCGTGCTGGAGGCGCTGGGCAAGCCCTCGGCGAGCCCGCCCTTCATCATGCCGGCGCGGCTCGCCGCGACCGACCCCAACGAGCAGGTCCGGGAAACGGTCGGCTCCGGGCCGTACCGGTTCGTGCAGGACGAGTGGGAACCGGGGCACCAGGTCGTCTACGCGCGGAACGCCGACTACGTGTCCCGCGACGAGGAGCCAAGCGGCGCCGCCGGCGGCAAGCGGGCCCGGGTCGATCGGGTGGAGTGGCGCTACATCCCGGACCCGGCGACCGCGAGCGCGGCGCTGGAAGCGGGCGAGGTCGACTTCTGGGAGAACGTGCCGCTCGACTTCGCCCCCCGGCTCGAGAAGAACCCCGCCATCCAGCTCCTCGTCACGGACCCGCGCGGCAGCCTGGGGATCCTTCGACCGAACCACCTGCATCCGCCCTTCAACGACAAGCGGGCGCGCCAGGCCCTCCTCTGGATGGTGGACCAGCCGTATTACCTCCAGGCGACCATCGGGCAGCGCGCCTACTACCGGACCTGCCCGGGCTTCTTCATGTGCGGCGGCGTGCCCTACGAATCGACGGCGGGCGCGCCGCCGAGGGCCGACCTCGAGCGAGCGCGGCAGCTCCTGAAGGAGAGCGGGTACGACGGCCGCCCCCTGGTCGTCCTCGATCCGACCGACTCCCCCTACGCCCACGCGCCCGCGCTCGTGACGGCGGAGCTGCTCGGGAAGATCGGCGCCGCCGTCGACCTGCAGGCGATGGACTGGTCGACCCTCGTGGCGCGACGCGCGAAGAAGGAGCCGCCCGCGCAGGGCGGCTGGAACATCTTCCACACGTGGGCGACGGCGTTCGACGTGATGACGCCGGCCGTCTCGGCGCCCTTGAGCGGCGCGGGCGACAAGGCGTGGTTCGGCTGGCCGACGAGCGAGGAGATGGAACGGCTCAGGGCGCAGTGGGTGCGCGAGACCGTCGAGGACAAGCGCCGGCCGCTGGCCGAGCAGATCCAGCGACTCGCGTTCGACGAGGTGCCGTTCGTGCCGTGGGGCCAGTTCGAGGTGCCGGGCGCCTTCCGGAAGACCGTCCGGGGCGTGCTCCAGTTCGGGGCCACGCTCCTCTGGAACATCTCCCTCTAAGCGGCCCCGGCGACCCCGGCGCCCGGAACCGCTCGGCCCGCCGCGGCGCCGGTCAGGCGTGGCCCTGCCGGAGGACGACCCGCCGGGCCTTCAGCTCGTAGCGCGGCAGGCTCCGGAGCGGGACCGGGACCACGTCGATACGGATGCCGAGGTCCGCGCGCAGCGCTTCGTGGACGCGCCGCCCGGTCTCGGCGGCGCCGGTGAGCTCGACCAGAAGACGGACCTCCTCGAGCGTCCCGCGCCGGTACACCTCGATCAGGAACTCGTCGACCTCCGGGAAGCGCCGGACGATGCCCTCGATCGCGGCCGGGAAGACGTTGACGCCGCGGACGGTCAGCATGTCGTCGACGCGGCCGAGGATCCCGCCCGGGAACCGCAGGAAGGTCCGGCCGCAGGGGCACGGGTCGCGGCTCAGGCGGACGCGGTCACCGCTCCGGTAGCGGACGGCCGGCGAGCCCGCCCGCCCGAGATTGGTCAGCACGAGCTCCCCCGCCTCGGCCGGCTCGCCCGTCGCCGGGTCGATGACCTCGGCGATGAACTCCGCCTCGTTGACGTGCAGCCCCGCCTGCGCCGCGCACTCGAACGCGTGCGCTCCGACCTCGGTCATGCCCGCGTGGTCGTAGGCGCGCGCGCCGAACCCCGCCTCGATGCGCGCGCGCACGGCGGGGATCCCCGCGCCCGGCTCCCCGGCGTGCACGGTGACCCGGACCGGCCACTTCGCGAGGTCGAGGCCGCGCTCGCGAGCCACCTCAATCAGGTGGAGCGCGTAGGACGGCGTGCAGACGAGCACGGTGGCGCCGAGCGCCTCCATCGTGTGGAGCCGCGTCGGCGAGTCCTGCCCGCCGCCGGGAATGGCGAGGGCGCCCAGCGCGCGCGCCCCCTCGAACCCCGCCCAGAAGCCGACGAAAAGACCGAAGGAGAACGGGAAGAACACACGGTCCTCGGCGGTCACCCCGGCGCCGCGGAAGACCGACGCCCAGCAGCGCGCCCACCACGCCCACGACTCCGGGGTCTCAAGCCAGCGGATCGGCGCCCCCGTGGTGCCGGAGGTCTGGTGGACGCGGACGTAGCGCGCGAGCGGATAGGTCAGGTTGGTGCCGAAGGGAGGGGTGGCGGCCTGGTCCTCGGCGAGCTCCTGCTTGGCCGTGAACGGCAGGCGGCGGAACGCGTCCCAGCCGTCGAGGTCCTCGACCCGGCGCACCCCTGCCGCCTGCCACTTCCGCCGGAGGAACGGATTGGCGGGAAAGGTCTCCGCGGCGAGCGCGCGGAACCGGCGCCACTGGTGCTCCCGGAGCCGGTCGGGCGGCAGCGTCTCGAGCCGACCGTCGACCACGTCAGGGCCGCCGCCTCACCCGCGGAGCTTGAACCGCTGGATCTTGCCGGTCGCCGTCTTCGGCAACTCCGCCACGAACTCGATCCACCGCGGATATTTGTACGGGGCGATCCGACCCTTGACGAAGCCCTGGAGCTCCCCGGCGAGCGCGTCGGACGCCGCCCCGGGCTCCTTGAGGACCACGAACGCCTTCGGTTTGACGAGCCGGTCACTGTCTTCGTGGCCGACGACGGCCACCTCGAGCACCGCGGGATGGCCGACGAGGGTCGCCTCGACCTCGATCGGCGAGACCCAGATGCCGCCGACCTTCAGCATGTCGTCGGCCCGCCCGCAATACCAGAAGTAGCCGTCGCGGTCCTGGTAGTACTTGTCGCCGGTCTGGATCCAGTGGCCAAAGAGGGTGCCCTTGGTCTTCTCGTGCTGGTTCCAGTAGTAGGCCATCGTCGAGTCGCCCTTGACGCGGAGGTTGCCGACCTCTCCCTGCGGCACCGGCTGGCCGGCGTCGTCGACGATGATCGCCTCGTATCCCGGGACGGGGGTGCCGGACGAGCCGGGACGGACGGTGCCCGGCCGGTTCGAGAGGAAGATGTGCCCGATCTCGGTGGTCCCGATCCCGTCGATGAGCTCCACCCCGAAGCGCTCGCGCCAACGGGTGTAGATGTCGGCCGGCAGCGCCTCCCCGGCCGACACGCAGAGCCGGAGCGAGCTGAGGTCGAAGCGACGCTCGGCCTCCTTCGTCGCGAGCATGCCGGCGTAGAGGGTCGGCACCCCGAAGAAGAGCGTCGGCCGGAAGCGGGAGATTACCTCGAAGACGGCCTCCGGCGTCGCCCGGTGCGGGTAGAGGACACTCTCGGCGCCGACGCCCATCGGGAAGTATCCGGCGTTGCCGAGCCCGTAGGCGAAGAAGAGTTTCGCGGCAGAGAACACGCGGTCGGTCGGGCGCAGCTGGAGGACCTCCCGGGCGTACGTCTCGGTGCAGACGACCATGTCGTGGTGCAGGTGCACCGCGCCCTTCGGGAACCCCGTGGAGCCCGACGAGTAGAGCCAGAAGGCGACGTCGTCCTGCGAGCTCGGCGCCGCCTCGAGCGACGCCGCCGCGCGGGCGACCCGGTCCTCCCAGCCCAGGTACGGCCCAGGGGAACCGCCCGCGACGAGGACGTGGCGCAGGTGGGTCGCCTGCTGGAGGGCGGGGCCGACCTCGGCGAGCAGCGGCGCCGAGACCACGGCCGCCCTGGCTCGGCTGTCCTCGAGGACGTAGAGGTAGTCGGCCGCGCGAAGGAGCGTGTTCACCGGGACCGGCACCGCGCCGATCTTGATCGCCCCCCAAAAGGTGCCGACGAACTCCGGCTGGTCGAGGCAGACCATCAGCACCCGCTGTTCCCGCTCCACCCCGAGCTCCCGCAGCGCGTTGCCGGTTCGGTCGACCAGCTCCCGCAGCTCGCGGTAGGTCAGCGTGCGGTCCTCGCAGCGGACGGCGACCTGGGCCCCGCGCCCCTCGGC
>WNFO01003878.1_pt1 | contig 12823 bp, 13 predicted proteins | sample 5400251 | NCBI WGS metagenome assembly WNFO01 (sample SAMN13153354, study PRJNA577476) | soil metagenome | isolation source: 100 cm saprolite under Madrone tree | place: USA:California | collected 2016-06-14
GTGGTGCCCGCGGGGGCCCGGATCTCCGCCGGATAATCCGGGAACGTCGCCAGGTCGTTGCCGTGCAGCGCGGCTTCGCGGGTGAACTCGGTGCCGGTCAGCTGCATGCCGTCACCGGAGTCGCCCGCGAAACGCACGACGGCATTCTTGATGTCGACGTACGGCCGGGGGGCGGCGGATTCCGTCATCATTTCCTCCTGCGGGGCAGAACCGACAGGATTGTAACCCGGTTTGGCCCGGTGCGGCGCGTTCTGCGCCTGCGGGCCGAACCTCTTTACGCGATGCGTAATGCCCGGATCAAGGCGAAGGACAAGGCCGCCAGGCAGCCAAAGGCCAGAAGTCCGGCGTAGAGGACGCGCAGGCCGGCCCGCCGGAGCATCGCGACCTGCGTGTGCAGGCCCATCGCGGCCATCGCGCAGGTCATGAGAAAGATGCTGGCCGTGGAGAGCGCCGCGCGCGACGCGCCCGGCAGGCCTCCGAGCGAGCCCAGGATGCCGAGCGCGAGGAAGCCGAGCACGAACCAGGGCACCGGCGGATGCTTCAGCGAGTAGCGCACGCCGCGGCCTTCGGTGACCAAGCCCAGGACCAGCAAGGCCGGCGCAAGCAGCACGACGCGCGCCAGCTTCACCAGCGTGCCGAGATCGCCGCTGGCGCTGCCCCAGGTGAAGGCGGCCGCGATCACCTGCGCCACCTCGTGGAGCGTAGAGCCGCAGAGGATGGCGAGCTGCGTGACGGTGAGCGGCAGGTGCGGCCCGACCAGCACGTAGAACAGCACCCCGACGGTCCCCAGGATTCCGCAGAGCGCGACCGCGAGGGTCACCTCGTCTTCGTCGGCGCCCGTGACGGAGCCGGCGGCGACCACCGCGCTCGCGCCGCAGATGGAGGTGCCCACCGCGAGCAGGGTCGCCAGCCTGGCGGGAACGGCGAGCCACCGGGCCAGCCAGGCGATTCCGACCAGGCCGGCGCAGATGAGCAGCGCATCCAGCAGCAGCACGCGCGGGCCCACCTTCGCGACCAGGGCGAAGTCGAGCCGTGCGCCCATCAGGAAGACGCCGATCCGCAGGACGGGCCTGGCGCAGAGGCGTGAGCCCCCGTCGCTCCAGGGGAGCGGGCCGGCCAGCGCGCGCAGGGCGATGCCCAGGACCAGGGCCAGCGTCAACGGCCCCAGGATGTGGAGGACGGGCGCAGTCGCGAGCTGCTGCGCCGCGAGCGCGAGACCCAGGCAGAGCAGGATTCCGGGCAGGAGCGAGCGCACCGCGGGCGCCTCATACCACGCGCTCCGGACCCCGACCGCATTTCGCCGAGGAAACGTTTCCGCTACTCTGGCGGGGTGGACGCGCCCAGGGTACCGGTACAGATCGTCGCGCGATCGGATCGCGTGCAAGCGGCGCTGCGATTCGCGGCGGGCGCCTCGGCCGCCGGATCGCTGTCGGACGGGCTCTGCTACCTCTGCGAGCAGCTGGGCGGCATGATCGGATCGCCGGTCGCCTCGGTCTACGTGCTGGAAGGCGCCGACGAGCTGGTGCTGCGCGGTACATATGGCTTCACCCGGGAGGCCATCGGCGAAGTGCGCATGAAGATCGGGCAGGGAATCACCGGCACCTGCGTCGAGAGCATGAGCCCGGTCACGGTCAACGACGCGCGCCTGAGCGAGCAGTTCGAGTACTTCCCCCAGCTCGCCGAGGAGCGGTACCCCGCGTTTCTCGCCATTCCGCTGCTCTCCGGCGCGCGTCCGCGCGGCGCGCTGGTCCTGCAACGCGAGGCGGGACCCTTCTCCGAGTCCGATCTGCTGCTCGCCATCGGCGCCACCCGCGCGCTGACCGCCTTGATCGACGCGCAGAATCCCGCGGGCGCGCACGTGATCTTGCGCGGCGAGGGCAACCAGCGCGGCCGCTCCCTGGGCGTCGCGACGCTCCTCTCCAGGGCGTTGCCGCGCCGGGACACCCGCAAGGCGTCGGCCGAGCAGCTCGCCGCCGCGTTCGCGGCGGAGCGCGAGGACGTGACGGTGCTTGCCGACCGCGCCCGGGCAGCGCTCACGGTGCCTTGCCGCGAGCTGGAGGAGATCTGCACCACCCTGACCGACGTCCGCCTCGAGGAGCGCGCGCAGGAGCACGTGGCCAAGTACGTGCCGCCTTCGCTCGCCCTGGAGCGGATCGCGGGAGAGGTGGCGCGCTCGCTGGCGCAACACGGACCGGCGGCACGGCGGGGCGTGGACATCGAGGGATTTCTCGGCGGGGTGGCGCGCAGGCTGGCGGGGATCGAGCAGCAGCGCGTCCGCCGCGGCGAGCTGGCGATCTCGGTGCACCTGCCCGGAATCGTCGCGCTGCGAAGCTGGGCGGCCGGGGCCACCGGCGCCATCTGCGCCACGCCCCGCGAGGATTCCACCGGGGGGGCGCTGCTGACCGCCCTGAAGATGCCGGTGGTGTGGGGCGTGCGCGACATCTTCGAGTCGGTGTCGCAGGGCGATCGGGTCGCGCTGGACAGCGACAGCGGCGAAGTGATCGTCAATCCCAGCGCCGCCCAGGCAGCGGCGTGGCGGCGTTGAGCGATGCTGCGCGAGCTGTACGGGCAGCCGCTCTCGCTGCTCACGGACCTGTACCAGCTCAGCATGGCCGCCGCGGCCTGGAAGGCAGGGGTGGAAGATCGCGAGGCCGTCTTCCACCTCGTGTTCCGGCGCCCGCCGTTCAAGTCCGGCTTCACCATCGCGGCCGGCCTGGGCCCCGCGCTCGAGTACGTGCGGCAGCTCCGCTTCACGGACGACGAGGTCCGCTCTCTCGCCCAGTTGCGCGCCGAGTCCGGCGAGCCGATGTTCGAGCGGGCGTTCCTCGACCACCTGCGGGAGCTGGAGCCGCGCGTCGACATCGACGCCGTGCCCGAGGGGACGGCCGTCTTCCCGCAAGAACCGCTGCTCCGCGTCTCGGGACCGATCGTTCCCTGCATGCTCCTGGAATCGCCGCTGCTCAACCTGATCAATTTCCAGACGCTGATCGCCACCAAGGCCGCGCGCGTCTGCCTGGCGGCGGAAGGCGAGCCGGTGCTCGAGTTCGGGTTGCGGAGGGCCCAGGGCCCGGATGGCGCGCTCAGCGCGGCGCGGGCTGCGTACATCGGCGGCTGCGCCGCGACCTCCAACGTGCTGGCGGGCAAGCTCCTGGGGATCCCCGTCCGCGGCACGCACGCGCACTCGTGGGTGATGTTGTTCGACTCCGAGCGCGAGGCCTTCGACGCATACGCCCGGGCGATGCCGCACAACGTCGTCCTGCTCGTCGACACCTACGACACGCTCCAGGGCGTGCGCAACGCCATCGAGACGGGCAAGTGGCTGCGCGCGCAGGGGCGCGACCTGGCGGGGATCCGCCTTGACTCCGGAGACCTGGCCTGGCTGTCCATCGAGGCGCGCAAGCTCCTCGACGCCGCGGGCTTCACCCGGACGGTCATCTATGCCTCCAACGAGCTCGACGAGCACTTGATCGCGAGCCTGAAGCAGCAGGGCGCGAAGATCGGCGCCTGGGGCGTGGGCACCCGGCTGGTCACCGGCGCCGAAGACGCGGCGCTTGGCGGCGTGTTCAAGCTGTCCGCGGTGCGCCTGCCGGGTGGACCCTGGAAGCGGCGCATCAAGCTCTCCGATCGAGGAGACAAGATCTCGGTTCCCGGAATCCTCCAGGTCCGCCGGTTTTCCGTGGACGGCGAGTTCGCCGGCGATCTCATCTATGACCTCGAGGATGGAGCGCGCTCGCGCGTGCTGGTGGACATGCTGGACCCGACCCGGCGCAAGACGATCCCCGACGCCGCCGCGCAGGAGGAGGTCCTGGTGCCGGCCGCGCGAAGCGGAAGGATCGTCTATCCGCTGCCCGCACTGGAGGAATCCCGCGCCCGCGCCCAGCGGCAGCTCGGGCACTTGCACCCGGGCATCAAGCGGTTCGTCAACCCGCACCAGTATCCGGTCGGGCTGGATCCAAACCTTCACGAGCGGCGCACGCGGATGATCCTCGAGGAGCGCGGCGGATGATCTACGCGACGCCGGCCTATGCGGAGCTGGGCGCGCGGGTCGCGGCGCTGGCCGGCATCCCGACCGGCGAGATCGAGACGCGCCTCTTCCCGGACGGGGAGCGCTACCTGCGCCTGCGGAGCGATCCGGCGTCGCGGGACGCGTACGTCCTCGGCGGCACGATCAGCGAAGCGGACACGCTCTTGCTCTACGACCTTGCCTCCGGGGTCGTGGAGGCCGGCGCGCGCAGCCTGACGCTGGTGATCCCGTACTTCGGCTACTCGACCATGGAGCGGGCGACTTTCCCCGACGAGGTGGTGACGGCGAAGACGCGCGCCCGGCTGCTCTCCAGCATTCCCGCGCCGGGCTCGGGCAGCCGCGTGCTGCTCCTCGATCTGCACACCGAAGGCATCCCGTTCTACTTCGAAGGCTCCCTCCGGCCGGTCCATCTCTCGGCGCAACCGGTGGTGCTGGAGTGGCTGGAGCGGCTGGGTGCCGAAGTGGTGGCGTGCACCGACGCCGGCCGGGCCAAGTGGGTAGAGCGGTTCGCGAACGACCTCGGGATCGCGCCGGCGTTCGTGTTCAAGCGCCGCCACGAACAGGGAATCGAGGTGACCGCCGTGGCTGCTCAGGTCACCGGGAAGCGCATCGTGATCTACGACGACCTGGTCCGCAGCGGCGGGTCGCTGCTGGCCGCCGCGCGCGCCTACCGCGACGCAGGAGCCGCCTCCATGGCCGCGGTCGCGACGCACGGCGTGCTCCCGGGCGACGCGGTGGATCGGCTGCGCGGCAGCGGGCTGCTCGACAAGCTGGTGATCACCGACTCGCACCCGCGCGCGGCGGCCCTGCGCAGCGACTTCGTCGAGGTGGTGTCCATCGCGCCGGTGCTCGCCGGCGCGCTCAGCGCGTGATCGACCGGATCGCGGCTTCCAGCGCGGCGGGATCGGCGCGCCCGACGAAGCTTCTGCGCAGCTTCCCCTTCTCGTCGAACACGAACGTCGCGGGCAGGGTGCCGTCCCACTTCGGCTCGCCCATCGCCCGCAGCACCGGATCCGGGTCGGGCGCATCGAGCAGGACCGCGGGGAGCGCCACCAGCTGGTACCGGGCCAGCATCTCCTGCGCCTTCTGCCGATCCCGGGGCTGATCGATGCTGACCAGCAGCACGCCCACGCCGCGCGTCGGCAGCTTCAGCAGTCCGGGCCGGAGCGAAGGGAATTCGTCGCGGCAGGCCTCGCACCAGGTGGCCCAGAAGTGCAGCACGGCGGGTCGTGTCTTGTTTCCGGCGGCTTTGGCGACGAGCTGCGGCGCCTGCGTTGCCTGCAGCACGGGCATCGCCGCCGCCGCGATCAGCGCTGCGAGGAGGGCGCCCATCAGTCCAGCTCGATCAGCTCGAAGCGGTCCCGCGCGGGCCCCTCTTCCCGCTTCGTTCCCGGACAGGCGGCGAGGGTCGAGCTGCCCTGGCCACAGAACCGGCACAAGCCTGCCGGCGAGAAGTCGTGCTCGCCGGGCTGCAGCGCGCGCGCAGGCGGCGGCGCCGGGGGCGGCAGGCGGACGAGCACGTCCTCGATCGCGCGCGCGACTTCCTCCTCGCGCGCGGCGATCTCGCCAGCGCGCGGATCAGGGCGCCCATCCAGCGTCGCCTGCGCCCGCTCCTCGAAGAAGACCTCGATCAGCGCCACCGGCTGTTTCTGGCGGAAAAGGAGCGCCATGCGCTTCTTGCCTTGGTCGCGCAGCAGCCGCCGGCGCGCCTCTGGTGCCACGCGGAGCTGGCGCAGCGCGGCGTCGCCTTCGCGCTCGCGGTCCTCCTGCTCCCATTCGGCGGCGAGGATCACGTGCAGCCGCCCCGCGAAGCGCTCCGCCAGCGGGGCGAACGGCCGGAGCTTCTCCTCGCTGGTGTACTTGTCGGCGACGATGGCGAGGAGCGTCGGCTGGTCGGTCAGCGCGGCCTGCAGCATCTGTCCGAGGGACTTGCGGGCGCGCCGGGCGGCGAACCAGGGGATCACCGTGTACACCCCACGAACAATAACCCAGGCTTGACCGCCCGCGCAGCGCGCGCCATGACTCGGCCGCTTGCACCTCACCATCCTCTCTCGCAGGGCCGGCATCTACACCACGCGCCGGCTGGCGCAGGCTGCGCGCCTCCGGGGCGCCCGGGTGCGCGTGCTCGATCCGGTCCGGGTCGAGATGCACCTCGCCGATCCGCCCGGCGCTTACTACGAGCGCAAGCGCCTGGCGCGGACCGACGTGGTGGTGCCGCGGATCGCCCCCTCGGTCCAGGCCTATGGCCTGGCGGTGGTGAACCATTTCCAGATGCTGGGGATCCCGACGCTGAACGGCGCGGCGGGGATCGCGGCGAGCCGCAACAAGATGAGGGCGCTGCAGCTCCTCGCCGCGGGGGGCGTCCCGGTGCCGCCCACGGTGATGGCCGCGAACGCGAGCGACCTCAAGGCCTTGGTCGAGCTGGTCGGCGGCTTGCCCGTCTTGATCAAGCTGCTCACGCCCAGCGAACGGCCGCTGGTGATGGTGTGCGAATCGCTGGAATCGATGGAGGCGGCGCTGGAGGCGGTCCTCTCCATGGGGCACAACCTGGTGGTCCAACGGTACGTGCGCCGCAAGCGCGAGCGCGACCTGAGGGCGCTGGTGGTCGGGGAGCGGGTGACTGCCTGGGTCGAGCGCCGGCCGCGTCCCGGGCGCCTGCTCCACACCCTGGCCCGCGGGGCGAAGCTCAAGTCCGTGCGGGTGCCGGCGGCGCTCGACCAGCTCGCCGTCAAGGCAGCTCGGGTGGTGGGCCTCGACATCGCGGCGGTGGACCTGCTGGAAGCGGCAGGCGGGCCGATGGTATTCGACGTGAACTCGAGCCCCGGCCTCAAGGGGCTGGAGAAGGCCACCGGCAAGGATCTGGCGCTTCTCATCGTCGGCCGCGCCGAGGAGCTGGTCCGGGGTTAGAATGCCTGCATGATCGCCCTGGCGCTCGCTGGACTGCTGGCCGCTTCGCCCGATGTCTCGGGGACTTACCGGATCGAGGCCCCCAAGGTCCTCAAGCTGAGGAAGGGGGAGGTCGCTCACGCGAAAGTCGAGGTGGTCCCGCGGAGCGACGCGCACGTCTCGCCGGAGGCGCCCATCTCCCTCTCGCTGACTGCCGGACCCGGCGTGAAGCTGGCGAAGGAGAAGCTGGTCCGCGGCGACGCCAAGGAGACAAAGGCCAAGGGAGTCGAATTCGAGGTCCCGTTCACGGCGGCCTCCGCCGGCAAGGACGAGGTGAAAGGAACGCTCAGCTTCTTCATCTGCACCGAGAAGCTGTGCGAGAAGCAGAAGCGCGAGTTCGCGATGGCGGTCGAGGTGCAATGAGCCGGTTCGTCTACGGCGTCAACCCGGTGCTCGAGGCGCTCAAGGCGCACCCCAAGGACGTCGTCCGCGTGCTGCTTGAGCGCGGCCACGAAGGACGGAAATCTCGCGGCGCGGACCGGGTGGGACAGGCCGCCGCCGATGCCGGGGTGCGCGTCGAAGACGTTCCGCAGGGCGATCTCGCTCACCGCTCGCGCTCCGGAGCTCACCAGGGCGTCGGCGCCGAGCTGACGCAATTCCGCTACGCCGAGTTGGAGGACGTGCTCTCCGCCATCGGAGGGACTGCCTTGCTCCTGGTGCTGGACGGAGTGACCGATCCGCAGAACCTGGGCGCCCTGGCACGCAACGCCCACGCGCTCGGCGCTCACGGCATCGTGGTCCCCAAGGACCGCGCCGCGGGGATCACGCCTGCCGCCTTCAAGGCGGCGGCGGGCGCGCTGGAGCACTGTCCGGTGGCCCGCGTCACCAATCTCTCTCGCGCGCTGGATCTGATGAAGGAGCAGGGGATCTGGACCGTGGCGCTCGCGGCGGACGGCGAGAAGGAGATCGGCGAGGTCGATCTGACCGTCCCGACGGCGCTCGTCCTCGGCAGCGAAGGGTCGGGCGTGCGCCCGCTGGTCCGCAAGACCTGCGACCACGTGGCGCGCATTCCGATGGCCGGCCAGGTGGGCTCGCTGAACGTCGCGGCCGCCGGAGCCGTCGCGCTCTACGAAGTGCTGCGCCAGCGTCGGCTTCCTGGCACGCCGGCCCACTGACGCGAGCTCTAGAACGTCAACGCGGCGCTGACTCGGACGCTGCGATTCTCCGCCGGGTGGAAGTGGATGCCTTCCTTGCCCGCGTCCGGCTCCCCCGGCAGCCGCGACCTGTAGTTGTAGGCGATGTCGTCGACCTGCGCGTTGAACAGGTTGAACACGTCGAGCGAGAGACGCGCTTGGCGGGTCAGCCGGTAGCTCACGTACCCGTTGAAGAGGGTCGACGCCTGGGAACGCACGCTGTCGTCCTCGACGAGCGGTCGCGGCCCGAAGTACCGGGCGTAAAGGCTCGCGCTCCACGGACCGAGCTCGTGGATCGCGGCGCCCGCGGAAACGGCGGTTCCGATGGCCCCTGGGATGCGATCGCCACTGGTGCCGGTGGGGTCCGGCGTGGTGAAGCGTGCGTGCGACCAGGCAACGTCGAGGTCGAAGAGGAGCCAGCGGACCGGCCGAAAGCGGGTGTTCCACTCCACTCCCCAACGCCGCGAGGCGCGTGAAGGCTCGGTGTTCCCGGCGTCGCCGGTGAACAGCAGCTCGGAGTCGATGTCGAGCCGCCAGACCGCAAGAGAGGATTGCACCGAGGGCACGATCTCGGTGCGCACACCGACCTCGCCGCCGCGGGTCGGTACGAGCGGGGTCACCTTTGGAACGGGGTCACCCGACCGGGGGTCGACGGTGATGGTGACGCCCCGGGCGTCGTTCGAGTGGAAGCCGAGCCCGAAGTTGGCGAAGAGCTCGGTTTTCGCCCACGGCCCAAGGATGGCGGAGAGCTTGGGCGAGAGCCGGCCGGCGTGGGCCCGGCCGGAGTTGGCCGGATTGCCGCTGGTCACATCGAAGAAGTAGTGGTCGTAGCGGAGGCCGGCGATCGCGCGCAGCCAAGACGCGAGGCTGGCCTCCCCCTCCGCGAAGACGCCGCCGCTCGTCTCGCGCACGACATCCTGACTTACCACCCGCAAGCGCTGCTGCCCGGCCGTATCGTAAAGGCCGATCGGATCGATCCGATCGTGGCGGGCCTCCCAACCGACCGTCGAGCGCAAGGGGATTGCGCCGATCGCCGTGGTCCATGCAAGGCTTCCGGACGTGCCGAATTGCCAGCGATCATCCGCTTGCTCGAACTGGTCCCCGTTCACCGGGTCGCGGAGGAAGTAGGTGAAGTTGGAGAACAGGTTCAGCCGGTACTTCACGCCGTACACGTTGACCTTCAGCAGGCCGCTGGCGAGGCTTTGCTGGTAGTCGCCAGAGAGACTGAAGCGGTGCGTCCTGCCGCCGTCCGTCGGATCGATGCTGCCGTAGCGGCCGATCTGCCCCGACTCCACCGCACGCACCGGGATCTGGTCGGTGGCGTTCCAGAGTCCGACGTAGCCCATCGCGGTGAGGCGCCACTTCGCGTCCCCCGCCGCTCCCGTGTAGCGAAGAACGCCGTTCAGGCGGCGGTAGTCGTCGGGGTGCACCCAGGGGCCGTCGCTGTGGGAGAGCTCGAGGCCATACAGGAGCTTTCCGCCCCCGAGCTCGGGCGAGCCCGCCAGCAGCGCGCGACCGTAGAGGAAGCTGCCCGCCGTGAGCTGGACCAGATGCTCCGGGAGCGACTCCAGGTAGTGGATGTCAGCTCCGCCGGCAGAGGCGAAGTCGCCCTTGGACGCGAAGTACGGACCCTTGAAGTACTCGATGCGCTGGATGAGCTCGGGGATGAGGAAGTTGAGGTCGGTATAGCCTTGCCCGTGCGCGTGCGTTCTCAGGTTGACCGGCATGCCGTCGAGGGTCGTGAGGAAGTCCGTGCCGTGGTCGAGGTTGAAACCGCGGAGGAAGTACTGGTTCGCTTTACCGGCGCCGCTGTGCTGCGTGATGATGAGACCCGGCACGAGCTCCAGCACTTCGCCCGGTCTCAGGATCGGCCGATCCTCCACCAGCTGGCGGGTGATGGTGCCTGCGCTCGCGGCTTCGGCGCTCCCGACTTCGTTCTCGTAGTGCGCCGTGACCTGGATCTCCTCCCCGTATTGCGGGGCGGCGCCCGCCGGCGTCTCTTCAGCGCCCGGCGCCGCCTGGGCGAGCGCGACCAGCAGCGCGCAAGCGCGCCAGGCCGAGCAGGCCCGGAAGTCGGGTTGCATGGGCGTCTCCGAGTTTGGGAAGACCGGGGGGTCGAGTCTGCTGGTGAAGCTCAGCAGTCGAAGGGCGGCCCCTGCGACCACTCGGGGAGCAGATAACGGAGCGTACCCGACAGCTGTGCGGCGACCATGGCCGGTGCGGCGTGCTGCGGCCCGACCACCGCCACCTGGGGAAGCTGCGGCGCGGCGAGAAGGGCAATGGCCAGGTGCGCGAGAGCGCCGGAGCCGTGCGGACCTGAGCCGTCGGGACCGTGGGAATGGCCGTGCTCGTGGCCATGCCGGTGTCCGTCCCGGGGCTTCAGGCGCTGCGCATCGTGCGCGTGCTCGAGCGCGAATGCGAGCGCCTCCACCGGATCGTTCGAGCCGGCCGTCCAAGCCCGGGCCTCGTCGTCGTGGCCCTCGCGCTGGTGCTCTTCGGCGTGAATGAGCGGTGCGACGACGAGACCGAGGACCGCCACTGCGGCCAGGAACGTCGCCCGGTCTGAACGGCCGGTGGAGGTCATCGGAGAGGCCCGCAGTACAGCCGGGCGATGAAGAGGACAAGCCGGACGTTCGGCCAATGCGCGGTCTGCGTCAAACCCGGTTATCCTCCCGCACAATGGACGCTGTGCGCGCCCCGGCCGTGGCGGGCAGCTTCTATCCCGCCGATCCGATCGAGCTTCGCGAGACCGTGTCCCGACTGCTTGCGGCGGCGCGGCCGGGGCCCGTGCCAAAAGCGTTGATCGCCCCGCACGCCGCGTACGTCTATTCGGGCGCCGTCGCCGCCTCCGCGTTCAGGCGAGTGGTGGATGCCCCGTTCACGCGGGTGGTGCTGCTGGGACCTTCGCACTTCGTGCACGTTCGCGGGCTGGCGCTGCCGGACGCGGCTGCGATGAGCACGCCCCTCGGCAACGTCCCGGTGGAAGACCTCCTGCTTCCGAGGAACGGCCGTGCCCACGCACGGGAGCACTCGCTCGAAGTGGAGCTGCCCTTCCTTCAGGTCGCGCTTCGGCTCGAAACCGCTGCGCCGCTCGCCGTGGGAGAGACCGTGGCCGAAGAGGTCGCGGATGTGCTCGACCAGAACTGGGGCGGCAGGGAGACGCTCCTGGTGGTCAGCTCCGATCTGTCCCATTACCTTCCGTACGAGGATGCAAAGACGATGGACGCCGCCACCGCGAAGGAGATCATGGCCCTCGGCCGCGTCACGCACGAAGACGCCTGCGGGGCGGATCCCATCAACGGCCTCTTGCGGGCAGCGAAGCAGCGCCGCATGCGCTCCGAGCTGATCGACCTGCGCAACTCCGGCGACACCGCGGGGGACAAGCGGCGCGTGGTCGGATATGGGGCCTTTGCCTTCTACGAGAAGAGCGCATGAGCTTCGAAGGCCGCTATTTCCACGCTTTGCCCGACGGGCGGATCCAGTGCGACGTCTGCCCCCGGTACTGCGCGCTGCACGAGGGACAGCGCGGGTTTTGCTTCGTCCGCGCCCGCGAAGGCGCTGGGATGGTGCTGACCACCTGGGGGCGCTCCAGCGGCTTCTGCGTGGACCCGATCGAGAAGAAGCCGCTCAACCATTTCCTCCCCGGCACCAGCGTCCTCTCCTTTGGCACTGCCGGCTGCAACCTGGGCTGCCGCTTCTGCCAGAACTGGGACATGTCGAAGTCGCGCGAGATGGATATCCTCGCCGACGCGGCGACCCCGGAGCAGATCGCGCGCAAGGCGCAGGAGCTGGGCTGCCGCAGCGTGGCCTTCACCTACAACGACCCCACCGTCTTCCTGGAGTACGCGGTCGACGCGGCGCAGGCGTGCCGGGAGCGCGGCATCAAGGCTGTGTCGGTCACGGCCGGGTACATCTGCGACGAGCCCCGGCGGGAGCTCTACCGGCACATCGACGCGGCGAACGTCGATCTCAAGGGGTTCACGGAGGACTTCTACCGTCGCGTGTGCCTCGGTCACCTCGATCCGGTCCTCGACACCCTGAGGTACCTGCGGCAGGAGACGCCGGTCTGGCTGGAGATCACGACGCTCCTCATCCCCGGTGAGAACGATTCACCCGCCGAGATCGACGCGCTCACGCGCTGGGTGCACCGCGAGCTCGGCCCGGACGTGCCGTTGCATTTCACGGCCTTCCACCCCGACTTCAAGATGCTCGACCGGCCGCCCACGCCGCCTTCGACCCTGACCCGAGCGCGCGAGATCGGCCTCGGCAACGGGCTTCGCTACATCTATACCGGCAACGTCCACGACGAGCCCGGCGGCAGTACGCACTGCCCCGGGTGCGGGAAGGCGGTGATCGGCCGCGACTGGTACCGGCTCACCTCCTGGTCGCTGCACGAGGGCCGGTGCGCGGGTTGCGGTACCCAGGTTCCGGGGGTCTTCGACGGGCACCCCGGCCAGTGGGGCCCTCGCCGGCTTCCGGTGCATGTTGGCGGCACGAGGGCGGGCGCCCGCTCGGTTTGACGCAGTGCCGCCAACGACTTGACAAGGGGGCGTGGATCCCCTACAAGGCGACTCCCTGCGCTGGACAGGTGTCTCTTTTTGCCTGAAACAGGGCAGCAAAATCGAGCGGTTAGGCTGGCGTAGCTCAGCCGGCAGAGCACCCGCCTTGTAAGCGGGAGGTCGCGGGTCCGATTCCCGCCGCCAGCTCCAGCCGGCGGGGC
>WNFO01013345.1_pt1 | contig 12823 bp, 9 predicted proteins | sample 5400251 | NCBI WGS metagenome assembly WNFO01 (sample SAMN13153354, study PRJNA577476) | soil metagenome | isolation source: 100 cm saprolite under Madrone tree | place: USA:California | collected 2016-06-14
CGCCATCTCGAGGACGCATTCTTCGCTCACCGCGCCGTGCTGCTCGAGCGTCTCCCGGCGCACGCCGAGGATATTGGTCTTCATGTTGTTGGAGTAGGTGACGAGGTCGCCCTCGAAGAAACGCGAACTGCCGGGGATGTTAGTCAGCCGATGGCCGATAAGGCCGCCCGTGCAGGATTCAGCAACCGCGAGCTTGATCTTCTTTTCCGAAAGCAACTTACCGACGACTTCCTCCATCGTCGTGTCGCCTTCGCCGTAAATATGATCGGCGATTCTGCTGTAGACCCGCTCGCACAACTCCTCGAGCCGGGCCTCGGCCTTGCCGGGTACGTCTTCGACCGTAACCCGCAGCGAGATTTGCGGGAAGCTTGCGCGGAATCCGACGCGAGCCTCTTCGGGCTTGATTAGCCCGGCGACCGCCTCGTCGAGCGCCGATTCGCTGATGCCGAAGGTCTGGAACGTGCGCGTCGCGAAAATCGTCTTCACCCCGCGGTTCTGCTTGATCCATGGGATGACGCTGTTTTCCATCATCGGCTTCATCTCGCGCGGCACGCCAGGTAGCACGACGAGGTGGGAAACGTGGCTATCTTGCTGCACCGCCATCCGAAAGCCCGGTGCGGTGCCCAGCGGGTTCAGAATAATTTCGGCGGTCTCGGGGAACAGCGCCTGCTTCACGTTATTTTCGGGCATCACGCGGCTCATCGCGTTGAAAATACGCTTCATATTGTCGACGGTGGCCTCGTCGCGCCAAAGCTTTTTATCCGTAAGCCGCGCGACCGTCTCCGTTGTGAGGTCGTCGGCGGTAGGACCAATTCCGCCGGTCGAAATCACGACGTCCGCCATCTGCATCGCAGTCCGCCATGCCCATTCGAGGCGCTCCGGTACGTCTCCGACCGTGAGTACGGCAACCAGGTCGACGCCGGTTTCTGACAGTTTGTCGGCCAGGTAGTTGGCGTTGGTGTCGATCACACGGCCACTCGTAAGTTCGTCGCCCGTCGAAAGAATAACCGCCCGTTGGATCATCGCTGGCTCCTTCGCATATACGCCGATAAGCGTCCGCCGGCCCTTCGAGAGCCTTGCGCGCCCCGCTCACACAATCATCCGCGCCACCCGCACCACGAGGTTGGCATAGATACCCGCGGCCAAATCGTCAAGCATCACGCCCGCCCCGCCGACCCGGCGATCGAAGAAGCTCGCCGGGAACGGCTTGATAATATCGAACAGGCGAAAAACCACGAAACCCGTCATCACCCACAGGAAGGAGGTTGGATTGAGGAACATCGTGGCAATCATCCCCAGCACTTCGTCAATAACGATATGAGAACTGTCGTGATCCTCGAAGATCTTCTCTGCGCTGCCCGCCACGAAACACGCCCCGATGAACAGCACCATGAAAATCATCAGGAAGGCGGCGGGTGAATGACGCCACAAGGGAGCGAAGACGAGCCATCCCAGCACCATGCCCAACGCGGCGCCTGCCGTGCCGGACGCGACCGGTGCGTAGCCCGTATAAGCTCCCGTGGCGAGAAAAATAATAATCGAGCGCATCGGACGAACGCGCGACGATAACACGCCCGCGGCCGGATGGTAAGCGTTTGGGAATCCCGCCAAGGGCGGAGTGCGCCACATCGGCGCAGCGACAACGGAGCCGCGCGGAAAGGTAAAACTTAGCTCGGACGGACGGGGACTGGCTGCTCTTCCGCTATCACCTCAACCGACTTGACCCCTTCGACTCTTCGCACCACGTCGTTGACCAAATCGTCCCACGGCGGTACCAGCCCAGGCCCATTCACCTGGACCGCGCCGCTCGCGCATAGCACTTCGATTGGCGCGTGGCCAATCTTGGGATGGAGCATCAGGGCCGCACGCACTTCCGCGGAAAGCGCCGCGTCGAGCATCTCGCGCCACTGCTCGGGCCGCACGTTGCGGTCGATCTCCTCGGCGCAGCTCACAAGCGCCGCGGCAGCAGCGTTTAGCGGCAAAGCAAAGGTATTGAGCATCAGCCCGTACGAGATCGGATCTTCGATATCCGCGCCAAACAGCGTCTGGATACGGGCGCGTACTTCGCGATCGTAATCGCGCACGCGGCGTTCCGCGATAGCAGAAGCTAGTTTCTCTTCCGCCGCCACTTCCCGCACACGATCCTTCATCGGACCGACGAGCCGGACGCGCAGACCGCACCCGTGCTCGGGCAGGATATGCGCCACCGAACGGCCGAGCACGATCAGCCGATCCTTCGCCATCTCTTTCAGGACAACCGCCCGAAAAAAGGCGACGAACCGTTCGGTATCGGTCTTGAGCCGCTCCCAGAAATGGGGCCGGCGTTCGTCGACGATTACGAGCTGTTCGGGAGTGACCTTATAAGCCTGCGAAGTCTTGGCTATCAACTCGTCGCTGGTCAGAAAGCGGTAACCCAAGGTTTCCGCCGCTACCCTTCCCAACTCCACGCCGCGCGTCCCCAGGTGCTGCGTGATCGCGATTATTGCCATCGCTTGTCCCCTGTTTCGAAATGGTCCCCTAACGGCATCTTAAGTCCGCGATGGCCAAGTGGCAAACTCGATGGAAATGGAGGTAGTGAGTCATTTTAAAAATCGCGCGGCTCTTCGCACGGTGGGTACTACCCTGCGCAAGGTCTTGCCTGTCATTCTACGCGTGCCTCGCGTAGAATCCCGGTCCTCTTCTTCGATCCGCCGAAGGTTGCGCTAATCGAGTCGATGAACCCGCAGTGGCAGGATTTGAGCGAAGAGCGAAGGAGGTCCCGGAAAAGAGCCGGGATTCTACGCGAGGCACGCGTAGAGTTTGTGATTTTTTTGATTTGCCAAAAACATTATGTCCGATTTTGCTCGACAATTTTCGGCAATTTCCGCCAAAAGCTAAAAAAATCACAAACTCGTAGAATGACAGGCTAAGGAATACTTTCGGCTCATTAGCTGACCACAGCGATGGCACAACGAAAGGCAAAACCCGCCCGCATCAGCGGCGCATCGATCGATCCGCATCCGGTGCGTGGCGATATGACCGCCGCGGAACTGATCGACACCGCGTTCCTCGCCTACAACGGCCGCCGCTTGCGGGAAGCCTGCCGATTGTTCGCCGAGAAGATGCTCGCCGACGATACCGTCGTCGGGATGAGTGTGACCGGCGCCTTGACACCCGCCGGGCTCGGAATGTCCTGCCTCATTCCCCTTATCGAAAACGGCTTCGTCGATTGGATGGTCTCGACGGGTGCGAACCTTTATCACGACACGCACTTCGGCCTGGGGCTCAAGATGTTTCAGGGTTCGGCCGAGGCGAATGATATCGAACTGCGCGAGAAGGGCATCGTCCGCATCTACGACATTTTCTTCGACTACGAGGTCCTGCTCTCGACCGACGCGTTCTTCCGCGAAATCGCCGCGCAGCAAGAATTCCAGCAGCCGATGAGCAGTGCGGAATTTCACTATCGCGCCGGGCGTTACGTCGCCGAGCGCGAACGCGTACTGGGGCTTAAACGCCGCTCGCTGCTGGCCGCGGCGCATGAGTACGCGCTCCCGATCTACACGTCATCACCGGGTGATTCGTCGATCGGGATGAACCTCGCGCGGCTCGAAATGGAAGGATTCAAGCTCAGGCTCGACCCTCTGGCCGACGTGACCGAGACCGCCGCTATCGTGTACGCGGCCAGGGCGGCCGGCTTGAAAAGCGCCGTCTTTATTTTGGGCGGCGGCTCGCCCAAGAATTTCGTCCTGCAAACCGAGCCGCAGATCCAGGAAGTATTGGGCGTCGCGGAAAAGGGCCACGACTACTTCCTCCAAATCACGGACGCGCGGCCCGACACGGGCGGTTTGTCGGGCGCGACTCCTTCCGAAGCGGTAAGCTGGGGCAAGATAGATCCCGAACGGCTGCCCGATTCGGTTGTGTGCTACGTCGATTCGACGGTGGCACTGCCGCTGATTACGGCCTACGCGTTTGCTCGCCGCAAATCGCGCCAGCCGCGGCGGCTTTACGACGAGCGCCCACGGATGCTCGAGTCGCTGGCGGCCGCATATGAAAAGGTTCGACATCCGGAGAAAAAATCCAAGCGTGCTAGAGTCTGAAGAACGAAACTGAATGCGGGCCCGGACGACATCGGCAAACGCTTGGGCACGGACACGCGTCTCGCGCCGGAAGGAAGATGACCAGTTTGGAAAATGAATTGAGAGCCGCGCGTGAGGCTGCGCTTGCCGCAGGCGAGATCCTGCGCCGCCATTGGCGCGACCACGAGTATAAAATCGATTCCAAGGGCCACAACAATCCCGTCACCACCGCCGATTTCGAGGCCGACGATGCGCTCAAGACGAGTCTTCGCGGGGAGTTCCCGGATTACGGATGGCTCTCGGAGGAGACCGCCGACGATGGCGATCGCTTGAAGCGCGAGCGCGTATGGATTGTCGACCCGCTCGACGGCACCAAAGAGTTCATCAAGGGAGTGCCCGAATTCGTCGTGGCAATCGCGCTCGCTGAAGATGGCGTTCCCGTACTGGGTGTGACTTACAATCCGATCAAGGAAGAACTCTTTTGGGCCGCGCGCGGCTTGGGATGCTATATGGACGGCCGCCCGGTGCACGTCACCACGACCCGCACGGTCGAGCATGCGACCGTGCTCGCGAGCCGCAGTGAAACTTCACGCGGCGAATGGCGCGCCTATGAAGGAAAGATCGTGGTCAGGCCGATTGGCAGCGTCGCGTACAAGCTGGCGCTGGTCGCCGCGGGTCTGGCCGACGCAACCTTCACGCGCACGGCAAAGAGCGAATGGGACGTCGCGTCGGGCGCGGCGCTAATCATCGAGGCGGGCGGCCATATCACCGACATCGATGGGAGCGAACTGCGGTTCAATAAGCCGTCGGTGAAACTCAAGGGCTTCGTCGCATCAAACCGGCTTTTGCATGCGGAACTGGAACGCCTCCTCCCGCGCGATTCGAGCAAGGGCTGAGCCGCTATCGCCCCTGCCGCTTCGCGTCTTCTGGTACTTGTCCGAATTAGAACACCCGAGGACCCGAAATTAGAACACGGCATCCGGAGTCTTCCAGATCTCTCTAGCCTATTAGATTCTAATACCCTAGAAGAATTCTGGGACGGGACTTGAGGAATAATCAGACAACCCGAGCGATCCGAGCCAATGCTTTTGGTTCTGTCTTCAGCGGCCTATTATTCGGGTCTTTGCGAGCATAAAGGAGTACATGCGCCGGATCGGTTGGATCGCGCATGACAATGTATCCAGCTTGTCGGGCTTCTCCGACTGTGAACTCTGCCATTTTCCAGTTCGCGAAAGTTGAGCCGGGAGCGCGTAAGGTCGCAAGGTCGGTCCTATCAGAGACCGCAGTGGAAAGTTCCTCTGTTTTCAAAGCGGAGGGACTGGCTGTGTTGCTTGGAACCGGCTGCCTGTAATTCGGATCGTTCCACACCTGATTGGGGTCTAGACCACGCCAGAGCACCAGATCAGGCGTCAAGGTCGAGGTGTCGTCGTATCGTTGTCCTCGCGGTACGGCAAATTGAGAGGCCGCTCCCCCTGCCATCGTCTATCTAGCCGCGCTCCAACCACCCAAATGCCTCACCCAAGAGCGACAAATCAGGTTTGGTCAATTTGCGCTCGCTAATTGCGTTGCCATCCACAGATTCCAGGATTTCGAGCGATCCATCCGAAAAAACTTCAATTTCCAGCTCTTTAGGCCCGTTTCGCCAATCAAGCTCAACGCCTCGATCTAGGGTGACTGCCAATTCCACGGGCGCAAAACTCAACGGAGCGCTGATGATAACAAGCAGAGCGGTGTTGAGGGCTTCCGGCATTGGCCGTGCGACATGCCAGCGGGTTTCCGGAGTCACCGACAGGTTTGCAGCGTGCTGTTTAATCCAACCAATAGCGTTATCGCGCCAAACTTGGCCATTTCTCGCAGGTTCCATACGGAATTACCCTCACGTTCGGCGGGCTTTGGGACTAATGTCCTAATTCTGGCCTCTGTCAAGCACTGTGTCCTGCATTTCCTTCTCGATCCGAGCCAAACAAAACACCGAGATATTTCGGGCCTTTTTCTGCCCAGAGATCGCAGAGTGCAAAGACGAGACGCAAATGCTTCAGGGACGTGCCCCGAAAAGTGGCGGAGATGTAGCAGAATTGGCGGGAGAATCAAGGCTCATAACCAATTTATCGTACCTCAATTCATAATCTGATCAATGCCTCCATAGCTCAGTGGTAGAGCGGCTGTTTTGTAAACAGTGCGTCGAGGGTTCGATTCCCTCTGAGGTGCTTTTCAACAATGGAACTCGATCGCGAAAAGCAGCGAGACGTAAAACATGGCGACCGCAATGAGGACACTCACGGGCAGATTAGGACAGTACTCGTCTCCTCGGCCATATCGATTTAAAACCGCAGGAGGGTTGGTGGGCTTGGCGCTAATCTTTGCCACTCAGCGGCTTGACCAATTGGCGGTCGAACGCGGCGGCGACGGCCGCGATCGTGTCGGCTTCCTGCGGTGCCTTGTCGCCACGCACCGCGACGATCCTTGCAAATCTCAGTGCCATCCCGCCTGAGTACTGCGGACTTCGCTGAATATCGCTATACGCCACCTCGACGACGACCTCTGGCCGCACGAATACCGTCCCGTGCGCCTCGTCGAGCTTGAGACTTTGCAGCCGTTCCGTCATCTCGCGAAAATCATCGTCGGTAAGTCCCTTGAAGGTCTTGCCGACCTCGACGAACTCTCCGGTACCTTCGTCACGGGCGGCGAGATGGTAGTTCGAGAGCCATCCGTGGCGGCGGCCGTAGCCCCAGTCGGCAGCGACGATTACGAGGTCGAGCGTGCGCGCCGTTTTTATCTTGAGCCAGCCGCGCCCGCGCACCCCCGGCATATAGGGACTCGCCAGCGCCTTGGCCATCACGCCCTCGTATCCCGCTGCCATCGCGCGCGCGTAGAATTGCTCACCTTCTGCAATCGACGCGGGGACGATCCTGCCGGCGAGTTCGAGCCCCTCGGCCGCGGCGAAATCGCCCAGGGCGGCGTAGCGTTCCTCGTACGGACAATCGATCATCAACGCCCCATCTAGGGCGAGAACATCGAAGAGAAAGAGCCTCGTCGGTTGCTCGGTACGCAGGCGCTCGATCTCGCGCAGCCGCCTGAAGCGGCGCATCAGTTCCTGGAACGCAAGCGGCCGCCCTTCGGTATTAACGGCGATCACTTCCCCATCGAAGATCGCCTGCCGGGGCCCCATCTTCTCAATCGTCTCGACTACCTCCGGAAGGCTCGGGGTGATCTCATTCAGACGGCGTGAGAAAATATGCACGCCAGCGTCCGTACGATGGATCTGCACGCGCGCACCATCGAGCTTATGCTCGAGCGCGATCCTGTCGCCAAGCATGCGAAACGCCTCCGCCACGTTAGGCGCGGGATGCGCGAGCATCGGCTTGAGCGGCTTCACGCGCGGTGAGGGGAGGACCGGCTCCGCCGGTCCTCCCCTCACCGCGGCGGGCTCAGTGGCAGGCGCGAGCGGCGCCGACGCGCCGCTCGCGCCTGCCACTCCCCCGGCGCACCTCCGCGACCGGCCGCGCCGCCATCCGCGCGATTGCCTCGAGCATCAGCCCTTCGCTCATCCCATGGCGCATCTCGCCGATAAGGATCTTCGCAAGGTACTTGCCCTCGAGCGCGCTCGCACGTTCGAGCAACTCGCGCAACGCGTCGAGTTTACGCCGGCGCGAATTGCGCCCTTCGATTTCCGCAATTTCGCTGAATCGATGCTCGACCTCACTTATCGTCAACGTTGGCTCGGGATCTGCCGGCCGAAGCTCGAGCAGCACCGCGATCGCCTCGCCGAAATCTGTCGCGGCCGCGAATATATCCTCGCTCTGATCCTCTCCGCCCGTCATGGTCGCGACGATCTTCCAAACCGCGCGGCCGCTCACCTGGAGGCGCTTTTCGTCACCTTGTGCGAGCGTGCGCCCGACCATGAAGCGTGCGGCAATCTCGGCCTCATCAACGCTGAGTCGCGCGAGGAATTCACCCACGAGTTGCGCAATCTGCAGACGGCTCTGCGTCTGCCCGAGCGCCTGGCAGACCACCGCCATGTCATAGAACGACGCCACGAGAGCAGCATAATCCGAGGTACGACGGAAAACGAAGCCGCCCCCGGAAACGAGGCGGCGCCTGCGCGAAATATGGCGTGTAACTAGGCCGGCGGCGCCATGCAATAACCGCGATCGCGCAGGAACCTGTAATTGCGTTCACTTAGCGGCGGCCGCGCCGGTTGCCGCGAGTCCGAGTTCAAGACCTGGCCCGGACGCGGATTAAGATCGACAAGTTGCCTATCGCCGCCGAGTTGCGTATCGCCGCCGAGTTGCGTATCGCCGCCAAGTTGGGCCCACGCACGCGCATAGACGACCGCCATGGTTCCCGGCTTGTAATAGCAGGCGACCTGGATCATCGGACCGCCCGGAATCTGGAGCGGCGCGTCAAACGCCATAAACCCCTGCGGGTTATCGGCATTTTTCCCCTTTACCGCGTCGGGGAAGAAAAGTGACGGCCGCTCGCGCGCATTATCTTCGCAAATCTTGACCGAATTGACCCAGCACGCCGGCTCTTGCTGGGCCATGGCCGTTTGAGGCGCAGCGGGTGCGGCAGAAGAGATGCCCGCGGGTGCGCCTGCCGGCGAGGTTTGCAATTCCGAACACGAAACAATCCCGCAAGCTGCGGCAAACATCATCAGCCCGGCGAAACGTCGCGAAAACAATGCCACGTTCACCCCCATAGCGTTGAAGTATCGACTAGTCGTAACGCACTCCGTGTCTTACGGTTACGTGCGGTTCAAATACTAATAGAGCAAGGCGCGAACCGCCCAAGCCCTCGTCACGATTCACTAGCCAGCACCTGCGCATACACGGTCCGATCCACGTTGCCGCCGCTCAAAACCAGGCCGGCCCGCCGTCCGCGCATCAGCTCGCGTTCCGTGAGTAACGCAGCCAATGGCGCCGCGCCCGCACCCTCGGCCACGTTATGCGTATCGGTAAAGTAATAGCGCATAGCGCCGCGGATCTCGTCCTCCGAAACTTCGACGATTCTTTCCGCCCATCGGTTGATAAGCTCAACCGCCTGCGGCTCAGGCACCCGGCATGCGACCCCGTCGGCAATCGTCACGGCCGAATCGGTCGAGACCGGCTTTCCCACCGCGAACGACAAAGCATAAGCGGGCGCATTCGCCGCCACGACGCCGACGATTTTTGTCTTCAACCGCAACGCCTCGCGCGCGCGCCGATCATTCCCCTGATACCCGAACCAAGCCCAATCGGCACGTAAACCGTGTCGAGCTCAGGCGCGGCCCTTAGAAATTCGACACTGTAAGTCGCAACGCCCCGCACGAGCGACTCGTGATACGACGGCGCCATCGTCAGCTTGCGCTCGTCTGCAAGCCCGCGAGCATATTCGAGCGCAGCCTGAAAATCGTGGCCATATTCAATCAGGTCGGCTCCCAGAGCGCGCATCGCAACGTTCTTCTCGAAGCTGTTGCCGTGCGGCACGACGATCGTCGCGCGCAGTCCATGGCGGCGCGCGGCGTAAGCGATACTCTGGCCGTGGTTCCCGCGCGTGGCCGCGATGACGCCTTTTGGCGGATGGTTCGAACGCGCGAGGTCGTTCATGTAGACCAGCCCGCCGCGCAGCTTGAATGCCCCTACCGGCGTATGGTTCTCATGCTTGACCCAGACCTCCGTGCCACAGCGCTCCGAAAGCGTCGGCCAGCAAATCTCCGATGTCGGACGCATCACCGAGCCCACGATTCGCGCTGCGTCTTCGAGCTGTTCGAGCCGTAGCAATATCATTGGGATTTCGCCATGTTCCGGGAGATATCGTACGTTTCCAGTGACACCTTCAAGCGCGGCGCCACATGCAGCGAATGCTGCCGCGTCCCGCTGTCGAATCAGGCCGCGCTGGTGGCGCGGATGGGCGCGGCTTCACGCGCATCTGGTAGCGTCGCGGTCTTGCGAAACCGCATTATTAGTTCACTGCGCGCGATGTAAGCCGTGTCCTCATGGACAAAACCGTTCCGCTCCAGAATCTCAGTCAGGCCATGCCGCGTATAGTGAGTTATATGCTCGTCGCGGTAGCCGCCCGGCATCAGGAAACCGTACACCGGCTCGATAATTCGCCATCCTATAGTGGCGTAGTCAGGAGTCCCTATAACCAGCGTGCCGCCCGGTTTGAGTACCCGCTGCATTTCGGTGAACAGCGCCTCGTCGTAGGGGATATGCTCGATCACCTGCGAGTTAATCACGCAGTCGAAGCTCTCGTCGCGAAACGGCAGGGCGAAGGCCGACGCGCGCAAGAGCGGTATCCCGAAGCGGCGGAGGAAGCGCATCTTGCCCATACTAATATCCATGCCGACCGCATTGTTGAGGCTCTGAATAATCAGGCTCGAACCGCATCCGATATCCAGAATTCGGCCTGCGCCACGCGCCCACAGAGTGGTTATGCGATGGCGGCGGCGCTGCCAATAACGCTGAACCGGAATGAGGCTGTAAAACGCGCGGTCGTCATAGTCGGCCGATTCCACCGAGTTTCGCAACACCCACAGCCTGAGCGTCGCCCGAGTCAGATCCAGCCCGAAGCGTATCAGCCTGGCATGCGAACGGCCGGTTTCGCGCGGAAAGTACGTAAACGGCACCTCGAAGACGCTGAAACCCTGCGCGTATGCCTTGACCAGGATTTCTTCGAGCACCTCGAAGTTGCGCCCCTCGAGGTCGAGACCGGCGAGCGCCTCGCGCCGGTAGAGCCGAAAGCCACTCGACATATCTCTGACCGGCATTGAGAGAACCCGGCGCATCGCGACGTTCAGCACGCGGCTCAAGAACTTTCGCACGAACGAGGCATAGGCGACGCCGCCCCGTGTGTAGCGCGAAGCGATTATGATGTCCGCCTGCTGGCGCGCACGCCAAAGTTTCGCGATGAAGTCCGGCTCATGCGACTGATCGGCGTCGAGCGTCAGCACATAGTCACCGCTCGCCTCGCTGAAACCGGTCTCGAGCGCGCCCGCATAACCACGCCGGCGCTCGCGGACGACGCGCGCCCCGTGCTCGGCCGCCACGCGTTGCGTATCGTCGGTCGAGCCACCGTCGACCACGATAATCTCGAAAGCCAGCCGCTCGCGGTCCATCAGCGAGCGCATCCGCGGGATGAGCACGCGCAGATTCTCGCCCTCGTTGATGACCGGCAGAATAATCGAGAGGTCCATCGCCGTTTCAGAACCTTTATGTGGAAATTGCGGCAAAGGGAACAGGGCTCCCTCGGGCTGCGTGCCCTACCTGGCGCTGCTCCAATCTTACCCCGCTCCTCCTCGACACCCGCGCACGTCCGGGCTAGTCCCGGCTAGTCCGCCGTCGCACGCCTCCGGGCCAGTCCCGGCTAGTCCGCCGTCGCACGCCTCCGGGCCAGTCCCGGCTAGTCCGCCGTCGCGCGCCTCCCGGCTAGTCCGCTGCCGCGCGCCTCCCGGCTAGTCCGCTGCCGCGCGCGGCAGCGGACTAGCCCCCCGCCTCTGCCGGTCTCTCGCCGCGCCGGCGAGCGGCGCGGCGAGAGACCCGAATCTACGGCGCATGAGGCGCGGCGTCTTGCCGCCGCGCCTCATGCGCCGTAGTCTGATTTGCTGAAGACAGTGGGGGAGGGGCTGATGCATTTCTCAAGTCTTATCGTCGCGAAATTCACCCTTGCGATTGTACTCGTCCTCGGCCTGGCGCTGTCCGCGCCTGCTCTCGCGGCGCGGCACGGCCGCGCGCAGGCACGCCAGAACAGCGACGAAGAGGACGGCGGCGAACACGTCGGCCGCCGCGGCCGCAAACCAGCCGTCAACGTCGACTTGAGCCAGATCCATGTGCTCGGTGACCGGCCAGCCCCATTTGCGCTCGACGCGCACGCCGCGATTCTCATCGACGCGCGCAGCAACGCCGTGCTCTACGCCTACAACGAGCATCAGCGGATGCAGCCGGCGAGCCTCGCCAAGATGATGACCTTCTACATCGCGATGCAGGCGCTCGCCCAAAAGCGCATCACGCTCGACACCCAGATGCCGATAAGCGAGACCGCGTGGCGGCTTTCGCTGAACAGCGGCGTCTCGCGGATGTTTCTGCAGGTCGGAGAGAGAGTCGCCGTGCATGACCTGCTCTACGGCCTGATGGTTTCGTCGGGCAACGACGCCGCCGTGGTGCTCGCCGAGTATCTCGCCGGCAGCGGCGACGCCTTCGCCCAGGAAATGAACAAGCAGGCCACCGCGATCGGCCTCACCGAAACGCACTTCACCAACCCCGATGGACTCCCGACCGACGACGAGTACACCACCGCCGCTGATATGGCGAAGCTCGGACGCACGATCATCACCACCTTCCCGGAGGCCCTCACCTACACCTCGGCCAAAGAATTCACCTTCGACAAAATCCGCCAGCGCAATTTCAACACGCTGCTCTTTTACGACTCGCGCGTCGACGGGATTAAAACCGGCCACGTCGAGGAAGCCGGCTACCATCTCGTCGCCTCCGCCCGCGCCGAGAACCTCCAACTCGTTTCGGCCGTGATGGGAACGCCGAGCCCCGAAAAGCGCCGCGTCGAGACCGATAAGCTGCTCGATTGGGCGTTTCGCACTTTTACGACCGTGAGCCCTGATTGGCACAAGGCCGCCCCAACCCAGCTTCGCGTTTACAAGGGTGACGTGGAGGCCGTACCGATAGCGCCCGCTGGCGAAGGCACGACCTATTTCACGATTGGCCGCGGGATGGAACGGAAGGTTGAGCTCGCCGCGACCCTTCCGACCAAGCCGCTGGTCGCCCCAATTCCCAAGG
>WNFO01003879.1_pt1 | contig 12822 bp, 11 predicted proteins | sample 5400251 | NCBI WGS metagenome assembly WNFO01 (sample SAMN13153354, study PRJNA577476) | soil metagenome | isolation source: 100 cm saprolite under Madrone tree | place: USA:California | collected 2016-06-14
TCCGTGCCGATCACCGGCGCGCAGCAAGTTCCCGGCGCGGCGAAAACGAGTCCAGGTGTTTCGACATTGAGCTTCGAAGAGGCGATCACTCTGGCGTTGGAAAATAATCTCGCGACGCTGTTGGCGAAAGAACGACGCCGGGAAGCACGCGGGTTTGAAACCGAATCGCTCGCGGGATTGCTGCCCAACGTTTCGGGCGCGGCATACCAAGCCAGCATCACTGAGAACCTCGCAGCGCTGGGTCTCACACCCGGAAAATTTCCAGGTCTCAACTCGACCTTCATCGGTCCTTTCAAGAACTTCGACGCGCGCGTGCGGCTCGAGCAAACGATCTTCAGCTTAAGCGCGTTCAGAACATTTCAAGCGGGACGCGCCGGCGTGCGCGTCGCCGCGTTGCAGGAGAATCTGGCGCGTGAACAAGTTGCGATGATCACGGGCCTCGCTTATCTGGAGTCGATGCGCGCCGATCGATCGGTGGCGGCGGCGCAGGCAAACGTCGAACTCGCGCAAACCCTCCTAAAGCTCGCGCAGGATCAGCACAGCGTCGGCGTGGCCACTGGCGTCGACGTCACTCGCGCAGAAACTCGCGTGGCCCAGGAGCAGGTCAGACTGGCGCGCGCGCAGACGGATGCTGAGGAGGCGCACCTGCAACTTCAGCGCATCACGGGGCTACCGTTGGGGAGCAGTGTGACTTTGACTGATCCCTTGCGCTTTGAGATCGAAACGCTTCCCCCGATCGAAAGCTCGGTCGCGCAAGCCGAAGACAATAGGGCGGAAGTGCGCGTTGCGGAGGCGCAAGTCACGATGAGCAATTATGAAAAGCGCGCGGCACAAGCGGAACAACAGCCTTGGCTCGAGTTTCTTGGCGACTATGGCCTGAGCGGCATCACACCCACGAACACAGATTTGCCGACGCGTCGTGTCGCAGTCCAATTGAATGTGCCGATCTTTAATGGTGGTTTGACGCGTGGACGAATTCAGGTGGCGACCAGTCGTAAGAGCCAGGCGGAACTTCAACTCGCGAGTGTTCGCGGCCAGGTCGAAGAAGATGTGCGTTTGGCCTTTGCCGATCTTCGCACCACAGCCGAGGCGGTGCGCGCCGCGGATCTCTCGGTGACGTTGGCGTCACGTGAACTGGAGATGGCGCGCGATCGGTTTCGCTCCGGCGTCGGTGACAACATCGAAGTCGTCACCGCGCAAGCCGCCCTCGCCAACGCAAGACTAGACCAGGTGACGGCGCTCGCGGTTTACAACGGCGCGCGTTTGAATTTAGCCGCGGCGTTGGGACGCGCACAGAGTTTTCGTTGGTGATTCTCCCTTCTCTCGGAGGAGAGGGAGAAACAATGGTTCGGGAAGAAGGAAGCAAGAACATAAGTGGACAGCAAGTCCCGTAGGGACTCAATGTTTATAGATAACGTCGGCACCCGAATTTCAAAAGCCCATTTATGGGCGAAAGAAGTTGCGCTCATAAAGGAGCGTCGCGTATTTCAATCCTCCGCATACATAAACATTTGACCGCTACGCGGTCGTTTCCTCTGCGCATGATCTTAGGCGAAGCTTCTGATGGCTAATCAACACAACAATGGTGACGACGAAGGCAAGCCGGAAGAAACTCAGAACGAGGGCCAGACCGAAGTATCGGAATCAAAAGAAGATTCTGGCCCCGTCGACGAATACGGCGAGCCTCTGGACGAAGAAGAGCACGAGCACGCGAAGAAGCGACCCGTCTACAAACGTCCGGCCTTTCTGATTGGCGGCGCGATCATTCTACTCATCGCGCTGTTCGCGGGCAGCGCGTACTGGCTATATGCGCGCGCGCATGAATCGACCGACGACGCTTTCATCGACGGACACATCATACAGGTCAGTCCGAAAGTCTCGGGTTACGCAACCAAAATCTATGTGACGGACAATCAGGAAGTGAAGGCCGGCGATTTGATCGTCGAACTCGATCCTCGCGATTTCGAAGCGAAAGTCGCCCAAGCCAAGGCCGCATTGAATGCCGGCCTTTCGCAGCAAAAGCAGGCTCAATCTCAGGTATCGTTGACTCGTGCCTCCACGCGCGCAAACGTGCAGCAGGCTTCGGCAGGCGTGCAACAGGCTCGCTCAGGTGTGTCAGGCGCGCGGGCGGGCGCGACGGCTGAGCGCAGTCGCACGAACCAGGCGGGCGCCGCCATCAACACCGCGGAAGCAAATATGCAACAAGCTCGCGCGCAGGAGACTGCGGCGATTGCCGAAAGCGTACGCGCCAACGCGGACGTACAACGTTATCAAGCTCTCTACGACAAGGATGAAATCTCGCGGCAACGTCTGGACGAAGCGATCGCCACGGCGCGTACTGCGAATGCACAGGTCAATGCCGCCCGCGAAAGGGTTATGGCCGCAGACGCGCAAATTCGCGAAGCGCGCGCGGCTGAATTTGCTCAGGCTTCGAATGCGCAGCGCGCGCAAACTCAAGTCACCGGCGCCCAGGCCCAAGTAAACGAAGCACTGGGCCGGCTGGCCCAGGCGAACACGAGGCCACAGCAAATCGCCGTCAGCCAGGCGCAAGAGTCTTCGGCGCAAGCACACATCGATGAGCTTCAGGCCGCCGTCGATCAGGCAGAATTGGAATTGTCTTATTCGAAGATTTACGCGCCGGAATCTGGCCGCGTCACGCGCAAGTCAATCGAGATCGGCTCCCTGGTCCAGGTGGGCCAGCCTTTGATGGCCGTCGTCTCCGGCGATGTCTGGGTGACCGCGAATTTCAAAGAAAGCCAGATCGGCAAAATGCAGCCCGGCCAAGCCGTCGAGATCGAAGTCGATGCCTACCCCGACAAAACTTTCAAAGGACACATTGACAGCGTTCAAGCTGGAACGGGCGCGCGCTTCAGTTTGCTTCCACCCGAGAACGCGACCGGCAGTTACGTTAAGGTGGTTCAACGGGTTCCGGTGAAGATTATCTTCGAACAAAATCAAATCGACCCGCAACACAGGCTGTCGCCGGGAATGTCGGCCGTGCCCACGGTTAAGGTTCGGTGAGGACAGATCATTTTCCATATGTCATTTCACATTTTTCATTTGAGATTGCTGCCGTCGATTCACGGTTCAGAGTTCAAGCTTTAGCTTGCGTCTCACCTAAGCAGCAACCTAAAGGTTGAACTCTGAACATTGGTAGCCGAAAGGCCAATAGCAAATGAAAAGTGTCAAATGCCAAATGATGTTTTGAACCAAAATGCCCAACGCCACTGAACAATGGACCCCGAGTTTCAATCCGTGGCTAATCGCCGCGTCGGTGATGCTCGCGACGTTCATGGAAGTACTGGACACTTCGGTGGCGAATGTCGCGCTGCCGCACATTGCCGGCAATCTTTCCGCGACCCCCGAAGAAGCCACGTGGGTCCTAACGAGTTACCTGGTGTCGAATGCGATCGTGTTGCCGGCCGCGAACTGGTTCGGCCGCTATTTCGGCCGCAAGCGATTTCTGATCGTCTGTATCGTACTGTTCACTCTGTCGTCAGCGCTATGTGGCGCCGCGGCGAGCCTGGGACTGCTGATCGTCGCGCGCATCGCCCAAGGCGCGGGCGGTGGCGCGTTGCAACCGATCGCCCAGGCGGTGCTGATGGAAAGTTTCCCCCGCGAAAAGCGCGGCTCGGCGATGGCTGTATTCGGACTGGGAGAGGTCGTGGCGCCAATCATTGGCCCGACACTGGGCGGCTGGATCACGGACAACTATTCGTGGCGCTGGATTTTCTACATCAATATTCCCATTGGCATTCTCGCAATATTCATGGCGAATACTTTCGTCGAGGACCCGCCTTACATCCGCGATCAAAGGCCTGGCCGCATCGATTACCTCGGCTTCGGCTTGATGGCGCTTGCTCTGGGAACTATGCAGTTAGTCCTCGACAAGGGTCAGGAGGACGAGTGGTTCGCGTCTTCGTTCATTACCGGGTTTGCAATCCTTTCCGGCGCGGCCTTAATCGCGTTCATAATTTGGGAACTAAGATCGAGGGAGCCAATCGTCGATTTGCGCGTGCTCGTCAATCGGAACTTCGCCGTGGGCACGTCGCTGATGATTGTCATGGGTGTAGTGCTGTATGGAACGATCGCTCTCTTGCCGTTGTTTCTGCAGACGCTAATGGGTTATCCGGCGGTGGCGAGCGGCATGGCGGTAAGCCCGCGCGGCTTTGGCGCGGTCACCTCAATGCTGATCGTAGGGCGGCTAATCAATCGAGTCCGAGGGCGATATCTGGTGATGTTTGGATTTTCGGTGCTGGCTTATTCGATCTATTTATTCAGCAAAATCAATCTCGAGATTTCGATCAGCAGCATAGTCTGGCCAAACATCATCAGTGGCTTTGCGATGGGATTTATTTTTGTGCCTTTGACAACGATGGCCCTCGGCACTCTCAGCAACGAGCAGATGGGCAACGCCTCGGGCGTTTTCAATCTGATGCGCAACACCGGCGGCAGCGTCGGAATCGCGGCCGTCACCACGCTTCTTGCGCGTGGCATGCAGACTCATCAGGCGGCGCTGGTTTCGCATCTGACGCCATACGATCCGGCTTTTCAGGAACGCATCCGCCAGCTGGCAGGAGGATTCGCAGCGCGGGGCGGCTCAGCGGTCGGGACGCAACAGGCTTACGCCGGCATCTACGGAACTTTGGTGCGGCAAGCGGCCGTATTATCCTATATCGATGTGTTTCGCGTGCTCTCGTTCTTATGCCTGCTCTGTATTCCGGCGACGCTTTTGTTTGAACGAGTGAAGAAAAAGACGGGCTCGGTGGCCATGCATTGAGCCCCTTAGGAGTGGAGTTAGACGCACTTTGCGATTGCAGTGGCGCGATCAGATTTCAGTTCGAGTCGTCATATTAGTAGTGTTGACGATGATTGCGACTGCCGTCTATGCGCAGAAAAAATCCGCGCGACCGGCGAAGCCAACGCCAACTCAGGCGGCCAGTGTGCTCTCAAAACTGCGCGACGAATACGTAAAGGCGACAAACGAATACAAAGCCAGCCTGCAAAGACTGCTTGGGCTGTATCAGGAAGGCCTGAAGAAAGCTGAAGCGCGCCGCGACAAATCGGAGAGTCTTTTTGCGCAAGGCTTGATCTCGAAACGCGAACTGGATGACGCGGAACGCACAGTGACCGATGCAAATTTGAAGGTCAGCGGGGTACAACAACAGATCGGCTCGGCTGATACACAGATCGCGCAAACGCTCGTTGAAGTCGAAGGCGAGAAGCAACTGGCTAAGCTGGGCCCGATTCGTAGGGGCTCGTTGGTGAGAACGACGTCGTTCATTCGTTACAGTGGCATCGGACACTGGTTGTTGTCCCAGGCTGGAGCGATCGAAGTTTTCTTTCAACAGACATTCAAGCGGCCTTTGCCAATCGCCGTATTCGGCCAGGGAGCGATTCATAATCAGTGGCGGCTCGACCATCATAACGCGATGGATGTTTCGTTGAATCCCGACGGTCCGGAAGGCCAGGCGCTAATTAATTTCTTGCAGAGTAACGGCATTCCGTTTTCGGCTTTTCGCATGGCGATTCCCGGCGTGGCGACCGGACCACATATCCATATTGGGATGCCGTCGCATCGGTATTAGTAATGATCAAAACCACGATCACTATTTCGCGACAGATGGGCTCTGGCGGGTCGTACATCGGACAGATCATCGCGAAGCAACTTGGATTGAAGTACGTCGATCGCGAAGTCCTGCATCTGGCCGCCCAGGAGTTCGGCTGCGATCAGGAAACCATCGAGGCGCGCGCCGAAAAAATCCAGTCGTTCTGGCAGCGAATCCTGGGCGGGCTCACTTTGGGTGGGCCTGATGCGGTCTACAGTCCGCCGCCGCTGGGAAATTTTTCCGACCGCGAACTCTTCAATAAGCAGACCGAGATTCTGAAACGCATCGCGGCCAAACATGATTGCGTGGTGGTCGGCTGGGCCGGCGTGCATCTGCTGCCGCGCCATCGAGGTAAGTTCAGCGTGTTCTGCCACGCGCCGAAGAGTTTTCGCGTGAAGCGCCTGATGACCATCTATGACGATCTGAGCGAAGAAAGGGCTCGTGAGATGATCACAGAATCAGATCGAACGCGTGAGCTGTATTTCAACGCAATGACTGAACACGACTGGACCTGCGCGAAGAATTATCATCTGTCGATTGATACCAGCCTGCGACCCTTGGAAGAAATTGCTGAACTGATAATCAAACTTTCCGAGCAACAACGACGGGCGGCGGCGGCCGTGTCAGAACCGCCTGCGGTAGCGGGCGGTTGATCAATTGCATGTATTAGCTCTCGATGATTAGCAATCAACCGCCCGCGACTGTAGGCGTTTCTGATTACCTCACCTCATCCAATTTTTCCTTCGCCTGAGCGATCAGCCAACGAAGTTTAGTCAATTCGTCGGGAGTGAGGAAAAGGCGTGTGCGTTCAAAGAAGCCGCCTTCGATGGCCACCACGACGCTGCCGCTGATTTGTTTGACGATCATGACCTCGAAATCACCGCGGGTGCGATAACGGATCTCAAAGTGAGCCAGTTTCGTAATTGAATCGTCGGCCTTAACCATCAAATCGAGCGCTTTGACCAGGCGATCGATCTCTTCATAGTCGATCAAGGATCGAACCTCAATCGTCAACTCGGGATTGATCGTGATACCGACGCCAGTGACCCGAGTTGAATTAGCGGCATTTCGAATCTCGGTCGCCTCGACGCGCACCGAGCCGCTTTGCAGTCTCAACGTGCCGACGTAGGTGCGCCCTTTGACCAGAACCGTCTCAACCTGGTTCTCTAATTCCTCGAGTTTGTTCCTCGGCTCGTAGAATTGTAGATCGCGCGGCGGCGGGAGCCGCTGATCCCAACGTCTCTGCGCCCGGACCGAACCAAATAAAGTGGCGATCATCAAGAGCGCCAGAGATAACGAGCGACTTGGACTCATGGCTATGTCCTTCCTTCTCGATTCAAGAATGACGGAGAGCACGGGAGAGAACAGCACGTGGATTTTAACTCAGGCGAGCGACTTCTGGTTCCGGAAATTCTGGTTTACTAGAAATGCGACCAATACGTCGAATACGTCCTATTGGGCTTTTTCTGCTGAGTCACCGACCAAAGTCCGTGGCGTTATCGCTGCTTCGCCATCAGCGGCTCAGGCTCCGGTTCGCGAGGCCGGGCGCGATCGGTCATTGGCGGTAGGGGTGGTGGTAGATTCGCGACGAATCTTTCGAGGGCGGCGTCGACTACTTCATTGATGCGTTGGACCATAACGGTCTCTAGTTCACTACGGACGTCTGCGGGCACTTCTTCGAAATCAGATTGATTGCGGGCCGGCAAAATTATTCTATGAATGCCGGCGCGATGAGCGGCAAGGATCTTCTCCTTGATGCCGCCGACGGGAAAGACCAAACCTGATAGAGTGATCTCGCCGGTCATGGCCGTGTCCGGACGCACGCGGCGGCCGGTATAAAGGGAAGCGAGCGCTGCCGTGATCGTTACGCCTGCCGATGGTCCATCTTTTCGAATCGCGCCGGCCGGAACGTGCAGGTGCACGCCGTACTCTTTGAACATCTCAGGATTGATGCCGAACTCTTCGGCGTGGGACCACAGATACGATTGCGCCGCCCGCGCCGACTCCTGCATTACGTCGCCGAGCTGACCGGTTATGGTAAATCCTCTTCCGCCAGGAAGCAGGCTGGCTTCGATGAACAAAATCTCGCCGCCCATTTCGGTCCAGGCCATGCCGGTAGCGACGCCCGCCGGTAATTCCTTGCGCGCTTCTTCAGGATAGAACTTGGGGCCACCGAGATATTGCTGAATCGCGGGCTCATCGATGATGACCTTCTGGGTTTGTCCCTGTGCGATCTTCAGCGCAACTTTGCGAGCGACCCGGCCCAGGTTTCGCTCCAGTTGGCGCACACCGGCTTCACGCGTATAGCGCGCGGCGATTAGCTTGATCGCCTCGTCAGTGATCTCGATTTGTTCCGGGGTCAGGCCGTTCTCGCGTATTTGTCGCGGCGCCAAATATTGCCTGGCAATTTGCAGCTTCTCGCGGTCGCTGTAACCGGCAAGCTGGATCACCTCCATGCGATCGCGCAGCGGCGGCGGAATAGGCCCAAGTTGATTCGCGGTGCCGATGAAGAAAACTTTCGAGAGATCGAAGGGCAGATCGAGATAGTGATCCGTGAAAGTGTTGTTCTGTTCCGGATCGAGAATCTCCAGCAAAGCGGCCGCCGGATCGCCGCGATAATCCGCGCCCAGCTTGTCAATCTCGTCCAGCATCATCACCGGATTATTTACGCCCGCGCGGCGAATCTCTTGAATGATGCGGCCAGGCATCGCGCCCACGTAAGTTCGGCGATGGCCGCGTAGTTCCGCTTCGTCGCGAATGCCGCCCAAACTCAGACGTTCGAACTTACGGCCCATCGCGCGCGCAATCGAACGGCCCAAGCTGGTCTTGCCGACTCCGGGCGCGCCCACGAAGCAAAGTATCGGACTCTTGGAATCGGGGCGAAGTTTTCTGACTGCCAGAGATTCGAGAATTCGTTCCTTCACATCTTCGAGTCCGTAATGATCTTCATCCAGCACCTTGCGTGCTTCGATCAAATCCAGACGATCCTCGGAAGACTTACGCCACGGCAATTCGAGTATGAAATCCAGATACGTGCGAATGACGTGATAATCGGGCGCCATCGCCGGCAACTTTTCCATGCGACCCAACTCGCGCTCGGCTTCCTTGCGCACCTCATCGGGTAGATCGGCCTTCGCCAAACGTTCGCGCAATTGTTCCGCTTCAGCCCCCTCTCCACCTTCGCCTTCGCCCAGCTCTTTCTGAATCGCTTTCATCTGCTGGCGGAGCACGTAATCACGTTGGGCCTTATCCATCTCAGTCTGCGCTTCGGTGGCAATCTTTGAGCGAAGACGGATGATTTCGACTTCACGCGCGAGAAACTCGTGCGACAAGTGCATCAGCTCATCCACCGTGTTGGCTTCGAGCATCTGCTGCTCTTTCTCAACCCCGAGACTGAGAATCGAGCCCAGAAAATACGCGAGTCTGGCGGGATCGTCGGCGCCCAACACCACCAGCCGCACTTCCGGCGGAACCTGAGGCAGATAGGCCAGCGCCTGCTGAATAAGCGATTGCACGTTGCGCTTGGTCGCCTCGACTTCTTCTTTATTCCTGACCTCGAGTTCGGGAGAAATTTGCACCCGCGCGCGCAGGAAAGGTTCTTCCTGCACCCACTCCTGCACGCGAATTCGATCTGTTCCCTGAACGATCAAATGCAGCGTGTCTTCGACGCGCTCCATGCGCTTGATCATTACCAGCGTGCCGACTTCAAAAAGCTCCGCGGGCTGGGGGTCGGCCTCGGAAGTTTTCTCAGGCCGCACGCTGATGCAGCCGATCAGTTTCTCCTCACTGGCGAGCGCGGCTTCCACTGCCGCGATCGAGGCGGGCCGTCCGACCGCCAACGGCACCATCGTGTCAGGAAACAGAGTCGTGTTCTGCAAGGGCAGCACCGGAATCTCAAACGGCTGGCCTTCGCGTTTCTGGGTTGTCACCGGTGTTTCGGGATTTTTGGTTTCGTCAGCCATCGAATCTCACAAATAAGGTTCGGTTAAGTCAGTTAATAAGTTATTTCAGACTCGCGGCGCGCGCCTGACCTTTCGTCTCTTCCTCGTGCAGCCGCAACACCAAGAGACCGTCGTGATAATCGCGTTCGATTGAAACGCGCTCGATTGAACGAGGAAACCGGATTGTCTTTTCGAAACGGCTATAGGTAATTTCCAGGTGATAGTGAGAAATGCCTTCGCCGCAAACGTTGTCACGGCGGCGGCCGCTAACGCACAGGAAAGGACCCTCGATGTTGATCTCGATGTCCTCGGGTCGAATGCCGGCGAGGTCGACTTTCACAATCCAGCCGTCGCTCGTGCGATACACATCAGCGGCGGGACACCACAAACGCCCCGAAGGCCGCCTTTGGCGTTCGCTATGGATTAGACGAAAATAACGGTCAAACGATTCGCCGGACATAAGGATTCCTTCATTCCAAACTCACCGAGGGTTTCAGGGGAATCGAATGATCTGATTATAGAGCTTTCGCCGACGAATGTCAGGTGGTTACAGAACCTGGAGCGGTAGCGAGCGGCTTTGGGTACGCAGGCGTCCCGCCTGCTTTTGATGTGAGCGCGGCGCGTCTGAGATTAAGTAGGCAGTACGCCTGCGTACCCAGAGGTCCGGTCGCTACCGCTCTCGGTTCGGTAACGAACGATGCAGAACCAACCAGGCTGCGGTCGCAGCTTGTTTCTCGTCGACCCGCCACGGAGGCGCGACCGTGCGGCCTAAGTCGTTCAATGTTCGTCTTACGGCGGCAATATCACTTCGGATTCTAGCTTTGGTAATTTGATCGAACTCTCGATCCGGAAATGTTTCTCGTCTCAGGCCGCTGGCGTCCGCGGCCAAATCCAAAACTCGCCGGAATAAAACACCTTCGGCTGCGTGAGCGCGAATGTGGGGGTTGCCAATTCGCGCGAGATCGCGATCTTTCGCGCCGACAATACCCACGCCTGAAACCTTCATCCCCTCTTTATGTAGTTCTTCGATTAGATGTGCCAGGGTGGTTCGGGCTATCGATTCAATTTGGGCCGCCGAAGTTCTCACGGCGATCTGAGACTCTTCCCAAGGGAGATCCATTACCTCATGATAAGGTTGAGCGGTTGCGGGAATTTTTGAGTCAGCGAGTTTGAATTCAGTCTTGGTCACGACGACCGGCGAATCGATCGAACCACCCAACACTACGGCTATTGCACGGGCGGTTTTTGCTCGCAGACCTACCGCAACTAGATTGGGTCGCTTCATATCGAAACTCATGTTAGCGGGTTCAACGTTTTCCTGTACAGCCGATAGCAACAGCATGGAAAGGTTGACGAACGGCAATTGGCTGCGTCAGACTTTTTCGAGACGAGGGTCTACGCGAACCATGCAACATAGTCGCAGGCGGTTTTTAGGCGGGGTCGGAAGTTTCGCGGTTTCGTATTGTGCTTTTCCTTATCTTGCTGCTCAGGAAAAGAAAGGGACCCGAATCATTCTCCTCGGCACAAAAGGCGGTCCCAGCGTCGGCAAGTCGGGCCGGAGCAATCCTTCGACCCTGATTCTAATCAACGGTATTCCCTATGTTGTCGATTGCGGATATGGTGTCTCGCGACAACTGATCTCCGCGGGCGTTTCACTCAACCGCCTGCGCTACATTTTCATCACGCATCACCATTCGGATCACAACCTCGAGTACGGTGCATTGTTCTATAACGCCTGGGTGACCGCCCAGCCGATCCGCGTTGACGCCTATGGGCCAACGGGGCTACAAAAGCTGACGCAGGATTTTTTTGAATATCAGAAATTCGATATCGAGACTCGTATCGTGGACGAGGGTGGAGTTGACCCACGCAAGCTGATTACGGTCCATGAATTTGATAAGCCCGGGGTCGTGATGCAGAACGATGATGTGAAGGTCACCAGTTGCCGCGTGCGCCATCCGCCGATTACGCAGTCTTATGCCTACCGTTTTGACGCGAAGGATCGCTCCGTCGTGATTTCCGGAGATACCGCTTACGCGCCCGAGCTGGCCGAGTTCGCCAAAGGCGCGGACGTGCTCGTCCATGAAGTGATGTACCTGCCGGGCATCGAAAAGTTGATTCAGCAGGAGGGGGGAAAACAGCGGTTGCGCGAGCACCTAATGGCTGCCCATACGGTGACCGAGGATGTTGGCCGCATCGCGGCGCAGGCTGGAGTGAAGACGTTGGTACTTTCTCACTTCGTTCCCGGCGATGATCCATCGATCACGGATGAGGAATGGTCGGAAGGCGTGCGCAAACACTTCAAAGGCCGTATCATCGTCGGGAAAGATTTAATGGAGATTTAGGAGGCTCAAATAGAAGCAGTATATAAACGCGCGGCGCCGTACGCTAACGATGCGATGAACCTTCCCGTGAAGGACGTCGAAGGGGCGATTCCGTATTATGAAAAGACCTTCGGTTTCCGCGTGGTGGCACGAAGTGACGAGCCCCACAAGTCAGTCATTCTCGCGCGCGACGCAATTCAAATCGGGCTTGCCGAAAATGGTGGCGACCCGTCGCAGGAAGGCTGCTTCTTTGAGGTAGACGACCTCGAAACTGCGTTTGAGGAAATTAAAGGTAAGCCGCCCGTTGATTCTGACTTCCGAATTGATCGGTTTGGTGACACATCTTTTCGCGTGTTCTTTGTCGTGGCGCCCGACGGGCTTTGTTACATGGTGGGTCAGCGTCAGGGAGTTTAGAGAGACGGGTCAAGAATGAGGGGACTATGCGCACGCTTTAGTAGCAACCCGTTAAGAAAGCAACTGATCGAGCGGGGTGTACTCTCGTCCCTGAGACAGCGCCACCGCCTCGTATGTCAACTTCCCTTCATACGTGTTAACCCCGGCCGCCAATCCTGAATCGCTTTTCACGGCTTCCTGAAAACCCTTGTTCGCCAGTTTCAAAGCGTAAGGCAGCGTCGCATTCGTCAATGCGAATGTCGAAGTGCGGGGTACCGCGCCCGGCATGTTGGCGACGCAATAGTGCAAAACGCCTTCCACGTAATAGGTTGGATCTGAATGCGTTTGTCGGAAGGTTAGTCTCACGCAACCTCCCTGATCGACTGCCACATCGACAACAATCTAGGCGCTGGATGCCAGCGTGGAAATCTTTGATGGGAAAATGTCGTTGAGTTCGGCAAGCGATCGAGTTTGTTGTCGATGATCGTCATGTGTGCGCCCATCCCAACCGTGATCTTCGCCGCTGTTTCAGCGCTTGCGCGAACCGGGCGCTCT
>WNFO01008206.1_pt1 | contig 12821 bp, 9 predicted proteins | sample 5400251 | NCBI WGS metagenome assembly WNFO01 (sample SAMN13153354, study PRJNA577476) | soil metagenome | isolation source: 100 cm saprolite under Madrone tree | place: USA:California | collected 2016-06-14
ACCAGCTCAAGCCGTTGATCTCCCGCGTGCCAGGAGTGGGACGGGTGGATGTGCAGGGAAGCGACGTCCGCGAGATCGAGGTCATCGCGGATCCGGCTCGCCTGGCGGCGCAGCGACTCACATATGACGATCTTGCCAACGCGATCAGGGAGGCGACCGGAGTAAGCGCGATTGGGCGCCTGCCGCAAGACTATAAACAGTATTTGATCGTGGCCGCCCAGGAAGCGCGCACGCCAGAGGACATTGCGGCCATTGTCGTCGCGCACGGTCTGAGAGTTCGCGATGTGGCCACCGTTACTCTGGGGACTGAAGACCATGTTCGCATCATTGCCGGCGACGGAAAACCCGCAGCGCTGCTCAACATCACCCGCCAACCCGGCGGAAACACTCTCGCCATCGTGGACAGCGTGGCGAGCCTCGCCGCGTCGGTCAGCAAAACGCTGCCGCCGGGCGTGAAGCTGAAGCCGGTCTACGATCAGGGTGCGCTTGTACGCGACGCGATGAAGTCGGTGAGAGACGCAATGATCATTGGAGCGATTCTGGCCGTCATCATCCTGCTGCTCTTTCTGCACCACGCGCGCATCACCGCGATCAGCGCTTCGTCGATCCCGCTCACGCTCGCGATCAGTGTTTTCGCCATGTACCTGATTGGGCAGACGTTCAATCTCATGACCCTCGGAGCGATGGCGATCGCCATTGGACTGGTGATCGATGACTCGGTAGTTATCACGGAGAACATCGTTCGACATCTGCGGCTCAATCCCATTCGACACGAGGCGGTAAGGCAAGCCGTTCACGAGCTGATCTGGCCCGTGACGACGTCCACCCTCACGACTGTCGTCGTGTTCCTGCCGCTTCGCCTGCTGAAGGGAGTCGTTGGACAGTTCTTCGCCGCCCTGTCGATCACACTTACCATCGCGGTCCTGGTTTCGCTCTTCCTCGCGCTCACAATCATCCCGCTGATGAGCGATCAATTCCTCAGGCGCGAGGACGCCGATTCCGAAGACCCAACCCCGGAACCGACCGGCGCGCAATCCGCCGGAGCCGCAGGCTTTCTACATCGAATTGGCCACGCGCTCGATATGCTTTCTGTGCGCTACCAGGAATCACTGGGGCGGGTGCTGCACCATCCACGGCGCATGTTGGCGGCCGCCGCCATTCTCATCATCGCAGGCGTGATTGCTCAACGGTTTGTGGGAACCGGATTTCTGCCCGAGATGGACGAGGGGGCATTCGTGCTGGACTATTGGACCCCCGGTGGGACCGCTCTGGCCGAAACGGATCGGGAGATACACATAGTCGAAGCCATTCTCGCGGGCACGCCCGAGATCGAAGGCACGTCTCGTCGCACGGGAGCAGAGCTTGGCCTTTTCGCGACCGAGCAGAATCGAGGCGACATAGTCGCACGGCTCAAGCCCCAGAGCGACCGGTCGCGTTCGATCTTCGAAGTGATCGACGAAGTCCGCGCCAAGGTCGCGGCCGCGGTGCCGAGGCTGCGGGTTGAATTCGTTCAGATTCTGTCCGACGTGATCAACGATCTGGCCGGCTCCGCGCGTCCGGTCGAGATCAAGCTTTACGGACCGGACCTCAATCGGCTCGAAGCCTACGCGAAGAGCATCGAGCCAAAGCTGTCCGGAATTCAAGGAATCGAGGATCTCTACAATGGGGTCAGCGAGCCAAGCGCCGAGCTCGACATGCACGTCAACGAGGCGGAGGCGAACCGCGTTGGCCTCACGCCACAGAAGATTGCGGATGCCGCGATGGGTGCATTGCTTGGCGCTCCCGCCGGCGAGGTTCGCCTCGAGGATCGATCGATCGGCGTTCGTGTGCGTGCGCCGGACACGGTTCGTTTCAACCGGCTTCAGCTGAGCGCGCTGCCGATCGTGTCGACGCAGACCGGCGCGCCCGTGCCGCTCGGCACGCTCGCGACCTTTCAACCGGTGGAGACGCGTGCCGAGCTTTTGCGCGAGAACCAACAGCAGATGATCGCGATGACGTCGGATGTGAGCGGTCGATCGCTCGGCTCGGTGATGAACGACGTGAAAGTGGTGCTCGCCGCGCAGCCGGTTCCCTCCGGAATCCGGCTGGAGCTGGGCGGACAATACGCGAGCCAGCAGGATGCTTTTCGCGGCTTCCTGCTCGTACTTGCGCTCGCGGCCGCGAGTGTCGTCGCCATCATGGTGCTTCAGTTCCAGTCGTTCGTCGAGGCTCTCATCGTCCTTCTTGCGGCTCCACTCTCATTTATCGGCGCCGTCGGACTTCTGTTGATCACCGGAACGGCGCTCAACGTCTCGTCCTTCATGGGCCTGATTCTCCTCGTCGGCCTGATCGTGAAGAACGGAATCATACTTCTCGACTTCACGAGACATCGCATGCAAACCGACAATCTTCCGCTGGAGAAAGCCATCATCGAGGCGGCGGGTGTAAGGCTTCGACCCATTCTCATGACGACTCTTTGCACACTCTTCGGGTTGCTACCGCTCGCGCTGGGTCTGGGGGCGGGGAGTGAGCTCCAGAAGCCGCTCGCCCTGGCGGTGATCGGGGGACTCACCCTTTCGACGCCGATCACGTTATTCGTGGTTCCCACGCTTCTCGTGGCGATCAGAGGCCGCGACTACAAGTTGGCTTAGGGTCTTAGATTGTAGCCATGACGATGCCTATTGCGCATCCACCCGAGACGCTCGAGGGTTGGTACGCGCTGCACCAGATATTTCGATTCAATAAGGGAAAACCGGACGCGGCCCGTTTGGCGCGGGTAGCCAGAAGCTCCGCAACTCTGCTTGGCTCGGCGCCTACTGCGCGGAAGAAAAGCGCGAAGAGTGCGCCCGCTCCTGTCGGTTGGAGTTGTTTCGCGCGTCTCATCGGATCGACATCCGATCTTTTGGTCATTCACTTCCGGGAATCGCTCGACGCGATCGGGGCGGCGCAGGACGCGCTCTCGAAAACAGAGCTGGGCAAGACCGTCCAGCCGGTTTATGCGTTTCTGAGCGTCACGGAGGCGGGGCTCTATCACATCACTGCCGAGCTTGCGCGGGCGGCGGAAGCTCGTGGCGGAAAGGTCGGCGACGCCGAGTACACGAGAATCCTCGCCGGTCGGGCGACCGCTGAACGAGAGAGCCAGCAAGTCAGACGGCGCCTCTATCCGGAGCTACCGGAAAACATGCCTTATGTCTGCTTCTATCCGATGTCGAAGCGCCGCGACGCGTCGCAGAACTGGTACACGCTCCCGCTCGACGAGCGCAGCCGCCTGATGCAGGCGCACGGAATTACGGGGCGGCGCTATTCGGGAAAAGTGCAGCAGGTGATCACGGGCGCGATTGGGCTCGATGCCTGGGAGTGGGGTGTGACGCTCTTTGCTCAGGATCCCCTCGATTTCAAGAAGCTCGTGACCGACATGCGCTTCGACGAGGTAAGCGCGAAGTACGCCGAGTTCGGGGATTTCTACGTCGGCAAAGTCATACGCTAACGTCGCCAGCCCGAGACCGGTGCCCTCGTGGGCGCTGCTCAGAGACCGTCCGAGCTGAACGAAGGGCTCGAAGATCGCGTGAAGCTTGTCGGCCGGGATGCCAGCGCCGGTGTCGATCACTTCTATCGAAGCCGTCTTCTCTGATCCTTTGGACCGAACTCTCACTCTACCGGTCGAGCCGGTGAACTTGACGGCGTTGGAGAGGAGATTGAGGAGAATCTGATCGACCTTGGCGCGATCCCCGAAGACGATGAAGTTGGAATCAGCGGCATCGATGGTGAGTGATATCGATTTCGCCGCCGCTTGTGGCTCGACCATCGGTACGACTCTCTCGATCACGTGCGACAGGGAAAGGGGGGCGAAGTCGTAGGTAAGCTGACCGCCCTCGATTCGACTGAAGTTGAGGAGATCGGAAATGACTCCCAGCAGATGCTGCTGGCTCCGCCGAATTCTTTCCAGGTATTCTGTCTGCTGCGGGGTTATCGGGCCGCCGATTCCGAGGCTCAGGAGGTCCGTATATCCGCCTATCGCATTGAGAGGAGTACGCAGCTCATGCGACATCGCCGCGAGAAATTCGGTCTTGGCGACGTTGGCCGACTCGGACGCCGCCACCCTGCGAGCATCTTCAATTGCCTTTTGCTCGGCCGCGCGCCGCTCGGTGAGATCCCGCGTAACCTTCGCGAATCCCACCAGGGTGCCGTCCTCATCGCGGACCGGCGTGATGACGACGTTTGCCCAGAACTCTGAGCCATCTTTCCGCAGGCGAGGTCTCTCCTCCTCGAATCGTCCCTCCGCCGTCGCAATTTCGAGCTCGCGCTGCGGATGCCCGATCGCGATGTCTTCGGGCTTATAGAAGATCGAGAAGTGCTGCCCGATGATCTCGTCCGCGGTGTAGCCCTTTATTTTCTGTGCGCCCCTGTTCCAACTGGTAATGTATCCGGCGGGATCGAGCATGAAGATGGCGTAATCGTGAACCGATTCCACCATGAGCTGGTAGATCCGTCCGCCGTGCCTGATCGTCTCGGCAAGGCGCGTTCTGGCGATCGGCGCTGGCTCGCTGTGAGCATCGCTCGACTTGGAACCCTTGGATAGCGGATTACGTTCGGCTTTGTCAGCCATAGCTGGGGCCAGGGTAAGTTGCGTACATGAGGTTTGCGACCGGGTGGGTGGACTCCCTTCCGGCACTCAGTTCTGCACCTTGCACGGTTTCCCGACAATCAACGAACGCCGGTAATCATAGCAACGACCGTGCGAGGAGCAAGAGCGCACCCGATCGCAGAGTTGAGTGCCGTTCGAGTAGTGTGCGGTAGCATACCCGCCGCTCGTCGCGGGTTGTAGGCCGGATCGCGAGCGACTATACCCCCGGTCTGTTTCGACCCCGGCAAGGGGTCCGACACGGGACCTAGCGCACCCCGGTAGCGTCTGAATGGGCTGAAGCCAATTCGGAGCGCCGCGTAGCGCAGGTTACAGTCTGACAGGCACTCGTCGGATGCGCCTTCGCCGCAACGGTGGTAGTGTACTTGTAGTCTGGACTAGGGCGCTAGGTAGCTCTCACTTCTGGACTTCCAATCCCGATGCCATGACCGTGAAATGGAAATCCGTTGAAGGATCGCTCCTGCGAATTCTCGCGGGCCTTGTGGGACTCCTGTGTACTGCCCTTGTCCTGTGGAATGTCGCGACTCTTCCTCGAACCGGTGAATACACCTTATTAGGCCTTATCGCGCTTCCCTTCGGGATACTTGCCTTCGTCTTCTGGCTGTACGCCCTTCGGGGTGAGATCGGTTCACCGATGCGTTCAGGGTGCGTGGGGGGTCTGATAGTTGGTTCGATCGGATTCCTTTTTGGCTTTATCGGCCCGCTCGTCTTCCGACCGGAGGCGAACCAGGGTCCGCTATTGGGAATCCTGATAACCGGCCCGCTTGGGATGGTAGCGGGATTCGTCGGCGGCCTGGTTGTCGGTATGCGGCGAAAATTGCCGTCGCTTCATGAATGATTCGGTGAGTGAGTCGCTTGAAGCGCTCGCACGAGAAATCCGCCTCCGCACCGCCATCCACCGCTAAGTAACGTACGTGCAGCTGACGAGCAGTTTCGGATCCAGCTACCCCACAATAGCGGTGGCGTGGTTGGAGTTGAACTAGGGCGTCGGGAGGCGGGCTATGACCCACACTATTATTGTCGCAGCGCTTGCTCTCGCGACAGGTTGCTCAGTCTTCACCGATGGTGCGGTCGATCTGGCCAGCTGCATTGGGAAGGGAGTCGACGAAACATCTCGCAACGTCAATGCCACCTTACAAGTAATCTGTCCGGTCCGCGCTGATCGGCCCGTCACGGCGATTCTCTATCCAGGGCGCGGCGGCGTGCCAAGTGACAATGAAGTGACCGTGCTCCGGCAGATGGGCGTCCCAGCTGACGCTCTCTATTATAGCGGGCCGGACGCGCCTTCCGTCGGCCACCTGGTGGCACTCGGTCAGGTCAGTGTTTATGACGGGCATTACACGGACAATCGGAAGTACAGTGTGAGCGGGACCAACGTGCGGATCAGGAACCTCATGGCCAAAACCGCGGATCGGTTCACGGTGCTCTTGCGTCGTCAGGCCGATGGCGTCGTGGAGGTGGTTGGCCTGCGATGAACGGCGAGGCGCAGTCTAACAAGCTCGTGAACCTGACAATGACTTTTTGGATAGAGTTCTAAGATCAACCGATACGGGATGCAGCACTGTATCGTGCAAAACTCCCGGAGATGTTCTGGGTGTAATCTCAGGGAGTGCCTCAAACGTTCGAAAGCGTTCGACGACGAACTAGTTTAACTGGGTGTGTGACATTAAGTTCGATGATTCGCGGGACGTAGCGCAGCCCGGTAGCGCACCTGAATGGGGTTCAGGGGGTCGCGGGTTCAAATCCCGCCGTCCCGATGGCTAAATAAGTGAAAGGCTCACAGGCGGTTACACGCTTGTGGGCCTTTTGATTTCTTCTGTCGTGGATTCAACCATCAATAGTCTTATCAATAGTCTTGAGTCTTATCAATAGTCTTGGTGAGAATCCGCCACTCGGAACGCGAACAGGTGCTTTTTGCTTTCCGGCCATTCAGTAAGTGAGGTACGTTCCGGCTACGGTGGCGTTGGTCAGATCGACGCCGCTTCGGACGATTTGTCGAATTCCGGTCCTGCCCGTTCGTCGACATGGTGAAGGCAGGTCAACCGGTCCGCCCGGCGGTCGCGGGTCAAACCATCTTCGCGCACTCGGCGGCCGCGGAAAACGCGCAGATGCAAGAACGGCGCGGAATATCCGCGCCGTTCGAGTTAGAGATAGTTACTTGTGCGTCAGCGCATTAGCGCGGCAATGCCCAGGTAACTCCGAAGCTGAACGCAGTATCGTCGATCAGGTCCGCGCCGGCCGCAAGCGTCAGAGCGGGACGCAGCACCAGCGAGGGCGTCAACTGGAACCCGGCACCGCCCCCGAGGAGCAGGTAATTGTCGGACGCCGAAGTCGAGTTGCCATTCAGCTTGGCGCTTGCTCTCGTGTGACCGAACGCCACCGAGGCGAACGGAAGGAGATTCTGCGTCTTGCTCATCGACACCGATCTGCCGAAAGAAGCTCCGAGCGTGAGCGTCTGCGAGCTGGTGTGCATGCTGGCGCCGCCAACATCAATGGTCGGACCAAAACCGAGCGAAAGAGTTCCGCCGGGGCACACTTGCCACGCGCTCCTCTGCTGAAGCGGCATCGAGTAGCCGAGACCGCCATTCAGGACGACACTGTTTCCGCTGACGTTGTTGTAACTCACCATGCCGACCGAGCCGCCGGTGTACCAGCCCTTCGAATGTCCAACGGAAAGGCCGCCACCAAACGAGGTCGCGTTGTTGCTCACTCCCATCGAGCCGCCGACGTGAGTTGCGCCGTTGCGGAACGGGAGGTCGCCTTGACACACTTGCGCAGTTGCCGCGGTCGCGCAGATCGCGACGCCTGCCACCGCACTTATAAGATTACTGAACTTCACATGGCCTCCAGGCCAGGGGTGATCAGGTTCGCGAGTTCGCATGTTGGAGGACGAGCGGACCTCGCACACCCTTTGGACGACGCGATCGTTGGAGGAGTCACCGGTAAGGGCTGTTCCGGGGAGCTAAATTCATGTGCCTTGCGGCGGGTTCGTTCGTCCGTTGGATCCGTCGTGTTCCTCCCTGGTAAGTCGAGCTCCGCATGGACTTGAGCAAGACAGTCATGGGCCTTCCCAATTCCGCGACCGGCTACTTCGGCTCAATGGCGGAATCGTATGACTCGCTGATACACCGGGCCGTGCCGCGCTACGACGAAATGATCGCCCGCCTGCTGGACTACCTGCCCCTTAATCCGCGGCGAGTGCTCGAGCTCGGTTGCGGCACCGGCAATCTCTCCCTGCGCCTCGCGAAAACGTTCCCGGTCGCTGACCTCACGCTGGTGGATGGATCCGCCGAGATGATCTCGCTTGTTCGTTCACGCATCGACGAATCGAGATCCGATTCAAGCTCACGTATCTCATATGTCGAGGCGCGCTTTGAAGCGCTCGATCTCCCTCCGCGATCCTTCGATCTCGTCGTCAGTTCGATAAGCCTGCATCACGTCGAAGACAAGGCCGCACTCTACCAGCGGATCCGAGCTTTGGTCCCTGCCGGTGGTCGCTTTTGCTTCGCCGACCAGATTCGTGGGGAGCCTGAATCCAATCATCACGTGAACTGGGACCATTGGTTGGACTTCTGTCGTGAACCGGGCCACTGCACGCAGGAGGAAATCGAGAGTCTCCTTGATCATGCCGCGGCCCACGACCACTACACGCCTTTGTCTGAGCACATTGCACTGCTATCCGCCTCTGGGTTCACCGAGATTGATTGCGTGTGGCGGAATTGGATGTGGGGGATAGTGACCGCGACGGCAGTGTAAATCGCGCGCTGTCGTTGGCAGCCTCTATTGACAGATTGTCCGGCTTGCAGTATCGGTGTAACTCCCACCCACCTCCAGACCAGGCTGCCCTCGCCGGCTCAATCGACGGCCGAGTGGCCGCGTCTGGTGGCCTCGCGTCACCACTCTCACCCTGTCTAGGGAGGATGTATGCGAATGAGTTGTGCTGTGATGGCGCTCACTCTGCTACTCAGCTCGGTCCCGGCTGCAGCGCAGACCCGCACGATCACCGGAACGGTCACCGATGCGTCGACCGGACAACCACTTGAAGGCGCCAGAGTGGGAGTGCGCGGAACTGCGCTCTCCGTAACCACTGGAGCCGACGGCAAGTTCACGCTTGGCAACGTTCCCCAAGGCAACGTTATCGTCGCGATCCGGAGGATCGGCAACAATTTCGTCGATCTGCCGCTGCCCGCTGGTCAGAACGAGCTGCGCGTCGCTCTCACGCGTGATCCGCTCCGCCTTTCAGATGTTGTGGTGACCGGACAGGCTACTGCGGTCGACCGCCGAAACCTGGCGAACGCCGTGGCGACAGTTAGCGGAGAGGAGGTCTCACGCGTTTCAGCGCAGACCGTAGAGCAGGCACTTCAGGGTAAAGTCGTTGGCGCGTCGATCCAGGCCAACTCCGGAGCGCCGGGCGGAGGAATGCAGATGCGACTCCGAGGCGTGACTTCGATCAATGGATCGTCGGAGCCACTTTACGTCGTCGATGGGGTCGTGGTGAGCAACGTCGCGATTCCTTCAAATCAGAATGCGGTGACGAGGTCCACTCAAGGATCGAATCCGTCTTTGACCCAGGACAATCAGGTCAACCGCATCGCCGACCTCAACCCTAACGACATCGAGAACATCGAGGTGCTGAAGGGCGCGTCGGCGTCGGCGATCTACGGCTCGAGAGCATCCAACGGCGTCGTAATTATCACCACGCGGCGCGGAAGATCGGGCGAAAGGCGAATCAACGCGACGCAGCGTATTGGCGTCTCGAAGATTTCCAACACGCTTGGCTCGAGGACTTTTACTTCACTGGCCGATGCGACCGCTGCGTTTGGTGCCTCGGCCGCGAATTATTTCAAACCTGGCGTGGTGTACAACCACGAGGACGAGTTGGCGGGCCATACCCCAATGTCCAGCGAAAGCGTGGTGGATGTCAGTGGTGGTGACTCCGACACTCGCTATTTCGTATCGGGCCTGTGGAAGCACGACGGTGGAATCATCGATAACACCGGGTATGGGAAGCAATCGGTCCGCGCGAACTTCGACCAGGATTTCGGGACGCGGCTGAACTTCAGCCTGCAGACCGATGCCACCAAGTCACTCGCCCAGCGCGGCCTCACGAACAACGACAACGCCAGTGTCAGCTTCTGGATGGTGTTCCCCTTCACGCCGAGTTTTGTCGACCTTCGCCGCAATCCAGACGGAACCTTTCCATCGAATCCGTTCGTAGCCAGCAATCCGCTGCAGACGGCGGCGCTGATGAAGAACGACGAAAAGGTTTTGCGATCTATCCTGGCTGGCAGGCTGACGTTCAATGCGATCCAAAGGCAGGCGTACAATCTCAAGTTCACGCTGAACGGAGGAGCCGATCAGTTTTCGCAGGAGAACTCTCTTCTCTTTCCGCCGGAGCTCCAGTTCGAGCCGACGGACGATGGCGAGCCGGGCACTGCGCTCCTCAGCAACAGCAACAATGTGAATCTCAATCTCGGTACGAACGGCGTGTTCACTTTGACGCCGGCGAGCGGCGCTTTTACGGCGACTACATCGGTCGGAGTCAACGGCTCGAGCCGGGATCTCCGCACCTCGCGGATCGTGAGCCGGAACCTCGTGGGGGGATTGGGGATCGTCGGAGCGGGCACGGATGTTCGCGTGGTCGAGCAACGCCAACGTGTCGAGGATTTCGGACTCTTTGCGCAAGAGGAATTCCTGACACTGAGCGAGCGACTGCTCCTCACCGCAGGCATCAACGCCGACCGGAGCAGCGCCAACAGCGACACGAAAAAGTACTTCTACTATCCCAAGTTCTCCGGATCTCTTCGATTCCCCCAACCGTTCAGAGCGACGGATGAAGCGAAGCTTCGCATCGCCTATGGCCAATCGGGAAACCAGCCGTTGTTCGGCCAGAAGTTCACGCCCCTGAGCGCGATCGAGAACATCGCGGGCCTGCCAGGGCTCGTCGTCCCGGTTCTGGGAACTGTGGGCTCCACCAATCTTCATCCCGAGCGGCAGCGCGAGGTTGAGGCGGGCGTTGACGCGACATTTGCCGGTGGACGCGCGGCCCTCGAGCTGACGGGCTTTCGGAAGGACATTTCCGATCTGCTGCTTCAGCGCACTCTCGCGCCATCGTCGGGTTTCGGGTTCGAAGTCTTCAACGGCGGCAAGCTTCGCACGACGGGTGCGGAGGTGGGGGTAAACCTCGTGCCGATTCAGTCGGCGGAAACCGAGTGGATCTTCCGAACGTCGTTTGCGTCGACCCGGAGCAAGATCACTTCGCTCCCCGTTCCGACCTTCAGGGGGCTCGGGTTTGGAACCGCGTTGGGCTCGTTCCAATTTGAGGAGGGTAAGTCCGCGACCCAGATCGTGGGGAATGACAGCCTTCCCAATGGCTCGGTGGTTGTGCGCAAGATCGGAGACGCAAATCCCGATTTTAACATGTCGTTCTCGAACAACGTGAGGTTCAAGCGACTGCGTCTCTATGGCTTGCTGGACTGGCAGCACGGTGGGAGCATCATCAATCTCACCAAATTCCTCTATGATCTCGGATCGAACACGGTTGATTACGCCGACCCGATAACCTACGGAGGCCTCCAGACTACCAAGGGGGCAAATCGCCTCAGGCTGTTCCCGAAGCAGACAGGGGTGTATGTCGAGGATGCTTCCTTCATGAAGCTGCGTGAGCTGACGCTTTCCCTCGACGTTCCCGAGGCGATGGTTGCGCGATTCGGACGAGGCGTGCGGACCGCGGAGCTGAGCTTCAGCGGTCGCAATCTGTGGACACACACCAACTACACCGGAATGGACCCCGAGGTGAGCAACTTCGGGAACCAGCCGATCGGACGAAATATTGATGTCGCCCCCTTCCCACCGAGCCGGAGTTTCTGGTTCTCACTGAGCCTGGGATTCTGACCATGACAACTATGAGAATTCTATCGACGAGAGTCACGAGCTTGATCGCCACGGTCGCCGTGCTGCTCTTCGCAGATGCATGCAAGGATCTTATCGTTCCAGACTACAACAATCCTGGCCTCGATGACCTGATCAACAACCCGACGCCGACCAAGATCGCCCAGGCGTCTCAGGGACTACTGGTGGGAACTCGCGTAGGAATCGGCGAGCAGAACGGTTACATCTCGCTGCTCGGAATAGTGGGACGGGAGTCCTACAACTTCGATCCTGCTGATCCACGATTCATCACCGAGATGCTGGTCGGCCCGCTCGATGGGGGCAGTCCGGCCTTCGGCGGAAACTTGTTCGCCGCTCCGTATCGGAATATTCGCAACGCGAACATTCTTCTCGGCGCCGTGGATAAAGTGGTTGGCCTCTCCACATCCCAAAAGTCGGCGGTCCAGGGTTTCGCCAAGACCATCCAGGCGCTCGATTACCTGAATGTCATCAACACGCGCGACGATCTCGGAGCGCCGATCGATGTGAATATCGGACCGACGGCTGATCCGGCGCCAATCGTCACCAAGGCAGCGGTCTTTACCCAGATTGCGACGCTCCTCGACGATGGATTGACGGCCCTCAACGCCGGAGGAAGCGCATTCCCGTTTGCACTCAGTCCCGGCTTCGCCGATTTCGCGACTCCGGCGCAGTTCGCAAAATTCAACCGGGCGCTCAAGGCTCGAGTTGAGGCATACCGCGGTAATTACGCCGCGGTCCTCACTGCCCTTGGGGGGTCGTTCCTTGATACGAACGCAGCCCTGACATTCGGCGCTTACCAATCCTACAGCACCGGTTCGGGCGATACACCAAACGCCCTCTTCGATCCAAGCGGCAGAGCGATCCTCGCGCATCCATCGATCCTGACGGACGCTGAGACGCAGCCGGGCGGAGCATTGGATGCGCGGGCGCTCGCCAAGGTTGCTCCGCGCCGAGGCGCGCTATTTCACCAACGATGTCACCGGCGCGTTGACCGATATCAACTTCATTCGGACGAATTCCGGAGGTCTCGCCCCGCGGGGTCCGTTCCTGAACCAGAGCGATTTCGTCACTGAATTGCTGAAGCAGCGTCGCTATTCGCTTCTCTTCGAGGGCGGGCATCGGTGGATCGACACTCGCCGATTCGGGCTGCTCAGCACACTCCCCAAGGCGCTCCCGACTCATACCATCCCGAGCCGTTTCCCATTTCCGGAAGCTGAGTGCTTGGCCCGGGTTCCGGCCCCGAGCCAGGGGTGCACCTGATCGCCGTTAGAGGAAAAGAAAACAACTG
>WNFO01004493.1_pt1 | contig 12820 bp, 10 predicted proteins | sample 5400251 | NCBI WGS metagenome assembly WNFO01 (sample SAMN13153354, study PRJNA577476) | soil metagenome | isolation source: 100 cm saprolite under Madrone tree | place: USA:California | collected 2016-06-14
CTGATAGTCGAAGCCGTACCGGGGGCATCGGTCTTGCCTACCCTGTCGAGACTAGGCGCCACCCAAACAGTGAACGTCGGTGGAATAACGGCGTTTACGGTGAGTGTGGCGGTGTTGCTGGTAACGCTTCCAGCTGTGTTGGTGACTGCCACCGTAAACTGGGCTCCATTGTCGGAACTTGTGGTCGCGGGAGTGGTATAGCTGGGTAAGGTCGCACCACTGATTGCAACGCTGTTCTTCTGCCATTGATAGCTCAGCGGGGCTGTGCCCGTCGCGGTCACGCTGAAGGAGGCTGTCTGGCCCGCTGTGACGGTCTGGCTTGCCGGCTGTGTCGTGATCGAAGGAGCCACTGCGGCCGCGTTCACCGTGAGGGTGGCCGATGCGCTTGTTGCCGCGCCCGCCGAGTTACTTACGACAACCCGAAACGTCGAACCACTATCCGACGTTGTCGTCGCCGGAGTGGTGTAGCTCGAAGAAGTTGCCCCTACGATGTTCGCGCTGTTTTTCTGCCATTGATAGCTCAGCGGGACTGTGCCTGTTACCGCTACGCTGAAGGAAGCCGTCTGACCCGCTGTGACCGTTTGGCTTGCAGGCTGTGTCGTGATCGAAGGGGGCACGGTAACCGCATTTACCGTGAGCGTCGCCACGGCGCTTGTTACAGTGCCGGCCGAGTTGCTTACGGCAACTCGAAACGTCGAACCACTATCCGAGGTTGTCGTCGCCGGAGTCGCGTAGGTCGAAGAAGTTGCCCCCGCGATGTTCACGCCGTTTTTCTGCCACTGGTAGCTCAGTGGGGCCGTGCCCGTTACAGCTACGTTGAAAGAGGCCGTCTGACCCGCTGTGACGGTCTGGCTTGCCGGCTGTGTCGTGATCGAAGGAGGCACCGCAGCCGGATTCACCGTGAGCGTGGCCGCGGCACTTGTTACCGCGCCGGCTGAGTTGCTGACCACGACGGTAAACTGTGAGCCGCTGTCGGACGAGGTTGTAGCCGGTGTTGTGTAAGAGGCCGAGCTAGCTCCGCTGATGGCCGTTCCGTTCTTTCTCCACTGATAGCTGATCGGAGCAGTGCCAGTGGCCGCCACACTGAACGTTGCCGCCTGACCTGCTATGACCGTTTGGCTCGTCGGTTGCGTGGTAATCGAAGGCGCCACGGAAGCTGCATTCACCGTGAGTGTGGCCGCGTTACTAGTTACGCTTCCAGCTGTGTTGCTGACTGCTACAGTAAACTGCGCTCCGTTGTCGGAACTCGTCGTCGCGGGGGTAGTATAGTTGGACGAGGTAGCGCCACCGATCGCCACGCCATTTCTCTGCCATTGATAACTCAGGGGAGCCGTGCCCGTCGCGGCCACGCTGAAAGAAGCTGTCTGACCCGCTGTGACCGTCTGGCTTGCCGGCTGCGTCGTGATCGAAGGAGACACCACGGCCGCATTCACGGTGAGCGTGGCCGCGGCGCTGGTTACCGTCCCTGCCGAGTTGCTTACGGCAACTTGAAACGTCGAACTACTATCCGAAGTTGTCGTCGCCGGAGTCGTATAGCTCGAAGAAGTTGCCCCCGCGATGTTCGCGCCGTTTTTCTGCCATTGATAGCTCAGCGGCGCAGTGCCCGTTGCAGCCACATTGAAGGAGGCTGTCTGACCCGCCGTGACGGTCTGGTTCGTCGGTTGCGTCGTGATCGAAGGAGGCACCACGGCCGCATTCACGGTGAGCGTGGCTGCACCGCTTGTTACCGTGCCGGCTGAGTTGCTTACGGCAACTCGAAATGTCGAACCACTATCCGAGGTTGTCGTCGCCGGAGTTGTGTAGCTCGAAGAAGTTGCCCCCGCGATGTTCGCGCCGTTCTTTTGCCACAGATAGCTTAGGGGAGCCGTGCCAGTCGCGGCCAAGCTGAACGAAGCTGTCTGACCCGCTGTGACCGTCTGGCTTGCCGGCTGCGTCGTGATCGAAGGAGGCACCACGGCCGCATTCACCATGAGCGTGGCAGCACTGCTGGTAACGCTTCCAGCTGTGTTGCTGACTGCCACGGCAAACTGTGCTCCGTTGTCGGAAGTCGTCGTCGCGGGCGTAGTATAGCTGGACGAAGTCGCACCACCGATCGCCACGCCATTTCTCTGCCATTGATAGCTCAGCGGAGCAGTGCCCGTTGCGGATACACTGAACGAAGCCGTCTGACTCGCTGTGACCGTTTGGCTCGTGGGTTGCGTGGTAATCAAAGGCGCCACGGGAGCTGCATTCACCGTGAGTGCGGCCGCGTTACTTGTTACGCTTCCAGCCGCGTTGCTGACCGCCACAGTGAACTGGGCACCGTTGTCAGAACTCGTCGTAACCGGCGTGGTGTAACTGGAGGAGGTGGCGCCCAAGATGGCCGTCCCGTTCTTTTTCCATTGAAAGTTAAGCGGTGCGGTGCCCGTTGCCGCCACAGTGAACGAAGCGGTCTGACCCACTATGACCGTCTGGCTTGCCGGCTGAGTCGTGATCGTGGGCGCCACCGCTACGGCGTTATCTGTGAAGTTCACGCCCGAGACGTTGGCCGTGCTCACCGTCACATTCTGGCTCAGCGGAGTAAAGGTATAGCCCGCGTTGCTGGGAGTTATGGTGTAAGACCCGCTCGCCAATCCAGTGAACGTGTACGCTCCCGAGCTGTTGGGGGTCGTCGTGGCACTAGCTGCACCGCTCAGCGTCACAGTGGCCCCGCTTCCTCCTGCCACAGGACTAATCGTTCCGGAAATACTAAAGGTCTGCGATGTCGCCGTGAAGTTCACTCCCGTAACGTTGGCCCCATTGACCGCCATGCTCTGGCTGCCTGGAGTAAACGTAAAACCTGCGTGACTCGGAGCAATCATGTACGTCCCATTCGGCAGTCCGGCAAATGTGTAACTGCCGGAGCTGTCTGCTGTGGCTGAGGCGCTCGCCGGTCCGCTCAGGGCCACTGCCGCTCCGTTGCCGGCCGCCGTCGGAGTGATCGTGCCGGAAAGGCTGAAACCACCTGTATTGAATTTGTTGCCACCGTGCCAACCGTTGTTACCCTTGGAGTCGGTCGAATTAACCTGGTAATAGTAGGTCGTGCCGGCGGCCAGACCGGAGAGTGTCACCTGGTGGCTTGTAACCATCGTCGAATCAATTGCCGTACTATTTCCGTACGCAGTGGTGGTTCCGTAATCGACCGAGGAGTTGGCGGGGACGTTTGTTGTCCAAGCGACCTGGGAGCTAGAGGTTGTGATCGACCCGCTTTGCACGTTCGTGATGACCAGAGTCGACGGCGGGGGCGGATTCGCATTATTCCCAGCAACGAGGCCTGAACAGCCGACAAAACCGAAACTGGCAATCAGCAAAACGAATATAACACTCGACCGATAATGCACGACCATAGCCCCCGTTTTCTCGCCCCGGTGCCATTTGGCTTGTGTGAGATAAGGAAAAAGGAACTCAGCCGGAGGCAATTGAAGTTCTAGAAGTTCTAAAGGTACTGAACGCACTAGAACTATCGAGGAGAGTTTGGGTCACCCAGCGTGTGGAAACAACTGGTCAGAGGGTCAGAAATGGGGCATAGACTCTGGTGACCCCAGTGGGTAGTCGCTCGCAATCCTACAATCCGAGCTGACGTTTGCCGACAAGTCGGTCGGAGGCACGGACCTCGATCCGAAGCTTTCAAGCTCATTCCTGGCATGTCGCAATCGCCGCAAACTGCGCGAAACGCAGTCCGCTGCGTCGGCGAGAGTTCATTTTTGAGGCTGCATATGGCGACATTCCGAAGCTGAAATCCGCGTTCAGGCTATTCCGCGAACCTGCCGTAGGTCGTCTGCCAACCTGTCCCAATTTGCAACATCGCCGACATGCTCGAGCGACGCGTCGTGCAGTTGATTTGGCGAACTGATTTTACAGCGAGCAGTTTTTTGCCCTCATACCCTGTTTGCACATCCGCCCGAGAGGCGCATTATGGACATTCGCAGGTTTGCCGGGCCCGAGGGCCAGGGCGCAAATTCTGCTGTACGGCCACTGGACCAAGCGGTGCTCGGTTTATACCCGGAACTTCTAAGGAAACTTCCGGTCGGAGTAGTCCTCGTACTCCTGGAAGATCCTTCGGACGTCAAAACATTCAGAATCGTTGATGCTAACCAAGCCGCCGCGGAAATTACCGGTTCGTCATCTCAAACCCTCCTCGGCCGAACTCTGGCTGATTTCCCGAAGCTCTTGGAGACTCCAATGCCCGGCCAGTGGCTGGAGGCTCTCCGCTCGGGGAAGGCGCTGAATTTGGGCGACATTTCGTACGGTGACGATCTCATACGGAAGGGAGTTTATTCGGTGCGAGTCTTTCCTCTTTCCAGCAATTTCCTGGGAGTTGCCTTTGAAGACGTTACCGATCGTAAGCTCGCGGAACAAATTCTCCGGGATAGTGAGGAGCGCTTCCGTCTGCTCGTTCAAGGCGTTCAGGAATACGCCATCTTCCAGTTGGATCCCATGGGCCACGTGGTCAGTTGGAATGCCGGGGCGGAGCGTTTGAAGGGTTACGGTTTCGAAGAGATCATCGGAAAGCACTTCTCCGTCTTCTACCCTCAAGAAGATCAGATGAATGATAAGCCCCAGGGACTTCTGGCGAAGGCAGCGAGGTACGGGCAGAGCGAAGACGAGGGCTGGCGAATTCGCAAGGACGGATCCCGCTTTTGGGCCAACGTAGTCATCACCGCCCTCCGCGACCCGAAGGAGAATCTCCTTGGGTTCGCTAAACTCACTAGGGACATGAGCGAGAGGCGTGAAAAAGAGGAGGCCCTTACCAAAGCCAAGGAACTATTGGAGCTCCGGGTTGAACAGCGAACGGCCGTGCTCACGCGCGTGAACCAGGAACTGCGAACAGAGATCGCGGATCGTCAACGCGCTGAAGAACAACTCAGAACCTCGCTCGATCAACTCCGCGCTCTTACGGCCCGTCTCCAAAGCGTGCGGGAAGAGGAACGTACCTCCATCTCACGCGAGATCCACGATGAGCTCGGGCAGGCGTGCACAGCAATCAAGATGGATCTAGCACTGATCGGTCGCAGGCTGACGAAGAGTCAGACCCAACTCCAATCGAAAGTCGATTCGGCCATTCAATTGGTCGATAGTACGATCGCCACACTGCGGAGGATTGCCTCGGAACTCCGCCCAAGAACGTTGGATGATCTCGGTTTGCCCGCTGCGCTTGAATCGCAGGCTCAGGAGTTCGAGAGCCGAACCGGGATTCGCTGCACCGTGGCGTTGCCGCAGGAACTGTTCACACTCGATGCGGATACGTCCACTGCTATCTTCCGCATCTTTCAGGAATCCCTGACCAATGTGGCGCGCCACGCTCAGGCTACGCGGGTCGAGGCGCGGCTGGAACAAGAAGGCAATCGAATCATTTTTCAGGTTTTCGATAATGGCAGGGGCTTTGATCCGGAAGAAGCCAAAACCCGCAAGTCTCTTGGACTTGTTGGGATGCAAGAGCGTGCTCTCCTGCTCCATGGAGATCTCAAAATTGAAGGCGTGCCCGGTGCCGGAACAACTATGACATTGACGATCCCTCTCCAGCCCTCGGTCACGCGAGGAAAGATTCCTGATGCGGATTCTGATCGCTGACGATCACGCCGTGTTTCGCCGGGGACTCAAAGACACTCTGGCGGATGCGTTTCCGAGAGTGACCTTTGGCGAAGCTAAGACGGCCCAGGAAACGATTGAGCATGTGCGTCGCCAAGACTGGGATGTAGTCATCCTCGACATCAGTATGCCTGGAAAAAGCGGGCTCGACATCCTGGACGACTTGAGGCGTCTACGCCCCAAGTTGCCGGTTCTTCTTCTCACCATGCACCCCGAGCATCAATATGCGCGGCGGGCCCTCAAGGCCGGCGCTGCCGGCTATTTGACGAAGGACGGCGTGCCGGAAGAGTTGAAAGAAGCCATAAAGAAAATAGTGGCGGGCGGACGCTACGTAAGCGCAACTTTGGCCGAGAAGCTGGCCGTGGATCTGAGGGAGGGAGCCGATTTGCCTCTCCACGAACTGCTGTCAGACCGCGAGTTTCAGGTGTTGCGGATGATTGCTTCAGGGAAGACCGTCAAAGAGATAGCCGAGGATCTTTCTCTCAGCGTAAAGACGGTGAGCACCTATCGCGGTAGGATCCTTGAAAAAACCGGTATGAGAACAAACGCGGAACTGATTCGCTACGCTCTTCAGACTCAACTCGTGGACTAGCGCTGAAGTGAGCACGACTCGGGGACCGGAGGCCTCTTGTCCCGCTGCGGCCTTTGAGTCTACGAATCCGTCGCGTGGGACGCGCGCTCACTTGCAGTGCATTTAGCCTTACAAGGAATTACTGATTCCCCCGGATGTATTTCCACGTCATTCTGTCATTCCCTATAACCAAGGAGGACGGGCTCTCGAGGAGAATTCAGATGAAAGTCTTCATCGCCGATGATTCCAGGGCAGTCGTGAAGCGTCTGGCGGACCTCTTGGAAGAGGTGCCCGGTGCGCAGCTTGTGGGACAGGCAAGTGATGTGTCGGAAACCGTGCAAGGTGTTCAGAAACTAAGGCCTGACGTTCTAATTCTTGATCTGCAGATGCCCGGGGGAACTGGCCTCGATGTTCTCCGTGCGATTCGCGTCGACCATCCGTATCTTTACGTTCTGATTTGCACGAACTACGCGTATCCCCAGCTTTGCGACGAATGTCTTACGGCTGGAGCAAATTTCTTCCTCGATAAGTCCGCAGAGTTCGAAAAAATTCCCGCTATCCTCCGTGAATTAATCCCCAGGGAAACTAAGTCTTCTCCAGTCCTTCGCTAGGGCATCAGTCTTTTCGGACATCAGTAAAAGACCTCATTTTCCTTCCATTTGCCTACCAAAAAGTCCTTCCACCGTTTTACGCATTTTCCCGTCGTTGTCTTACGGTATCCACCGGATTGCCTGGCTGTCGCCGCTCAGGCATAGATTATGGCGCGGCGAGCCGCCTCGAAATGTGATCGAGAGGCGGGACGCGCGGAACGAAAGTGTTCTCGTCCCGATTTTGAGCATCGTTGGTTTGAAACGCGTCCCCTTCCTGACGGAACCATAGTGATTGCTCGCTTGCACCGAAAAGCCATTTCGCCGTCCAGCTACGAAGGAGGGGGGCAAAATGAAGAAGATGAATGTTCTGCGGACCATGTGTTTGACGCTGTTTCTTGTCCCGACGGTTCAAGCCCAGAGCACTACGGGAGTAAACAACGCCGATCTGAAGGGCGACTACGCGTTTAGCTTCAACGGCATGACCACCGGAGGCGGTGGCGCCTTCACGGTTTTCGCCGCTGTAGGAAGGTTCACCGCGGACGGAGCCGGAAACCTGACGAACGGCGAAATAGACGTCAATGGCGCCAGTCCCACGGACAGACTGGCGGCGCAAAGTTTCACGGGAACATACTCGATCGGAACCGACCACCGGGGCATTATGAGCCTAAACATTCCCGGCGGGGGCACGCTGGCCTTCGCCATGTTGGCGAACGGCAACGCCAGATTCGTAGAGGTTGACGCTGGCGGAGGTCAAGGCTCAGTCGGCTCGGGCTCAATCGAGAAAGCAGACACTACGGCGTTCAGCACTGCCAAAATCACCGGTGAGTACGCCTTTGGCATTGCGGGATTGGACGGATTTAACACTCGCACGGCGGTTGCGGGACGCCTTACCGCCAATGGCATGGGCACCTTCACCAACGGGGTAGCAGACGCGAATCAGGCCGGCCGCTATACCAGTGGCATAACAATCGCTGCGGGATCTTACTACGTGTCTGAAACAACAACCGGCCGTGGCGTGATGACGCTCCCGGGTGTGCTGGGCGTACCGCCTCAGAACCTCAATTTCGTTTCTTATGTTGTTAACGCCGGGAAGATGTTTGCGATGGAGATAGACGCCGTGACAGCTATGACTCCGCTGCTGAACGGCGCCATGCTCCAACAGCAATTCCCCGTGGGAGGCTTTGCGACGAGTGCGATGAATGGAAATACCGTAGTGTATCTTACGGGGCGCACGACTTGCGCTGGTGCGACAATCCCAGGGTCCGATGTGATCGCCGGTTTGCTCTCGACCAATGGCGTCGGGATCGCCACCCTTACCTACGACCGGAACTGCGAAGGCATATCGACTTCAGCAAGCCTCACCGGGACGTACGACGTCACCGGCAGCGGCCGAGCGGCGTTCCGGGTCGGAGGGGCCTACATTGTTGCGTACCTGGTTAGCTCCAATCAGGGCTTCTTCATCCTGCCAGACGGTCCTGCTTGGTCGGGCTTCGGCGAAGCGCAAGTAGCAGGGTCGTTCAGCAACAGCGCGGTCATGGGTAGATACGCTGGGGTGACCACAGAGGCCGCGACACTTGGTGTCACCATCTTCTCCGGCGAGTTCACCGCAGACGGTGCCATCCCAACCGGCAGTATCACTGGCATCGAGGATATCGGCGCCCCGAGCGGACCGACATTGGGCGCGTCGGCCAACGCTACTTACTCTATCTCTGCTTCTCCAACAAATGGAAGGGGAACCATCGCGGGGAACATTGGCGGCAATGGCGTCATATACGTGATTTCCGCTTCGAAGTTCGTTGTGGCCTCCTTGAGCGATCCCAACCCCGCCATCTTGATCTTCGAACAGTAATCTTCAACCCATCAACTTGTCCTTTCTCAACGAGAACACCTCGATTTCTACGGACGGGGTGTTCTTCCACTGGCACGGTTTACTTGGAGCTGGGCAAATTGAAAGCGTAGCTGATGCAAGTTTTTTTGTGGGCATTTCCCCATTGTACTTGGGTACAAGCGGAGAATATGTCATTGAGTCGGTAAAGCAGCGGAATTGAACTGGCGGAGATCCCAACGAGATTTGGTCGAAGGCTTCGTGAGAAGCTAACTGCAACTCAATCGGTGGTGCCAGCCGACGGGCCTTTTGACCAGTCGACCGCTTGTCCTTGAAACTGTAATCCGATACCAAAGCGCCCGTCCTCGAGCCGCTGGCAATAGACAACCCGAACCAGCGAACGCAAATCTCCATCGGCAGATCTGATCATCAACCGTTCATCTGGCACTCTTGGGCGCTGACTCAGGACTCGTATTCCCAAAGAACTCACGTTTTCCGTGGTGGTTGGCTCCGCCGCGGTCGGATACTGAGGACTGGAAATCTGTACGGGGAGCGCCAGCCGAGTCCGTTTCTCAAGTCGTCCAGACCGCGTAGGCATTTCCGAATTGGCCTTTCGAGTGGGCTTTGGCTCCATCGCGTGACTCTGGATGGCGCAGTAGGGTTGTGAATAACCTTGAGAACTTCAGCCGAAATGATTCGATAAGCGCCATGAAGTTTACTGAGATTGACCTCCTCCAGATTGAGTTCGGTCCGCCTCCATGTCAGTGCAGTTCGGTATTGGGGTGATCGAGGTGGGGCCCTGTCCATGGAGGCGGCCCGATCCCTTCATTGCACGATAGCCGGTCGCCAAATTACTTCAATCCGGTGAATCACCCAATTCAATTCAGTGAATGACCCAGAACGGGCTAGCGGGTAAAGCTTCTCGGTGGCGCTGTCAGGCTTGGATCAATCCGCGACGGATGGCGTAGCGAACGAGACTTGCAGTTTCGTGAATATCGAGCTTCTTCATCAATCGGGCTCGGTGCGATTCGGCGGTCTTCACGCTGATGCCCAGGTGCACCGCGATGTCCTTTGTGGATTTACCTTCACCGACCAATTGAAGTACTTGTCGCTCGCGCCCGGAGAGCGGATCGGTCGACACATACGTCTTCGATAAATAAGCATCAACAACAGCGCGCGATATGTTCGGACTGAGATACACGGACCCGCGGCACACTTCCTTTATCGCATGTACGAGGTCGGCCCCCGCCTGGCTCTTCAGCACATATCCTTTCACTCCCGCGCGCAGAGCCTCAGTGACGTACTGATCTTCGTCGTGTTGCGTAAGAAGTATGATCTTCGTTTTGGGAGCGGATTTCTTCAGCTCACGAGCGGCATCGACGCCATTCAAGATTGGCATACTGATGTCGATAATAGCGACGTCCGGTTGCGTCTTCTGTACCGAGCGCAGTGCCTCTTGTCCGTCGGAGGCTTCGCACACGATTTGAAATCCCTGTTTTTCCAGGAATGCCCTTAATCCTTGGCGAATCAAGGCATGGTCATCCGCAAGCAAGAGGCGTGTCTGCATTATTCTAGGGAGTAGGTTAAGAAACTCCCTAACCCCCCGGCAATCAGGTACTTCCCTCCATTTCTCTGGGGTAAAGACCCGATGGCGGGCGAGGCGGGCGAGGGGTACTCTACGGGCATTCCCTATTTCTGAGATTTATCCCATTTGCAAGCCGCTAGGGTCGCAAATTGTCCATTCAGGCCTGTACCAGGCCTCGGCGCACGGCGTAGCGCACCAGGCTTGCTGTCTCGTGGATATCCAGCTTTTGCATGAGCCTCATGCGATGCGACTCCGCCGTTTTCACGCTGATACCCAGCAGGGAGGCAGCATCCTTTGTGGATTTTCCTTCCGCAATCAACTGCAGCACCTGCCGCTCGCGCACAGTCAAGGGATCTGCAGGCCTATCCGCTTTGGACCGGTACGCCTCCATCACTGTCCGTGAGATCCCCGGGCTCAAATAGAATTCTCCCCTGGAAACTTGCTGAATTGCGTGAATCAAGTCGCTTGCGACCTGATTCTTCAACACGTATCCCTTCACGCCGGCTTCGAGCGCTTCGTGCACATATTGCTCTTCTTCATGTTGAGTGAGAAGGATTGCTTTCGTCTTCGGACAAGAACGGCCCAGCTCGCGGGCGGCATCAATGCCGTTGAGCGTCGGCATGCTTATGTCAAGCACGGTGATATCCGGATGGTGCGTTTCCGTCAGGCGGACGGCATCCTGTCCGTCGGAGGCCTCTGCCATGACCTGAAATTTCTCCCGTTCCAGCAATGATTTTAGGCCTTGGCGTACCAGCACATGGTCATCCGCGAGTACGATTCGAATTGGCATGGTTACCCTCCATAGGAAGTCGGATAGAAAGCTCAGTTCCGTGGTCGGGGCGAGATTCGATTCGCAGGGTTCCGCCGATAGCGCTCACCCGCTCTCGCATGGCGATTAGTCCCAGGCCTTTCCGGCCCGTCGCCATATGAACCTGGCTGGAGTCGAAACCTAAGCCGTCGTCCCGGACCGAACAACACAGCACATGATTTTCTCTCCACGCGCGAATCCATACCCCGCTCGCCTTCGCGTGCTTAACGGCATTGGTCAATCCTTCTTGTACCGTCCGATAGAGCGCCGTTTCCACGGCGCTGGGCAGCCGCCCGGAGACAGTCGCTTCGATATGGATTGGCAGATTGGCCCGCTTCGAAATCCCGTCCGCCAAAAACCGGATCGCAGGAATCCATCCTAGATCATCCAAGATCGTTGGCCGGAGTTCATGAGAGTACCGTCGCAAATGCTTTTCAACCTGATTCAGCAATTCCTTAATGCGCGTGACATGTGTTTGCTGGGATTCGGGCAGCTCCAGAGCCAATTCGGCTAGTGCCAGGTGCACTGCGACGAGCAGTTGTCCGGCTTCGTCGTGCACGGCATACGCGATGCGCTTGATCTCCTCTTCGAGCGTTTCGTTCAATTGCCTCAGGGCCTTCACCGCATCCTGAAATCCGCGGTGCGCCATCTCATAAGGCGACAAACATTCAGCAAGGAACTCACCGCTTGCCCGGACCAATTCCTCCCGCTGTTTCTCATTCTCCACATCGCGAACCAATGCCAGTACAGCTTGGTGATGCAGTGAAGCCATTTCCACCAGGCTCTTTTGCTCGGTGAGGGCCCGGCGGCCGAGTTCATAAGCGCGGCCCAGCGCCGGTTCGCCCCTGCTGGCCGCGTATTCTTGCAGGCAAGACCGGTACTGGTCCTCAAAACCTTCTTGCGGCTTTGCCTTGCGTCGAATGGCGCTCTTCATGGACTGATTCCCGTCAAACGCGTGATTAAAACAAGCGCATCGTCATTTCCACTTCGATACTGCTCAAGAATTCTGTCGGCCGCCCTTTGCGGATTTTCCTTTGCGGAGAGGCTCTCGGAAAAATCGTTTCTTGCACATTGCCGACGCCAAGCCAGGTCATCATGCCATGTTCAGGTTCAATGAAAGCAAGGCTCAATACAATCCCCCGAGTTCCCCTAAGTTTTTCGTGGCATCGTTCAACGAGAGAAATAATTGGTTCGTCGGCGAGACTCTTGAGAAGCGCGCCTGCGGTTTTGGAAGCGTTGGCAGCCTCTTCGCCATGCCCTATGCCGTCAATCACTGCGATCAGAACTCCCCTTTGGTTGCAGCAAACCAAGTGATGATCGCCCGACTCGCCTTGGCCCGGCAGGACATACTTCGCAACGCCATATTCGACCATCGGCTCTTTTATTGTCTCCACTTCTTCACCGTCACGATTGTCCCCCGGCCAGGTTGGGAGGTAATCTCAAATTCGTCCATCAATCGGCGCACCCCAGGCAACCCAAGTCCCAGACTTCCAGAAGTAGAAAAGCCGTCACGCATAGCCTGGCGAATATCCGGGATTCCGGGACCGTCGTCGCTGGCGATGACCGCAATGCCTTGGCGGTTCAAGCCATTCACCATCTTTATCGTCACTTGGCCCTTGCCTGCGTAGGACACGATGTTCCGTGCGAGTTCTGAGATTGCTGTGGCCACGAGGGTGGCGTCGCCCGTGGAAAACCCGAGCTCATTCGCCATCACCCGGCCCTTCTGGCGGGCTGCGACGATATCCTGGTCCGAATTGATTGCCACCCGAATTTCCCCAGCCGACACAATGGCTCTCTCAGTTCGCAGTCTTGAACTTGTCGTTCAAGTAGGCCA
>WNFO01020257.1_pt1 | contig 12820 bp, 10 predicted proteins | sample 5400251 | NCBI WGS metagenome assembly WNFO01 (sample SAMN13153354, study PRJNA577476) | soil metagenome | isolation source: 100 cm saprolite under Madrone tree | place: USA:California | collected 2016-06-14
ACTTACAACGTATGGCAGCACTGGATTCGCGCTGCGAGCTTGCTCCTCGGTCATATGTTCCAGCGTCATCCATGGTTTTGCGAAAAGCACCCCGAACCAGAGGGCGCCCATAATCCAGTAAACGACTGCGGCAACGACCACGGCGGGGTAGTTCGTTTTCACGGGCGCTCCTTGTTAGGTAAGACTTGAAAAGGGTTTGCAGGCCACTCCCCACAAAATCTACTATGGAGCCGCCACAGGATTGCCGAGAGTCTGCGTTCGGCGGCAAGGAATGTCAAGGACGAAACAAAAAGTGAAGAAGAGGAAGTAATCCATTTTGTCTCACGAGAAGAATTCCGGAAATGGCTCGCGAAGAACCACGTAGCGGCCACAGAATTGTTCGTGAGTTTCTAGAAGAAACACACCGGAAAAGCTGGAGCCAGCTACGGCGAAGCCGTGGAAGAAGCCCTGTGCTATGGCTGGATTGATGGTGTGAAGAAGCGAGTGGACGACGAAAAATTCATGCACCGGTTTTCGCCGCGTAAGGCGAAGAGCACCTGGAGCTGGATCAATGTGCAACGAGCGATCGCGCTGATAGACGCCGGCAAAATGGCGGCTCCCGGACTTAAGGCTTTCGAGGCGCGTGAAGCGAAGCGAACAGGAATTTACACCTACGAACAGGAACGCCCTGGTCTAAGTGCAATCGACAAAAAGCGGTTTATGAAGAGCGCCAAAGCTTGGAAGTTTTTCGCGAACCAGCCGCCGGGCTACCAGAGACTTGCCGGCTTCTGGGTATCGAGGGCCAAACGAGAAGAGACCCGGCTGCGTCGTCTTGCAAGGCTTATCAAGGATTCCGAGGGCGGACGGCGGCTGAATATGATGTCTCCGAAGGTCGACCCGTAACGATTGCAAAGCGATTCGGGGAAAAATATTACGCGCGCGCCTTGTCAATCATCTCGTCCCAAATTCTCTTGGATTTCAGAATCAACTCGACCAGCTCGCGCGCCGCGCCCTTGCCGCCGTTTCGTACCGTGGTGTAGTGCGCCGCGTGCTTCACTTCTGGAGCGGCATTGCCGACGGCTACCGCGAGTCCCACTCGCCTCATGACGGTCAAGTCGGGCAAATCGTCGCCGAGGTAGGCGACCTCGTCTTCCCTAACCCCTGCTTTTTTCAAGATTTCTTCATACGCCGGGATCTTCTGGGCCTGTTTTTCGTAGACAAATTCCACGTTTAGTTCATTCATACGTCGGCGTAACGCGGCGCTTTCGCGGCCGGTAATCACTCCCATACGCAAACCGGCGGTGCGGCCAAGCGTAAGGCCCTGGCCGTCGTGCGCATCGAACGTTTTGATTTCAAGCGCGGAGCCGTCCGGCTGCGAAAGCAGCGTCACACTGCCGTCAGTGATCGTCCCGTCCACATCCATCAGCATCACTTTGATTTTTGCTGCGCGCTTTTTGAGGGCGGGAGAGATTTTTGGAGAACGGGACACGCGAACCTCCGGCTAATGAAGTAAGCCAGCAGTGTAACAAAATCAGGTTCGCGACTGAGGAGTCGAAGGTTCTCCAGGATGGCGGGAAAGCCGTCAGGGACACAACTCGTTATTGCGAATCGTTATTCTGAAGAAACGCGCTTGACCTTAAAGCGGCTTCCCGAGCTGGAATAAGTGAATCCAGTTCCATCTTCATCTACCACGATGCGCGCCCAGAACTGCCGGTCTATGAATTCGGTGGGAGAAACGGGAATCAGGGCCGATTTGAGATTGTTTCCCCAGTCCAGGACCGGCTCCTTCCCTTCGATACGAATCCGCACCTCCGCGTTCGGCTGAAAGAAGGTTTGATCGAAGCGGTAGGCTCCTACGACGCTGTGCAATTTGTCCGTCGCAATGTCAACGCGAGTCACGGAAGCGGGCGCAGCAATTTGCTCCCCGAGTGCAATTGCGGCCAAGTCGTCTGCAATTGGCGATTGCGAGACAGGCGAGTAGGAATTGCTCAGGACAATCACCGTGAGGTCTTTTTCCGGGTAGTACTCTAGAGAAGACATGAAACCCGGACTACGCCCATTGCTTGCAACCGCAAGAAGGCTGTGCTTTTTGCGGACAAACCATCCGTAGTTGTTGCCTGGTTTTTCTGTCCACAATTCAGTCGGACGTAGTGGAATAGAGCGAGCCGTTGCCTGTCTTCGCGGACCAGTCGATATACGGGGATCGTTCGAGGTCGGCGACTCCCCTGGGCTGATAACCAGTGGCGGCATTCGTGATGACATCAGATGCGTTTCCGTCGTGTCCGGTATTCTCCAAGCCAAGTGGATCAAAGATGCTTTCCCTCAAAAACGCGCCGTAGGACTTATGGCTTACTTGTTCGATGACAAATGCGAGCAGGTTGTAGTTCGAATTGCTGTACTCGTATTTCGTCCCAGGCTCAAAATTCGGCGGCTTTGACTTAAAAAGCTCGACCAGAGAAGCGGGCGTCTGAGGGAATCGCGATGCCGACTGATACTCGGGCAAGTTGTTGACGTTGGGGATGCCGGACGTGTGAGTCAGTAAGTTTTGCAGCGTGATTTTGTGTCCGTTCGGAAAATCGGGCAAAAAGCGCGACACTGGATCGGAAACGTGCAACATGCCACGCTGTTCCAAGATCAAGATTGCGGCTGCTGTGAATGGCTTCGAGACGGACGCAATATGGAAACGAGTGCTCGGCGAATTGGCGGCATGGAGTTCATAGCTGGACTCGCCGTAGGCGCTACTCACGAGGACGTGGTCGCCCTTTGCGATGAGCACCGCGCCCAGAAAGTTGTTTCCTTTCACGTACGGGGCAAGGTAATCGTCAACGCGGACCCTGAGGCCGCCGTCCTGGGGAGAAATCGGAGCGATTGCGATGAGGACGACTGCCAGCAGTCTTGTGGTGTTTCGGGCCAGGGATGCGGACCGGACGCGCATGGCACTTCACCCTCCTTGGCCTCCAGATTATATAGATTATATAAAGCCATGCTGCCGCAATCGCCAATCGACTCGCGACCCTAAGCCGGGCGGCCAACTTTATACGAGCTGGAGGCCCCAGAGGTCGTGGAGGTGAACGACACCAAGCACGCACCGCTGCTCATCAATCACGATGACGCAAGTGATTCGCCGCTTCTCCATCAGAGTCAACGCTTCGCTGGCCAGTACATCGGGACCGATGGTCTGCGGATTTCGCGTCATGCAGTCGGCAAGCTTCATGTCCACCACGGCGCCGCCGTGTTTTTCCATCAAACGCCGCAAATCGCCATCGGTTAGAATTCCCGCCAGCGTCCCATCGGCGTTCAGTACCGTCGTCATGCCCAATTTTTTCGCGGACATTTCATGGAATGCCTGGGCCATCGGCGTTTCGGGTGTGACGCTCGGCAGTTTTTCTCCCGCGTGCATCGCTTTTTCGACGCGCAGGAGACGCTTGCCCAGACTTCCTGCCGGATGCAGCGCCGCGAAATCATCGTGACGGAAATCACGTTTCTCTAACAGCGACACGGCGAGCGCGTCGCCCACGGCCATCGCCACCGTCGTGCTTGCCGTCGGCGCAAGGTTCAGCGAACACGCTTCTTCGTTTACGCTCACGTCCAAAACAATTTCGCTGGCCTGCGCGATTGTGGATTTAGCATTTCCGGTCAGGGCAACCAGCTTAATTTCCATCCGCTTCAGCGCATCGAGCAGCGCAACAATCTCGCGCGTTTCGCCGCCATAGCTGACCGCCAGAATCACGTCGCCCACCGCCAGCATTCCCAGATCGCCGTGCAAGGCTTCCGCTGGATGCAAAAAGAATGAAGGTGTGCCGGTGCTCGAAAGTGTGGCGGAAATTTTCCGCGCCACGATTCCGGATTTGCCCATGCCGGTTACCGCCACACGTCCTTTGCACGCAAAGAGAAAGTCGACCGCGCGCTCAAACGTTCCATCCAGCCGTGCCATGGCGTCCTGAATGGCTTGCGCTTCGATGCGGAGAACGCGCCGTGCGGTATCGAGGCTCATAGACCAGCGACCCGCGACCCGCGACCAGCGATCAACATCGTGCCGGCCTTCCGCAATTCCTCTAAGGGGGCAGAGTGCTGTGCCCAGTCGGAGAAAACAAAATGGTGATGCAACGTGACGATCACAGCGTTCTCCACGTCCGGACCAGGCGCGAAATTTCCTTCAATCGCGAAAGCAAACCAGAAAGTTGATCGAGAGGCAACGCATTCGCGCCGTCGGAAAGCGCCTTTGGGGGATTGTCGTGCGTCTCCAAAAAGATTCCGTCAACGCCTGCCGCGACGCCGGCGCGCGCAAGTGGCTCGATGAATTCGGGCTGACCGCCACTTGCATGTCCCTGACCGCCAGGAAGCTGGACGGAATGAGTAACGTCAAAGACCACCGGGTATCCGTATTTTTTCAGAACGGGGAAGGAGCGAAAATCGACAACGAGATTCTGATATCCAAACGAAGCGCCGCGCTCGGTTAACATAATCTGCTGGTTGCCGGTCGATTCCACTTTCTCCACGGCGTTCTTCATATCCCACGGCGAAACGAATTGCGGCTTCTTGATATTCACGGTGCGACCCGTCTTGCCCGCTGCAACCAACAAATCGGTTTGCCGTGCAAGAAATGCAGGAATCTGCAAAACGTCCACAACTTCAGCCACGGGCGCTGCCTGCGACGCTTCATGAATGTCCGTCAAAATCGTCAGCTTCAAGTCCGATTTGATCTTGCCAAGTATCCGCAGCCCTTCCTTCAATCCGGGACCGCGAAACGAGTTTACGGATGAACGATTTGCCTTATCGAAAGAAGCTTTGAACACATAAGGCATGCCCCCCACATCCTCGGCAATCTTAGCAATGCGCTCCGCCATCATGCGTGCGTGCGCTTCGGACTCAATCACACACGGCCCTGCAATTAAAAAAAGCGGATTTTCGCCCGCATGGGGCGGGAGACTGAGGTCTCGGCTCAATTTTTCAGGCATTTAGGATGACGATAACACAACAACCCTTGTGTGTATCGGAAGCAAGCTCGTGCTGGTGGATGTGAGGCCGCTTTACGCCGTGGCATGGGGTGCTGCGCGCAAAACCGGCGTCCGGGGCGTTTCAGCCGCTGCCGCCACGCCGACTCCGGCAGCAGATGGCTTGCTCCGCTCCTTCTTATGCTGCAGCGCAGCACCAATAAACGCCGCAAACAATGGATGCGGCTCGAGCGGTTTTGATTTGAATTCCGGATGAAACTGGCAGCCCAGAAACCATGGATGCTCGGGGGCTTCCACAATCTCTACGTAGTTCTCGTCTGGAGTGCGTCCGGTAATTTTTAGTCCGGCGTCTACCAAGGTTTTTTCATGTTCGCGATTAAATTCGTAGCGATGACGGTGCCGTTCACTGATCTCGAGCTTGCCGTAAGCCTTGTGCGCAAACGATCCCGGCTCCAGTTTGCAGGGCCAAGCACCCAAGCGCATTGTGCCGCCCATTTCGTCCACGCCAAGCAGTTCACGCAATTTGTAAATCACGCGATAGGGGGCTTGCGGATCAAATTCCGTGCTGTCCGCCTGCTTCAGTCCTGCGACGTTGCGGGCATATTCAATCGTTGCGCACTGCATCCCCAAGCAAATTCCAAAAAAGGGAATCTTGTTCTCGCGCGCAAACTGAATCGTATAAATCATCCCCTGAATGCCGCGCTTGCCAAATCCGCCCGGTACTAAAATCCCGTCATACCCCCGCAAACGGTTTGCGGCTGTCTCGTACGAATCAATTTCTTCCGACTCAATCCAATCGATCACCGTTTTGTGATTGTGCGCCAGCCCACCGTGAAGCAATGCTTCGCGCAAACTCTTGTACGCATCTTCGAGCTGCACATATTTGCCGACGATCGCAATCCGCGCTTCGCCCGCCGGATGATGAATCCGCTGGATCAATTCCAGCCATGGCTGAAAATTCTGTGGGCGCGCTTCGAGTTTCAGCAACCGCAAAATCTGCGCGTCCAGACCTTCGCGTGCAAGCTCGGCTGGAACCGCGTAGATCGTGTCCACGTCTTCCATCGAAATTACGCACGCTTCGGCGACGTTGCAGAACAGCGCGATCTTGCGCTTCAGCTCTGAAGGAATGTGGCGATCGCTTCGGCAAAGCAGAATGTCCGGCTGAATTCCAATACCCAGCATCTCTTTCACGCTGTGTTGTGTCGGCTTGGTTTTCTGTTCGCCCGCGGCCGCGATGTAAGGAACCAGCGTCACATGCACGAATAGCGTATTCTCCGCGCCGAGCTCCAGCCGCATCTGCCGGATGGCTTCAAGGAACGGCAGCGACTCAATATCACCAACGGTGCCGCCAATCTCTACAATCACTACGTCGACGTCTGTCGAGACTTTCTTGATGATTGCTTTGATTTCGTCGGTGACATGCGGAATCACCTGCACGGTTTTACCCAGGTAATCGCCGCGCCGTTCCTTTGTCAAAATCGTTTCGTAGATTCGACCGGTGGTCCAGTTGTTGTCCCGCGTCAACTTCGCGTGCGTGAACCTTTCATAGTGCCCGAGGTCCAGGTCGGTTTCGGCGCCGTCTTCCGTCACGAATACTTCACCGTGCTGAAACGGACTCATCGTGCCGGGATCGACGTTCAGATAAGGATCGCATTTCTGAATGTTGACTTTGAAGCCGCGACTTTCGAGGAGACAACCGATGGAGGAAGCTGCTACGCCCTTGCCAAGTGAGGAAACAACACCGCCGGTAACAAATATATATTTTGGCGCCATCCGTGTAGCCCGCGCGGTGACTCGCTTCACCACACCGGACTTTTCTTACCTCTCAGGCGTGCTGGCTTTTAGCCCGCCGCAGGATTGACGTACACACAATTATGAGCATGATGAGCCACGCTGTCAATTCCAACTCTTTGCACATCTGCATCTAAATATTTGTTACGGCGCAACCTTCTTGCGCGAGGCGGGTTTGTTCGTTTGGGAAGCGCACCGATTCCCTTTACGTGCCGCTGTTGCTTCGGACACCTGCTCTTGTCGTGCGGAAACCCTTCACTGGGTTATTGCCGTCTAAGTTTGCGTCGTCCTTCCGCCCCGCGTTCTGGCTCGGGGTTTAGATCTGAGTGCCCGGGTTTCTGGGCCGCGAATGGGGTGAGTTCATGAAGTTGTCTCTAGGATTTCACTGGATTGTGGCCGTGCTCGTCATTTTTGTGTGCGCTGGTTCTGCGTCTGCGCAGCGTCCTGGTGCGAATACTGCCGCCGCAAAGCCTGCCGCCGGCGCGTACGATGTTTCGAAGGACGTTTCTGTACAGGGCACGGTCGTAAAATATACGGAAAATTCACAGACGCCGCCCATCGGCGCCCATGTTTTGCTTCAGACGGCATCCGGTAACGTTGATGTTCACTTGGGAGACGCGCGTCTTTTACACCTCGCCAAGCTCACCCTCGCGCAGGGAACCAACGCTCGCGTCGTCGGGCAGATGGGCCCGGGACAGATGGGGACGGCAGGTCAAAACCCTGTCTTCTTTGCCCGCCTCGTGCAGGTCGGCACGCAACTCGTCGCTGTTCGCTCAAATCATGGTCTCCCGCTTTCCCCTGCTGGGGTTCGCGCCAACAAAGCCCTTCGAGCAAGTGCTCAGGCCGATCAGAAGGGCGGTGCACGATGAACCGCCTGGCACTCATCGTCACACTGTGCGTCGCAATTTTCACCGTCGCCTGCGGTGGCAGCGGCTCCGTCCCAATCCCTCCTCCTCCAACCGGTGGCTTTTCGAATTCCAGCCTCAAAGGTCTTTATGCCTTTTCCATGAGTGGCACGGACGCAGCCACAGGGGAGTTCTTTGCTCGGGTCGGCTCCTTCAGCGCGGACGGAAACGGCGGAATCTCCGGCGGCATCGAGGATGTAAACACTCCGCAAAATGGCCAGCAGACGATACCCTATACCGTCAGCACCTATTCCATTCGGGCCGACGGGCGCGGGACCATCAATCTCACCAACGACACTGGCACACTCTCTTTCAGTATCGCGATGCTCTCGCCGTCACAAGGCATCATCGTTCAGACCGATCCCAGCCTCGTCGCCACAGCCAGTGGCACTTTTATCCTGCAAGATCCAAATTCCTTCACGGCCGCAGGTCTGAGCGGCAAATACGTTTTCGATTTCAGCGGACTCGATTTTAGTAATGCCACGGTCAACAATCCGTTCGCGTGAGCGCTGCTCCATTCACCAGTGCCAGCTATCAGTTGGATGCGACGAATGGCACAACGTTCGGGCGTGGCACGGTCAGCTTTACCGCGAACGGCATCAACTTTCAATACGCCTTCTACATCGTTAACGGCACACGTGCCCGCATGATTGAGATCAACTCCAACGCCCTCACGCTCGGAGACGCGTTCGCGCAATCCAGCGTTCCCACCACCAATACCAATTTCAACGGCAACTTCGCCTTCTTGTTAAGCGGAAGCGGCTCCGGAGGTGCGATTACGCGGATCGGCCGCTTCACCGCCGATGGCAACGGAGGCCTCGGCAGCATCTTCGCCGATACCAACGACACCGGCACCGTCGCCAAAGTCCCGAATGGTTCACTGTCTGCCACCAGCTACGCGATCGACACCAATTTTCCGGGCACCGGCCGTGGCACCGTCACTTTCACCGACTCCAAACTCGGCACATATCAATTCGTCATGTATTTGAGTTCGTCGAGCGGCGGCGTTATTCAGGACGTCAGCCAGAACAACGTTGCCGATGGCTCGTTGGCGCTGCAAGTCGGTGCGCCTTTTTCCAACTCCAGCCTCGCAGGCGACTACGGATTCGGCTTCGCCGGCGTGAGCAGGAATAGCTCCACGCTCGTCAGCGCAGAAGAAGACTATGTTGGCCACATTACCCTGAGCAGCAGTTCGTCCAGCAACGTCTCTGGCGCCGTGGACTTCACCGAATTCAGCTCAAATCAAGGTTTGTTCACAAGCATCGTCGTCTCCGGCAACGGCCTCACCGTCGGTGGCGATGGCACCACCAGCACCGGAACGCGTAACGCGCTGTCGCTTAAATTGAACACAGCCCCAGCGTCCACGCTTAACTTCGTGCCTTATATCGTCAATTCTCAGACCATGTTCGTAGCCGGCACCGACAGCAACCGTGTCATCTCCGGCACAATCACCCTCCAAGCCCCGTAATCTTGTTTGAGAAACGCTAACCGCGGCGTAGAGCTTGAACGATTTGCCTCTATCCGTAGCGGAGCGCCACCATCGGGTCGACCCGCGTCGCACGTCGCGCAGGGACATAGCTGGCGACTAGAGCCACCAGCAGAATCAGTAGCGCCACTCCCGCGAACGTTATGGGGTCGCTTGCGCTTACCCCGAAGAGAAGACTGGACATCAATCGTGTGAGTACGAGCGCCGCTGCGACCCCTACTGCAATTCCTGCCAGCGCCATCGTTATGCCTTGTCCTAACACCAGCCACAAAACATCTCTTCGCTCAGCGCCGATCGCCAGACGGATGCCCATTTCGTGCGTTCGTCGATTCACGCTATAAGAAAGCATGCCGTAAACCCCGACTGCAGCGAGAAGCAGAGCAGCTGCGGAAAAAACGGCCAGTAGCGCCATATATAAGCGGCGGCGCGCGAGGGAGTCAGCCAGTATCTGGTCCATCGTTGCAATTTCGGAGATTGGTTGATTTTTGGCGACTGCCCAGATGGCGTTTTTCACTGCCGGAAGTTGTCGTAACGGGTTGTCCTCACTGCGGATCACGATCGTGTTGAAGAGTTGCGGGAATTGAGCATACGGCCAATAGATCATCGGTTCGGCGTTGGTGTCTAAACCGTTGGTCTTGACATCGCCAACAATTCCCACAATCTCGCCGGTCAGCGGTGGTCCCCAATCTTTCATGGTGACGCGCTGGCCGATCGGATCTTCATGTGGCCAATACTGGCGGGCCATCGTTTGATTGACTACCATCACTCGACTGGCACTCGCGTTATCGCGTTCAGTGAATTCACGGCCCGCAAGCAGTGGAATGCCCATGGTGTGAAAATACTCGGAATCTGCCACACGAATGGCAGCCGAAGGCTCATTGCTAGGGGGTGGAGCAGGCCGTTCTTGAATGACGAAATCCGTTTCCGGACCGCCTGTGATTGGTAGTGCATTCACCAGCCCGACCGATATCAAACCTGGAACACTACGGACGCTTTCCAGCACCTGACGCAGAAGCACTGTACCTTTCAGATCTCCCTCCGGATATTCGACCGGCGAGAGAAATAGTTTGATCGCCGCAACGCCGTCCGAATGGAAACCGGGATTCACCTTCAACAAGCGAACGAAGCTGTTGCCTACCAGGCCCGCTCCAACCAGAAGTATGACTGCCAAGGCGAATTGTGCGATCACAAGCGCGCGGCGAGCGCCACTACCCTCCGGCCTCATCACACTCCCGACGGCTTCTTTGAGCGAGATGTTTACATCGGCTCCAGTTGCGGCGATCGCCGGACCGAGGCCGAACAAGAGCCCACTGAAAGCTGAAACCAGCAGTGTGAGCCCGAGAACGCGCCAATCCATACTGATTTCTCCGAATCTCGGCATCTGATCTGCATGCAATGTCGCGATGAAATGTAGGCTCTGAGAGGCTATTCCTAGGCCGAGTGCGCCTCCCAGCGCCGACAGTACCAGGCTCTCCGTAAGTAGTTGCTGTAGAAGTCGCCGCCGCCCCGCTCCGACGGCAATGCGAATTGCAAATTCCTTGTGGCGTGCTTCTGCTTGCGCAAGGAGCATATTTCCCACGTTCGCACATGCCAGCAGCAAGAGAAGCACCACGGCACACGTCAATATCAGCAGCGCCGGTTGCACCGGGGCAACGAGACTTTTGTGCAGCGACACTGCCGTGATCACCATGTCTGGATCAACCCCGGGATTTTGCGTCTCGATTTGTTGGGCAATCGCCGCCATCTCTCCTTGCGCACTGCCAATCGGCTTACCAGACCGCATATCGGCGATGACCGTCAGTAGATGAGCACGGCGGTTATCGTGCAGCCCTCCTTCCGGCACCAGCGGGCACCAGAGCCGGGAGTGGTCTGGATAATCAAACCCCTTCGGCATCACACCAATGACCCGATATTCCTCCGCACTCACATGCAGCACGCGGCCCAAAATTCCGGGATCCAATCCGAAAGAGCTCTGCCACAGAGCAAAGCTCAAAATAACAACGTGATTGTCTCCACCGGGCTGATTGTCTTGTGTATTGATCGTTCTTCCAAGCAATGCTTCTGTTCCGAGAGCCGCAAAAAAGTTTCCGGAAACCAGCGCTCCCGTGATTTGTTGTGGTTCGCTTTCACCGGTCAAATTGAAGCTCCACGGCCGGAACGCCGAAATGTTTTCGAGCGATTTCGACTGCTGCTCAAGGTTTAGATAGCTTGCGTACGTGAAGTTTGCGTTACTTCCTCCGGGATGATTCTCTTGAATCTGCAACAGGCGGTTACTTTTGGGATATGGCAGCGGTCGGAGAAGAACGCCATTAACTACGCTGAAGATCGCGGTGTTAGCACCGATGCCCAACCCCAACGTCAAAATGCACACCACCGTGAATGCGGGTTTCTTTGCTAGCGTTCGCAATGCGTACCGCACGTCCTGAATCAGGTTTTCGGCCCCGGGCAGCCCTGCAGTCTTCCGGTGTTCGTCGCGAATTTGTGCTGCTCCCCCCATTTGCATGCGAGCGGATCGCCGTGCTTGTTCCGGAGCCATTCCGCGGAGAATGTATTCAGTCGTAAGCAATTCAAAATGATCAGCAAGCTCCTGCGCGAATTCCTCATCCATCTTGCGCGCGCCGATCCATCCTCGAATCCGGGAAAACAGTACTTTCATCCATGTAACCATGGCTTCAGCCACCTTCGGCAATCTTCAACACGCGACCGATCACGCCCGCGATCCGCTCCCAGGCTTCTGTCTTACGTGCCAACTGTTTCAGCCCGCGCTTAGTGATGGAGTAGAACTTTGCTTTGCGATTGTTCTCTCTGAGACGCCCCATCTCGCGGTGATCCATCCACGTCGTTGCAATCGCAGCAGGGAGGTGTAAACCGTGCCTTCATTCATTTGCAGCACGTTTTCGCTGAGCTGCTCGATGCGCCGGGCGATCTCAAAACCATGCAGAGGTCCCAAGCCGTGAAGCGTTTTCAGGACCCATCAGGTCTAGCGTGCCCTGCAAAACCTCCGATTTTTTGGCCATTCCTCTCACTCCTTTGGACATTCCATAGAAGATAGCAACACTCCTTTGTATTGTCCATAGGAGAGCTTACCTCATGTGTTTCGATTGGATTATTTTGACGAGGCCGCTTGCGCTGTTAGATGTGCAAGGGAAGAGCGTCGAGCCAACTTATTTCTGTTTTGTGTGATTTTGGATAATCCGAACGGTCTGCTCATGTCTTGCCCAGCAAACTCTCCACTTTCGCGATATCTTCCGGCACATCGACGCTTACGGCATCGTGCTCCACCTCTGCCACCCGAATCTTCCACCCGTTTTCGAGCCAACGCAGTTGCTCCAGCTGCTCAATTCGCTCCAGTTCGCCTTGCGGCAGCGTCGGATACTCCAGCAGCGCATCGCGCTGAAATACATACAGCCCCAAATGCTTCAAATGCCTCGCATGCGTTTTCGCCGCGGAGTCCCGCACCCAGGGAAGCGGCGCCCGCGAAAAATAAAGCGCGTTGTCTTCAAAATCCAGGACCGTTTTCACCACGTTGGGGTCCATGATGTCCCCCGGTGTTCGAATCAGTACTGCCACCGTCGCAATCGCCGCCGCCGGCTCCTCCAGCAGGGAATTCACCGCCGTATCGACCGCTGCTGGATCGAGCAAAGGCTCATCTCCCTGGACGTTGACGAACACCTCGCCATCCGTGTGCGCCGCAACTTCGGCAA
>WNFO01012433.1_pt1 | contig 12816 bp, 10 predicted proteins | sample 5400251 | NCBI WGS metagenome assembly WNFO01 (sample SAMN13153354, study PRJNA577476) | soil metagenome | isolation source: 100 cm saprolite under Madrone tree | place: USA:California | collected 2016-06-14
TGATTTTATGTGGGCGTGATAACGCGACGCGCGCGGGTCATCCAGCACGATGGTGTTGTCAGGCGCGCGCCCGATCGAACAGACGGATAGCGGCACAAAATCGTATTGCCACTGTCTGCCACTTGCGTCGGTAATCTTTAGGAAGGCCATGACGTATGAAAGCGAAAGCCCGGGAAGAAACTGTGTACGAACCTGGCCGAGCGATGACTGCGGCGACAATCAATAAGTACCGGTTCGGCACTCGATCCTAGCAGTATGATCTGTAAAGTGACAACTGCATATGTTTTGGTAGCAGACATAGGCGGTCTGGTTTCGGGTCCACCGACGCCTATGGCAATTACCGAATCGCTAATGTGCGCTTGCGAGTGCGGCGGAAGCTGTGAAATTTCTGGTTGAATTGAAGCCTTGCCAAAACGTGACTGATTACGAGTTGCCGGTCTCCTCGCATCGCAGGAAAATTAGCGGCAGAGGTTTGCTCCGCTTTTCACTTGTGGGGTTGTCAGTGTAAAGCTTGACGCTAAGCAAGACCGCTTGTTAGACTCAAACCACTTACCAAATAGGGCCCGGCGCTTTACTGCGTCGCTCGGATTTCCCCCAGACCCGCGCGTGTGGCGCAGTCTGATTTTTCTAAATCAATGGAGGTGTTGCGGTGGGCTTCAAAGTCGGCCAGAAAGTCGTTTATCCAAACCACGGAATCGGAACCATCGAGCAGATCGAACAGAAGCAAATAGGCGCCAGCACACTTCCTTTCTACACGCTGCGGCTTGCGGCCAACAATTCCCTGGTGCTGGTTCCTGTTTCAAACGCTTCCGAAGTCGGTTTGCGCTCGCCGATTTCTTCCGGCGAATGCGAAATGCTTTTCAAAATCCTGGCGGATGATTTCTCTTTTCCCGCCAACGACTGGAAAGATCGCTTCAAAGAATTCTCAGAGAAGATGAGAACAGGCGACGTCTTTGAAGCCGCTGATGTGCTGAAGCACCTGACCTACCTCAACCACCTGAAGCCACTTTCATTTCGCGAACAACGCATGCTCGAGCGCTCACGCTATCTGGTGATTTCCGAGTTGGCCGCGGTTTGCCGCCAACCGGAATGCAATATCGAACCGCGTGTTGAAGAGGCGCTGGCGCGTGCCTGTGCGAAACATGATCGGCGGCCAGCGCGCGCCCGCGCTGCTGGTGCTTCCGCCGGCCACTAAATAGCGCCTATTGTTCAAAATCCTTTTCAGCCCAATAAAATCGGGCCTTTGTTGAATTCGTCTGAGAACGATCTCAACTCGTGGTGATACCGCCCCTGGCTCACATGGTATACTTCTGCTATCGAATCAGCTCCGCCTTTATCAATGGACGAACCTGGCAGTAATCTCACCTGTATTTTTCAGCGGAAAGTTCTACCACCCGCGCTGCTTTTATGATGGTGTTTCTAAAACTGATCGGCGTCGCAATTCTGGTTGCGACGAATGGCTTCTTTGTGGCTTCTGAATTTGCGCTGGTCTCGGTGCGGCGCGCGCGTATCGAAGCTCGCGTGGCGGCGGGCAGCAAAAACGCCAGAGCAGCGCTGCGCTTGCTGGACAACCCTACAACTTTTATTTCCGCGGTGCAGTTGGGAATCACGCTTGCTTCATTAGCGCTGGGCTGGATTGGCGAACCAACCATTGCTGAGTTACTTCATCCGTTGGCCGCGAGTATTGCTTCTGTGGGACGCGCGGGCTATGTGGCCCACATCATGGCAATCGTGATTGCTTTCAGCATTATCAGCTTCCTGCATATTGTGCTCGGGGAATTGATGCCCAAGATGATTGCGTTGGAACGTGCCGAGCGCGTGGCCATGTTTACCGCCGGTCCGTTGGAGCTCTTCGCGCGGGTCTTTCGCGCACCGCTTTGGTTGTTCAATGCCGCCGGCACTAAGCTGGGCCGATTGATTGGTCTCCGGTCAAGTTTGGATCACGCTTCGGTCTACACGGAAACGGAACTGCGGCAACTAGTCGACGTTGCGCGCGAGAGCGGCTACCTGCGCGCGGAAGAAAGACGTTTGATTCATCGCGTCTTCGAGTTTTCTGACACGCTGGTGCGCGAGGCGATGGTGCCGCGGACGGAGATGGCTGCCATTTCCAGCGAATGCTCGCTGGTGCAGATAACTAAAGCTTTCGATCAATATCGCTACTCGCGTCTGCCCGTTTATCGCGAATCGCTTGATGACGTGATCGGCTTTATTCACAGCAAAGACGTGATGCCTTACCTGCTCAGTCCGGAAAGGTTTCGCCTGGAAGATGTGCTGCAACCGCCCTTGTATGTGGTTGATACGGCGCGACTCGAAGATGTGCTCAGGCAAATGCAAAAAGCCAAAGCACATTTTGGTTTTGTCGTCGACGAGCACGGCGGGCTGGAGGGCATCATTACGCTTGAAGATTTGTTGGAAGAAATTGTGGGCGACATTTCTGACGAGCATGACGAAGAAGTCAACGAACAAATTACGCCGGCTGGAGAAGGGAAATACATCCTCGCGGGCGGCCTGGCAGTGCGCGATCTGAACCGGCGCCTGAAGTTGTCATTGCCGGAGTCGGAAGGCTACACAACCATTGCCGGTTTTTTGATGACCGAAGCTGGTCACGTGCTTAAGGTGGGCGAAAAAATTGAATACAACGGGCTTGTGTTTGAAATCGATCGCGTAGAGCGCCGGCGCGTGATCAGCGTGCGCCTTGAACTGCCTGCCGCCGAGCCCGAATCGTCAGCCCAAGCAACGGTTGAAGGGGCGCATGCCGCAGGTTAAGCGAACTACTCCGCGACACTTCGATTCCCCGGCGACGTGATGGTAGAGTTGGGCGCACTCAACTTCTCATGCGGGTGCTGTTTGTTGATTTTTATGGATTGGGCCAAACCAAATGAGCTGGATTGAAGAAATCAAGGCGCGCGAGATTTTAGACTCTCGTGGCAATCCCACGATCGAGGCGGAAGTCACTCTTGCCGGCGGTGAAGTTGGACGCGCGGCTGTACCGTCAGGCGCGTCTACCGGCGAACACGAAGCAGTTGAACTGCGCGACGGCGATGAGCAACGCTATGGCGGCAAAGGCGTGCTGAACGCGGTGCGCAATGTCAACGAGATCATCGCGCCCGAGATCGCCGGGCTCGACGCGTTGGATCAGGCGGAGGTTGATCGCGCGTTGATTGCGTTGGATGGAACGCCAACAAAGTCTAAGCTCGGCGCGAATGCAATCCTGGCAGTGTCGCTGGCCACCGCACGTGCTGCTGCAGCCTATCTTGAAGTTCCACTTTACAAATATCTTGGCGGGCCAAACGCGCGAACGTTGCCGGTGCCGATGATGAACATCATAAACGGCGGTGCGCACGCGGATAACAACGTCGACTTCCAGGAATTCATGATCGTGCCGGTAGGCGCCGAGAGTTTCACTGAAAGCCTGCGCATTGGCGTCGAAATTTTTCATACGCTGAAGAGCGTCTTGAAGAAGAAAGGCTATGCGACCAGCGTTGGCGACGAAGGCGGCTTTGCTCCAAATCTTCGTTCAAACGAAGAAGCCATCGAGACAATTCTTGAAGCGATCGCGCAAGCGGGCTACACCGCGGGCAAGGATTGCTTGCTGGCACTCGATCCCGCGGCCAGTGAGTTTTACGATGCCAGTGCTTACGTTTTTAAGAAGAGCGACAAACGAAAGTTGTCGAGCGCTGAGATGGTCGCCTTTTGGGACGACTGGAGCCGCAAGTATCCGATCATTTCCATTGAAGACGGTATGGCGGAAAACGATTGGGATGGCTGGAAAGCTTTGACCGACCAACTAGGCCCGCACGTACAACTTGTCGGCGACGACTTGTTCGTCACTAACACTCAATTCTTGCGCAAGGGGATTGAGCTCGGTGTGGCCAACTCAATTCTGATCAAAGTGAACCAAATCGGCACGTTAACTGAAACACTTGATTGTATCGAGTTGGCTAAAACGAATGGCCGCACCGCAGTTATTTCGCACCGCTCAGGCGAAACGGAAGATCCCTTCATTGCCGATCTCGCGGTGGCGACCAACGCCGGACAAATTAAGACTGGTTCGCTCTCGCGCACCGATCGCATTGCCAAATACAACCAACTGCTTCGCATCGAAGAGGACCTGCATGGAGCGGCACGCTTCCCCGGCCGTTCCGCTTTTCAGGTTCAAGCAAACCATGAATTTAGCAGACGTCAGGCATCTGTTTGATTACACCGAGTGGGCTAACGGTCTGTCGCTTGACGCTGCCGCGAAGCTTTCCGACGAAGATCTGCGCCGCAACGTTAACATCAGTCACGCCTCAATCTTTGGAACGCTCCTGCACATGGCCGGCGCCGAATGGATTTGGCTGGAACGATGGTACGGCAGATCACCGGCTGGTAAAGAAGCCTGGTCGCTTTGGAAAACAGATTCCTGTCCGGACCTCACAACGTTGGCTGAGCGGTGGCGCGAACTCGTCGAACGACGTGCTGCTTTTATCAGCGAACTCGATGAAGCGCGACTGAGCGCTGAGCTTCCCTTTATTCTTCTCAGTGGCGATCCCAATTCAATGCGGCTGGTAGATCAGATGCAGCATGTCGCTAACCACGCGACGCTGCATCGTGGCCAGGTGGTTGGCATGATTCGCCAACTTGGCATCGCACCCCCGTCGACTGACTTGATCTTTTACCTGCGGCGCGAAATACCTGCATAACAATCCACTCCGAAAACGATGAGCGAATCCTGGGAGCGCGGCGAGTATCTAATCACCACCGATCCTTCGCGCCTTGACGTCGTTCTAATTCACAATTTTCTGTCAAACGAGTCGTACTGGGCAGTTGGTCGAAGCGTTGAAGTTGTGAAACGCTCGCTGGATAACTCACTCTGTTTCGGCATCTACAGAAAAACTGAGCAGGTTGGCTTTGCCCGCGTCGTTACAGACTTTTCGACGTTCGCATGGCTCGCCGATGTGTTTGTAGTTTCAGAACATCGTGGGCGCGGTTTGGCGAAATGGTTAATGGAAGTGATACTGGCGCATCCCGACTTGCTGGGGTTTCGCCGCTGGGTGCTGGCGACAAAAGATGCGCAAAGTTTGTATGCGCTATTCGGTTTCATTCCGCTTCACCGGCCTGAGCGTTGGATGGAACGGCCCGATCCGAGCATGCGAGAGAGTCCGGATTACTGGAAACCTGATAACTGAAACCATGGAGCTATCATTTGAATAAGAAGGGTCCACTGGCGCTCATCATACTTGACGGTTTTGGCTATCGCGCGGAACGCGAAGGCAATGCAATCGCGCTCGCCGAGATGGCGCATTACCGTGCGCTGAGCGAAAGTTATCCGCACACGCTGATTCAAGCATCAGGAGAATGTGTTGGCTTGCCAAAGGGCGTAATGGGAAATTCAAACGTAGGACATCTTTGTCTCGGCGCGGGCCGCGTCTTACGCACGGACGTCGAACGTATCAATCACGAAATCACAAGCGGCGAGTTTTTTCATAACCCGGCACTGAACGCCGCGATCGACAATGCAGTGAAACATGACCGCGCTTTGCACCTGATGGGTCTGCTGTCTGATGGGCTGGTTCACTCTTCACAAGAACATGCCTACGAACTTTTGCGTTTGGCGAAAGAACGCGAGGTGCGGCGGCTCTTCGTTCATTGCTTTTTGGACGGGCGGGATACGCCGCCGTCCTCGGCCGAAAAATACGTAGCCGCGATGCAGGGAAAACTTGAAAAGATTGGCGTCGGCGAGATTGCGACGGTGGTCGGGCGCTATTACGCGATGTACCGCGATAAGCGTTGGGAACGCACCGAGCGCGCTTTTAATTTGCTGGTGAATGGGGACGGTCAGCCTACGGCGGATCCATTAGCTGCGATCAGACAGTCTTATGAACTCGGGATCACAGACGAGTTTGTCGAGCCGATAGTTGTAACGCGTGAAAACGGTGAACCAGTCGCCACGATTCAAGACGGAGACTCCGTTATCTTCTTCAATTTTCGCGCGGATCGCGCGCGACAGATTACGAGCGCGCTGGCCGTTCCCGGATTTGATGCGTTTCCTGTTAACAATCGTCCGCAGGTGCATTTCGTGTGTTTCACAGTTTATGACAAGACTTATCCCTTGCCGGTTGCATTCCCGCCGGATCAACCCGTCAATATTCTTGCCGACGTGTTTGCGCGTTTGGGCGTTCGCAACTATCGCATGGCCGAAACGGAAAAATATGCGCACGTCACTTACTTCTTCAATGGCGGCAGTGAGCGCGAGTTTCCTTACGAGAAGCGATTGCTTGTCCCATCACCGAAAATCGCGACCTACGATCTGGCGCCCGAAATGTCGGCGTTCAAAATCACTGACAAACTGCTGGGCGCGATTGCCGAAGGCGAAACCGACGTATTCATCGTGAATTTTGCCAATCCCGACATGCTGGGCCATACAGGCATGCTCGATAAGACGATTGAGGCGTGCCAGTATGTCGACACCTGCCTGGGCAAGATTACAAAAGCCATCCAATTGCAGCGCGGCATCACCCTGATAACTGCCGATCATGGTAACGCTGAATTGATGATCGATCCGAGAACAGGAGGCCCGCACACAGCGCACACCAGCAATCCCGTTCCATTTCATCTCATCGATGAAGAATCGAAAGGCGTGAAACTACGCGAAGAAGGCGCACTCGAGGATGTGGCGCCAACGATGCTGGCTCTGCTGGGAGCGGAGAAGCCGCCGGAGATGACAGGACGCGATCTGCGCGAGTCTTAGCACGCGGCACTAATTGGAGTACGGCATTTTGTTTGGAATCGGCGTTTTGTTTGGAGTACGACGGCCTGGCGCCGCTTTGGCCCACTGCAGGGTAGCGCGCCAATTTCCCGAGCAGCCTTCAACCAATTAAGATGGAGGTGACCTGCGTCAGGGCCAAAGCGCCGCCAGGCCGGCGCACTCCAAAAGCCGAGGGTGCTTTCGTAGTAGTTTAAGAAGTGTTTGATCCGCGCAACATTCTGATTATCGATTTTGGTCAGCTCGGCGACGTCGTGTTGAGCCTGCCTGCCTTGCAGGCGATCCGGAAACGATTCCCAACTGCCCGTATCACTGTCGCCGTGGGAAAGCCCGGCGCCGAAATTGTTGACCTGTCCGGTTATGCGAACGAGACGTTGGTTGTTGACCGCGTCGGACTGCGCGACGGCTTCAAACCCCTTTCGGTCGCTCGTGTTTTCGGTCTGGTTAAAGACGTTAGGCGACGAAAGTTTGATTTCGTCATCGATCTTCACAGTCTCTCGGAAACAAATCTGCTCGGCTTTCTCTCCGGTGCGCCCAAGCGACTATACGCGCGCCGTCCGGGGAGATCTTTGGATTACCTCGCAAACTTTCGGCCGGCCCCGCCCGTCGAAACTGATCATCGCCAACGCCACCTGATCGATCGCTATCTTGATGTCCTGATTCCGTTGGAAGTGAAAACTGCGGAACGCTTTCCTAAACTGAAAACGAGACCCGGCGACGACGCAACGATTGAGCGCATCTTAAGGAAAGCAAAGGCAGACGCAGGCGTGCCGCTCATTGGCTTGTTCCCCGGTGCGGGCCATTCCAGTCGTCGCTGGCCTTTGGAGCAATTTACTGAACTGGCGGATTACTTGATCAGGAACGATCAGGTGAAAGTCCTGGTTTTTCTCGGTCCCGAAGAGCAACCATTCGTTAAAGACATGCGCAGGCAGTTTCCCCCGTCGACAGTGCTGCTGGATCAACTAACGCTGCCGCAGCTCGCCGCCGCCGCGACACGCCTGGCTGTGTTCGTGTCCAACGCGATATTTCTGTCGATGAAGTTTACGTCGCCACCCGATCGATTCTTGCTTCGGGCCGGACGAGTGCTCTTTTTGCGCGTTAATTTTCCCAAGCCCCTGTCCGTAATTCGTTAGTTAGCCCGAGAAAACAATGAATCGTATTTCAACAAACCAGACACTCCTGGCAAAGAGTCTCTTCGGCCTTCTCGTCGCAATAACACTAATGCTGCTTGCGCGGCCGATGATGACCGGGGCCAAAGATGCAAACAAAAAGCCGTCAAAGACTGCTTCAGTTTCCGAAGCGAAATCCAGTGTTGGTGCGTCAGGCGAATTGGCCCAGCAGATTAACAGCACGATCGAAAATAGCGAGTTTGCCTATGCGCGCTGGGGCATCTGCGTGATCTCTCTTACGGATGGGGCAGTAGTTTATCAGCGCGATGCAGATAAGCTTTTTACGCCGGCATCGAACATGAAAATCTATACCACCGGCGTGGCGCTTGATTTACTGGGCGCCGACTATCGCTGGCGCACGTCGGTCTACACGAGCGCGCAACCGGATGCCGGCGGCCAGATCCATGGCGATTTGATTTTGTACGGACGAGGCGCGCCCGACTTGATAGGGACCAGCAACGACGGCAGCAAAGGGTCGTTGTCTGGTCTTGCTGATCAACTTTATCAAAAAGGGATCAGGCGCATAGATGGCATCGTTGTCGGAGACGAAAGCTATTTCCGTGGTGATCCACTCGGCGACGGTTGGCAGTGGACCGATCTGCAATGGTACTTCGGCGCCGAAGCTAGCGCGCTTTCAGTTAACGGCAACGAGGTTGACGTCAATATCGTGCCTTCTGAAGAAAAATCAGAAGCGCCCATTGTTAAAATCAGTAATGCACAAGCAAATGTCGTCGTGCAAAACCGCATGGCGCTGGCTGACAAAGAAGGACGACCGACGGTTGGCTTACATCGAGGCCTTTCCGATAACAATCTCGAAGTGTGGGGCGAATTCACCCCGGCAAGCAAAGGATTCGGCGCTCGTCTCTCAGTTCATGACCCAGCGCTTTGGGCCGCGCGTTTGTTCGTTGAAGCACTGAAAGCCCGCGGCATCGCTGTCGGCGGCGAAGCGCAATCTCGTAATGCGCGCACGCCGCAGAATGTTAGGTTTGATCCTGATAAGGCGAGCGAGCTCGCGTTCATAACCAGCCAACCATTGAGCGAGATTGCTAAAAAGACAAACAAGGAAAGCATCAATCTCAACGCTGAACTGATTTTGCGCACGCTTGGCCGGGAGCGTGGTGCGATGGCAGCCGGACCGGAGCCCGCCGGCAGAGAACGCGGAGATGATGAAGCAGGTCTCGCTGTTGTGCGCTTATGGCTATCGCGTGCCGCAGTGCCGTCCGCACACATCGCGCTTCATGATGGTTCCGGATTGTCGCGGCTCGATCTGGTGACACCTGAAACCAGTGCCCGTCTGCTGGTAGCGATGTCAAAGACGGCATCGGCTGCGGCTTTCAAAGACTCGCTTCCGATTGCGGGGCGCGACGGAACGTTGGCCGGCCGGCTACCGAATTTGTCTGATCGAGTATGGGCAAAAACCGGATCGCTCACTTATGACAACTCTCTATCTGGATACATGATCACTGCGAAGGGCGAAGTGCTCGCCTTTTCCATCATGTGCAACGACCAAACGGGTCACGATGCCAGCACTCGACTTATCGATCAAATCCTCGCTCTGATAGCCGACCCAACCTCCAGCTCAGCCGAGAAATTCCAAAAACCCTAACAAAAAAGCTAGTGACGGCCAATGTTGCCACTAGACAAACATCGTTAAACCGCGTATTATTAACGGTGCCGCCTGCAGCGGCTGGGTTTTCACGCCATAGTACGAACGCCTCACAACTCGTTTGAGCAAACGCTATCCCCTTCATTCAGGAGTGAATCAAGATGTTAAGACGGCTCGGCACTTTCGCTTTCATTGCAAGTACGTTGACACTTGTAGTCTCTAATACTTTTGCGCAGACCAACCTAACCGCCAAGGCAACTGCGCCTCAGCCGGCGCCGGCGGTGGTAGTGCCAGAGAGCGATCGCATCAGAGACGGACTGGTTGGACCAGTGCGAAGAGTGCGCACAGAAGTTGCCAAGCTGTTAAATGAAAATAGCAAGGTGACGGAGGCTAAGCACGCGGTGCTCGAAGTTATCTCTTACGATGTTAGCGGCAACAAGGTTGAGAACCAGTATTTTCCGATCGCGGGCGCCACGATCACTGGCAAGGAAAGCTATAAGTACGACGACAAAGGAAACATCAGCGAGATGACACTGGTGAATGCGGATGGTTCGTTGTTGAGCAAGGAGAGCTACAAGTACGAATTTGACTTCGCCGGTAACTGGAACAAGATGACGACGTCGGTCGCCGTAATCGAAGGTGGCAGGATGTCGTTTGAGCCGACGGAAGTGACCTATCGATCGATTATGTATTACCTCGACGATAGTATTCTGCGAATGTCCCAACCCGCGGCTGCACCGGTCAGCGTGCCTCTGAATGCCGATAACAAGGTCGTTTCCCCCTCGCCGAATGCTGTCAGCAACAAACCGGTGAACCCACCGAAAAGCGCGCCGTCTTTACCGGCCGCTATGAGTTCGGACAAATTAAAGAGCGCGGGCTCGATTGAGCTTGCGAATAACCACGTGGATTCGAGTCCGCAGCCGGTGAGCGTGAAACTTGATTCCGAGCCACCGCCGGCAGCTCCGAAACCAATGCTGCGACCAGTCTCTGGTGGCGTACTTAACGGCACTGCAGTCAGTTTGCCTGCGCCGACCTATCCCGACGCAGCGAAACGAATGAGAGTGGCAGGCGTTGTTACTGTCCAGGTTGTTGTTGACGAGACTGGCAAAGTAATTTCCGCTCAGGCCACTACTGGACCGGCGGCCCTTCGCGATGTCGCGGTGCAAGCCGCTCTGAGAGCGCGCTTCTCCCCGACGAAACTATCAGGACAACCAGTGAAAGTTTCTGGCCTTATCAACTACAAGTTTGCACTCTCCCAATAGTCTCTCTCCCCGCATGAGCATCGCGTCGAACTGGCGCGGCGTGGCACCGCGAGGAATTCAGTTAATACAGGAGTAAAAACCGATGGCACTAACTGGGCATCTGAGCGATCTGTCGCTCTCCGAATTGATCGAATTTTTTTGCAATCAACGAAAGACGGGGTTGCTCAAAGTGCTTTATCCACAGGGGCCCGGCCACTTCTATCTGCAACAGGGCTCGGTGGTCGATGCGCGCGTGGGCGCATTGCGCGGCATCGATGCAGTTTATTTTGCCTTGACGTTGCCGAACGCCAAGTTTGAGTTTAGCGGATCGGTTGAGGCAAATGAGCGCACGATAAATCAACCCTGGACGCAGGTTGTGCTTGAAGGTCTACGCCGTTTGGACGAAGGCATTGCACCCGCTTCCGGGTTTCCTGTTGACGACGCGCCTGACGCAACCACAGATGACGACGCTGATCATTCATTTACAGAGTTGAAGAGTTTACGTGTGCCATCGTTTCTATCCTTCATGGGCACAGAGGGCTTAGGTAAACGAAAAGCACTGATCGGCGGCGCAGTGGCTTTTGCGCTGATAGCCAGTGTTGCTGTGATTGGCGTGCCCGCCGGTTGGTACAACCGATCGAAAGCTGTAGTAGCCAGCAGCGAAGTAAGCACACCATCCGCGGCCCAGGCGTCGGCTGCTGTTGTTTCTGAAGCAGCGCCTGAGACTAGCGAGTCAACAGATCAGAACAACCAGGCAGCGCTAGCAGCCAAGCGACAGCATGACAAGGAGAAGGCGAAGCTGCGTGAGGAAAAAGCAGCGACAGCGATGCTGAACAAAACGCCAGCCACTTCCGTCCCGACTGCGCCTGTCAGCGTTGCGTCGGAGGCGAGTAAGCCCGGGCCGAAAAAAGTTGCGGTGACCGTGACCTACGATGAATCAGGCCGCGTGACCCAGGCATCGGGTGGCGATGCCACCGCGCTCCGCATCGCGCGACAAAAGCGATTTCCAGCGGGAAAAGCCGGCTCGACCACGATTACGATTCCCATCAACTGAGAACTGACCGCAAAGCGCAAAGAGCGAAGGGCTAAGAGCGAAGAAGTAAAAACAACGACTTCTTACTCTTAGCCCTTCGCTCTTTGCCCTTAGCTTCTTCGCAGGCCCACGGTCCCCAGTATCACGAGCAGCGCACGCTTGAGTGCGGCTGCACGACCTCTGGGGTCGTACCATTCATCAGGCGTATGTGAATTTGCTGATGTGCCTCCACCTCCGAGTGTAATTGCCGGAACGCCGAGCGAAATCGGTAAGTTTGAATCTGTCGAGGCGCGATCGAGTTCAGGTCTTCCGCCAACGATTTCAGTCGCGGCCCAGGCCAATTGCACAAGCGGATCTTCCGTCCGTGTTTCACCACCTGGCCGTTCGCCTATCAGTTCGGTTACCAGAGCCAATGGCTCGGTACCGTTGCGTCTGCCGGCATTCTCTTCATCCGCGGCCTCCCTTACTGAACGTCGAAAATACGCATCCAATTTCAGTAATTCATCCGCGCTCGCGGAACGCAAGTCGACGTCCATTGCTGCTTCGCTTGGAATCGCGTTGATGCTTTGTCCGCCCTCGATGCGGCCGACGTTGAAGGTTGTGCGCGGCTCATTCGGGGCCGGGTACGAGGCGAGCCTGGCGACGGCACGAGCCAACGCGTGAATAGGGTTTGCGACTCCGAAATCACTCCACGAGTGTCCGCCGGTGCCGCGAAGTTGCACGCTATAGCGACGAGAACCAAGCGCGCCATTAGTGATCCGATCCAGTCCGGAGCCGTCCAAACTGACAAACGCATCAATGCTTCCGGCCCAGGCGCTCTTGGTTAACAAGTGTCTGACGCCGCGCAGGTTTCCTTTGCCCTCTTCGCCGACCGTGCCGACAAACAGAATCGATCCCTCTGTTTCAATTTCGCATGATTGCAACGCGCCGGCGACAGCCATTAGTGCTGCCAAACCGCAGGCGTCGTCGGCGATACCGGGTGCGAACAACTTTGCGCCCACGCGCCGCGGTGTTACGTCTGC
>WNFO01003885.1_pt1 | contig 12815 bp, 12 predicted proteins | sample 5400251 | NCBI WGS metagenome assembly WNFO01 (sample SAMN13153354, study PRJNA577476) | soil metagenome | isolation source: 100 cm saprolite under Madrone tree | place: USA:California | collected 2016-06-14
GGAGAAAGTGACGGTGTTCGGGACGAGTCCCGCCTACCTGCAGCTCTGCGAGCAGTCTGGCTACCAGCCCGCGCGTGCGTGTGACCTTGCGTCCTTGCGCTCAGTACTTTCTACGGGATCCATTCTCTACGAGCATCAGTACGACTGGGTGCGTGACCGCGTAAAGCGAGATCTGCTGTTGCAGTCCATCTCCGGCGGGACCGACATCTTAGGCTGCTTCGTTCTGGGCAATCCCCTCCTTCCGGTGCATCGTGGCGAGGCGCAGTGCCGTAGCCTCGGGCTCGACGTACGCGCGTTACCGCCGGCTGACGCGCCCCTGGCGCGCATCGGCGAGCTGATTTGCGCCAATCCGTTCCCGTCACGGCCGATCGGGTTTTTCGGCGACAAGGACGGTCGCCGATTCCACGAAGCCTACTTCAGCCAGAATCCCGGCGTCTGGACCCACGGCGACCTGATCGAGTTCACGCCGGAGGGCGGCGCACGTCTGCATGGTCGTTCCGACGGCATCCTCAACATCCGCGGGGTCCGCGTCGGCCCGGCGGAGATCTACCGCATCCTGCAGAGCATCGTCGAGGTGGCCGAAGCGATGGCGGTCGAGCAATACGCTGAAGATGAGCCAGGTGGCACCCGCCTGGTGCTTCTGGTGGTGCTGCGTGGCGGTGCTGTGCTCGACCGCGCGCTCGAGGCCCGGATCCGCTCCGAGCTCGCCCGCCGCGGCTCGGCGGATTTCGTGCCTGCGCGGATCGCACAAGTCGAAGAGCTCCCGGTGACGCATAGCGGAAAGCGCTCCGAGGCGGCGGCGCGCGACGCCGTGAACGGCCGTCCCGTGCGCAACCGGGATGCGCTGCGCAACCCGGATAGCCTTGATGCCATCGCTCGAGTCCCGGCATTGTCCGCCTCTGCACCGGTCAATCGCCAGGAAACGGAGCCTCACGATGGCCTCGAACGCGAGCTGCAACGTATCTTTGAAGGGGTGTTGGCCGTGTCGCCGATCGGCGTGCACGAAAGCTTCTTCGATCTCGGCGGCAGCTCGCTTTCGGCGTTGCGCCTGCTCAGCGAGATCCGCGCGCAGACCCGCGGTGATCTGCCCCTCCATGCGCTGTTCCAGGCTCCAACCATCGCGGGCATCGCCGCGACCCTGCGAGGCCGCGTCGCGTACACGCAGCCCAGCGCCTCGCGCGTGCCTCCGGATATCCGGCCGGTGCGTGGGACGGACATCGAGCCGCTTTGCGCATTCCTCGACCGTGGATTTGGCGCAAGGATTCCCGCAGCCGCCTGGCGGCTGCTGTTTGACTACCAGTGGCTTGATGAAAAGCCTAACCTCGGGTTCCTGCTTATCGCCGGCGACGAGATCCGCGGCTTCATAGGCATGGTATACGCGCGTCGACTAGTCCAGGGCAAAACCGCGCTGGTGTGCAACCTCTCGTCGTTTTATGTGGATCCCGATTACCGAGGTTGGAGCTTCGCGCTTCTTGCGCGCGCGTTGCGCGATGAAACCGTGTGCTATACGAGCTTGACCCCGTCGCGCACGGTAGCGCATATGTGTGAAGCGATGGGGTTCAGCTACATTGATCGAAACAAGATCATATTGCCGCCGCTTCTAAACGCGACCACGTTGCGCGGGCCCGGCCCCCGGATCATTTCCGACCCGCGGCAGGTGCGCGCTCTTCTCGATGGCGAGCAGCGGCAGATCTTCGACGATCATGCCCCGTACGATTGCTTGCAGCTGGTATTGCAGTCGGAGGCGGAAAGAGCCCATCTGGTGGTGAAGCGTAGAACAATAGGGCGCTTTCCCGTGTCAGATCTGCTCTATTGCAGCGCTCCATCGCTGCTTGCTCGCCATCTCGAGCGGGTCAAGCTCGCGGTCATCTGGCGCCAGCGGTCGGTGGCGCTGACGGCCGAGGCCGGGATTTTCGGAGCGCTACGGCCGCCGGGCGTGGTGGTCAGGCGGCCGATGCTCTTTCGCTCCTCCGTTTTTCAGGCGCAGGAACTCGACAAATTGTATTCCGAGCTCGTACTGCTCCCTGTTTAGACTCGAAGCCGGACTTTTCGCGACCGGCGTCAGTCCACCTTGATCTTCGCCTCGCGGATGACTTCAGCCCACCTGCGTAGCTCGCTTTTCACCACCCGGTCGAGCTCCTCCGGGGTGGAGCCCACGGGGTCGGCACCTTGCTCGAGCAGCTTCGGCTTCACGTCCGGCAGCTGGACCGCGCGCGCAATCTCCTTCTGCATTCGCGCCACGATCTCCGGGGGCGTCTTCGCCGGCGCGAACATGGCGTACCAGGAATCCACCTCGTAGTCCGGAATGTTGAGCGCCTCGGCGACCGTGGGAATCTCCGGTGCACCAGGGTTGCGCCGGAGGGTGGTCACCGCCAGCGCGCGCAGCTTGCCGGCGCGCACGTGCGCCATGGCCGCCGGCATGCTGACGATGGCCATCGACACCTGCCCGCCGAGCGTGTCGGCGATCGCCGGCCCGCCGCCCTTGTACGGGATATGGACGATGTCGATGCCGGTCCTCAGCTTCAGCAGCTCGCCGGCGATGTGCGCAGGCGTGCCATTGCCGACCGAGGCGAAATTCAGGCTGCCCGGATGTGCCTTTGCCATTGCAACGACATCCTGCATGCTTTTGATCGGCGCGTCCGGCTGGGTCGCAATCAGCTGCGGCACGCTGACAATCAGGCTCACCGGGGTGAAATCGCGCTCGACGTCAAAGTTGAGCTTGTAGAGCAGCGGATTGATGGTGTGCGAGGAAAGCGTGAACAGGAAGGTGTAACCGTCGGGCGCCGATCTCGCGGCCGCCTCGGTGCCTACCGCGCCGCCGGCGCCGCCGCGGTTCTCGATGACGATCGCCTGTCCGAGCGCCTCCGACAGGCGGTTCTGCACGATGCGCGCGATGACATCCGTCCCTCCGCCCGGCGGGTAGGGCACGATGAAGCGCACCGGCTTTGCGGGCCAGTCCTGCGCCCACGCCGGAAGCGCGGCGAGCAGACCCAGCACGAGAACGATCCGCTTCCTCATCGCAGCCACGTCTTGCCTTCCTTCTACGCCTTGCCGGCGGGCAGCTGTTCGAATTCCGCGGTCAGCGCGGACTGAACGCGGCCATGTTCCGTCTCGATCTTGGCAACGATCTTGCAGGCTTCTCCGGTGTCAGCGCGGCGCGCCGACGCCTCGATGTCCCCGCAATACCGGCTCAACAGCCTCGCGCCGACGTTTGCGCTGCTCGATTTGAGCGAATGAGCGGTGCGTGCGATCTCCGGCGCATCATTGGCGGCCGCCGCCTGCTTCAGTTTTAGCACGAGCTTCGGCGACTCGGCCAGGTAAAGATTGATCACACGGGCGAACACTTCGGGCTTGCTCTTCAGCAGCTTGCTCAACTGATCGAGCACCTGCCGATCGAGAACCTCGGCGGCTTTCGCGGGGGGCCGCGCTGCGGGTTCCGCGGCCTGCGCTTGCGTGGACGCCGCCTGAGGTATCCAGCGATCCAGCATGGCCTGCATCGTCAGCATGCTGAAAGGCTTGCTCAAATGGTCGTCCATGCCGGCGTTCAGACAATCTTCACGATCGTGCGCCATCGCATTGGCAGTCAATGCGACGATGGGCACGCGCTTGCCGATCGACGACCGCTCTCGTCGGCGGATTTCCCTCGTCGCCTCGAATCCGTCCATCTCGGGCATGTGACAATCCATCAGGATGAGATCGAAGACGCCTTGCGCGTAGGCATCCACCGCTTCCCTGCCATCGTTGGCGAGCGTTACGCCGTAGCCCTGGATCTGCAGTATGCCAAGCGCAACCTGCTGGTTGATGAGATTGTCTTCCACCAGCAAAATATTGCCGCGAATCCCGGCCGGAGCCGTATTCAGCGGCTCGCGTACCGCCGGCGCGACAGCCTGTTGCGGCTGACCGGCCATTACGTTTACCAGACATTCGTACAGCACCGTCTGACGCACCGGCTTGTCGAGGCAGGCGTCGATGCCCGCGTCGCGCGCGCTCTTGATATCCACCTGGCGGTGGGTCAGCATGACCAGCCGCACCTTGGCGTCAGCGCGGGCCCTGATCGTGCGCGCGAGCCCGAGCGCGTCCATGCCCGGCAGCCCCAGGTCGATGATTGCAATATCGTAGGGGGCGTTTCGTGCCGCCGCCTGGGCAAGCAGATCGATCGACTGCTCCAGCGTTGCGGCAACCTGAATGTTCATTCCCCAGTTGCCCATCTGCGCCTGGAGGATGCCGCGATTGATGACGCCCGATTCGACGACCAGCGCCCGCACGCCCGTAAGCATCCCCATCGGGGCCACGCGCGCGTGTTGCGCTTCCTGCTTTTCGAAGCGGCTGGTGAACCAAAACGTGGAGCCGGCACCGAGCGCGGATTCGACGTGAATGTTCCCCCCCATCATTTCGACGAGCTGCCTGCTGATCGCGAGGCCGAGGCCGGAGCCGCCATGCTTGCGGGTCGTTGACCCGTCGGCCTGCGCAAACTCCTCGAAGATGCGGGATTGCGCTGCCGCGCTGATGCCGGCACCGGTGTCGGTGACCTCGAAGCGCATCGTCACGTTCTGCGCGGTCTCCTCGAGGCCGGCCACGCGGATTACGACCGAGCCCTGCTCGGTAAACTTGATCGCGTTGCCCACCAGATTGTTCAGTATCTGGCCCAGGCGCAGGGGATCGCCCCTGACGTGGGTAACCACATCCGCGGGAATGCTGCAGGCAAGCTCCAGTCCCTTGACGTGGGCGCGCTCGGCAAGGAGATCCACGGTGTCTTCGATGGTCCGGCGCAGATCCATGTCGACATTCTCGAGCTCGAGCTTTCCGGCCTCGATCTTGGAGAAGTCCAGAAGATCGTTGATGATGCCGAGCAGGTTCTGGCCCGAGCGCTGCACGGTCTCGGCGTACTTGCGTTGCGCGCTCGTGAGCCCCGTTTCGAGCAACAGCTCCGTCATGCCCAGAACGCCGTTCATCGGCGTGCGGATCTCGTGGCTCATCCTGGCGAGGAACGAGCTTTTCGCGTGGCTTGCCGATTCCGCCGCTTCGCGCGCCAGGCGCAGCGCTTCCTCGCTGCGCTTGTGCTGCGTGACATCGCGGGCTACGGCGATGCTGCCGATCCACTGGTTGATTTCGTCGAGCAGAGGCGCGACGGCGACCTGAATGTCAATTGCCGTTCCCGACCGGGTCACGGCCTTGGCGTCATAGGAGAATTTCTCCCCTGCCACCAGCCGCTGCATGCGTGCTTCTTCCTCTTCCGGCGTCGACTCGGCCACGTTCAGCGCGCGCCCCAAGGCCTCGGCCGGGGGGTAACCGAACATGGCGGCGGCTCCGGAATTCCAGCTGGTAATGGTGCCGGCCAGATCCTTGGTCCAGATCGCTTCGCTGGACTGCTCGACGATCGTCGCCAGGAGCTTGTTTTTCGATTCGCTTTTCCCAAGCGAGGCGATCAAGCTTTCAATGTTGTTCGCCATGTTGTTGAATGCTTCGGCAGCCAGGCCCACTTCGGGTGCGCCTTCGGGCTCGATGCGCACCGCATGGTCGCCCTGGCTGAAACGGTTCGCGCCTTCGGCAAGCATGCGCAGCGTTCCGAGATTGCCGCGGAATATCAACCAGATGAATTGCAGCATGAGGAACAGGGTCACGGCCACGATCTGCAACTGCTTGACGAACTGTTGCCAAAGCCGGTTCTGGGCCTTGACTGGAGTCATCCAGGCACGGAGCTTTCCGTATCCCACCCCGCCCGCCGTGACGTCGATGCTTTGTTCCATGTGCTCGACGGCGGCAGCGCGCGCGAACCAGCCTGGCGCGTCGAGCTTATCCGGCAGGTCTTGAGCGATCAGCACCTTGCCGTCCTTGTCGGTCCACGTGAACCTGTCGATCTCGCCTTTCTTGACCTGGTTTTTCAGCATCTGGCTGATCGCCGCGTAGTCACCGACGAGCGCCTGATCGGCAACCAACGGCGCGAGGAAGGCCAGAGCTTCGGCCTGGTCGCGCAGCAGCCGGGCGGAGTGCTCGGCCGCACCCTCCGCCACGAGCAGGGCGGTCTGCACGCCGCCTGCGGCGACGATCGCGATTCCCACGGCAAGCATGAGGCGCGAAATCAATCCCCAGTTCTTCCAGAATCGAAACACGCGCATGCTCCTCATCGTCGCTCCCCTGTGCCTGGCGGCGGACTATTTGACCTGCGTGGCCCTGTAGAACCTGCGGTAGTTGTCGTAGTCGCGGTTCTCGGCCGCGACGAAACCCAGTTCGCCGATGCTTTTCAGGAGATCCGCACCGTCCTCGAGTATCCGGCTGCCTTCCGGGTCCCGGACCATGTTGATCAAGACGGCCCTGACCGCGGCCACCTTGTCCGCGGGCACCTTGGGATTGGCCATGATGCACAGATCCTGGTAGATCTCCGAAGTCCAGAGCGCGCGGTACTCGAACGATTCGCGGCGACCGTAACGCGCCATGACCGAGCTGTTGACTCCAGCGGCCGCGACCTTGTTGACCCTCAGCTGGGCGGACGAGGCTTCCTGGTTGCCGGTGAACACGACGTTGATCTTCACCTTGGCTCTCAGGAGCGCGTCCATCGGCAGCCAGTAGCCGGTGAACCCGTCCGGCGTCACGAAGGCGACGTCCTTGCCGTTCAGGTCCTGCAGCGTTTGGATCGGCGAATCCTCCGGCACTACGATTTGCGACCTGATTCCGGGACCGGCGGGGCGCGCGATGACCTTGTAGCCGAGGCGGTCCCGCTCCGGGGTGAAAAAGTGATTGGTGTAGAGAAAGTCGTAGCCGCTCCTTTCGGCTATGGCGTTGCCTTCTTGGGCTGTTTTGGCCAGCTTCAGCTCCAGCGGCACCCCGCTTTTCCTGCTCACGTGCGTGAGGATCGGGTTCCAGTACTGCGCGGTCAACGCGATGCTGCGCTGATTCAGGACGTAGAAGGAGTACGCTTGCTCCGCAGCGACGCCCGGCGAGTGCAAGGCGACTGCGGCGGCCAGGATCGTCGCGGCGCGCTCAACTGCTTCTCGTATCATTGACTATCCTCCTTGAGCTGCTTTATCGAACGATCAAGCCGCTACCTTCAAGAACAACATCGCGCCGCTGAGCACGAGCAGCGCCCCCACCACCTTGAACATGCCTACACTGGTCATGTCCAGATGCACCTTGTTACCCATGTATAGACCGGCCGCCATGGGAATGAGGCCCAGCACGTACGCGATCTGGAGCTGCGGATTGAGCAGCAGCCCGGCGAACAGGAACAATCCGAGCCGGAATCCGCCGTCGATGGCGATCAACCACGAGAAAGTGGCGCGCACTGCTCCTTTGTCCAGCAGGCGGCGCGTCAGGTACATGATGTAGGGTGGAGAGCCAGCGCCAAACAGCGCGCCGGCGCCGCCGCCGGCCAGTCCCGCGGGTATGGCCCACGCACGCGACAACCGCCCCACGGGTTGCAGGCCGAAAATGTTGCGAAACCCGAAGAACATCGTGAAGGCACCCAGCGTCAGCAACACCGGAGTGGTGGGAAGCGTCAGCAGGGCGTAGGCGCCGGCGCAGGCGCCTATCATTCCGAAGGGCAGCAATAGCTTGATCTCAGCCCAATTCGCCTTCTTGGTGTTGGCGCCGCCCAGAGCCAGGGAAGCCGTGAAGTCGAGCGCGAGGACGAGCGGAACTGCAAGCTGGAGCGGCTGCGACAGCGCCAGCAGCGGCACGGAGATCAGGGCGGAGCCGAAGCCGGTAATCCCGCGTATGAAATATGCGCTCATCAGTATGCATAAGACCAGTACCATGTCAGCCACTGCCGGCTCCTTGGATTAAGAGCGTCGCGCTAGTATCGCTCCAGGCTAAACGGCCACCATCCCGTTAATGTTATTTTGCAATCGAGCCCGGTATATATCTGTGATATATCTGCGTTTTATCGCAAAATTGCAATGTTGGTCCTCGGCAAGCAGGAGAGACGCATGTCAGTCGTACTCGACCTCAAAGTGCTTCCCCTCGGAGTCTTTGGCGCCGAACTCCAGGGTATAGATCTCGCCCACGCCACCAGGACGGAGATCGACGCCATCAAGAACGCGTGGTACCGGCACGATGTGCTGGTGTTCCGGAACCAGCAACTGACGGACGACGATCTGTTGTCGTTCTCGAGACATTTCGGCACGCTCGACTCGCCCCCGAACCAGGGTGCGGGGCGCAAGTCTCCCCCAGGCTATCCTGAGGTCTATATCGTCTCGAACGTGCTCGACGAGCAGGGCGAGCCGATCGGGGCGCTCGGCGATGGCGAGGCCGCTTGGCACACTGACATGAGCTATGCGGCGCAGCCGCCGGACGCGTCGATGCTGTATTCGCTGGAAATTCCTGCCCAGGGCGGCGACACCTGGTTCAGCAGCATGAAAGCGGCGCTCGCCCAAATGCCCAAGACGCTGGTCGAGCGGATCCGCAACCTGGATATCAAGCACGACGGCACCTACGATTCGGGTGGCTTCGTGCGCAAGGGACTGACGCCTTCGAACGACTCTCGCACCTCCGTGGGTACACCGCATCCGGTCGTCATCGAGCATCCGGTGTCGGGCGAACTCGCGCTCTACCTCGGCCGCCGGCGTAACGCCTACGTCATGGGACTCGAGCTCGCTGAATCGGAGCGCCTGCTGGACGAGATCTGGTCCTTCGTGGAGGCCGCGCTCTACCGGCACCAATGGGCGCGGGGTGATTTGGTGCTCTGGGACAACCGCACTACCATGCATCGCCGCGACGCATTCGACCCCAAGGCGCGCCGCGTCATGCACCGCACGCAGATCAAAGGCTCGGGCGCGCCAAGGCGGGCTCGCGCCTAGGCGTGCTTCAGCGCCTCGAGCGACTGCGCGATCAGACTGGCACCGCCATCGAACTTGCGCTTCGCTTCGGCATAGTCTGCGGCCTTGGCGCTGCGCTCGATCTCGGCGAACAGAGCGCCGAGCGCCTGGGCGCCGAGCTGGTGGCATGTGCTCTTCAGCGTATGAGCGGCGCGCACGGCGCCAGCGGTATCGCCGCGGGCGATGTAATCGGAGAATGCCGCGCCGAAGTCCGCCAGATTACCTTCCAGCTCGCGGACGAACCCGGAAAGCACGTCATCGCGTCCGGTGGCGCGCTCAATGCGCCTGATCTCATCGATGAGCGCGCGATCGAGCAACACCGCGCTCGTCGCGAGAAATTCGTTCAGGGCCGGGCCAGTGATGATTGCTCGGCCTTCGGTGCGCTTTTCTTCTTCTTTTCCTCGGGCTTCTGCTCCGGCGTTTCCTGGGGGCGATCCATCAGCATGACCAGCGCCAGCGGCGCGTTGTCGCCCTTCCTGAACCCGGTCTTGAGGATGCGCAGGTAGCCGCCGTTCCTCTTGGCGTAGCGCGGGCCGAGATCCCCGAACAGCTTCTCGACGATATCGCGGTCGCGCAGGCGGTCGAACGCGAGGCGGCGGTTGGCGAGCGAGGGCTTCTTGCCGAGGGTGATCATCGGCTCGACCACGCGCCGCAGCTCCTTCGCCTTGGGCAGCGTGGTGGTGATCTCCTCGTGGCGCAGGAGCGATACCGTCATGTTGCGGAGCATCGCCAGGCGGTGGCCCGTCGTGCGGTTGAGCTTGCGCAGCCCGTGTCCGTGACGCATGGCTAGGTCCTGTGCTCCAGGCCGGCCGGCGGCCAGTTCTCCAGCTTCATCCCCAGGGTCAGGCCGCGCGAGGCGAGAACTTCCTTGATCTCGTTGAGCGACTTGCGCCCGAGGTTCGGCGTCTTGAGGAGCTCGGTCTCGGTGCGCTGGATCAGGTCGCCGATGTAGTAGATGTTCTCTGCCTTGAGGCAGTTGGCCGAGCGCACGGTGAGCTCGAGGTCGTCCACCGGGCGCAGCAGGATCGGGTCCACCGCCGGGGACTTCGGCTGCTCGGTCGGCATCGCCGTGCCTTCGAGCTGCGCGAACACCGAGAGCTGGTCGACCAGCACGCGCGCGGCGTAGCGGATCGCCTCCTCGGGCTCGATGGCGCCGTTGGTCTCGATGTCCATGATCAGCTTGTCGAGGTCGGTGCGCTGCTCGACGCGCGCGGACTCGACCGCGTACGACACCCGGCGCACCGGGCTGAAGGACGCGTCGAGGATGACGCGGCCGATGCCCTTGGTTTCCTCGGGCAGATAGCGCATGTTGCCGGGCAGGTAGCCGCGGCCGGATTCCACCTTGATCTGCATCTCGAGCTTGCCGCCGGAGGCGAGGTGCGCGACGACGTGATCGGGGTTGACGATCTCGACGTCGTGCGCAGGCTCGATGTCCGCCGCCGTGACCGGCCCGTCGCCCTTCTTCTTGAGCGACAGGATTGCTTCGGCGCGGTTGTGCAGACGGAACACCACGCCCTTGAGGTTGAGGAGGATGTCGACGACGTCCTCGCGCACGCCGTCCAGCGTGGAGTATTCGTGCACCACGCCCGCGATCTGCACTTCGGTCGGCGCGTGGCCGGGCATCGAGGACAGCAGAACGCGGCGCAGGGCGTTGCCCAGCGTGTGGCCATAGCCGCGCTCGAACGGCTCCATCGTCACCCGGGCGTGGTTCGGCGAGAGGTTCTGGACGTCGACAATACGCGGCTTGAGGAATCCCGATTGGGGCATGTTCGGTCCTGTTTGCTTACTTCGAGTACAGCTCGATGATGAGGCTTTCGTTGATCGTGGACGGCAGATCGGCGCGGCCGGGCATGGCCTTGAACGTGCCCTTCAGCCCCTTCGAATCGACTTGCAGCCACTCGGGGATGCCGCGCGACTCCGCCGCCTCGGCGGCGGCCTTGATGCGCAGCTGCTCCTTCGCCTTGCTAGCCACTTCCACCACGTCGCCGGGACTCACCTGGTACGACGGAATGTTGACCCGCTTGCCGTTCACCAGGATGCCGTTATGGCGCACCACCTGGCGCGCTTCGGTGCGCGAGGCGCCGAAGCCCATGCGATAAGCCACCGTGTCGAGGCGCGACTCGAGGAGCTGCAGCAGCCTCTCCCCCGTCACGCCCTTGGAGCGCGCGGCCTCGGCGTAGGTCTTGCGGAACTGGCGCTCGAGCACGCCGTAGATGCGGCGCAGCTTCTGCTTCTCGCGCAGCTGCTTGCCGTAGTCGGAGAGCCGCGCGCCGCTCTTCTGGCCGTGCTGGCCCGGGGCGTAGGCGCGGCGCTCGATGGCGCATTTGTCGGTGAAGCACTTCTCGCCCTTCAGGAACAGCTTCTCGCCTTCCCTGCGGCACTGGCGGCACTTGGCGTCGAGGATTCTTGCCATGCTGTCTCCTGGTTAGACGCGCCGGCGCTTCGGCGGACGGCAACCGTTGTGCGGAACCGGGGTCACGTCCGCGATGCTGGAAATCTTCAGCCCGACCGCATTGAGCGCCCGCACCGCCGATTCGCGCCCGGGGCCGGGGCCCTTGATGCGGACCTCGATGTTTTTCACGCCGCATTCCTGCGCCGCGCGCCCGGCGCGCTCGGCCGCGACCTGCGCGGCGAACGGCGTCGACTTGCGCGACCCCTTGAACCCGGCATTCCCCGAGGTCGCCCAGGACAGAGTGTTGCCCTGCCGGTCGGTGATGGTCACGATGGTGTTGTTGAACGACGCGTGCACGTGCGCGATGCCCTCGGCGACGTTTTTCTTGACCTTTTTACGCGCGCGCGCAGACGCCGTCTGCTGAAGCTCCTGCCGCGTCGGTGCGTTCCTGCTCGCCATAGGTTGTTTTCCCAGTAGCTCTTTATGCGATCTTGCCGACCGGCACGTTCATCTTGATGGCGGCCTTGCGCGGGCCCTTGCGGGTACGAGCGTTCGTGCGCGTGCGCTGTCCGCGCACCGGCAATCCCTTGCGGTGGCGCACGCCGCGGTAGCAGCCCAGGTCCATCAGCCGCTTGATCGACATCGAGACCTCGCGGCGCAGGTCGCCTTCGACCGTGAAGCGCCCGACGTTTTCGCGGATCTTCTCGAGCTCGCCGTCGGTGAGGTCCTTGATCTTGCGCGTGCCCTGCACGCCGGCGGCGGCGCAGATCGCTTGCGCGCGGGCGCGGCCGATGCCGAAGATCGCCGTCAGCGCGATCTCGGCGTGCTGATGGTTCGGGATGTTGATGCCTGCTATGCGTGCCATGGGCGAAACCTGAAATTATATCAGTTTGAACAAGACGTTATCAACCTTGGCGTTGCTTGTGGCGAGGCTCCGAGCAAATCACGCGAACCACGCCCTTGCGGCGCACGATCTTGCACTTGCGGCAGATTTTCTTGACTGAGGCCATTACTTTCATAGTGAGTCTCCTTATTTCGCGCGGAACGTGATGCGGCCTTTGGTGAGGTCATAGGGCGTCATCTGCACGGTCACCTTGTCCCCGGGAAGAATGCGGATGTAGTTCATGCGCATCTTTCCGGAGATGAAGGCGTGGATCGTGTGCCCGTTTTCGAGCTTCACGCGGAACGTCGCATTCGGCAGGTTCTCCACCACTTCTCCTTGCAGCTCGATGACATCTTCCTTGGCCATGGCCTCAGCGCGCCGGCAACCCGCCCTTGAAGTTGGCCTTGCGCAGCAGGCTCTCGTACTGGTGAGTCATGATGTAGGCCTGCACCTGCGCCATGAAGTCCATCGTCACGACGACGATGATCAGCAGCGACGTGCCGCCGAAGTAGAACGGCACGTTCCACCTCAGGATCAGGAATTCGGGCAGCAGGCACACCAGGGTCACGTAAATCGCCCCGCCGAGAGTCAGGCGGGTCAGGATTTTCTCCAGGTAGCGCGCCGTCTGCTCCCCGGGCCGGATGCCGGGGACGAAGGCGCCGGATTTCTTCAGGTTGTCCGCCGTCTCCTTGGGGTTGTACTGCAGCGCGGTGTAGAAGAAGCAGAAGAA
>WNFO01014235.1_pt1 | contig 12813 bp, 10 predicted proteins | sample 5400251 | NCBI WGS metagenome assembly WNFO01 (sample SAMN13153354, study PRJNA577476) | soil metagenome | isolation source: 100 cm saprolite under Madrone tree | place: USA:California | collected 2016-06-14
ACCTGATAGACAAAGGCGATGCCGGTGTGGTCGGCGACCTTGCCAAGCACCGCGGCGCCAAGCCCGCCGATCCCGAATGCGACGCCGAAGAACACCCCCGAGATCATTCCGAAACGATGCGGCATCAATTCCTGCGCGAACACGATGATCGATGATGTCGCCGACGAGATGATGAAGCCAATGAACACCGTCAGCACCGCGCTGGCGAACAGGCCGGCATAGGGCAGCGCCAGCGTGAACGGCAACGCTCCGAGGATCGAGAACCAGATGACGTATTTGCGGCCGAACCGGTCGCCCATCGGTCCGCCGAAAAACGCTCCGACCGCGTTGGCGGCGAGAAAAATGAAAAGATAGAACTGCGCGCCCTGGGTCGAGACCCCGAACTTGTCGATCAGATAGAAAATGTAATAGCTCGACAGGCTCGCCACATAGAGCTGCTTGGAGAACAACAGCGCGACCAGCACGGCAAGCGCTATTCTGACGCGGCGCGAATCCGGCGCGTCCGGATGCGGTTCGACGGGTGCGAACTGTTTCGCTGCGATCTGCGGTTTGTACCAGACGCCGATTCGCCAGAGGATGACGATCGCGACAAATGCGATCGATGAAAACCAGGCGATGCTCGGCTGACCGAACGGCACCACGATCAAGGCCGCCAGCACCGGGCCCATCGAGGTGCCGAAACTGCCGCCGAGCTGGAATACCGATTGCGCGAAGCCGTAGCGACCGCCCGACGCGAGCCGCGCGATCCGCGCCGATTCCGGATGGAACACGGCCGAGCCCAGCCCGACCAGCGCCGCTGCGACCAGGATGACAGGATAACGCTGGGCGATACTGAGCAGCAGCAGGCCGAAGAAGGTGGAGCCCATGCCGATGGCGAGCGAAAACGGCTGCGCCTTCCTGTCGGTGAAATATCCGACCACCGGCTGCAGCAGCGATGCGGTGAACTGGAACGCCAGCGTGATCAATCCGATCTGGGCGAAGTCCAGCGCGTAATTGTCTTTCAGGATCGGATAGATCGACGCGATCAGCGACTGCATGGTGTCGTTGAGGAAATGCGAGAGGCTGATTCCCGCCAGCACGATGTAGGCGGGTCCCGCCGCGCTGGACGTTTTGACGGAATCCGACGCAGCGTCCGCCACCAGCACCGGCGCAACCAGCGTTTCCTCGGAGATGATCACAGACTTATTCAAAGGACGACTTATTCAAAGGATGACTTGTTCAAAGGATGATTCCCGGCGCGACAGCCATTTCCTACACAGCCATTTCCTACGATGCCGGCGGCGCGCCGACCAGCACCATTAGATAATGGCTGCGATGCGATTGAAGGCGGCTAACCGCGCTCAGGCCGCCGCGGCATGGCCGAGCGCGGAGACGATGTGATCGACCACTTCCTCGACCAGGACGCGGTCATCGCCCTCGCCCATCACGCGGATCACCGGCTCGGTGCCGGACGAGCGGACCAGCAACCGGCCATGACCATTGAGCCGTTTCTCGCCGGCGTCGATGGCCGATTTGACGTCGGCGTCGTCGAGCGGCTTGCCGCTGCGATAGCGCACGTTCTTCAGAATCTGCGGCAAGGCATCGAAGCGATGACAGACCTCCGACACCGGGCGGCGAAGTTTTTGCACCACCGCGAGCACCTGCAGCGCGGCGACAAAGCCGTCGCCTGTGGTGGCGTAGTCCGACAGGATGATGTGACCGGAGGACTCGCCGCCGAGATTGTAGCCGCGGCTCAGCATCTGCTCCAGCACATAGCGATCGCCGACCGGCGTGCGCACCATCTCAAGCCCCAGGCCGTCAAGGAACCGCTCCAGCCCGAGATTCGACATCACGGTCGCGACGATACCCGGCTTGGTGAGCCGGCCGTCTTCCTTCCAGCTCTGGGCGATCACCGCCAGCAACTGGTCGCCATCGACCAAATGTCCGCGCTCATCGACCAGAATGACCCGATCGGCGTCGCCATCGAGCGCGATGCCGATGTCGGCGCGCATTTCGCGCACCTTGCGGCTCAGCGCTTCCGGTGAGGTGGATCCGCATTCCTTGTTGATATTGAATCCGTCGGGGTCGACGCCGATCGCGATCACATCGGCACCCAGCTCCCACAACGCTTCCGGCACCACCCTATAGGCCGCGCCGTGCGCGCAATCGACCACCACGCGCATGCCATCGAGGCTGAGATCGCGCGGCAACGTTCGTTTGGCGAATTCGATGTAGCGATCGTGGACGCCGTCGATGCGGCGGGCGCGCCCGAGACTGGCGCTCTGCGCCAGGCGCTTGTCGAGCGATTCGTCCATCAACTGCTCGATCTGCCTTTCGACATCGTCGGACAGCTTGAAACCTTGCGGGCCGAACAGCTTGATGCCGTTATCCTCGAACAGATTGTGCGACGCCGAAATCATCACGCCGAGATCGGCGCGCATCGACTTGGTCAGCATCGCCACCGCCGGCGTCGGCATCGGGCCGAGCAGCAGCACATCCATGCCGACCGAAGTAAAGCCGGCCACCATCGCGTATTCGATCATGTAGCCGGAAAGCCGCGTGTCCTTGCCGATCACGACGCGATGGCGATGCTCGCCGCGCTGGAACACCAATCCAGCCGCCTGCCCGACCTTCAGCGCCAGTTCCGGCGTGATCAGGCCGTTGGCCCGGCCCCGAATCCCATCCGTACCGAAATATTTGCGGCTCATATTCCCCCCAGCAGCTTTCAAGGATTCTCTGGACCAGCCCGCTAGAAGCCTCGAACGCCGGCCTATCATAGCGTGTACGCCTTATAATCCGTTCGGCGCTAAAATGGCTTCAAAAAATATGATCAATCATTACCGCCGGCCAATCCGGTCGCGAGCATCTAACACGTTGTTAACGCGCGCATTATTACCAGATCCGAACCCTGGCGCAATGCAGCATCAGTCCTTGCGCTTGACGTGATGGTCGCCTTTCGAGGGCGGCGGCTGGGTGACATTGACCGGGTCCGAGGCCGGAAAGGTCTCCTCCAGACCCTCCTCGAGTGCCTGATCGAGCCGGCGCTTCTCGGCACCTTTGACGTCCTTGGGGTCGGAGCGTGGTCCGGTCATGGATGCCCTCCTATTACCAGTCGAGTCAGCGACACGATTTTGCGGCTGGCCCAACCATGCTAGATGACTGCGCCAGCGAAGAATTACAAGAAGGGTCGGGAACGTCCATGAAACACATCACCTGCATCGAGGATCTGCGCCAGGTCCATATGCGCAAAGTGCCGAAGGCGTTTTTCGACTACGCCGATCGCGGCTCCTATGCCGAGGAAACGCTGCGCGCCAATCGCGACGACCTGCAGCAAATCAAGTTTCGCCAGCGTATCCTGGTGGACGTATCGAAACGCGATCTGTCAACCACCATCCTTGGCGAGCCCGCAGCGCTGCCGCTGATCCTGGCGCCGATCGGGTTGTGCGGCATGCAGTTTGGCGATGGCGAGATCCACGCCTGCCGCGCCGCGCAGGCCGCCGGCATTCCCTTCACGCTCTCAACGATGTCGATCTGCTCGATCGAGGATGTCGCTGAAAATGTCGACAAGCCGTTCTGGTTTCAATTGTACGTCATGAAGGATCGCGGCTTCATCAAGGCGCTGATCGAGCGCGCGATCGCGGCGAAATGCAGCGCGCTGGTCTTGACCGTCGACCTGCAGGTGATCGGACAGCGTCATGCCGACATCAAGAATGGCATGACGGTGCCGCCGGAATGGAGCGTGTCGAAATTCCTGGATTTCGCCAGCAAGCCTGGATGGGTATCGGGCGTGCTGCGCGGCAAGCATCGCACCTTCGGCAATCTGATGGGCCACCTCAAGGGCACCGACGACATCACCGCGCTGGGGACCTGGATCTCGACGCAATTCGATACCACGCTGAACTGGAAAGACGTCGAGTGGATCCGCAGCATCTGGCCGGGCAAGCTGATCCTCAAGGGCATTCTCGACGTCGAGGACGCCGAGGAAGCGGCGAAGACCGGCGCCCAGGCGCTGGTGGTCTCCAATCACGGCGGCCGGCAGCTCGATGGCGCGCCGTCGTCGATCGAAGTGCTGCCGGAGATCGTCGATGTCGTTGGCTCGCAGATGGAAGTCATGTTCGACGGCGGCATTCGCTCGGGCCAGGACGTGATGCGCGCGCTCGCGCTCGGCGCCAAATCCTGCATGATCGGCCGCGCCTACATTCATGGCCTCGGCGCCTTCGGCGGCCCCGGCGTCGCCAAAGCGATCGATCTGATCGCCAACGAACTGAGCGTGACCATGGGGCTGTGCGGCGTCAACACCATCGCCGAGATCGACGATCACGTGCTGGCGGTTTGAAGGCAAACGATCGAAAATCCATCGTCGTCGCGGCCTCTTCACTTCCCTTCTCCGCTTGTGCGTGAAGGTCGCCGCAGGCGGCCTTCGGCCGCCGTTCGCTAATTGGACGCCGATGCTTTGCATCGGCTATGCGAAGTCCGCGCCGGATGAGGGGTCACGGCCTATCGATAGAAAGAAACCCCTGACCCGTCCGCGATGCTTCGCATCGCGTCCAAGGGGAGAGGGGAAGTAAGTTCACATCGGCGGGGTGATGCCGTCGCGGCCGACATTGACGCGGTTGGCTTCCAGCGTGCCGTCGTCTTTCTTCACCGCGCCGAAGATGATGATCTTGGCGCCCGGCTTCAGTTCGGACTTGTCGCCGGCGACGAAAGTCACGATCGGCGTGTCCGGCGGCACCACGACTTTCTTTTCGCCGTCCTTGTATTTCACCAGGATGTTCTGGCCGTCGGTGCCCTTGACCGTCTCGGCGACGGTGGCGTTGGTCATGGTTGAGTTGGGGCGGAGATCCCAGGGCCTGAAACCTTCGGCCGCGCCGCGCTGGGTTTCCGGGAAGATATGAACCGCAAGCGCCTTCTGGGTGCCGTCGGGCTCCGGCATCGCCGATACCCCGATGTAGGAGCCCGGCTTGATTTCCGACATCTCGGTCTTGGCGACGCCGAACACCGCCACATTGTCGGTCACGCGCACCTTCATGTCGGTGCCTTCGCGCGACTTGATCATCAGCATGGCGCCGTCGACGCTTTCGATGGTGCCGCGGATGCGGACCGGCGGAGGTTGCTGCGCCCACGCGACCGATGCGAACACCGACGATGCAAGTACCGACAATGTCACTGCTGCCGCAAGTGCACGCGGCATCAACGAAGAAATTCCTGGCATGGTTTTCCCCTTCCTGGGTTTTGGCTGGCAATGCGGAAAACACCTCAGCGCCAAGGCTATTCCGCCTGCCGGCGGCCTTCACATCGGCGGCGTCAGCCCATCGCGGCCAACACTGACGCGGTTGGTTTCGAACGTGCCATCCGGCAGCTGTTTCATGAAGGCGATCACCTTGGCGCCGGCCTTCAGGTCGGATTTGTCGGCCGGCACATAGGTCACGACCGGGGTGTCCGGCGAAACCACGACTTTCTTCTCGCCGTCCTTGTATTTGATCATCAACGTGTGACCGTCATTGCCCGCGACGGTCTGGGCCACCGTCGCATTGGTCATGGTGCTGTTGGGGCGCAGGTCGTAGGGCCGCGAGCCTTCTCCGGTGCCGCGCATGTCTTCCGGAAACACATGCACCTCGACCGCGTCCTGGCTGCCGTCGGGTCCGGGCACCGTGGTGGTGCCGATGAAGGAGCCGACCTTGATGTCGGACAGCGATATCCTTGTAATCCCCACCACCCGCATGTCGCCGGTCATGCGCAGCTTGACGTCCTCGCCGCTGCGCGACTTGACCGACAGCACATCGCCGTCAATGGCTTCAATGGTGCCGCGAACCCGCGACGGCGACGGCGGCTGCTGGGCGATCGCGTACAAAGCCGACGCCACGACCATGGCGACTGCGACAAGTGGACGGATGAGGGTTGAGCGACGAACGGGCATGAGCTGGTCTCCGGTGGCACCACCTAACATGGGACACCGGCGCTTGAGCGATATTCCGGGCTCAAACCTTTGTGAGATCGGCCTCAACCAGCGCGCGAAGCTCGGACGTCACCTCGGGGCGCTGGCCGAACCAGAGTTCGAACCCGCGCACCGCCTGGTGCAGCAGCATGCCGAGCCCATCGGCGGTTTTCAGTCCGCGCGCCCGCGCCGCGACGAGCAACGGTGTTTCCAGCGGCACATATACGAGATCTGCAACAACGGCATGTGACGGCAGCAGGCCGGCGTCGAGCTCCAGCGCGGGCTGGCCGTGCATGCCAAGCGACGTCGTGTTGACCAAGACGCCCGCGCGCGGCAGCAGGCCGCCGATGGCATCCCATGCGACGGGGTGAACACTGGGGCCGAATTGATGCGCCAGCGCCTGCGCGCGCTCGAGGGTGCGGTTCGCCAGATGTACGCGGCTGATGCCGCGCTCGATCAGTCCGAACACCACCGCGCGCGACGAGCCGCCGGCGCCCAGCACCAGCGCATCGCCAGCAGCATCCCAGCCTTGCGCGCAGGCGTCGAGATTGCCGATAAAACCTTCGATGTCGGTATTGGTCGAGCACAGTTCGGCGCCTTCGTACCACAGCGTATTGGCTGCGCCGACCGCCCGGGCGCGTTCGTCCGGCTTCGTCAGCGCCAGCACCCGCTCCTTGTGCGGAATGGTGACATTGGCGCCGACAAAGCCATGGGTCGACAAGTGCAGCACGAACTCGGCAAAACCCTCGGGCGGCACCGCCTCGATATTGTAGCCGCCCTCGATGCCGAGCGCGCGCAGCCAATAGTGATGGATCAGCGGCGAGCGCGAATGCGCGGCCGGCCATCCGATCAGGCATGCGGCTCGGGCCTTGGTCACGGCTGTCATTGCCAATCCCGTTGCGACGCCGAAAAACCCGGCAACGCCGCTGCTCAAATCAGGCAAGCCGGCTTCGCTGTCAATGCTGGAGATGAATTGGCTAGAGATGAATTGTCACGGCCAACATCGCGCTCAACGCCAGCGACGAGGCCGCGGCAAACCAGATCGCGGCGAGATTGATCCAGTGATAGCCGACCGCACCGCACAACGAACCCGCCACCAGCGCCGCCCATAACAGCAGGTTAGGCGCCCAGCCCCAGCGCGCGCCGCCGCGCAGCGCCTCGGCCGCGAGCTGGCCGACCTTCACCAGCGCGCCGGTGACGTAGGTAAGACCGAGGCCGGCGCCGCCCTCGATCTGGAACACCGCGTTCTCCAGTCCCATCGCCAGCACGATGGCGGCGACCGCGACATTCGACAGTCCGAATGCGTAGCACAGTGCCCCGGCGGCGAGCAGCGACGCTTCCGCCAGCAGCACCCAGGGCTGGCGATTGACGCCGCGGCCAAGCACGATCAGGCTGCCGGCGGCAGCGCCGGCCAGCGCGCTCAGCGCACAGGCCAGGGCAATGTTGCGCCGTGAATCAAGCACGGCATTGAACCGCCTGGCGGTGGATGCGGCGCCGCGGTGTCGACCGGCGGAGGCAACGAGGACGCTTCAGGCGCTCCATTCATAGACTTCTTTTTCATACACTTCCTGAAAGCCGGCGCGCTGCAGATTGCGGTAGGAATGCTCGAGCATATACAGCGTTTCGGACACCATGATCGAACAGCCGATCTGTTCGGCCCGCTCGACCCTCTTTGCAATCAGGGCCTGTTGGGCACCGCGCTTGCGATGACTTTCGGCGGTCGCCGCCCCCATCAGATATCCAAGGTCCTCGAACACGCACAGCGCCGCGATGGCTACGGCACGTTCGCCGTCGAACGCCATGTAATGGAAGAAGTCCTTTGTCCCCGCGGACCTCGCATATTCGGGCCACAGGGTATCGCCCAGTTGATCGCGGGCTGCTTCCACGTCGTCGACGCTCACCTCGCGTATGTCGAGATCGGTTCTGAATTGAACCGGCGAACGGCCGCTGCGGCACAGGGTCGGATAGCCGGTGCGTCGAATACGGGAGAGCCCGCTGCCCTGCAGCCAGCGGCGCACCTCGTCCATGTTGGGGCCGGGGCTGAGCCAGACGAAGAACCGCTTGACCCCTTCGGTCGCGAACAGCTCAATCAAGCGTTCGACACTGTCGAAATCCATCCCCGCTTCAGTTCCGCACAGATAGACGCGATTGAGATTCGCGGACGCAAACGGGCCCTGGCGGTCGGGATCGATGGTGACATAACAACTGCCGAAGGGCGCGCCATGGAATTGCTTTCGAACGAGGCTGTCAGGCTGGCATCTGCCGTCCAGCCAGGCGGCAAGCCGCCGCATTTTCAACGACAAATCGATCTCGTTCATTACGCTCCTCGCGAGCTGCGATGCCCGTGCAGCAAAAATACCACGACGCGCGCCCGCGTCGCAGTCGCAGTGTTCATGATGGCGGGCGGTTTGGGAAGTAACGACCGCGCCAAAAAGGCGATCACGCGCGAGGCCCACCTGCGGCGTTCGCCGAGGCGTCCCACAGAATTGCAAGCAAAAATGACGCATTTCGGCGCAAACTTGACGCACAAGGCGTCAAGTTTGTCGCGAATTCGCGGCCAGCAAGGGCGGCATGCAAAATCAAGCGGCGACGCGATGGGCGGCGATAATCTGATCGGCGGCGCGGCCGGTGACCTCGGCCATGCGATCGAACTGCCGGGTGAAGCTGCCGGCGCCGGCCGTCGCCGACCGCAACTCCACGATCAACTCGCCGATCTCGGCTTCCGGCATCATGGCGCGGACGCGGTCCCATGCCGGCCAGCCTTCACGGGTGTCGAAACCGAGAATCTGCCCTCGCCGCCCCGACAGGATCGCGTTGATCTTCGCGGTGGCATCGGTCGGACAGACGATCTCCACCACGTGGATCGGCTCCAGCAATACCGGCTGGCATTGCGGCAGTCCCTCGCTGACGCCGATCCGCGCCGCGGTGCGGAATGCGAGATCGGAAGAGTCGACGGTATGATATGAGCCATCCGTCAGCGTCACCTGCACATCGACGACGGGAAAGCCGAGCGGCCCGCGCGTTAGTCCATCGACCACGCCCTCTTCCACCGCGCCGATATAATTTCGCGGCACCGCGCCGCCGACGACCTTTTCGTGAAACTCGAAGCCGGTACCGCGCGGCAGCGGCGCGATGTCCAGCACGACGTCGCCGAACTGGCCGTGACCGCCGGATTGTTTCTTGTGCCGGCCACGCTGGGTGATCGATTTGCGGATGGTCTCCTGATATCCGATCGCCGGGGCCTGCGATTTGACGTTGACGCCGAAGCGGTCATGCAGGCGCTCCAGCGCGACCCGCAGATGCATCTCGCCCTGTCCCCACAGCACAATGTCGTGGGTCCGGGGGTTCTGGATCATGGTCAGCGAGGGATCCTCCTCGTTCAGCCGCAACAGGGCCTGGCCGAGTTTGACGTCGTCCTTGCGGTCGGTAGCCGCGATCGCGATCGCAAGTGCCGGCGAAGTCGCTTCGACCTTGACCAGCGCAGGCGGGGCGGTCTTGCCGTTCGACACGGTATCGCCGGTCTTGATGCTGTCGAGCTTGCCGAGCGCGACGGTGTCGCCGGCTTCGGCGGAGGGACGCTTGGTGTCATGCGCGCAATTCACCGCCGATATCCCGGACACCCGGGCCGCCTCGCCCGATGAGGATTGCAAGGTGGCGCCGTCGTCGAGCCGCGCGGTAAGCACGCGGGCGAGCGATAGCTTGCCGCCATGCTGCAAATGAACGGTCTTGAACACATAGGCCAGCGCATCCTTGGGCGAGGACGCACCGAGACGCTTTGCGGTCTCGGCCACACCGGGCGATTCATGGCGCAGCGCCTTCATCAGGCGCAGCACGCCGTTCTCGCGCATCGCGGAGCCGAGCAGCACCGGACAGATCAGTCCTTCACGCAATTCGCGGGCGAGATCGTCGAACACGGCGTCGCGCGGCGGCGGAATATCCTCGAGCAACTGCTCCATCAGCGCGTCGTCGTGATCGGCGAGCTTTTCCAGCATCGAGAAGCGGGCCTCCTTCTCGCGGTCGAGATCGCCGCCTTCGAGGCCTACGACTTCGGACGCCTTGTGTTCGCGATAGACGAAGGCGCGTTCCAGCGCCAGATCGACGAAACCCGCGATCAGCTCGCCGTTCCAGATCGGAATTTGCCGCAGCACCAGCGGAATCCGCGACGCCGGCTGCAATGTCGCGAGCGTCTCGCGGATGCGCTTGTTGGCGCGGTCGATCTTGTTGAGAAACAGAAAGCGCGGGATAGCCAGATCTTCGAGTTCGCGCAGGATAAGCTGAAGCTGCGGCAGCTTGCGTTCGTCGGCCTCGCATACCACCACCGCGGCATCGACCGCCGGGATCGCGGCGCGCATGTCGTGCGCGAACTCCACCGAGCCGGGGCAATCGATAAAAGTGTAGCTGTCGCCCATGAAACTTGTCGTGGCGGCGGTGAGGCCGACGCCCATCTTGTGGTGGCGGGCCTCGGGGCTGGCATCGCCGACCGAAGTTCCGGCGTCCACGCTGCCGGCGCGGGGAATTGCGCCCGTGCGCGCCAAAATCGCTTCAAGAAGTGTGGTTTTACCGCTTTGGAAAGGGCCCACCAGCGCAATGCACCGTGGACCGCGGGGACTTCTGACGTCCTGTCCCATTGCCGCCTCCTCATCTGGAGCTCGGCCCTTGATTGGGTCGGCAGGCTGGATGCTCCCCCTACATGGACGATTTGGCAAGCCGGAAAAACGTCGCTGCGGTGCGGGGACGGTCGTCAGTTTTGACCCCTTGCGTTCCGGCGGGGCTATTTGGCGGCCAGAACATCACGCATAAGTATCCCCGCTTCGTTTTGAGGTAGTTTGCTGATCTCCCTAAAGAGCATCGTGACCGTCGTGCAATAATCTCCGTACTTTTCGGTAGGCACCGTTGCAGTCGATAGCAAATCGAATTGTTCACTTCTAATGCCCTTACTAGCCAATACTGTTCCGACTTTCTTCCAGAGAGCTTCCGACACCGTTGCATTGACGGCAGCGCGGTTCAATGCGGTTTCCACCACTCGCCTGTTGATATCGTTCTCTCTCTGTATGAGAGCCTCCGGTATGTCTGACGGCGCAACCGTATTGCCGACACCCGACGCATATTGGTAGCAAAGCGCTAAGTTCTTGGAACCGAGCGCCTTATACTGGTCCGCATACACAGCGCCGATATCCGCGAGAACGCCATCGTCCGCAAGAGGTCTGAGCTTCCTGACGATGACAAGCAATTTTGCGCGACTGGCCGCAACAGACTCTGCTTCGGTTTTGCCGCTCTCGAAACTGCCATAATACGCTTGCACTACGGAATCGTAGTAGTCAGGAAATTTTATCTTCAGCGCTTCCATGAGCGGAAGCGCTTTCGACAACATTAATGCAAAATCATTCTTGGTTAGCGATGTCCCTAATCCCGACATGGCATAATCGCTGCCATCTGAAATTGCGGTTATCGCTTTAGCCTGCAGAAGCACGCTGAACGCCGGCTTCCAGAGCGCAGAACTCGGTGTCGAGAGAGCCTGGTCAACAAATTTCTTGTCGAAGCCCGCGGCTACAAAAATATCTTTTTGACTTGTCGACGCTTCTGCAAGCTCATCTCTGGACATTCCGGGAAACGATGGCGCATGAAATCCGAGAACCGCGCCCTTTCGAAGGGTCCTGCGCGCGCCGCCTGCAAACGCGACAGTACAGGCCGACATGCACTTCGACGACACGTAGGTGTCCAAATTCTTGCTGCGAATGACTTTATTGAGTTTTTCGGCTTCGCCTATTCTCCCACCGAGGCTGTCGAGATGAACCACTTTTATTTGCCGTGAGGCATTTAGTATTTTCACGAAATCGTCGGTGAGACCATATTTGAAGCCGCCGGTGATTTCCGCTTCGGTTCCGTTGCGCATGACCCGAATTGAATAGGCCGGAATGTCGGGATCATCCAAAAATGACATTCGGCCCGTCTCCAATAACTGAGGCCAACCTGACGTAAGGAATGTTCCAGCCAGACGAAGAGCTCCGAAACACACGGCTAGTTTCGCCAGGCCCGCCCAGGGAGATTTTTTGCCGAGAAGGACTCTAGCCTTGATATGGCGGTTGGCGGATCTCCAGACCCCAACCGTTTGCCAAACGGCGATGGTTACAATCCCGACCCATACGAGGAGGATCGTGGCAAAAATCGCTCGTGGCTCATAACCTCCATCGGATTGGAAAGCCGCCATCACGGCTATTGCCAAAACACCCGCGAATAGATTTCCCAAAAAGCCGAACAGCCAATAAGTCGTGCCGAGCGAAAATTCTCCGCGCCAGTTCCTGGCGATAAAGTTGTTAAAGCGGTGTCGCTTGGTGGCTATGTCATCGTCGGCACCCTGGCCGCGTCCGTCTTCGGAAATTGTTGGGATGGGCGGCGGCCCCACCGGAGCAAACTCCGGCAAATCGGATGGCGCAGCCCATTCCTTCAGGCCCTCGCGCCATACCTGAACGTCAGGCAAGCTCTTAACTTCCAAAAAGTGCTTCAATTCACTCAGGCTCAGCGGACCAAGCTGCCTCGCCCCGTCGAAAAGGTACCAACTGCCCGCCATAGAGCCCCGCCCGGCACGACCGGTGCCATACTACAGGTTGCGCGTCCTCTCGTCACCCGAACAGTGGAGAGCTGTTGGCAACTGCCGCGAGCACCCGGCAGGGGGAACAGCGTCTACCTTCCCGGCCGAAGTTCCAGGCTTTCCAGCCCGGCCGCGACATTGACTCCGACCTGGCCCTGGACGCTGAGCGGTTGCAGCGCGATCGAATTCGCCGATCCCCCCACCAGCACATTACCGCCGACGCCGACGCCGACCGACGCGCTGCCCTGCGCGCCGGCGTAGTTGCCGGAGAGATCGCCGGGCCCGAGCCGCGCCACCGGCGCGTAGACGC
>WNFO01016312.1_pt1 | contig 12811 bp, 9 predicted proteins | sample 5400251 | NCBI WGS metagenome assembly WNFO01 (sample SAMN13153354, study PRJNA577476) | soil metagenome | isolation source: 100 cm saprolite under Madrone tree | place: USA:California | collected 2016-06-14
CAAGCGACTGCGCTCGGCGGGCAACCGTTCCAGAGTAATTACGCTCGGGGTATGCCGGCACCTGGAACGGCACAGTCGCTCCCTTTGCAATTGCTCCAACATTTTCTTCCGGCACGGCGACCGTCACTCGTAAATGGGAGATTTGCTGAAGCACGAGGAGCGGCATTTCGGAAGCAGGGCCTACGAGGGCGCCGGGATGGACGATTCTCTCCGTGACGACGCCATTGAAAGGGGCGGTCACTCGAAGATACGCTTCCATTTCCTTAACCGCGCGAAGCGCAGCCTCGGCAGCAGCCTTTGCGTTACGGATGCCTTCGCTGCTCGCCCGCTGCGCCTGGATGTTTCCGCGTTGGGCTTCGACACTCGCTCGCTGCGCTTCGACGGACCGGAGCGCGATATCCAGTTCGTTCCCCGAGATCGCACCTGGTGTCTGTGAAGCAGCCTTCAAGCGGTCGTACGTCGCCTGCGTCGCCGCAAGTGTCGCCTCGAGCGACGTTAGAGTGGAACCGAACGACGCGAGTTTCGCTTCCGCCTGCAGCCGGTCTCCTTCCGCGACCTGAACCTTCGATTCATATTCCGCGATTTGCGCTTTCATTTCCGGCGCGCTCAATTGCACCATCAATTCGCCCTCTTTGACTGCGCTGCCACGGTCCACAAGGATTCGATCGACATACCCTGCAACTCTCGAACGTAAAGCGACATTCAAGAACGGCTGGATTTCGCCAGGCAGGATGATAGTGCGAGATACTGGCTTCGATACGACCGCCGCCATTTCAGGACCTTGTCCCCACGCAAGTTGTGCAAGCGAGGCTGCAACGATCGTGCTCAACATGAATCTCTTACTTCCCATCATAATAATGACTCCCGCTATCCATCGGATTCAGAGAAAGCGAGCGAACTGAAGCCTTCCCTTGAAGAATCGCGTAAATCGAAGGCAACACCGTCAGTGTCGCGAATGTAGAAACAATGAGACCGCCAATGACCGCACGGCCGAGCGGCGCGGTCTGCGACCCGCCCTCGGCGAAACCGATCGCCATCGGTATCATGCCGAAAATCATCGCCACGGCCGTCATCAGGATTGCTCTCAAGCGGCTCGTTGCTCCTTCTTGAGTTGCTTCGAATACCGGCCGCCCCTCGTGGCGGAATCGCTCGGCAAAGCTGACCAGCAGAATCGAATTGGCGACAGCGATACCAACGGCCATGATGGCGCCCATGAACGACTCGATATTCAGAGTCGTCCCGGTAAACCAAAGCATCAGGATGACTCCGCAGAGTACGGCAGGAATGGTCAGGATGATCGACAACGCTAGTCGCACAGATTGAAAGTTCGCCGCGAGGAGGAGAAGGATCACGACGACAGCAAGCACCAGTCCAGCACGCAAACCGGAAATCGTCTCCTGCAGCGGCGGAATCTCGCCGCGATATTTCACACTGACACCACGCGGTGGAGGGCCGGCCTTCGCCAAAGCGTCATCCAATTTCGCCTTGGCGTCACTTAGAGTTATTCCGTGGAGATTAGCCGTGAGACTGACGACACGTTGGCCGTTATTGCGCTCAACGATGCCGGGCATGGTTCCAAGCTTCACTGCCGCCACATCGTCCAAATAGGTCGGTGATGATCCGTTCTTCATTATGGGCACTACATTGAGGTCTTCAACGCTTTGAACCCGATTCTGGGGCAATTGCACCTGGATTTGAAACCCGTTGCCGGAAACCGGATCGCGCCAATAGTTAGCCTCCGTATATCGGGAAGAAGACGTGGCCGGGACAACCGATCGCACGACGTCGGCCATCGTCAAGCCGAACTGGCCGGCCCGCTCCCGGTCGATATTGATATCGAGAGTCGGATAGTTGCGCTCCTGGACCGTCTGCAGGTCGCGCAAGAACGGCAGCTTCGCCATTTGCTGTTGCAGCTTTTCCGCATACTGATAGTCATCCTGCAGGTTTGCACCTGTTACGGCCACCTCGATAGGAGTCGAGGCGCCAAAGCTGAGGACCTGGCTGACGATGTCCGCTGCTTCAAATGAGACTTGCGTACCTGGTAGTTCCTCAGTAAGGGCTCCGCGCAGACGCTCTCGCAAAAACTCGCCGCGGGGAGTCTCATTCTTTACCGAGACCTGGATGATCGCCTCACTCGGCGCGCTCGTGAATAAATGGATGAGCAGTACTGGATAATTCGGGGGCGGCACTCCTGTGAAGTCGCTGGTGATGACGACATTGTTCGGACCGATCTCCCGATGAATGATGTCCAAAGCCTGGAGCACTATCCGCTCGGTCTCTTCCACTCGGGTTCCGGCAGGCGCTTTCAATCGAATACGCATCAGCGGACTGTTCGTATCTGGAAAGAGTTCTGCGCCCATCCGCGGAACAGCGAAGTACAGGAACAGCATCGACACGGCCAGGTAGCCGATGACCAGCGGCCACCGCAGCCGGAGTACGACTCCGAGATAGCTCCTGTAAGATGATCGCAAACGGCCGAACAGTCCTTCGCCTTCTTCGCCGCGATGCGCTTCCCGCATCAACCAGGTGGAGAAGACCGGGACGAGGCTGCTCGATAGCAGGTACGAGGCGATCATCGCGAAAGCCACCGCCAGCGACAGCGGAACAAATAACTGCCGCGCTACACCCGCCATGAAGAACGAAGGAAGGAACACCGCGAGTATGCACAACATGGAAAGCAGCCTGGCGATTGCCGTCCGGCTGCACGCTTCAACAACGGCCCGCGCTCGCGAGACGCCGGGAAGCATCTGGGTATGGATGTTCTCGATTTCTACTGTCGCCTCATCGACAAGTACACCGACCGCGAGAGCCAGTCCCCCCAGAGTCATGATGTTGATTGACTGACCGGCCGCCCACAAAAGTAGGACGGCGGCAAGCAAAGCGAACGGGATGTTCAAAACGACGATCAGCGCACTGCGCCAATCGCGGAGAAAGAGAAGCACCATTAGACCGGTAAGGACCGCGCCGAGCAGGCCCTCCATCACCAGGCCCCGAATGGAGTTGGCAACGAATGGTGACTGATCGAATTCCAGACGGATATCCACATCTTCGGGCGCGGCTTTCTTAAAATCGGGTATAGCGGCCTTCACACGATTGATGACAGCCAATGTCGATGCGTCCGGACGTTTCGTTACCGGGATGTAGACCGTTCTCTTCCCGTTCACGTGCGCGTATGCGGTAACGATGTCCGTTCCGTTCTCGATCGTACCGATGTCACGGAGAAAGACCGTCGTTCCCGACCCCGGCCGAATCGGCGTATCGAGCAACTCGGGCAGATTTCCGCCGAGGGTCGCGTTTGTTCTGGCAATTCGATCCAGCTTTCCCGTTCGCATATCGCCCGACGGCTGAATGAGCGTCGCCCTGTTGACGGCGGCGATGGCCTCTTCAGGAGAAATCCGGTACTGCTGCAGCTTGTCCGGGTTGAGCGTGATGACAATCGTTCGTTGGGCTCCTCCAAACGGAGGCGGAGCGGAAACGCCTTCCAGCGTCGCAAACAGCGGCCGCACCCGATTCAGCGCAATGTCCTGCAGGTCACCTTGTGTACGCGAAGGACTGCTGAAAATCAGTTGCGCCACAGCAACGCTGCCGGTGTCGAATCGCGTGATGAAGGGCGGCACGGTTCCGGCCGGCATGAACGCGCGTGCGCGGGTGACGTAACCCATCGTCTCTCCCATCGCCGACGCCATATCCGTGCCCTGATGGAACACAAGCTTGAGCAGCGCCTGGCCCGGAATACTTCTGCTTTCCACGTGATCGATGCCGGTGATGTAGAGGAAGTGATATTCGTAGTAGTATGTTAAATATCCTTCCATCTGCTGCGGATCCATGCCGCCATAGGGCTGGGAAACATAGATCACCGGATCACCCACCTGCGGAAAGATGTCCACGGGCATTCGTTGGAGCGCCAGCACGGAACCAAGCGCAACCGCGACCAGCGCAATCACAACTGTTACCGGACGACTAAGCGCAAGTAATACAAATCTCATATCTCCCTGCCTTTTAGCTGTAGCGGCGGTCTGTGACCGCCGACTATGTCGAATTTCGAGATCCCCGGCAGTCATAGACCGCCGCTACGGTGAACCTTTACTGTCCCGCTTCAGTTAGAAACGGTTGAATGTCCCCAGCCGAGATGGCAACGCCTAGCATAGCTCGCCAGACAGCCAGCCTGGCCAGGGCATCATCGATTTCTGCCTGCGTGAGAAGGCGTTGCGCATCGGCGACGTCAACGATGTTTCCAAGACCGGACTGATAGCGTGCTGTCGCCTGTTGAGTCGCTGCGTTTGCCGCGGCAAGTTGGACCGGCGTATCCGCCGCAATTTTCCGAGAGCCTTCGAGGACTGCCATTGCTTCATTCCACTGTGCGGTTAAGTCTGTTGTAACCTGCTGGTATCGAGCTGTTTCCGCACGGATCGTCGCGGCCTGCCCAGCCTTTTTCGCACGGATTGAGGGTAGATCCATGATTGGAAACGTGACACTCAGACCTACTGCATAGTTCTGTACATCAGGAGCGAGTCCATTCGCTCCTCCAAGCCGAGTCCCGTCGGCTCGAGCACCTGTGCCGCGAGCATACGCCGCACCTTGCGCAAAGAATCGAGGAAAATAGGATTTGTCCAGGATATCAAGCTGTGCTTTCGCCTGTGCGAGCGCCGCATTCTGCTCGATGGCTATAGGATTCGCGGCGGCATTCAATGGAGGAGTAGTTTGGCCAGGAGGAAGTTGAAGTAGTTTTGGCGCGACAAGCGTGATCCCTCGCGGGTCGCCACCAACAAACTGTGCAAGGACAGCGCGCGCGACCTCGACCGCCTGCTGGGCACGCGCAACTTGAGTCTGTGCGGCTGCCTGTTCTGCCTCAGCACGCGACTGCTCGGCGCCCGGACGTAACTGAGCATCAACCAGCGCTCGGACGCTGCGAACCAAAACATCCGCACGATCGACGCCGGCTTGCGCGGCACGCACGGTTTCCTGCGCCGCGGCCAATGTGAGATAAGCATCAGCAGCAGCTGCCGCGACATCGAACTGCGTCCGCTTGAGTGCGGCCTCCGAGCGTGTCTTCGAAGCACTTGCCGCTGCGACGCCGGCATGGCGAAGTCCGAAGTCAAACGGTTCCCAGGTGACCAACCCTCCTACCGCACTGCCCCAGACCGACGCGAAATTGTTCGTACCCAGCACCGGACCCGTCATCGATGGAATCACACTCTGTGGCAATAACAGGCCGAACACGTTGTTTCTGGTCGCACGATTGAACTGAGCGAGAGAATCGACCCGCGGGAGGTACGCTGTCCGTGCCAGGTCGATACCGGCCGCCGCAGCGTTCACCTGCTCTTGTGAGACGGATACCGAAGGATAGTTACGCAAAGCGCTCTCAACTGCCTGAGCGATACTCATAGGAGTCGCTGGGACCTGTTGCTGCCGCGCTTCCCCAATCGAGTTTAGTGTCAAGATTATACTAACGACCAGTACCACACCACATCCGCATCGCCTTCTCTGCTTCTGCATGTTTTTGGCAGTCCTGTCTTCGTGGATTCGCGTCAATATCTTGATGGCTGCGCCCTTCGCTTAATGTTTCGCGCTATCGCGCTCACGCTTCGCGTCGGGCTTGCATTCGCAGCCGCTCATCTCTTGCTGGCTGCGCCCTGTCGCTCGCATCAGCGACGGAGTGAAGCATACATCTTGTTCGCTTCTTCCAACCGGCGGTTGCATTCGTCCCAATTCACGTTCTGCATGAACGCATCAATGTACATTCCCGCATTTGAGCCGTAGTCCATGTGGTACGCGTGCTCGAACATGTCATTAACCAGGATTGGCCGGCCGAACGCAACGTTATCCGTGTGATCAAACGCGATGTAGGTGTGTAGCTTGCCGTCTCTGAAATTGAAGCTCAGGATCGCCCAGCCGCTTCCGCCGCCGAGCGCGTTCGATGTGGCGCGAAACCCCTGTTCCCATTTGTCGAACCCACCGAAGTCAGTCGCGATGGCCTGCTGCACCGAACCGGAAGCCTTTCCGTCACCGCCGAGATTTCCAAAGTATTCCTCGTGGAGGATCGCCGAGTTTGTCGCGATCAGTTCTTCCATCTTCAAACCTTTAATCTGAAATCCCGGCGCGTTATTCGGCAGGCCCGCCAGCATTTGCTGGATTTGCCCGACGCGGCGGGCCGCGCCGGCGTAGTTGTTATCGTGATGCGAGACAATCAGCTTTTCGGAAAGCCCCTTGAGCTTCTTTGGATCGAATGGGAGAGGTTTGATCTGCCAGCCACCGGCCGCGGCGGGCGCTTGGGCACGAAGCTCCGAAGTTAGCGGACCCACCGCTGCGGTGGCAGCCAAACCCGTCAAAAGTTCACGACGATTCATTACATTCTCCTTTCGTTGTATTCATAAAGTGCATCATAGGGACTGATGATAGATAGTTTCGGGTCCACGGGCCAACTGAAGTGTACCTGAAAAATTTGTCAGGTAGTCTTCAGTAACACGGCGCCTGGAATCCGATTAAGCTGAGGGCCGTTACGGAGGAGAGATGCGAATTCTCGTGGTGGAAGACGAGAAGAAAGTGGCCAGAGCGCTGCAACAGGGCCTGGAGGCGAGGAACTACGAAGTAACTCTCGCATACACGGGCGAAGAAGGGTTTTTTCTCGTCAACGCTCAAACTTTCGATTTGCTCATCCTCGATTTGATGCTGCCAGGACGGAATGGACTCGAAATCCTGGCCACCCTTCGGCGGCAACGCCTTCAGACGCCGGTTCTCATTCTTACCGCTCGCGATGCACTGGATGATCGAGTTCGTGGCCTCGACGAAGGTGCTGACGATTTGTTGAGCAATCCCTGAGGCCGAAAAACTTCCTGGCATCAGCAGGCCTTGGGGCCGTACCTGGACTTTTCCCCAGCCTTCGCGACGTATGGAAGGAACCGACACGGGCAACGCCCCTGGATAATCTGATCGAAGTTCATATTGCCAGGCTGCGGCGCAAGATCGACGATCCCTTTTCGTCAAAGCTCCTCAAGACAGTTCGCGGTGTGGGCTACATTCTGAAGGAAGACAACGCATGAGGATTGCCGAAACCAGCGTTCGGACGCGATTGACACTATGGCACGTCGCTGCCCTGGGAATCATCGTGTTGGCGTTTTCTGCGACCGTCTACTTCTCCGTGCGATCGGCATTGTTAGCGCAGTTGGACCAGCAGATCGCCCACGACCTGGGCATCGTCCGGCAGGCTGCCGCCGCCGGAGCCTACGAGCTCTACGAGACCGAAGAGCATGGCTCGATCAGCCTTTTCGAGGTCCTGGGGAAGGCTGGGGTGGTGTACAAGACGCAGGCATGGTCGAGGGCGGCAGTTCAGAACCTTGACGTTTCGACTCGACCAGACGATGGTTCCTGGTCATCGACGTTGCCAACTGGAGAATCGTATCGCATCCACGCCGCCACCGTGCAGACTGCGGACGGCACTTTTCGAGTAATTGTAGCCGACGACGAACGACCGGTTCGCCGAAGCCTGAGGAGCCTCGCCCTCACACTGCTGCTTGGATTTCCGGGCGCTTTGGCGCTGGCGCTCGTCGGTGGATATCTTCTTGCGGGCAAAGCCCTGTCGCCAATCAACGGCATCGTCTCAAAGGCACAGGAGATCACGGCGGATCGGCTTTCCGAACGCCTTCCTGTGGAAAATCCGAACGACGAATTCGGCAAGCTCGCCATTGTCTTCAACACGACCTTCTCGCGCCTGCAAGATTCTTTTGATCGATTAAAACGTTTCACTGCCGACGCGTCACACGAACTGCGGACTCCTCTCACGGCCATTCGCAGCATTGGCGAAGTTGCGCTACAAAGCTCTACAGACCACGTCTGCCGCGAGGTGATTGGCAGCATGCTGGAAGAGACCGACCGGCTTCGAGCCCTTGCCGACAATCTCTTGATGCTCGCCCGCGCGGACTCAGGCATGGCACCGCTGAGAAGAGAACTTGTCGATGCGGCCCTACTCGTGCATGAAGCTGTGGAGTACATGCATGCGCTTTTTGAGGAGAAGAGACAGACTCTCGAGATGGATCTCGAAACAGGCGTCTATGTCGAGGCGGACCGAACTGCACTGCGGCAAGCCATCATAAACCTGCTGGATAATGCGACGAAATATACGGCCGCCGGTGGGTTTGTTTTGGCAACAGTTCGTTCGGAGAAACCCGCTGCCATGATCATCGAAATCAGCGATACAGGTCCGGGAATACCGGAAGATCATCGGGATAAGATATTTGATCGGTTCTATCGGATCGATCCGGGGCGATCCAGCGAAACGGGCGGCGCCGGATTGGGCTTGTCGATTGCGCGGTGGGCCGTGGAAGTGAATCGCGGACGACTCCAATTCGAGCCGAGGCCTGGAGGCGGCAGTACGTTTCGTATCACGATGCCTGCCTGAATAGCGGATCTTCCGGGTTTTAGAGACGAATAGTAATGGAGGGACATTCGATCGAGTATGACTTCTGTCGGACTGTGGGAACTCGTACGCTACTTCCTACGCCTGGGTTCGTTGGGTTTTGGCGGGCCGATCGCGCTGGCCGGTTACATGCAACGAGACCTGGTTTCACGCCAGTGGATCACTGAGGAAGAATATGCGGAGGGACTGGCATTTGCGCAGATGATGCCGGGACCGCTCGCAGCGCAACTGGCAATGTGGATCGGCTTCATCCGTCATGGCTTCCTTGGCGCGTCATTGGTGGGACTGGTTTTCGTATTGCCGCCATTCTTGATCGTCATCGTTGTTGCCATGTTGTATGTGGCCTACAACGGATTACCTATAGTGCAGGCACTCTTCTATGGCATCGGTCCGGCGGTGATCGCCATTGTCGCGGTATCCGCTGTACGCCTCGCGAGAAAGACGGTTGGCCGAGATCTTCGGATGTGGATCATCTTTGCCGTTATCGCCGTGATCACATTTGTGTCTCGCACCGAGATCGCTCTTTTTTTCGTGCTCGCCGGCGGAATCGGCATTCTGATTTACGCACCACCCTGGAAACAAGCGTCTCGAAGATTGGCTCTCCTGCTGCCGATCGCCGGCGCAAGCGTTTCCGGTTCGTCCGCGCTGGCGCAGCTGGCCGCATTTTTCATCAAAGCCGGTGCCTTTACCTTCGGCAGCGGCCTCGCGATTGTTCCGTTTCTACATCAAGGTGTCGTGTTGGACTACCAGGCTGAATGAACGCCAATTCCTGGATGCGGTCGCAGTGGGGATCATTACACCTGGCCCCGTGGTGATTATGGCGGCATTTGTGGGCTACCTGGTTGATGGCCTGCCCGGCGCAGTGGTTGCTGCTGCGGCAGTGTTTTTTCCAGTGTATCTGTTCGTGCTCTTCATCGGACGGTACATTATCCGGCACCGCGACAATCCAACACTGAAGGCATTTGTGCGAGGCGCGACGGCTGCAGCGTCGGGCGCAATCGCGGGCGCGGCCGTAGTTCTGGGCGAAGGTTCTATTATCGATATAACGACTGTGGTAATAGCGCTCGCCAGTTTTGCAGGGCTGCGAGCGTTTAAGCTGCCTGAACCTGTGGTCATCGCGGGTGCGGCTATTGCGGGCGTGTTGTTGTACCGAAAGTGAAGGACCAGGTGACTTTTTGGGTGAAAGCACCGAGAAGCAGCCACCGTGGCGATTGCGTCATGCCGGAGGCTTGACCGCTCCTACCTGGACATCCAGCGCGTAACGAACAGCTTTGGCAAGATCTGCAGCAGATCCATTGCCCTGAAAACGGACAAAGACGAGCTGTGGATGTTCAGCAATCGTGTGGTTCCGGATAGAAATCAGGTCCAAACGCTTCGAGCGTAGTGCCTTGAGCACTCCCTGCAGTTGGTCGACTGTAACGACGATCTCGCCCTGAACCATTGCATTCTGATTTGTGCCTGAGAATACAACGGACGTGACAGCGCCCATCTCTTTACCGAACGGTGTGTTGTTCAGAACCGTTATTTGTCCGATTGCGGCGCGATAAATTCCGTTCGTTAGGGTACCTTTCATAGAAAGGATTGTGTCAATCGGACCGCCCTCAATGGTGCTCGTCGCAGGAAATTCGGACCTCACGGCCGCGCCGGTCTTGCCCGCGCCAGCCGCCGAGATCGAGTCCAGACATTTGCGGATTCCGGATGCCAGCTTATCGAAAGACCCGGTACCTGACAGGTTCATTGTTAGTAGTCGCGGCTGATCGAAGAGCATGGTGTTAGCTAAGCCAGTTATACTCAGACCCGAATCTAACGCCACTGACGCGACTGGATTTACTTCTCCTTCAAGCAACTGCAGTTCGCCCATTACGAGACCGCTCCCGCGAATTTCTGGAGAGAAAGCGAACCAGGACTCAATCGGGAAGCCAGTGGTGACCGCTCGCCCTTGAAGGTTTAGAGTGATGTCGGTTCTCGGGATGCGTATCTTGAATGCACTTTCACTCGAGGTGTACGAGCCGCTAACACCAACGATGCGCTCAATCGAGCGCTGGGTATTCGACGGAATTGGAGGGATTTGGGCGGAACCAGAAGCGCAGATCGCGGTCGGGGCAACGAGAAACACAAATCGGACAATTAAACTTCGCACCATATAGTGGAATTCTTATCCGGCAAAGGCCTCAATGCGCAGTATAACAAACGCGGCAGCAGCACCCCTGCTGGGATCATAAACCTGTCAAGTGAAGCGTGTTTACTTTCGACTTGGTTCGCCAATCACTTCGTAGACACGTATGGCGGGTTCTTGTCGTGCACGACTGGGAACCGCCAGAAAAAGTCGGTGCAGCTCTGGAACAAAGAATGACGTCCGGGCGCCTGCGGCAGTCGGCATTTTAGAAATGGGCTGATAGTGATCAGCGTCCATCTGTTTGATCACGTCGATGAAACCCTCACCGGCCGATACGTATACTCGACCGTTTTCCTGGTCGTAGAAGACATCATCCGTATCACCGGAACAATTCACCATGGCGATTTGTTTCCCCGATTCCGTGTCGAACACTGCAAGGCGTGCTGGTTTGCGGAAGCCAACGAAAAGCCGGTGATGCGGTTCATCTAACGCCATCGGAAAATTTGAACGCAGTTCGCCGGTGGACCAGGTTGCGGCCACCGTCTGCTTGGTATCGATTACAGCGATGTGATTCGCATCCGGGACGTTGACATAAATCCGGGGCCTGGATTTTTCCAACTGAAAGGATTCCGGATGGCCGGCAAGCTTAATAGTCGCAAGTAATTTCTGTGTTCTGGGATCAACAACGCCAAGCGCTCCCTCGCCATAGCCGACCAAAACTCTCCCCGTGCCTGAGTCGAAACGTACGTTGTCTGCATCAGTACCGAGTTTGAGACTAGTTATTAAGGCAAAAGACTTCGTGTCAAATACGCGAAGCGTGCCGTCTTCACCATTAGCGACGAAAAGCTGATTCAAGTCCGAGGCATACAGAAGTCCCTGCGGCTCCTTTAGTCCGGTGATACTGTGAATCCGTTTACCTTGTGAAAGGTCGATCACCTCTACACTATTGTTACCAAGCGCCGCAACAAACAACCTCTGTCCCTTAACGTCGATGCTGAAATGGTCGATACGTCCCTGTACGCCCGTTATGGGAATGCTTTGGAGGATTCTTAGCGGCGCGGAATTCTGGCCGTAAATATGAATGCCACACAATGCAACCGCCACTCCAGCAACCACCAAAACCAAGTGCCAACCAGGATTTCTCATAAATACCTCCCATGTTTTGTTATCAATGCATCCACGCCGGCCTCACTGCTTGTCCTTATGATTGTGGCGGTGGTGAACGTCAGGGTAATGCTGATGGCTGTGTTCAAGCCGATCGTGATGATGCAGGTGTGAATGGGGTTCGCCTTCTGGGTCATCAGGCTTATGTTCGTGTTGATGGTGCTCATCGTGCGTGTGGGCGTGTTCGTGATCGATGGGTTCATGGATATGCCAGTGTGTATGGCGTTCGGTCAGGTGCAGCCATAAACCGACGGCCATGAACACGCCCGCTGCCAGCAGCGGAAGCGTGACCGGTTCTCGCCACAGCGCGACCGAAACGACCGCTCCGATAAAGGGAGCCAGAGAAAAGTAATTGCCAGTGCGGGCTGTTCCGAGCTTTCTTAACGCACGAATGTATAGAACCAGGCTGACTCCATAACTCACGAAACCGAGCAATAATGCAGCGCCGATAGATTGCCAATCGGGCCGCTGACTCCCGAGAGTCGTGGCCAGGAGCGAGTTTACAGCGCCAGCCGCCAGTCCCTTGAGTGCGGCGATCTGGGACGGGATCGCGCCCTGAGACTTTCTGAGTGACATTGTTGTCGATTCCCCAGCACAAACACGCTCCCGCGATACTGACTGGACCGATCCAACCTGTCAGACGGGCGGTCTCGGTCGAGGAGAGAATCAGTCCGCCGCACACGATCGAAATCATTCCTAGTGCGATCCGGCGGTCTACGTTTTCTTTGAAGACAATCCATGCGAGTAAGGCCGTGAAAACTGTTTCGAGATTCAAGAGCAACGAAGCGATCGAGGCTGGTGTTTGCTGCAATCCGACCAACAGGAATAAAGGCGCAAGTACACCGCCAAAACCGATTGCCGTCGCCAGAACAGGAAGGTCCGAAATGCGCAGCGAAGCTTCGGCTGGCGCGGACCCGGCGCGACGCATAAGCCACAGGGCGCCCAATCCCGTGCCAGAGCCCAGGTAGAGCAGGCCAGCGAGCAATTGGGGAGAAATGTTTTCGAGAAGTTGTTTCGCAACAGGAGCGCTGACGCCGAATGGGAGCGCTGCAAGTAGTGGTCACCCAGCGAGATCGCGGCCGGTCGGGCGCACGACCGAATTGCAAAGCAGCAGCACT